>Ga0272448_1006015_pt1 | contig 13207 bp, 10 predicted proteins | sample YNPCB0191_FD_202220 | JGI IMG/M metagenome (GOLD analysis project Ga0272448, IMG submission 202220) | Hot spring sediment microbial communities from Yellowstone National Park, WY, United States - YNP-CB-019-1 | ecosystem: Environmental > Aquatic > Thermal springs > Hot (42-90C) > Sediment...
GACCCAGAATCTGGAAAAAGGAACACATGGAACAAAACAGTTCATTTACGCAGCCTCCCAGCTTCGCCGCTAGCATCGCTAGCTGATGCATAATCTTGCTCCCAAGCATGGGGGCATGTCGCACTTTGTAGGGCAAGGTGGAATGGGTTGTGTTCCTGGCAGTTTGAGGGCGTGGGAAGGAATCGGGAAGACCGAAGGAGCAGAAAATCCCTTATAAGATGACCGTTTCTCTGCCTTCATGCCCTTGTAAAAGTGCCGGGTGTTTGAGTGGGACTTTTATCTATCTTTTTTATTTTGTGTAGATTGTCGTTCTCCAGGGGTTCATGGGGCCCAAATCCTCCCCTTCCACCATTGGTTCATTCGCAATTTTGCAAAGTGCGAAATGCACCCGGATTCTGGTTCTGGGGAGTTGTTCCCTTGACCGGGAGCGGGAAAACCACTATGGTTTAGCCTCTTTGGAAGGATACTCCCCCCAACCATTGCCCCCGGGCAGAAATGGCGTAGGGGGAAGTGTGGGAGCCATAGATCCAAGGAGGGACAAGATGCCCCACGATATAGGTATAAATAGTTCCCAAGAGGTAGTTCATGGTAGCCCATGGAGTGGCTTCTTTTTAGGCGAGAAAGTTTCGCCACGGCAGACCCGGGTAGAGCAGCACGCTGTGGGAATCATTATTCAAGGGGGAATTATACCCTTCTGGATGAGTATTTTCATAGTTTTTTGCTTGGTTGGTTGCACCAGTTGGCCCAGTTGGAACATGCTTTCTCGGTTTCAGAGTCCGAGTGAAGAAGAGCCGATCAAAAAGGCTCGGCTGGTAGGGGATATGGCGTTGCCGTTTGGGTTGGAGCCGGTGCGGATTGAAAATGTGGGGTTAGTCACAGGGCTGCCGGGGACAGGGAGCGATCCGCCGCCTTCTCCGCAACGGTCGGCTTTGGTTGCCGAGATGGAAGCTCGTGGGGTAACGATGCCCAATGCGGTGCTGGCTTCTCCGGAGACGGCCATGGTGATGGTGCGAGGCTGGCTTCGGCCGGGTATCCAAAAGGGGGATACTTTCGATGTGGAAGTGCGGGTACCTTCTCAGGGCGAAACGGTGAACCTGCGGGGAGGTTTTTTGCTGGAGACTCGGCTGAAAGAGCAGGCGGTGTTGGGCGGCCGGGTGTTGGAGGGGCACACCTGGGCTTTGGCCAAAGGGCCGGTGCTGGTGGATCCGATGGCTCAGGGCGAAAAAGACAAGGTGCTGGTAGGTCGAGGGCGGATTTTGGGCGGCGGGGTATGTTTGAAATCTCGGACGTTGGGGTTGGTGCTTAAACCGGAACACCAGAACGTGGCCAATAGCGCCCGGATTGCCGCAGAAGTGAACAAACGTTTCTATTTAACGCAAAAGGGGGTCAAAACGGGAGTGGCCACCGCCAAAACGCATGAATTCATCGAATTGGCCGTCCATCCCCGGTACAAAGACAATATTGGCCGCTACCTGGAGGTGATCCGTTCGATGGCCCTCCGGGAGAATGAGGCGGAACAGGCGGAGCGGATGCAGGAATTGGCCAAGCAATTGTTGGATCCGGTCAGTGCGGCCCGGGCGGCGTTGCAACTGGAGGCGATCGGCAAAAAGGCGGTGGACGTGCTGCGGAAAGGGCTGGCCGCCGAAGACGCAGAAGTGCGTTTTCATGCGGCCGAGGCGTTGGCGTATTTAGACTGTCGGGAGGCGGCCGAACCGTTGGCCCGGATTGCCCGGGAGCAACCAGCTTTTCGCGTCTATGCGCTGGCCGCCTTGGGGACCATGGACGATCTGGCAGCGTATGAACAATTATGTTCCTTGCTGCATGGTTCTAGTGCGGAGACGCGGTACGGGGCGTTCCGGGCCTTGTGGGCGATGAATCGGCAGGACCCATTGGTGCGTGGGGAACGGTTAGGTGCAGATCAGTTCAGTTTTCATGTGCTGGATACCGAAGGGACGCCGATGGTGCATGTGTGCACGCACAAGCGGGCAGAAGTGGTATTGTTCGGCAAAGAGCATCGGCTCAGCGGGCAATTCTTCCTGGAAGCGGGCGGCCGGATTGTGGTGCGTCCCCGCCGGGAGAATCCGGAGGAGCTGGTGGTCAGCCGCTTTGTTCCGGATGAGCCGGACCAACAACGGATCGTTCCCAATCAACTGGAAGCCATGATTCGGGCCATTGCGGAATTGGGCGGTTGCTATCCGGACGTGGTGCAAGCCCTGGCCCAGGCCAAGGCCCAAGGCGCCCTGAGCAGCCGATTTGAAGTGGATGCTCTGCCGGAACCGGGTCGAACGTATGAACCGGAAGACCGTCCTTTGGCTGCTCAAGCCTCGACGGAGCCGGAAAACGCACCGCCCCGGCAGGGGCTTCTAGGAAGGAGCTGGCCAAAGATTCTCCATCCTTAACGGCCTCCCGATACTCGGAAGGATTCTAGGGTCCATAGGAAACCGGGATGAGAAAAAGGAGGTTCTCCTTTCGTTTCTCTTAGGAGCCAGGTTGGCCGGGAATAGACTCAGATGTAGAATCAGCGGGAAAGGCTTTTTCCGGCCAAGATACTGCGCAGAGGGCTTGCGAGCTAAGAGATAGGCGTGGAGCATGCTGAAAGCGCTGGAACTGTTTGGATTCAAGAGTTTTGCGGACCGGACGCGGTTTGAGTTTCCGGCCGGTATTACGGCCATTGTAGGGCCGAACGGTTCTGGCAAATCGAATATTGTGGATGCGGTCAAATGGGTTTTGGGGGAGCAGAGCGTCAAGAGTCTGCGTGGGATGGAGATGGCCGACGTGATCTTCAATGGTTCGGAGAATCGTCGGCCGATGCAGTCGGCGGAGATCACCTTGACGTTTGACAACTCAAGGCGTGTGTTTCCATTGGATGCGTCCGAGGTGCATCTGACGCGGCGGGTGTATCGGAGCGGGGAAAGCGAATATCTCATCAATCGGCAACCTTGCCGTCTGAAAGACCTCCGGGACTTGCTGGCCGGCACGGGTCTGGGCACCCACGCCTACTGTGTGATCGAACAGGGGCGGGTCGATGTCCTGTTGCAGGCGTCCTCGAAGGACCGTCGGGTGCTCTTCGAGGAGGCCGCCGGCGTCAGTCGATTCAAGGCCAAAAAGCTCGAAGCCCTCCGGCGTTTGGAGCGTGTGGAGCAGAATCTGGTTCGGCTTCGAGATATTGTGGAGGAGGTGGAGAGCCGACTCCGGAGCGTCCGCCAGCAGGCAGGGAAGGCCCGGCGCTATCAAGAATACATGGACCGTCTCCAAGCCCTGCGCACTCAGGTCGCTTGGGTGGATTGGATGCAATGGACGGAGCAATTGACCCGATTGGAAGCGGAGGAAGCAGAGCTATCGGCCGATCGGGCGCAGCGTGCCGCAGAAGCCGAATCCCTGGAAACCCAACAACTGGAACTCGACGCCCAAATCGCTCAACTGCACGAAGCGATCCGCTCGGCGGAAACCCAACATGCCGCCTATCGGGAACGGATCGCCGCAGAAGAAGCCGCCGTGGAACATCACCGATCCCAACTTCGCGATTTATCGGAACAGCAGAACCGCATCCAACGCCAAATCCTCGCCCTAAGCGTCCGCACCAGCGACGTGGATCAGCAGATGCAGGAGATTACCGAGGCGTTGACGGATGCTCAGAACCATCATGATCAACTTCGGCAAACGTTGACCCGCCGAGAACAGAGCCTGGCAGAGATCGACCAATCTTGGAAGGAGATCCAGAAGGCGCAAGAGCTATTTCAGTCGCAACAGCGGCAATTGCTGGAACAGCGGGCCCGTTGGGAGAGCGACCGAAGCCGTCTGGAAGCTTTCACCGCTGCCGCCCAGCAGGCGAAGGCTTCTGCGGAACAACGTCTGGGGGAATTGTCCCAACACGTCCAGGAAGCAGAAAACCTCTGCCAAACCTTACAATCCGAGCAAGAAACTCTGGAAAGGCAAGCGGCCGATCGCCGTCAACAGATTGCCTCTGCCGACCAGCGTCTGGACGCATTGGTGCAGCAGGAACAGGCCCTCCAAGCCGAGGCCCATCACCTGGCCCAACGGCAAATCGCCCTGGCAGAACGTGCCGCCCTTCTGGAAGAACTCCTCAGTCGCTATGAAGGGGTTAGCCCCGGCGTGAAAGACCTTTTGCTTCAACGTCAACAATCGGGCGACGGTCCATTGCGGGCGGTGATGGGATTGCTGGCCGATTTGGTTGTGGTATCTGTGGAGGCGTCGCCTTTGGTGGATATCGCTTTGGGAGAATGGGCGGACTTTTTGGTGGCCTGGCCTACCCTGGAGTTGTGGGAATATCTTCGACGGCATGCGGCCGAGTTTCCTGGTCGGGTGGGCGTACTCTGGCTGGACCCATCCCCGACAGTCCTGCCGGAGTCTTGCGACGATACGAAGCATCTGGAGCAACAACCTGGGGTCCTGGGCAGAGCAGATACTTTTGTTCAAACAGAGGCCGCCTATCAGGGGCTGGTCCGTCGATTGTTGGGACGGACCTGGATTGTGGAGTCGTTGGAGGTAGCGCATCGGCTGGCAGAGGCGGCGCCGGGATGCCATTTCGTTACTTTGGCGGGCGAGCGGCTTTCGGCCGAGGGAGTGCTCGAAATCGGTCCGCGTCCTGGTTTAGCGGGGGGAATTTCCCGGCGGAGTGAACTGCGGGTCTTACGGGAGGAATTGGCGCAGTTGAAGTCGGCTTTGGCAGAGCTGGAGCAGAGACGGCGTCAAGTGCATGAGGAAGCGGAGCAATGCCGTCAGCAGATGGAGAGCTTTCAGGCCCAGTTGCGTGCGATTTTAGAAACGCTGGGGGAGCATCAACGGCGTTTGGCCGCCGCCGAAGAACGTCTCAGCCAATGGCGGCAGCAACAAGAGGCTCTTTGCCAAGAGAACCGTCGGGCAGAAGCTCAAGCGGAAGCTGTCCGGGCCGCTTTGGCGGAGTCGGCCTCCGAGGGTCAACGTCTGACGGACGCCCTGGCGGAAAAAGACGCCGAATTGGCCGCCTTGGCCCAAAAGATGTCCCAGCTCCAGACTCAACGTAAAGAATGGATCGCACAAATCACCGCTTTGCAAGTCGAATTGGCCAAAAGCCAAGAACGCCTGGCCGCCCTCCTCACTCGAAAGCAACAGGTTGAAGAAAATCGCCAAGAACGTCAACGCCTGCTGGGCGATCTCCAGGAACAATTCTCGCAAACCCAGTTGCGAGTCCAACAGGCCCAAAATCAAATCCTCCAGCGGCAATCCACGATTGCCGAGCTCTATTTGGCCAAAGAATCGGTAGCGGCGAAAATCCGAGAGTTGACCTGGACTCGCCAGCAATGGCAACAGCATCGCTCGGAACTGGCCGTCTCGGCTCAACAAGTCTGGGCTGTGGTCCGCAAGATCGAAGAAGACCTTCACAGCCGGCAATTGGCCGCCGGCGAAGTCCGACAACAACGGGCCGCCCTAGCCCAACGGTTCCAGGAGGAGTATGGGATTGATCTGTCGGCTTTAGAGAACGGCCCGCCGGCCCAAGATGGACGCAGTCGGGAAGAAGTCCAACAGGAGATCGAAGAGCTGCGGCGGAAAATCCAGCATCTGGGGAACGTCAATCTGGAGGCTTTAGAAGAGCTGCAACAACTGGAAGCCCGTTATGAAGGACTCCAGAGTCAGTATGAAGACCTTGCCAAAGCGAAGGCCTCCTTGGAACGGATCATCGAACGGATCAACGCCGACAGCCGACGCCTGTTTCTAGAGACCCTGGAGACGGTCCGAGGCCATTTCCATAAGCTTTTTCGAGACCTTTTCGGCGGCGGCCGGGCCGATATCCTTCTGGAGGAAGGGGTCGATGTTCTGGAAAGCGGGGTGGAGATTGTAGCCCGCCCGCCCGGTAAAGAACCCCGAAGTATCTCCCTGCTCAGCGGCGGGGAAAAGACACTGACCTGTGTCGCCCTGCTGCTGGCGATCTTTCGGAGTCGGCCTAGTCCCTTTTGTGTGCTTGACGAAGTCGATGCCGCCCTCGACGAAGCCAATATCGACCGATTCATCCAAGTGCTGAAAGATTTCCTAAGCATTACCCAGTTTATCATCGTCACCCATTCCAAAAAGACGATGACCTGTGCCGATACCCTGTACGGAGTCACCATGCAGGAGTCGGGCGTATCGAAGCAGGTTTCGGTCCGGTTTGAAGATATTACCGAAGACGGACGGCTCCCGCACTTGGAATCCCCCAGCGCAGACGGCCAGAGGGATCCCCAAGCCGCCTGATCTACCTCGGACTTCCCCGAGGGATGCACAGAACTTTCCCTCGAAGGGGTCTATTCTTTTCGGCGGAATGTTTCTACCGGGCTTGGTTCCCTTGCACACAGCCCGGTTTCCGCCTAGATTAAAAAGAGAGGCGGGGCGATCCCTCTCGATAGGGGGATCGAAAAAGTTTTGCTTCCGAATGGCGAGAAAAACCGTCCGTTGGCGACGCCGTCCCACGGTTCCCCGCAGTCTGTTACCCCTAGGAGAAGAACCCCCCTTTTCCATGCTTCCAAGGTGGATTGGAGTACGATGGGTCTTTTCGATCGGATAAAGTCGGCGTTACGGCTGGATCGGGTGGATGTGAAGGAGCGATTTGAATTCCTACGAGAAGGGATCGCCGGGACCATGTCGAAATTCTACATGGCTCGGGATCGGAAGACTGGCCAGATCGTGGGGCTGAAGATTCTGGATCCCAAAAAGACCGCCGCCGTGGAAGAACGTTTCAAAGGGCTCAACAAACCGAGCGAAGGCGAAATTGCCATCCTTTTTGATCATCCGTATATTGTCAAAACCTTGGAGTATGGATTGACGACGGAAGGCTTTCAATATCTGGTCATAGAATATCTGGGCGGACCGGGTTTAAATACGGTATTGGTCACCCGGGCGCCCCTGTTGGAAGGCAACCAAGTTCGGTATATTCGGCAGGCGGCTGAGGCCCTCGATGTGGTCCATAAAATGGGTTTTATCCACCGGGACTTTTGTCCTCGTAACCTCATTCTGACCGAAGATTACCAGACCGTGAAATTGACCGACTTTGGGCTTTCGGTGCCGGCAACCCCGCCGTTTATGCAACCGGGCAACCGCACCGGAACGCCCAATTACATGGCCCCCGAATTGGTTCGTCGATTCCCCACCGACCAACGGATCGACATTTTTTCCTTCGGCGTAACCGCTTATGAAATTTGCACTTATGAACTTCCTTGGCCCCGCGGCAGCACAGGAATGGCCGCCATGACCCATGATCAACCCCCGGCCGATATCCGGAAGTATCGCCCCAACATCCACCCGCGGCTTGCCGAGGCCATCCATTGGTGCATCCAGTCCGATCCCCACAAGCGTTGCCCCTCGATGGAGAAGTTCCTTCAGGCCATCCGACGGGTGGACTCCATAGACCAAAAGTAGGTTTTCTGCTACGATTCGTGAAAAGAGCCGGGCACCATGGCCCCCTCTGAGCCCTATCCCCCAACCGTTTACCGGAAATCCCTGGGGCAGCGCCCGGAGCAGACTCGACAGTTTCCCATCCTCTTTGTCCAGGTCGCCTCGAAACCCGATTCGGAGTAATTTGCTTAGCCGCTTTGCCTACCCCAAACGGGCCCGATCGCCATGAAACTGATCATCGCCATTGTCCAACCCCATCGACTCGAAGCCATCAAGGCCGCCTTGGCCGAGGTCGAGGTCTTCCGCTTGACCGTCATGGATGTCCAAGGGTTCGGTCGCCAACGCGGACAGACGGAAATCTACCGGGGCCTCGAATTTACCGTCGATTTGGTCCGAAAAGTCCAACTGATGATCGGCGTTAATGATGAATTCGTTCAGCCCACCGTAGATGCCATTCTCAAAGCGGGCCGATCTGGTCCCAGCGGGGAAATCGGCGACGGCAAAATCTTTATCCTGCCCCTGGAAGATTGTATCCGTATCCGCACCGGAGAACGCGGCGGCGAAGCCATCTAGCCTACGGCCATGACGCCTGCTCACTCATGGGACTGTATCCACCCGGCTAGCCCCTACGAATGGGAGCGGCGTAACATTTTAGCTTGACTGTATCTACCGGAAGTAATGACCACAATTTGTTGGGGTGGAGCCGATTCTTACCCCCTACAAGTTGTGGGGGCTTGGCCGGGTAGATACAGTCAAATTAGCCGAATGCAGCAACTCGCCTCTCCCCCGGTGGGGCGGCCCCAGTGTGTCATTCCCGCGAAAGCGGGAATCCAGCAGGTGCCATTCCTGCGTAAGCCGCAGTCCAGTACGTCTCTCCCCCGGTGGGGCGGCCCCAGTGTGTCATTCCCGCGAAAGCGGGAATCCAAGTACGCCTCTGCCCACCGCGGGAGAGGCCGGCCGTTCAGGCCGGCCGGGTGAGGGAGCGATGTGTCACTGCCTGCGCAAACAGCAGTCCAGGCTGCTTTGTGCCTGCTCCGGTGTTCCTGCTGGGCAAGCGGCAACTCTGGATACTTTCTGGATTCCCGCTTTCGCGGGAATGACACATGGCCCCCTGCATTCGGCTAAAATGTTACCATCTCTAGTCTTCTTCGGCAAGCAGCAAAACCGGCTGGGGCGTGCAGGGAAATTCCGCTTCCCAGGCGCTACCCCTGATCAGTCGAACGGACTCCACCGCCGCGGCATCAACTTGCACATCAATATCCCCAGCACATAGAGAAACAGCAACGGGATCGCCATTAGAAACATACTGTACGGATCCGCAGGTGTCAGGATCATCGAAAGAACAAAAATCGTCAACACCGAAATCCGCCAACTGGCCAGATACGATTGCACCGTAAAGATGCCGATCCGTTCCAGAAAGAGCATCGCCAGCGGCAATTGGAAGGCAATTCCAAAGCCCAACGGCAAAAAGAGCACAAAACCAAGCCATTCACTGATCCGAGGATCCGGATCAATCCCCAACCAGCCGTTGAAGCTGAATAGAAAGTCCAATACCGGTGGAAACACGAAGAAAAACGCCAGCGCCACCCCCGCAAGAAACAGCGACAAACTGATGGGTAAGAAAACGTGGACATATCGTTTTTCGTGGGGGTAAAGGCCTGCGGCAATAAAGGTCCACAATTGATAAAAAATCCATGGACTTGCTAGGATCACCCCCGTCAGAAGCGACGCCTTCACATAGATCAAAAAACCTTCCTGAACATTGAAACTTTTAATCTGCACTCTGGGGTCCTCGGCCACTCGCCGCCAAAGAAACATTCGAATCAGCTTTTGTCGCGCCTCCGACGATGCCTCGTTGGCCGATTTTGATGCAGCGGCCTCCACCGAGGACTCTTCCTCCGCCCTAACAGAAGCCGTTTTCTCCGAGGCGCCCTTGGGACCCGGCAGGCCGCCACCCAAGACCCCGGCCAATACTTTTTCTGTTTGGGTATCCCGCTTCTGAATCGCTCGCAGCAATTCCTCTGGATTTACATACACCTCTTCGGGTAGCAGATGTTCTTGGGTCACCAGATTTTTAACCATTTCTAAATCGGCTGGCAGCGAAAGGCCTTGGGCTTGCAGTTCTTCCCATTGGCGTTGAGCGTCCTCCAGGGCTTTCTTTTCATAGTAGCCCTCCAGAGCCGCCCGAAGCGGCGTTTGAATAAACTCCACCACATATCGGCCAATCGCCAGCCCCACCAAAAAACCTACCACCAACCCCACAATCGCACGAAACAAACACACCCGCAACTCTTCGAGATGTTCCCCGAAGGTCATCGTGCTCTCTTTGAAAATATCTTCGTCATATTGGTATCGCGGCATGGTTCGCTCTCTCTATTGTGTCTATGGATCGGCCTACCGGCCTCCAGAAAACGCCCCTTGGGGGGAATTCTTTCCCATGGCTCCCAAAATTCCCGTTCTCCTCCTAGGAGCGGGTATTTCCCTGCCAAAAGTTCTATAATACCAGGCTTCAGAAAGACCTACAATGAATCGATCCTCTGGCAGTTCACAAACCCCTAGATAACAACCCAGGTGCTCTCCCATGCATCCACCATTGTATCCCCTCCGATTCCAGCCGATTTTTCAACGATATCTTTGGGGAGGTCATCGGCTCCGCACGGGGCTGGGCAAACCCACCGGGCCTCAGCCATGCGCCGAAAGTTGGGAAATCTGTGATCGACCCCATGCCCAAAGTATCGTCCGTGCCGGGCCGCTGGCGGGGCGCTCGCTCCGGGAATTGATCGAGCAATACGGCCCCCAATTGCTTGGCCCCACCACAGAGGATATATACGCCCCCCCTATAGCCTGCCCAACCAACCGGCGGTTTCCCTTGCTGGTCAAGTTTCTGGATGCGGCCCAAACCACCTCGGTTCAAGTCCACCCTGACGATGCTCAGGCCGCCCAATGGAATCTGCCCGACCCAGGAAAAACCGAGGCTTGGATCGTCCTGGCCGCCGATCCAGGCAGCCTCATCTATGCAGGACTTCTGCCCGGTGTAGATGAAAAACAATTCCGCCAAGCCATCCAGAAAGGTTCCTGTGCCGAGCTGTTACACCGGTTCGAGCCTAAAGTCGGAGATTGTATCTTTCTCCCGGCCGGTACCATACATGCCCTGGGTGGAGGGCTTCTGGTGGCCGAAATCCAGCAAAACAGCGATCTGACTTTTCGCCTTTACGACTGGGGGCGGGTAGGACCGGATGGAAACCCCAGGCCCTTGCATCTCGCCCAGGCCCTGGCCACGATCCGTTTCCCCCAAGGTCCCGTTTTTCCTCAAACGCCGCAACCACTTCCTCAGAAAAAGGCCACGCAACTTATCCAGTGCCCCTATTTTACCATCCACCAATGGCAAATCGACCAACCCCAGCCCCTCGGAGGCGACGGCCGTTTCCATCTCTTCGTTTTCCTCCAAGGCCACGCTGCCGTCGAAACAGATGCCTCCGGGGCCTTGTTGGGACCGGGCGATTGCCTGTTCCTGCCCGCCTGCTTAGCCCCCACGCCCATTCGCCCTCATGCCGAAAAACTCACTTTTTTGGACGTTTTTATCGCCTAAAAGGCCAAAGAATTCACCGTTCCCAGAAATGTTCTTGATCTTCTCCTCTGTGTGTCCGTAGTGGTCCAGAAAGAAAAATACCTCTAAAAAGGAGGACACCAACCACTCATTATTACGGTCTCCTTGAGCGAAGGGGTCGATGGCGCCCCCCATTGCCCCAAAAGAGAACAAATGGCCCAAAGACTGGATCAACCGCCTAATGTGACTGTATCTACCCGGCCAAGCCCCCACAACTTGTAGGGGGTAAGAATCGGCTCAACCCCAACAGATTGTGGTAATTACTTCCGGTAGATACAGTCAAGCTAAAACCAGAAAGGGGGAATTCCCCTTTTCCGGCAGACTGTTCTCCTCTTATAATCCCCCGGTTTTTTGATTCTCCCCAACAAAGGGTTATCCGGCTCTTTTCGCCCACCAGAAAGCAGCAAAGGCACTCTCGGCTCCAGTTCGGGCATCTTCCCGAGGCGGTCAGGTGATACCCAACGAGGGGAGCGAAAAGTTATCCCCAAAAAGGCCCCAAAAGGAACCGACAATGGCCTATTTCCAGATACCCACTGAAGCGCCTGTTTCCCGGAACTGCCTATGGGGGAGATGCCTCCAGGAAACGCTGTCTGATTTCAGAACAGGGGAGGATAGGAAGAATAGGGCTCCAATAAACAATCCAGGCCGAGTCCATCAGGCTGCATCCTTTTTCCGCCCCTCCCCATGCTGGAGTGGAGTTTCATGGATAATCCTTCTGGGGGTACTTTTAGAAGTAGGCGGTTCCCAGGGATGTGCCCGTTGGGCTGGGCCAAATTGGCGGCATCCGGGGACCGCTCAAGCCCAGCAGCTCCGGGCGCTTCAGTTCGACCCCTATCCCGAGGAGGACTTGGGGCCTTCCCTAGAAGGTGCTCGTCCGATGGAGTTTCTCCATCCGCCGCCCGACATCCAACGGGCCCGCCCCCACGAACTCCGCCGCCGTTGGTTCCCCTGGCAAACCAACCTCCCCTGAGACCTTCTTGCCACTGCCTTCGGCGGATTCTACCGGTACCGGATTTTCCTGGTATTGGCCAGGTAGGCGGGCCTTCAGACTCCCAGCGAACCATTTTCTTTGCAATGGAGCAATGTTCTCTGGGAGGAAGGCAGGCTGCTCATCGACAGCCCCAAGACCGGCCTCCGTACCATACCTCTTTTCCCACGGGTGATGCGGGCCTTGGAGAAGGCTTTTGAACTGGCCGAGCCAGGAGCGGGTTCCATCATTCCCGACCAGTATCGGCAGCGGGCAATGGGGCCTTGTGGGTTTCAGAACCCCAATCTACGTACCACCCTGGAAAAGATGATCCGACGGGCGAGCCTCGAACCTTGGCCCCGGCTCTGGCATAACCTACAGGCCAGTTGGAAAACCGACGTGGTGAATCGGTACCTCCTACCGGTAGTCACACAATGGCTCGGCAATTCCAGCCTAATCGCCTATCTCCATGACGTTGACCCGATTGATGAGGCCTTCCGTCGGGCGGCTCAAGAGGACGTATGGCAGGGTTCGGCTTGCGCCACAAAAGCGGAATAGGTGAATATATGTCAAGTTCCAGATTGCGGCCCGAAATGCGGCACGCCAAGCGGCGGCTAGCCTTTGCGAAGAAGAAAAGTTTTTGACGCAACCCCTTGTGAAATTGGAGGTTACGCAAAGCGTTTCAAACCCAGAGTCAATATAGTGCAAACTTGTCTAGCTGGGGAACTAGGATTCGAACCTAGACTAACTGATCCAGAGTCAGTTGTGCTGCCGTTACACTATTCCCCAGTGGGCAGAAGGTTGCCGGTAGGGTAGCTCTGAGCAGGCTTTTGTAAATTTTATCGAAATTTTAAAAAGAAGAAAGTTCCCTTCCTGGGTATTTTATGGTAATCTAAGGCAAGAATATTCCCCGCCGGAAAACTCCCGCCGCCATCCCACCTAAGCTATTTAACCACACGGGCTCTATTTTGGAAAGTCTGGTTCCCTGCATGAAAAAGGAGGCTTGATATGGAGCGGACGGTCACCCCTGGAAATGCCCATTTAAGGTGGATTTCTATAGTTATTTTGTGGGGAATCTGGGAGGCTACGAACCTGCTTGCCCCCCCTCTGGAATGCTTTCAAAATCCGTCATTGGGAGGGGAACCGGAAAAGCCAAACTCCTCGAAAGCCCCAAAAGAGGCCCTCCCCGCTCTGACGGCCGAGCAGATCGAGGCCGATTGGCGACGCCAGGATGAACTCCGGATGGTCAAGGCCGATCCGAAAGGCCC
>Ga0272448_1006016_pt1 | contig 13207 bp, 5 predicted proteins | sample YNPCB0191_FD_202220 | JGI IMG/M metagenome (GOLD analysis project Ga0272448, IMG submission 202220) | Hot spring sediment microbial communities from Yellowstone National Park, WY, United States - YNP-CB-019-1 | ecosystem: Environmental > Aquatic > Thermal springs > Hot (42-90C) > Sediment...
GCTGTTGTTATAACACTTGTTGTTCCCTGTAATAGGACACCACTTGAACTTGTTACTACTATTGTCCCGGGTGTTATTGTGCTCTTTATTCCTATTGTTGCTATGCCTCCTGTAGCATTTACTTGTTTGTCTGTTGTTGTCCCATCTAACCAAGTTCCTTCTCCTGTTATTTTAAATATTATTGACCTTGTTGAATCACCACCACTTGTTATTAAATTGCCATAATAGTCAAGTATCTGTGTTGTTATTGTGCTTGAACTTGTTCCATTTGCCTCTATTGTAAGAGGACTTGCACTGTTAAATAATTTGTATGCCGGTCCTGGTGTTGTTAATATTGTTACTGTTGAACCTGTAAGTCCATCTGAATTTGCATTCACTATTATCTGCCCTACCTGTGTAGTTGATTTAACTGCTATTGTTGCTACTCCACTCACTGGGATTCTTACCTGTTCTGTTGTACTTCCATTTAACCATGTTCCCTGTCCTGAAATTGTAAACCTCACTGTATTTGTTGCACTCTGCACTACATTATTACTTGCATCTACAAGTGTCGCTGTTATTGTTGATATGCTTATCCCATCTGCTATTATGCTTGTTGGATTTACACTGCCAAGTATTTTTACTGGTGGCATATAAGTAAAAGTTGAAGAAATAATTACATTTACTGTAGCTGAACTTAATCCTGACGCTGTTGTAGTTACAGTTGCTGTCCCTGCATTAATTCCAGAATATAAAATTACTTTTGCTATTCCATTTTCTGGAATTACTTCTATTTCTGTACCTGTTATTAGAGAAGATACATATACAATAAATGACATATCTTTATTTGTATCTATCGTACCTCCATTATAAAATGAACCATTTGAATATAAGTTATATGTGGATATTTTTATCCATCCTAAATCCGTATTTGTACAGGTTACTTCAAAATAATATTGAGTATTAGCTGATACATTTATATTCAATGGAAAATTTAATTCCTTACTGTATTGGCCTGTTAAATTTGGTTTTGTCCCACTATAAGTATAACTTCCAATTACTACACTTCTATTAGGATCTGTATATAATTTCATACTCAATGTTGTAATATCACTCTGCCATGCTGTCAAATCTGGATTCCATAAAGAAATTGAATTTATCTTGTTTGTTCCAAATGATGTTGTAAATGTCTGTCCAAATCTACCAGTATCTTTTCCTAACATCATTCCCCATGTATCATCAGTTAGTGAATGTGTAACAACTTCTCCTGTTCCCTGGAGGTTCCCATCATAATTTGTCAATTTAACTGTTATACGGTTTGTTGCATTAACACAGAGATTATTTGAATTATCATAAATTCCTGATGTAATAGTTGAACTGCTTGGGTTATTACCTATGGTATAAATATTTCCTGGCTGGGTATTTGTTATTAATTTTGAAGGAACAAGTACATTAATGGTTTTATATGCTATATTATTACTACTATTACTGTCTACTATTTCATCTAACGGATTTATTTTAACATATATATTATAACTACCACCTGTCTGGGGTGTCCAAATTTTTTCTACCTGACCTATTGCACCCGGATTTATTCCATCTATATTAATGTCGTTACCTATTTGATTCCCACCTACCTGGTAAACCTGGAATTCACATATCCTTGATGCCGTATCTCCTGATAAATTAGAAGCATCTGTAATATATAACCTGACATATCTTGTTGAATAGGAATTAATTATATGTTCTGTTATACTTTTTTCATTTCCTGTAACTGTAACCAAATCAGTCCATGGGCCTCCTATATCATTGCTTGCCTGTATTTTAAAATCCCGTGTATTATATATTATTTCACCAGCAGATCCCTGATGCCTTACTATAAATCTATTAATATTGTAGGAATTACCTAAATCTACTATTATCCAGTGTGGTTCTAAACCTGTTTCACACCATTTAGTTAAATAATTACCATCTACTGCTTTTGATGGTTCTTCTCCGGAAGGCGAACTTCCTCCGGATGTTACTGTTTTACCTAAAGCAATATTGGTTCCTGGTTCTCCATCATAAAATCTGACTTTTATATCCTTAATTTGAATATCACTATTATTATGTATAGTTGCGGTTATATTTACCTGGTGATTTACCACAGCATTTGCTGAAGGAGATAAAGAGATATCTGTATTGTTTATATATAGGTCTTTATTCCTGCATATTGTAATAAGCTGAAAACTTATCGGGCCGGCACCACTATTAATATCAAGATAATTAGAACCGTTCTGAATGATTTTATATGAAGATGCGGGTAAATAACAATAAGTATGAGTAGAAGTATACGGATAATCCTGATAATATCCGTGATAATCTGACCCTAATTTAGGACCTATCCAGTCAGCATTACTGTTTTGATCAAAATTATAAAGTGTCACATAATATGTGGTACCAGCAGGAGTAGATAAATTGTTTAATCTTGTGTTAACAAAATAAAAATCTGTTATATTACGATTGACATTTACAACTGAATAAGAAGTTGGCGTGGATGTTGATTTTATTGCAAAACAATCCAACCATGGGGCAGGCATATCTCCGTCAGAAGGTGAATCAGTCGTAGTTGCCAGCATAGAAACTCCTGGTTTAAATCCACCTATATCATATAATAAGTATTTACTCCACCAACAGGGAGTACGGTACCATATTGACGTTCCCGGATTTGAAGAACCACCATCTATTATTCCGTAAAAATCTCTTGTCATAAAAAAGTTATTCCACCAAACATTAGCCCGTAGCATACCTAATTTTGCAGCAACATCCCATACCGCACCAAAATAGTTACTATTTAACCATGAATCACTTCCTGCATCATAATTGGGCCATACAGGATTTGTTGGATAAGGCCTGCCATCGCTCGGAGAATAGTTCTGAGCCGAATACTCGCTAAATGAAATTTTTATGTCTTTACCAGTTGGATTATATGTCAAGTTATTAATGACATTATTACGGACACTATTTATCCATTTCTCAAATTTAGGAGCAACAAACATCATACGCCTTATAAAGTCAGTATTACTCATTACAACAGTTGTAGTAGTATAAGAAAAACCATCATATCCAACTAAATAATTACCAGCATAGTAATGAATGCTTACAACATCTATATTATTAGCCCCATAAGTTTGTAAATATGGTTTTAAAAAATAGTCCTCTACTGTCCACTCAGGCCAGGTTGCAGGCCCAATTACTATTGCTGTAGTATCTGCTTCTTTTATTCCTGCACCTGCATAATAATGAATTTCTTTTAAAGGAGATTCAGAACCCAGTTCATATATCGTTTCCCAACTTAATCCAGTATAACCAAGACTTTTTAAATGATTCACTATATCTTTACAGATTTGTCCCCACTGGGAAGTTAGCTGTGTACCAAAACTAGGATATCTATTTACACCAGTAATGTCATAATAATACCAGGCAGTATTTCCTGACGGGTCTCCATACCAAAATTTTGGAAAACCACTACTTTTATCTCTAAGCTCACCAAAAACTATAATTGGTGTCCAGCCATTATTTTTAATTTTTATTACTCTATCTGTAAAACCCAAACCTACATCTTTTCCATTACTTGCCACATATTGCCATTGATAATCTCCATAAAAATTCCCACAAATATCATGGAGATTACAGTCTATACGTATCTTTTTGATTCCTGCCTGTTGCAAATACGTTACAGACTGGGTATCAATAATATCACACCAGCCATCATACCCGACTGACTCGGATTCCTGAATTGTAGCAATGGAATTTATTGTATTAACAGTTGTATTGACAAGTGTAGTAGCATTGATGAAAGAAATATTAAATCCTGTTAAAATTAAAATGAAAATTCCAATATGTTTTTTCTTAAATATTTCTTTCATAAATTAATTGCCCTTTAACAGAAATTCATTTCTTTTTTAAATCTGGTGTATATCCCGGGAATATATCTTCCTTTTTAATTCTTAATATATTCATACTAAATGGCTCACAGGTTATGTTTATTTTAAACGGCTCTTTTTTCTTTATCATTACAGATGAAGTTGATACTGGTTCAATACAGATAGTTTTAAAATTCTGGTCAAACCCATCTCCAAATTTTAACGGGTTAATATATGACGCCACCCGTGTTTTATCATACACATATTTAGTAATTTCAAATCTATCCCCGACATCTGTTTTTAACTTATCCAGTAAGATTTCAGTATCATATATTTGTATTCTATTGCGATTTATTAATACAAGTGAATATTCATTTTTCTCCGGAGTGTGACTTGCATAAATTTCCAACCAGGGACTATTTTTACCGCCGACATTCGCACCTCCATCTTTGGGAGATTTATTTTTTGTGGCTAATAAACATCTTCCTGGTTTAAATTCAGCTATATTATACAGCATATATTGAGCATACCAGCTCGGATACGGGTTAAAATTTGTCTCAGGGCCGCCAAACAAACCATAATATCCTAAACTGGTAAAAGATATGGCTACATCGCCATTATTCTCCATAACATGGCAATAAACAGAAGCATTATATATACCTCCATAATAATTGCAGTTTATCATAAAATCACCCCAATCTTTTGTTATTTTATCCCAGTTATATGCATATGGAGTTGTATTGAATTCTGTAAACCATATTTGAAATTTCTTACCTTTTGAATTTAATTCAGGAGTATTCAAAACATCTCTCAAAGAATTTATCCATATTCCGTAATTTGGAGGGACTTGTATTATCATATCTATACATTTTGTATTATCCATATTAATAGGATTTTTCAAAAAATCAAAATCAATAAGAGGGTTATTATTCAATGATAATCCACCATACCAATTCATTGAAAAAACGTCAATATATTCATCTGCATCCGGCATAGATAAAAGTTCTTTTGCAAATGTTTCTATTGTCCATCCAGGCCATGTTTCTGCCGCAATGATTTTAATATTAGGGTCAATACCCTTCATTGCTTTGGCAAACATATAATGCATTTTTGCCATTATTGAAGGATGTGGATAACCTTCTCCGAATGTTTCCCAGTATGTAATTTTTAATCCTAAATCTTTATTAAAATGTTTTATAATATCAGCATAAATCTGTGATGCCTGTTTCAATTGTCCGTCACCTGGAGTTCCATCTGTATTAAAATTCCACCATGGTTTTCCATTTTTATCGCTTTGTTCTCCATAAAACCATTTGGGAAGATTTCGTGTAAAATCAATCGGTATCACCGGTTCAAACCCTTTCTCAATTACTTTTTTAACTATCGTTTCATATCTATCATTTTCATTTGGCTGTCTATGCAATTCATACGGTATATTTACCGGGTAATTCCACTGCCAGTCACCATAAAATTTCCCGCACAATTCACTCGGACTAAGAAAATTAACACGGTAATATTTGACCCCAACATCCTTTAACTGTTTAACAGTTTTTTCACTGTCTAGAATTTCATTACAATTAAAACCATTCGCATATACGCCATCTTTAATAATTGCTGTTTCCTTTTGTGTATCAACAGACATCTTGACAACAGCGGATTTGGATAAAACCAACATCGGCTGGAAAAATACAATAAAAATTAAACAAACCAGTAATCTGCACATGAAAACTCCTTTCAATAATATTTCAATTTCCTTTTTTTCAAAACATGAAACAATTTATTATTTAGTTGATTTATTCCTGTTATAATCATCTAATATCCTATTAACTGCATCTGCCATCTCATTTGCTGCAATTTTTACATCCAGCTGTCCCATAAGAGTTTTTTCTAAGGTTTTCTGAATAGTATCACTTATTTCAAAATATTTAGGATGCATAATCATAAATTTACTATTAGGAATAGATTTTATAAATGCCTGTTTGTTATTCGGTAATTCCTCAGGATTAAGAAATATATTAGAATTCACTACGGATTTTAATACAGGGATATCATTTCCACCCTTGCACATTGCTTCCTGGCTGAATTTACTGACCAAAAACTTTAAAAATCTCCACGATTCTTCAAGATGCCTGGTCTGATTTGATATACACCATATATTACCGAGATTTAAAGTATAATTATTTTTCCCATGTGGTAACATAACAATATCCCATTTAAACTTAACATTTTTTAAAACGCCTATTGACCACCTTCCACTTGAAAACATTGCAAGTTTCCCTGTTTTAAATAAATCATCACTGCTCTGGTCACGTAATTGCGCAATAGCAGGAACTACTCCATATTTTAGTCGCAAATCAACCATCCATTTTAATCCTTGTATTGATTCCGATGTATTCAAAAGACACTTTGTTCCTTGATTATTCAATATCTCTCCGCCAACAGGCCATATTGCCAACCCAATATCTGCAAATCCACCTCCAATAATATAACCAAACTGGTCAATTCTTTTATCGTTATTAGTGTCCTTTGTTAATGCTATGCAAGTTTTCAGAAAATCATCTAATGTCCAGTCATCTTTTGGGTATGGAACTTTATCTTTATCAAAAAGTGTTTTATTATAATAAATCACAAACGGGTTATGCCCCTTTGGTAACCCATAAAGTATATTATTAAATTTATAGTGTTCAAGAATATTTTTATATACATCTGCAAGAAATTCTTTCTTAAACACCGTATCCTTTTCAATTAATTCATCAACATTGACTAATACTTTCTTTTCAGCAAAACCCGGATAAAAAACTTCACAGATAGTCATTACATCAGGAGCATTATTACCTGCAATCATTGTCATTAACTTATCGTGATAACTAACTCCGGGTATATGTAAAATTTCAACATTAATTTTTGGATTCTGTTTTTTAAATTCATTGACTATTTCTCTAGCTATTTTGATTTCAGATGGGTCACCCCATAGCGAGTATTGTATAGTGACTCTATCTTTATTCTCTGTTTTTGAACAACCAAAAATAAAGAATAAAAATAATGGGAAAAACAATAATTTTTTCATAACGTTATTCTCCTTGGAATCAAATTTTTTTACACTTTAGGCGGAAATTTATTATCCACTAACATAATCATATATGCACAACAATTTTCCACTAAACCTGGCGAACCAATACCTATCCATTCGTTTAAATATGCATCTTTTATATGTACCTCATTCAATATCAATGTTGTCAATTTACTAATTAAATATTTTACTTTCACCTTTTCACCTATATTTCTAAGTACCTGTATCTGTGGTAAACCAAATCTACCAAATTTATAATAATTTCCATAGTACCAAGACCATGGTTCATTCATTAACTCATGTGGATAAAACTCTGGCTCTAACAATGCCTTACCAGGAAGTAAAAGTGGATATTCTGCCAGTTCTTTGGAAAGTACTTTTTTTTGTTTTTTTCCCAACAATACCAAAAATAATTGCCCAGTATTGGTCACCAGCAAAATAATCTCTAACACGCTCGTCTTTTTCAATCCAATCAACGTAATGGTCTTTTAACCAAAAAGTTTTATTAAAAGAATATTTGCATTTACTTATTAATTCATCTATTTTATGTATTTCTTTTTTATAACCCATAACCTTTACAAAATCTTTATAAACTAATAATGTTTTGTAATAAAATATATTAAGTATAGTTACAAGATGTGAACGCCTGACATTATCCTGCCAGGTAACAGAACCGATTTCAGGTGTTTCTATTAATCCATCCTTATTTTTAAATTTTAATGTAAATTCAATTACTTTTTTAATATGCTGAAAATGTTTTTCAACAAATTTTTTATCCTTGGTTAACCGATAATATTCACCTGCTAGCCATACATATTGTAAAGTTGTACGAAAATTCATATAGTCCCGGCAATCATCGCTGCTAAAAATGTAAAGAACAGGGAATCTTCCTTCTGAATCCTGAATTTCACTCAATCTATCTAATAACAATCGTATAAAATTCCAGAGAATTGGATTTCCGCTATAATATGCCCAGTATACCTGATACCATGCGCTTTCTAACCAGTACCAGTCCTCCCACTTATTATTTGGATTAGGATCATTAAAATGCATCCATTGATAATCTAAAAAGCCAACCAGTCCTTTTTTGCTAATTCTCATATTTGATAATGTTGTCAAATGGCACATCTGGAATGCCTCCGCTTCATCATAATTTTTAAATTTTGGCAGATTATAAAATCTTGCCCAAACTGGTTCGGGAGTACTTTTTGGATAAAAAACCAAATTCAAGGTCTTACTTTTAGCCTCAAGCATAATATTTTTGTCAGACCAGTTAAATATAAAATTCGGGATACAATCATCTACATAAAAACTGAGTGAATACGGATAGCCTAATGCTTTGAATAAATTTATTCCATGCCATTTAACATTTTTATAAGTATGTTGTTCATTCTGTCCCTGTAGCATCCTGCGGAAACTTAACCATAAATAATGCTTGTCAACATCAACTATATCTCTAAAACCACTAAAAAGAAAATCAAAAACATTATCATTGACTTTAAATTTCCATTTACGTTCCTTATCACTTGTTATTTTTATCTGCGGCCTGCCTTTTTCAAGTGTAATTTCCAACAACCTGTCATTACATTTAAATTCTACTATTATTTTATTCTTGTTGTTACTAATTATATTATGATTTATTTCTTTTATTGTTTCACCATCAACAAATGTTAAATATCCATTCTTTAAAATATTTTTTCCATATTTATAATTCCCTTTTGATGAAAATTGCAACACGTCTATGCATCCTTTATTCTTATTTATACCTAAATAAATAAATTCGTTTTGTATAATAATACAACTATTCAAATTTTTTATTATGCATCCATTTACAGGTTTATATGTTATATCCCTTTTTAGATAAAAAAATTTATTACTATTTATTTCCAATTGGTTCTTCTTTCAATTTGAATTTTAATACCAAAATTATTGCTTTTTAGCATCCTGTAATGCTCTAAATTCTTTGACATCTATATAACTATATCTTTCTTTATTTGATATACTTTTAATAGTAAGATAATCGCCAATCACACCATTAATGCCAGAATGGAAGAAAGCCTGTAAAAAATCGTGCGTTGCTGTATTCCATACAACATATTCTTTAGTAGCACCATAAAAACGTAGCGAATTAACCATTATCCTCCAGTTAACTACTAATATAGGTTTATTTGTTTTTGATCTCCATTGTTTAATAGTATCAATAACCTGCTCAATAAAACCTGTTCCCTCACTTTCACTTAAAGATAAACCAATTAAATCAGGATTATATGTAGTAATATCTGTATTTATATCCTCATTTTTAAAATTCAACATTAGAAGATGATTTTTGTCAACCTTTCTTATATACGGGATAAATTCATCAGCATTTTCCAAAGATATTTCCCAGCAAAAAATTATTGGTTCGGTAACATAACCATCAATTATTTTATATGCTAATGTTTTATCTTTTTCTGTATTTTCTATTTTTAGTGAAAAAATAACATATATTCCTGTTTTCTTAGAAATGTCCAATATATCATTTATTTTCTTTAGAACTAATTCTTCCCCACCTTTCATTAATATGGAATTACTGGAAACATCTAAAATTATGCGAACCACATCTATATTGCATGTAATAAAATATCTAAAATTACGTTCTATTTCTATTTTGTTCATTTCAAACCAATTGTCAGTATCCATTGTAAGATAATATCCTCTATCATAAGTTATCCCTTTTATAAAATGCAACTTTTTATCTCCAGCAAATATTTCATTATTTGAATTCAATTTAACAAAAGGTATTTCTATAGTCTTTTCAGATGTTTTTTCTTCAGTTTGTTTTTTTACAATTTTTTCTTCAGCATTAGTTATAAGAACGACATAATCTTTATCTGTTTTACCTACAGATATATCTATAGTGTCAGTAAATTGAATTTCCTTGAATAATTTTTTTTCATTTAAGTCATATATTTTTAATAAATGTTTTCCCTGTAAGTTTATCTTAATTGATAAATCCTTAAATCCTGGGACTCTTACACGTTTATCCTTATCCCAGTAACCATTGATATTACGTAAATAAGCAATCATATAATCATAATTCTCAGAACATATATATTTTAGCTGGTAACCTGAAGAACCTGCACTTATTATTTCAGGACCAATAACTTTTTTAGGTTTGGTTAAAGGAGGTCCACCATAAATTTTTTCATAACCGACAAGATCTGATTTTTCATTTACGAAATCGTAATCCTGTCCGATATTTAAAAATGATTCTTCAATATTCAACAACATATTAAAATCATTTTGAGATAAAGGTATATTTTCAAGCATTACTGCAACAGGTGCTTTTTTCTTTACAAATCTCTGCCAATCAATCTGAGAAGTAATTTCTGAAAAAAGATAAAATTCCTGCGGGGTTGCCCAATCAGAATGATAATACCATTCTCCAACCCCAGCACCACCTGATAAAAAAGTCAGCCAGATTATATCACGTGTAAATCCGGCACGTAAATTCCTTCCTTCTTTATATTTTGACCATTCAGGTTGTGGCATTAAACCAAATTCATCTATCATAGTAAGTTGCGGAAATATAGACAAATACTTCTGATAAGCAGAAACCAAAATTCCGGGGTCAGCTATTTCTGTCTGTGAATAATTATGATAACAATAAAAATCCACGTCTGAATCTGTTGTGTACATAGAGCCCCAATATAAATCTAAAGAAGACTGACTAACAGTTATTAAATGATTATTATCTATAGAACGTATGTGTTTACAAATATTTTTTATCCATTGCAAAACGTCTTTTGAACCAGAAACTTCATTCTCTATTTCCCATGCAATTATTCTTGTATCATTTTTAAAAGGCGTGATAAATTCAGTAATAAATTTCTTTTGCATCTCTAATAACCTATAATCACTGAACCATAATGATTCTTCTTCAAAAGAATATTCTTTTTCTTTTTTACCCCACCACAATACCGGTTTAACATAAAATCCGAATTCTTCTGCTTTATCTAAAAAATGGAATAATGAATTAATAATTTCTATATTAGCATAACCGCCTAAATCACCATGTAATCCTTCCCAAGGTACATCGATTGCTAATCTAATGGTATTAAACCCACAGTCCTTTAAAAATCCAAAAACAGTATCTAGTGCAACATCGTCAAGTTCTGGCCATAAAGTAAAAGTGTGATTAAATTCGTCCCATCTAAAACAGGCAGTACTTTTGGGTATAAAAATACTTTTTTCTTTAAAATAAAATTTCTTGAGTTTTGAATTTGTTTTTAAAAAACCACCGTCATTGACAATTATTTGAACAGGAACTACAATGTTGCTGTTCGAAATAACACAAGAATATTTACCTGCGGAAATTGTTCCAAGATTAACTTGATATTTACCCGGTTCTGCAATAACCGGTGAAAAGGGAAAAAACTCATTCTTATCTGGAATCTTTATTTTAACTTCTTCATTCAAAACAGGTTCATCCAATGGATTGTTTACTTTTACTGAAATAATAACTTTCTGCCCGTTAGAAAATATAAATTCTGGTTGGGATATTATTTTATTTGGTTTATCAAGAATTAACGTAACTATCTTATCCGGGAAAAAAGTTTTATTAAACACATTTGAATCTACATTTATTTTAAATGTATAATCTCCCTGTATGTAATTTGTAACGTCTTCCAATAATATTTTATATTTACCATTTTCAACAAAATTTGCAATATATTTTTTTGTACCAAGCCAGCCATTTACCCCTATATTATTGACTGGTTGATTATTTTCATCAATCATTAAAAAATCAATCTCAGGGATTGTTTTAGAAGTCAATAATATTTTATCTTTTATCTGTGCCTTGCCTCTTATTAAATTTAAAATTATACGCCTATCATCAAACCCAAAACCTTCTTTGAATGCATTAAGAGTTAAAGTATAAGTTCCAAAAGAAAGGTCATAAAATTCATCTGCTGGTATAGTTATGGAATATAATCCATTATTGTTTTCAGTAAATTTGTATGATTTATTTAAAAAATTGACATTGAAATCTCCACCTGAAAGCTTTGTACCTTTATATTCCAGAGTTGCTGCTATTTTTAAATCATTAAGATTTTTTAAATTTATTTCACTTTCAGTAATAATATCCCCTTCGGGAACAAATCTTACCCAATCAAGAAATATTTTTGCTTCTGTGTTACTTTTCCCCTGGCCTTCATTTCCAAGAGAAATATTTACCATTTTTTTACCGGACAGCCCAGAAATCTTTTTAAAATTTATTGTATGTATCCCTCTATCTGCAATTGGCCTAATAACATTTACATAACCGCCTTTGCTTTCAAATAAATTATCAAATGACAAAATATATAATTTGGCATTTTCTAATTTGTTTATTTTAAATTCCAAAAAAGGGTATTCATCAATATTAACTTTGACATTTCTTCCAATAGTACCATATGCCTTTTCAGGATAAATCAATAATTCACCATTATCAATTTTAATAAAGGCACGTTTGTCAGGTTGGACTGGTTTCCATTCAGAGGAATTAAAGGTTTCCTTATCAAGGACAGAAACGTACAATTTTTCTGCCTGAGCTATGCCCAAGTAAAAAAACAATATATTTAAAAAAATAATTAGAAATTTCTGGAATCTTATTTTTTTATCCTCCATCTTAAATTTTTATTGTAAATTTATCATTGCCAAAATTTTACCACTCCCTGAAGTCAATGACTGTAATGCCTTACCTACAATGCAACCCGAAGGATAAAATGGCTTGCCATTGATAATTTCCGGAATTGATTTCATTGCATAACCGGGTTTGGACGATGTTACAAGCAAATCTCCTCGTTGTATTGGCCCATTTTCATCACACACATTAACATATACCCTGCCAACAAGTACTAAAGATTTTTCATTCGGCCTTCTCCGATTACCTGTATCAATAGCATCTTTTGAATTTAATAACATTCCCGGATTATCCACCACAACACCTAAAACTGATGATTGATATGGAACATTACTCTGGATAATATGTTCATCATTATTCGGGTCAACTACAACAATATCCCCATCATTTATTGGTGCAGTAAAATATATGTTTTCTGCAACGTCCGGAGACCCATTCTGAGTTAAACTTCCTTTAATTACCAATATACCTGCAGTAGATATACTCATTGTATTTGTCCAACTGGTTCCATTATAATAAATAAATTTAACTTTGCTATCAGTAGGTGCTCCCTGACTACCATATACTAAATCAATACTCCCGCTTTCA
>Ga0272448_1006017_pt1 | contig 13205 bp, 8 predicted proteins | sample YNPCB0191_FD_202220 | JGI IMG/M metagenome (GOLD analysis project Ga0272448, IMG submission 202220) | Hot spring sediment microbial communities from Yellowstone National Park, WY, United States - YNP-CB-019-1 | ecosystem: Environmental > Aquatic > Thermal springs > Hot (42-90C) > Sediment...
TCGCAGTAGATGTGCTTGCCCGCGGCGATGGCCCGCCGGAGGGCGTCGAAGTGCAGGTGGTTGGGCGTGCAGATGTGGACGATGTCTACGTCTTCGGCCTCGATGACCTCCCCGGGGTCAGTGGTCCATCGCTGATAGCCGATCCGCAGCGCTTCGCGGGCGGAGGCCTCGCGCCGCGTGCAGACGGCGCGCAGGACACAGGGCACGGGCGGTGGCGAGTAGTAGAGGGGCATGGTGAGATGGGCGAAGGTGTGCGTCCTGCCCATGAAGCCGTAACCGATGAGGCCGACGCCCAGGGGGCGCTCGGCCGATGGTCGCGATGCCGTGGACATTGCCCGCGCCCTTTCGCTCAGGCGCGGCCGAGCTCGCGCTCGACCTCGCCGATGGCCTCGTCGATGATGTCCAGGCCGACGGCCAGCTCCGCTTCGTTCATGACGATTGGCGGGCTCATGCGGAGGATGTGCCCGGCGGGAATCCAGGCCAGGCCTTTCTGGAAGGCCTTGATGTACACCCTCCGGCCGGCCTCCTCGAAGGGCTCCTTCGTCGCGCGGTCCTTCACCAGCTCGATGCCCATCAGGCAGCCCTTGGCGCGCACGTCGCCGATGATCGGGTGCTCGTCCTTCATCTTCTGCATACGGGCCAGCGCGATCTCGCCGAGCTTGCGGCTGTTCTCCAGCAGGCCCTCCTCGGCGATGGCCTGGACGCTCGCGAGCGCGGCTGCGGCGGCCATGGGGTTTCCGCCGTAGGAGCTGGAGGCGCTGATTCGGTCGAAATGCTCCATGATTCCCGCGCGGGCGACGCAGGCGGTGACGGGAAAGCCGTTCCCCAGGCCCTTGCCCAGGGTGACGACATCGGGCAGCACGCCCCAGTGCTCCAGGCACAGCCAGGTCCCGGTGCGCCCCATGCCGGTGAGGACCTCGTCGGCGACGAGCAGGATGCCGCGGTCGTCGCAGAAGCGCCGGAGCTTGGGGAAGAAGTCGTCGGGCGGCATGATGGTCCCGGCCCAGCCCTGAATCGGCTCGAGGACGAACGCGGCGACCTGGCCGGTGGTGCCCTCGGCGATGAACTGCGCGTAGTAGTCGAGGTAGGCCTCGGTGTCGAGGGAGCCGTCGGCGCGCGTCCACAGGGGGCGATAGGTGTCCGGTCGGGGGAGCATGTAGAAGCCGGGCATGCGCGTGGAGGCATACATGGGGTTCATGCGGGCGCACGAGACCGAGCCGAGGGTCTTCCCGTGGAAGTCCATGAAGCAGGAGAGGAACTCGGTGCGGCCCGTGGCGGCGCGACAGATGCGCATGGCGGCCTCGACGGCGACGGTGCCGCTGTCGTACAGCTGCATGCCGGTGAGGTCGCCGGGCAGGACGTCGGCGAGCTTCTCGACGAGCGCGGCCTTGACGGGGGTCGTGAAGTCGTGGCAGTTCATGAGCCGCTTCGCCCAGTAGGCGACCGCCTCGCTGACCTTCGGGTGGCAGTGGCCGAGCGTGGTGACGTAGATGCCGCTGGAGAAATCGAGGTAGCGGTTTCCGTCTACGTCCTCGAGCGTAACGCCGTGCCCCTTGCTCCAGCAGACGGGGAAGAGCCGCACCTGGCCGGACAGGCCGCGATAGTGAGCGCTGGCGCGCTCGTGGAGGCGCCTGCTTTCGGGGCCGGGGGGCGGGGCCACGATGCGGGGGACCTGAGAAAGGTCGGCCCGGCACCAGTCCGGGTCGTACTCGACCGCGGGCAGGAGGGCCGAATCACCCAAGTTGGTATCGGCGGATGACGTCATCGACGGCATCTCCTTTCCTCACGACATCACAGAGGGCGGCCTGGAACGCCGCGGGGTCGGGGACCTGGATCGCGTTGCGGCCAAAGACGACGCCGCCGGCGCCGGCGGCGACCTCGGCCGCGGCGAGCCGCAGCGCGTCGGCCTGGGTGGGGAGCTTCTCCGCGCCGAGCCCAAGGACGGGCACGGGGCAGCCGCCGGTCACGGCCGCGAAGTTGTGGGTGTTGAACGTCTTCACCGCGTCGGCCCCTAGCTCGGCCGCAATCCGGCAGCCGATGCGGACGTTGTCGTGCAGCTCGGCCGGTGACATATCGAGGTGGCCGGTGGGGAAGTACTCGCCGATAACGGGGATTCCGAGCGCGTGGGCTTCGGCCGTGAGCTGGCTGAAGACCTCGATGTTGTGCGCGTCGCGCTCCTCGTCGCCGGTCCTCAGGGTCAGCGATACGAGGGCCATGTCCATGCCCTCCCGCAGCCCATCCTCGACGCGGTAGGCCCGCGCGCTCCTGGCATCCCGGTATCCCCAGGCAAAGCAGTACACGCTGTTCCAGTTCAGGCGAACCACCGCGAAGGGCCGGTCGCGCCCGGCGAAGAAACCTCCGCAGTGACGCAGCATGCCGGGAGCGAGCAGCACACCGTCGACGGTCGGGTTGATCCGCTCGACAGTTCGCGGCAAATCCTCCATCCCGGGGATGGGGCCATCGAACATGCCGTGGTCCACCGCGATGATCACGGCGCGCGTTCCGCCGAAGAGCCGCTTGAGTCGAATCTCCCGTCCGTCCACTTCGTCGCTCTCCTTTGCCAGACCCGGGCCGGCTAGCCGCCCAGCAGGTGGTTTGACGCTGACACGGCGATGCGTGCGAGGGCTTCTGGCGGCCCCTCCACGCGGATGACGCGCGATTCGCCGGGCAGCAGGTCGAAGTAGTTGTCCGCAGGGCGCACGTGGGCCGCCGGGTCGAGTCGGACCATCCAGGCATACCGCGTGGCAGTCACCTCCACTTCCCGCGCGCCGCCGGAGTTCCCCACATGCCACCTCAGGCCGGGCTCGGGGAGCGTGACGGCCTTGGGGGGCGCGAGCCAGTGGTAGTGACGGCTGAGCGTCTCGCCGTCCCGCACCCAGCGCGCCCAGTAGTACGAGTCGGCCCTCTCCACATCGGCCAGCTGCGGCAGGGGGATCTCCAGCAAGCGCTGGGAACAGTTGGCGGCGACTCGGTGGGCGGCGCGATCGAGCGTCTCGCAGCGATCCTGCGAGAAGCGGCCGAAGCCGTGCTCCAGCACGCCCTCGACCGGGTCGAGGCGGTCGTTGACGAGCCAGATCGCGAGGCGGCCGTTCTCCTGTGCGAAGGAGACCATCTCGTTGGCGAAGACGCGCTTCACCGCGTACCAGGACGGCTTGCGCCGCAGGTAGTAATCGATGATGCTCCAGCTCGACGTAGCCAGCCAGCAGTCGTTGTACATCCAGAACAGCGTGCCGGCGGTCAGGAATTTGCGGCGGCGGAAGTGGGCGAGGGAGAAGCGGTAGGCTTCGGCCTGCCAGGCCTGGGAGAGGAGGATGAAGGTGTCCAGGTCCACCTGATCGGCCTTGCGGCCGAAGTAGAGGTCGAGGGCATGGTCGAAGACGTTGCGGTGCTTTCCCCGGGGGATGCCGGTCTCGAACTGGTTGGCGTGGAATTCCCACGCGGGTTTGCCGGGCCGGAGCTGATCCGGCGGGAGGGCCTGCTCGAGGCTCTCACGCAGCGGTGGAGAGAGGAAGCCGTATTCGGAGATGAACTTGCCGCGATCCCTGGCCATCTCCGCGTAGTCGGCCAGCCCTCCGGGCGCCTCCCCCATGAGCGACACCTGCCAGGCGTGGCGGTCGCCGATGTCCCAGTCATTGAACTGCGGTCCGCCGGCCGGGCTCGAGGGCCAGTACGCCCGCGTGGGGTCGCATTGGGCGGCGGCCTTGGCGAGGACCTCGTGGTAGGTGCGCCAGCCAAAGAAGGGGCGGCCGTGGGAGGCGTAGATGGACTGGTTCTCGTTGTTTCCGGACCACAACACCAGGCTGGCCCGATTGCGGAGCCGCCGGACCGCGAGCTCGGCCTCGCGCGTGACCTCGGCGAGGTAGTCAGGGCGGTCCTCGGGGGTCTGCTGGCAGGCGAACTGGAAGTCGAGGAACACCATGATGCCGAGGCGGTCGCAGGCGTCCCAGAAGGCGTCGGCCTCATAGGTGCCGCCGCCCCAGATGCGGAGCATGTTGAAGTTCGCGTCGCGGGCCTCGCGGAGGAGGGTTTCGTAGTGCTCCCGCGTCACGCGGGAGAGCAGCGAGTCGGCCGGCACCCAGTCCGCGCCCTTGCAGAAGACCGGCTCGCCGTTGACGGCGATGACGAAGGACTGGCCTTCGTCTGCCGGCAGGGGCTCCTGGCGCAGCTCGATCTCGCGGATGCCGAACCCGAACGAGAGGGAAGCGACGACCTCGTCCCGCCCTTGCCGGCGGAGGTCGCAGCGGAAGTCGTACAGGTGTGGCTCGCCCATGCCGTTTGGCCACCACAGCCGCGGCTCACGGATGGCAAACGTGTGAGTCACGAGGTTGTAGCCGGGCACGACGGTCGCCCGCAGGGGAAAGGCCGCTTCGCCGAGCCGGCAAGTGAGATGAACATCGAAGGGGGCCTGCTCGAACGATTCGATCTCGACCAGGGCGGTGAGGCGGGCGGCGCCCCCGCGGGTCAACTGGCTGCGAAGGCAAACGTCGCGCAGGGCCAGGCCACGGTAGCTCTCCACGCGGACCGGCCGCCAGATTCCGCACGTGGCGATGTTGGGCGACCAGTCCCAGCCCGTCGAGAAGGCGCTGCGGCGCAGGACGATTCTCGCCTGGTCGGCATCCGCCGACGAGGCGCGCGCGCCGTACCGGCTGAGGTCCTGGCGGCGCGCCCACCGCAGCCCGGTGTCGACGCGCACGACCACCAGATTTTCGCCTGTCTGGACCTGGGAGGTGATATCGGCGCGCCAGGGAACCAGGGCGTTGCGGGAGGAGCCGACGTGCTGCCCGTTGATCCAGATATCTGCGAGCGTGTCGAGGCCGTCGAAGACAATCTCGACGCGGTCGCCGATCTCATCGTCCGAGAGGTGGAAGGTGCGCGAATACCACCAGTCCTTCTCCTCCATCCACGCGCAGTCTTGCGCGTTTCGCCCGAAGAGGGGGTCCTCGATGCGGCCGGCGGCCATGAGGTCCAGGTGCGTCATACCCGGAACGTGGGCGACGATGGAATCGCCACCGGTGACGCCCGCCGCGGGCCAGCCGGCGGCCTCGCCCTCGCCCTCGTCACACCACCGGAGCGCCCACTCGCCGTCGAGGGGGATCGTCTTCGTCGTCATTCGGCGCTCTCCTGATTAGCAGGCCATGAGATGCGGCCCTGGCCTATTCGCTGCGGGCGGCGCGGTCCCCTAGCCGCTGGGCGTCGACCGCCGATGACGCCGTCAAGCCTCCAGCACAGAGGCAGGGTCTGCGAGGTAGCGGGCGAGCCAGTCCGCGGGACGGGCGGCGAGGTAGGCGACCGCGCGCCGGAGGCGAGCGGCGATCGCGGCCTCCTCGGGGCGGGAGAAGTCGAGGCCGCAGACATCGGAGAGGACCCAATCGACGCCGCGGCGAGACACCGCGCGGGCGAAGTCGGCATCGGCGGGGAAGGGCTGGCCGCTCTCGTCGGTGGCATCGAAGAAAAACGCGGCGGCGGCGGCGAGGATGGTGATTGGTGCTGCCACGCCCTCCGCGGCATCCATGAGCAGCGCGCCGACCAGGCGATCCTCCCGGGAGAGTTTCCTGGGAACATCTCTGCCGACGCGATAGATCGTGTCGCCGAGTGCCCGGTTGGCGAAGCGGCAGAGGAGGTCCTCGATGTGCGCTTCCTGGTCGGCCTCTCCGAACTCACGGGGGTAGCGACGCATGAGGGCGCGGCCTGACTCCCACATCGCTGTCTTGGCGGCGGCGCGCACGACCGGGTCCGAGACCGTCTCCCAGATGAACCGCCAGGCGGGGTTTGCCAGGCGGCCCAGGTACGCGCAGGCGGCGTGGCCGAGGTTGTGGATGAAGGCCTTGCGATCCACATAGGCGGCCATGTTCTGCTTCGGGTCGAGGCCGGGGACGTCCGGGATGGGGTACCTGAAAGCGGCGGCGTCGAGGATGAGGGTGTTGTAGGCCTCCGCGTAGAGCAGCAGGGGGTCGCGGCGGCGCTCGGCCTCCGGCATGAGGGGGACCATCTTCCCGATGCTCGTTTCGACGAGGCCCACATATGACGCGATGGGGAAGTCCGCAGGCAGGTGCGCGGCGAGGCCTTCGGCAAAGGCGCGAGCCGCGTTGCGCAGGTTTTCGCAGATGATGATGTCAAGCGGCGGCCCGCCGGCCTCGCGCCGCCTCACCAGGCCAGCGGCGATGATGGGGTAGATGTGGGGCAGCGCGGCCGGACCGACGGCGGTGGCGAGGATGTCCGCCCCTGCTACGGCCTCGGCGGCCGCGTCCGTATCTCGCGCGTCGATGGCGGAGACGCCCTCGACCCAGATGTCCTCGGGCCGGCGGTCCCTGATCCGGATCAGGTAGCGGCCGGCCCGGTTGAGGGCGTCGACGAGAGACCTGTCGACGTCGACGAAAACGACGCGGTATCCCGCGCGGGCGAAGAGCTGCCCCACGAAGGAGCGACCGATGTTGCCGGCGCCGAAGACGACCAGCACCTTCTCGCGTCGGGAGCGCGCCATGGGTCAGGCCGGCAGATGCCGGTCGAGGAATTCGTTCTCGGCAGAGGCGTCCCAGGAGTCGACCTCGTGGAGCGCCGCGCGTGCGTGGGGATAGATCACGCCCTTGCCGTCGATGGCCTGCGCGCGGACGGCGGCAACGAGATCCCTGGCGGCGAGCAGTCCGCCGACGGCGGCGATGTAGTTGCCGGGCTCGATGGACCCGTCGGTTAGCAGCGAAAGGGCGGCGGCGACGTCCGAGGGATCGCCCCCGCTGGACCCGACTGCGGAGATGGAGTCGTAGTGGATGCGGCGGGCGTCGACGGCGATGATGTGATCGCCGGCCCTGAGGCCGCCGAAGAAGTTGGCGACGCCGCCTGGCGCGAGCAAGGAAAGCGACTGCTCCTGCACCTTTCGGACCCCGAGCGCGACGATGACGTCATCCGCGCCGCGGCCGCCGCTCTCGGCGGCGAGCACGGAGTTCAGGTGACCGGGGTCGGTGCAGTGCAGGGCGACGCCCCACCGCCTGGCCTTCGCCTCGAGGTCACGGCGGAGCTTGTCGAGCCGCGCGGCGATGGGCTCGGACACGATGATCTTCGCGGGTCGATAGGTGAGCGCGACCTCGACGTGCATTCGGCCCATGGGGCCGGCGCCGAGGACGACGACGATGCCGCCCGGCTTCAGGCCCAGGTGAGGGCGGCGTGGCTCACGGGGCGAGTCCTTGAGGAGGTGGACGCTGTGCTGCTGCGCGGAGACGACGCAGGAGAGGGGCTCGGCGAGCGCGGCCGCGAAGTAGGGCATGGCCGGATCGGGCAGCGGCAGGAGACAGCCGTTCTCGATGATCTCCTCCGTGATGAGGACGTACTCGGCGAAGAGGCCGTCGAGCGTGTAGCCGATCGCGATCTTCTCGACCCCCCTGGCGTGGTCGCGATAGCGGTCGCGGTGGTGCCGCGGCGGCGACGAGACGGCGGGCTGGATCGCAAACCGCGCGCCGAGGGCATACTCCGGGGGAAGGCCGGGCCCGCGTGCGACCACGGTGATGCATCCCTCGTGACCGATGGGCACCGGATGGGCCGAGAGGTCCCAGCCGTACATGAGAGTGTGCTCTGACCCCTGGTCGATGATCTTGTTGTCGGAGGCGCATGCGATGCAGGCGTCGACGCGCCCCAGAAGCTGCCCAGGGCCGGGGACGGGGGTGGGAACCTCGTCGAAGCGCAGGTTGTCCATCCCCGGGCCATGCAGCCGCAGGGCGGTCATCGTGCGCGGAACCGCGTAGTCCGGGGGAACTCGGCGATAGGCGCGGGCCCGCTGGGTCACGCGAGGGCCTCCAGCGCCATGGCATAGGCGCCGCCGCCGCCATAACAGATGGCGGCGAGCCCGAGGCGATGGCCGTAGCGGCGCATCGCGTGAACGAGGGTCGTCAGAATCCTAGCGCCCGCCGCGCCCAGAGGGTGGCCCAGGGCGATTGCGCCGCCGTGGACGTTGATCTCCATTCCCTGGAAGGCCTCCGCGAACATGGGCAACTGGACGCCGAAGGCTTCGTTGACTTCGATGATGGTGAAGTCGGTGGGCCGGCCGGCAGCGCGCAGCGCGTCGGTAAGGTGCGACACAACGCGAACGGGCGCGGCGACGTAGTCGCTGGCGGGCCCGTCGAGCCGGGCGTAGCCCAGGATGCGCGCGAGCGGCTTGCAGCCCATCTCGGCCGCTCGCTGCGCGGTCGTCACCACGACGGCCGACGCGTTGTCGGCCGGGGTGGACGCGTTGTACGCGGAGGCGAGGTCGTCGGGGTTCTCGGCCAGTTCGCGCTGGAGGCGGTCCGCGGGGAGGAGGTCGTCGTCGGCGACCTGGCCGGCCGGGACGATTTCCTCGCGAAACAGGCCCTTCTCGGTCGCCTCGCGGGCCTTGCGGTGGCTCTCGGCCGCGAACTGGTTGACCAGCTCCGGCGTGTAGCCGCGTCGCTCGGCGAACTCGAGCGCGTACTGGCGCATGAACTTTCTCTCCTCGGGCCAGAAGAGGCCGTCATACGTCGTGGGGTCGATCATGTCGGTGGCGCGGAGCTGTTCCTCGTGGTCCTCGTCGATGAGGAAGCGGTAGGCGCCGCGGCGCTTGACCCGCAGGCGCAGGCCTCGCTCGCAGCGGTCGGTGCTCCGGCAGAACTTCGGGCCGAGGAGATAGGGCGCGTTCGTGCGCGACTCCATGCCGCCGGCGACGACGACCTGGGAGGTCTCCAGGACGAGGGAATCGCAGGCCAGCGCGATGGCGTCCATGGCGGAGGCGCAGACGGTCTCGACGGCGCGCGCCTGGATGGTGTCGGGCAGGCCGGCGCGCACGCAGGCGGCCTTCGCGGGCGCGAGCCCCAGGCCGGCGGAGACGACGACGCCCATGTTGGCGGCGTCGACGCGGGCCGGGTCGACGCCCGCGCGGGAGACGGCGGCGCCGATGGCCAGCGCGCCCAGGTCGATGGCCCCGAAGTCGGACAGCGAGCCGTTGAAGCGGCCGATGGGAGTCCTGGCCGCGGCGAGGAGGACAATATCGCGGGGCAGGATGTGGTGCATGCTACTTGCCCAGGAGGGTCCTCGCCTCCCGCGCGACGCGCTCGGGGCTCGGGAAGTTCTCGGCCTCCAGCGTGCGGGCCATCGGGGGTGGGACATCGTAGGCGGCGACGATCTTCGCCGGGGCCTTCATGTGCTCGAAAACCGCCTCCTGAACGCGAAAGACGATATGTTCGCCAAAGCAGCCGGTCTTCGGGGCCTGGCAGACGACGAGCAGCCGGCCGGTCTTCTTGACGGAGGCAGCGATCGTGTCCACGTCCAGGGGGATGAGGGTGCGGGGATCGACAACCTCGGCCTGGATGCCGTCCCGGGCGAGGAGTTCGGCCGCCTCAAGCGCGACCTGGGCCATCTTGAGGTACGCGACGATGGTCAGGTCGGTGCCGGTGCGGCGCACGGCGGCCACGCCGAAGGGGATGGTGTACTCCTCCTCTGGCACCTCGTCCTTCTCGGTGTACAGGAGCTGGTGCTCGATGAAGATGACGGGGTTGTCATCGCGGATAGCAGTCTTGAGGAGCCCTTTGGCGTCCCGAGCCGTGGACGGTGCGACGACCTTGAGGCCGGGCACCTGGGTGACCATGGCCTCCAGGCTCTGGGAGTGCTGTCCTGCGTAGCCGCGGCCCCCGCCGACGGTGGTGCGGATGACCATGGGGAGTGTGGCCTTGCCACCGAACATATAGCGCGTTTTGGCGGCCTGGTTGGCGACTTGGTCCATGGCGAGGGGTAGGAAGTCGATGTACATGATCTCGGCGACCGGCCGCAGGCCGGTCATGGAGGCGCCGGCCGCGACGCCGACGATGGCGGCCTCGGAGATGGGCGTGTTGAAGACGCGCTCGCGGCCGAAGGCCTCTAGCAGGCCGACGGTGACCTGAAACGCGCCGCCGTAATCGGCGACGTCCTCGCCGTAGACGATGACGCGCCGGTCGCGCTCCATCTCCTCCGCCAGGGCCTCGCAGATGGCGTGGCGATACATGATGCGGCCCTGGCTGTCGCGGCGGTACTGGCGCATCGGGCGCAGCGGCGGGGTGCGCAGGGTCGCGGGGATGTGCTCGGAGGTGGAGTCGGCGAACAAGCCGTCGCAAATGAATGCGGGGTCCGGCTCCGGACTCCTGGCGGCGAAGCGCAGCGCCTCCTCGATCCTGGCCTGCGCGGTCTGCTCGGCGGCCGCGATCTCCTCTTGAGTCATGAGCCCGGCCTCCAGAAGGCTTCTTTTGTACCTTTCGATGGCGTCGCAGCGGTGCCAGTACTCCTCCTCCTCGGGGGACCGATACTTGGTCCGCTGGTCGCTGAGGGAGTGGCCGTAGTAGCGATAGGTGAGGCACTCCAGCAGCACGGGGCCCTGCTTCGCGCGGCAGAGCTGGGCGGCCCGGCTGACCGCGTCCCAGACAGCCAGAACATCCATGCCGTTGACGACCTCGGCGTGCATGTTGTGGCGGCTGTAGGCCGCGCCGCGGCGAGCGAGATGGTCGATGCCGGTGACCTCGCCGACCTGCTGTCCAGTCATCCCGTACTGGTTGTTCTCGATGAGATAGATGACAGGAAGGCCGTAGGGGAGCTGGTCCATGCACGCGAAGTTGCAGGACTCGTGGAAGATGCCGTTGTTGACGGCGCCGTCGCCGAAGAGACAGCAGACGACGGAGTCCAAGCCGAGCCGCTGCATGGACAGGCCGGCACCGGTGGCGATGCCGAGGGAGCCTCCGACGATGGCGTTGGCGCCCAGGTGGTTGACGCTGAAGTCGGCGATATGCATGCCGCCGCCGCGGCCGCGGCAGTAGCCATCCTCGCGGCCGAGAAGCTCGGCCATGGTGCGGCCGAGGTGGTGCTGGAGGGCGCGCGGCAGAAGCTCCTCGCGCGTTCGTCCGTCGCGCGGCTCGCCGAGGAAGGCCGCGAGCCTATCGGCCGACATGCCCAGCAGGGCATAGGCGCCCTTGGCGATGGCGTGGCCGTGGCCGCGATGGGTGGAGGTGATGTAGTCATCAGGCCGGAGCGCGGCGATGGAGCCGACGGCGACGGCCTCCTGGCCGATGGAGAGGTGGGTGGCGCCGGTGAACTCGAAGCCGTCGTAGGGCTTGACGGTGCCGTCCTTGAGCTGGATGACCATCTGCTCGAACGCGCGGATGGTAAGCATCCATTCGAGGAAGCCAATCGCATCCTCCCGGGTGAGGCGCGCGCCGACCTCGGCGCGGAGGTCGCCCTTGTAGGCGAACAGAGGGATCTCGCCGAGGGCCTCGGAGCCGGGGACGAAGTCAGGGCATACGTCGATCTCTTTGACCATACAGGGTCACTCCGTGTGGACATCAATGCGTCGCCGGGGCGAACGCGCCCGCGGCTCCATCTGCGGCGCGCCATCGTCGCGCTGCCTCCGAAGCCCACGCCGCCGCGGGGTTCCGAGGCGTCCCTAGGATACGGTGCGCGAGAAGGCGTGTCAACGACCGGAGCGGGACGCCCGCAGAGGAGTTGGGGGAGGCCGCGAGTAATGACTCTGCGCGGCGGGATGCAGCGCACGACAGGAGACGGGCGTGTCTTCGAAGCGAGTTCAGCTGGTGGTCGCCGGCCATATCTGCCTCGACATTATCCCCCGGTTCGAGGGCGGGGCTGCGGCGCTCGAGGATGTGCTGGTGCCGGGGAAGCTCGTCAACGTGGGGCCGGCGGTGGTCTCCACGGGCGGTGCGGTCTCGAACACAGGGCTCGCGCTGCATCGCCTCGGGCTGCCCACCCGGCTGATGGGGAAGATCGGCGACGACCTGCTGGGACACGCGATCCTGGAGGTGATCAGGGAGCACGACCCGCGCCTGGCCGACGGGATGCTGGTGGCGAAGGGGGTGCCGACGTCGTACACGGTTGTCCTGAACCCCCCGGGCGTGGATCGCATGTTCTTGCACTGTCCCGGGGCCAACGATTCCTTCGGGCCTGAGGATGTGCCCTACGAAGCGCTCCGCGACGCTGACCTGTTCCACTTCGGGTATCCGCCGCTCATGCGGCGCATGTACGCGCAGGCCGGGCGCGAGCTGGAGACGCTGCTGCGAGAGGTGAGGGCGCGGGGGCTCACCATATCCCTGGACATGGCGCGGCCGGACCCGGCGTCGGAGGCGGGGCGAGCCGCATGGCCTGAGTTGCTGGCGCGCGCGCTGCGCCACGTGGACCTGTTCCTGCCCAGCCTGGACGAGATCCTGTTCATGCTCGACCGACCGCGGTGGGAGGACCTCGAGCGCCGGCGCGCCGGCGCGGAGCTGGCGAGCTTCGTGGACGGACAGGTGCTCACCGACATCTCCGGCCGTCTCCTCGCGATGGGGGCCGCGGTTGTGGGCCTCAAGCTGGGCACCGAGGGGTTCTACCTGCGGACGACGCAGGACGCGGCGCGTCTTGGTGACACTGGGCGGCTGGGCGTGAGGGACGCAGAGGCCTGGCTAGGGCGGGAGCTGCTGTCCCCGTGCTTCCGCGTGGACGTGGTGGGCACGACGGGGTCGGGGGATTGCACGGTGGCCGGTTTTCTGGCCGGGTGGGCCTACGGCCTTGGGCCGGAGGCGGTGATGACGAGTGCCGTTGCCGTTGGTGCGTGCAACGTGGAGGCGGCCGACGCGACCAGCGGAATCCCCACATGGCGGGCCGTGTGCAACCGGGTGGAGGCGGGGTGGGAACGGCGGGAGGGAAGGCTGGCGCTGCCGGGATGGACCTGGGATGAGAGGGAAGCGGTGTGGCGGTCGCCCTCCGATAGGGGGCAAGCGGGGCGGACGAAGGAGCGGGGCCGATGCTGAAGCGCGACGAGTTCTTGCAGGCCCAGGAGCGGGCGGCGCAGATGCTGGCCGAGGCGGGCATCGTGTTGACCCCGCAGGAGCGAGCGGACATCGAGGTGGCCGATTTCGGGCTGGGCGAGTTGGAGCGAACGGGGCTTCAGATAGTGACGTACGTGAACACCGACCGGTATTGCGCGAAGGAGCTGGTGCTGTTCCCCCGGCAGACCTGCCCCGAGCACCGGCACCCGCCGGTGGAGGGCCAGCCGGGGAAGATGGAGACCTTCCGGTGTCGGCGAGGTCGGGTGTGGCTCTACGTCGAGGGCGACCCGACGCCGCGGCCGAGCGCGCGGCCGCCGGAGGGAAGCGAGCAGCACTACACGGTGTTCCACGAGGTGGAGCTGGGGCCTGGTGATCAATATACGATCGCGCCGGACACGCTCCACTGGTTCCAGGCTGGAGACGCGG
>Ga0272448_1006018_pt1 | contig 13201 bp, 11 predicted proteins | sample YNPCB0191_FD_202220 | JGI IMG/M metagenome (GOLD analysis project Ga0272448, IMG submission 202220) | Hot spring sediment microbial communities from Yellowstone National Park, WY, United States - YNP-CB-019-1 | ecosystem: Environmental > Aquatic > Thermal springs > Hot (42-90C) > Sediment...
AACATATGAAAAAAGTTAAAAAATCCATAATGAATAAAAAAAAATTTTGGTATCTGGTTTTAGTCCTATTGATAACTGTAATGGTTGGGGTGTTTTTTTGGTTTAAAAATGCTGGACGGGAAATTATTTTAGCTAAAAAAACCCACCTTTTATCTTGTTCTAAACCCAAGGTAATTTCTATTGACCTTTACTTTGGGGATGCTAACAGTGATTATCTGATACCGGAATCAAGAAAGGTAACCCTGGAGGAAGAGGATTTAAAAAAAAAGGCTAAAATAATTATTGAAGAGCTTATTAAGGGGCCTAAAAGTAATTTATTCAAAACCATTCCTGAAGGTGTGGTTCTTAGGGATATAACGATAAAAGATAATTCTACGATTATCATTGACTTTAGCCCCGAACTAGTAAGTAACCACCCGGGAGGTAGTTCTGCCGAAATCCAGACCATTTACTCCATTGTTAACTCGATTTTGCTAAATATTCCTTCCCTAAAAGAGGTAAAAATCTTAGTATCAGGAAAAACGCGGGAAACCCTTAAAGGACATATTGATCTCCGCACCCCTTTAGGGCCAAATTATTCACTGTTAAAAAAGGGATAGCTGGTGGCAAAAAAAAGTCGAATTGAAAGAATACGAAATATTGGAATTATTGCCCATATTGATGCGGGGAAAACTACTGTTACGGAACGAATTCTTTATTATACTGGGAAAACCTATAAAATGGGCGAGGTTCACAACGGACAGGCAGTTATGGACTACTTAGTTCAGGAACAAGAACGAGGCATAACCATAACTTCCGCTGCCACTACTTGTATGTGGCTTGACCATGAAATTCATCTTATCGATACTCCCGGACATGTTGATTTTACCATTGAAGTTGAGAGGTCTCTCCGGGTGCTTGACGGGGCAGTAGTGGTCTTCTGTGCGGTTGGCGGTGTAGAGCCTCAATCCGAGACGGTCTGGCATCAGGCGGATAAGTATCGTGTTCCCCGGATTGCCTTTATTAACAAAATGGACCGAATTGGGGCGGACTTTTTCGGTACTATTCAACAAATGCGAGACAAACTGGGGACTTTTCCTCTTATCCTCCAACTGCCTTTAGGTGAAGAAGCAAATTTTCGCGGAGTAATTGACCTTCTTAGCAATCAAGCAGTAATCTGGCACGAAAATACCTTGGGAGCTACCTACTCCTTTATTCCGGTGCCTGAGGAAAAAAGGGAAGAAGCTGCCCACTACCGAGAAGTTTTACTGGAAAAGTTGGCAGAAGAAGATGACCAGTTGTTAGAAAAATACTTAGCCGGAGAACCAATCACTCCGGAGGAGATGCGCCCAGTAATAAGAAAGCTTACTTTAGGGATGAAAGTTACACCGGTTTTTTGTGGTGCTGCCTTGCGGAACAAGGGTATCCAACCAATTCTTGACGCGGTGGTTCACTATCTCCCTTCTCCTCTAGATATTCCGCCGGTAATGGGACTAAACCCTAAAACTAAACAGGAGGAACAAAGACCCCACCAAGACGAAGCCCCCTTTGCTGCCTTAGCTTTTAAAGTTTTAACTGACGAAGAGAAACGAAAACTTACTTTTTTGAGGATTTATTCAGGAAAAGTCCAGGTGGATTCGGAAGTATATAATGCTACCAAAGATAAACCCGAACGAATTGCCCGTCTCTTTCAGATGCATGCTAACAAGCGGGAACGAATTAAAGAAGCCCGGGCAGGTGATATTGTCGGGGTAGCTGGTTTAAAAAATACCTTTACGGGAGACACATTGTGTTCTTTCGAGCACCCAATTGTTCTTGAACCAATTGATTTTTATCGCCCAGTTATGTCCATAGCAATTGAACCTAAGACCCGTGAGGACCTGGAAAAATTGGAAAGTGCACTGGCAAAGTTGGTAGATGAAGATCCTACTTTTCAAGTTAAACAGGATGAAGATTCTGCCCAAACCATTATCTCGGGAATGGGAGAACTCCATTTAGATGTCTTAGTTACCCGGCTTCAACAAGACTTTGATGTTCAGGTTAATGTCGGCAAACCTCAAGTCGTCTACCGTGAAACCATCTCCCAACCAATAGAAGTAGAAGGAAAATTTGAAAAAGAGATTGGCAACAACTTCCATTTTGGTCAGGTAAAGATTAAACTCGAACCCTTACCCCGAGGAGCAGGCAACCAGTTTGTCAATAGTCTTAGCGAAGATAAGATTCCCCCTCAGTTTATTGGAGCAATCGAAGATGGAGTAAATGAAGCTTTATTGAGCGGGATAATTGCGGGTTATCCAGTAGTTGATATAAAGGTAAGCCTGATTGATGTAATCTATCGGGAAGGAGTATCAAGCGAGTTGGGGTATAAAATTGCTGCTTCCATGGGAGTTAAGGAGGGCTGCGAAAAAGCCAGAGCTATCCTTTTAGAACCATTTATGTCCGTAGAGGTAGTTGTTCCTGATGAATTCACTGGAGAAGTAATTAGTGACCTTAATGCTCGGAAAGGGAAACTGGAAAATATCACTGCCAAAGGTAAAATCTCCATTATTAAAGCTTTGGTACCGTTAAAAAAGATGTTCGGTTACTCCACCAGCCTTCGCTCAGCTACCCAAGGACGCGGTACATTTACTATGCAGTTCTCTCATTATGACCAGGCAGAATAAATCAATAAAATTCTACTCAAGAACTTCTACTAAATGTTTTATCTCTATCTTTTTGCCTTCCTGAGATAAACCATCCAGAAATTGCAGAATACAGCCCATACAAGTTGTAACTACTGTATCTATTAATTTCCCTTCAAATTTCTTTATTCTTCGGCTAAAAATTTTTTGAGAGAGGTCATAGTGGCTAACATTAAATGTCCCGCCGGAACCACAACAGAAGTGTTCCTCTCCGGTCTCAATAAAATCTACTTCAGGCAAATTCTTCAAAAGTTTTCGGGGGGCTTCAAATATTCCCTGCTTCCGCCGTAAATGACAGGGGTCGTGAAAAGTAATTTTTCGAACCTTGCCCCCTGACTTTTTTTGGGGTAAGGAAGGGATTTCAGTTAAAAACTCAGAAATATCTTTTACCCGGGAAGAAAATTTTTGGGCTCGTTTTTTCCATTCTCCGTCTTCAAAAAGCTGGGAATAATTTTTGAGATGAGCGCTACAGGAAGAACAAAGCACCACAATGGGTGATTCCTCATCTTCGGCAAAAGCTTCGATATTCATTTTAGCTAACTTTAAATAAACTTCTGCCATCCCGGCTCCAAATGCCATAAGACCACAGCAAGCTTGTTTCTGAGGAACCTTAACCAAAAGCTTAGCCTGGGTAAATATTCCAATTGCGGCTTTCGCCATTGAAGGGAAAAAATAATTAGCAATGCATCCCACAAAAAGGGTAAGGTCCGGTCGAACTGCTCCGGATAGGGGAGAATATTTTTCGAAAAAAGATTCCTTAGCCAGCTGAGGTATAACCCGCTTTGCTCCCCAGCAAGAGAAAGGGAAACGAAAATGAATCCCACTTTCCGAGGGAATTTTCTCAGCAAAAAAGGGCTGTAATAACCTACCCGCTTTTTGCAGCTTCCTTATCCGCGACAAAGAGGGAAGGATATGCTTTAGGAGAAGCCGCCAGATAAACGAGGGATACCTCGGAGAGATAAAAACCTCTCGAGCTTTTTGAATTATCTTATCCCCAGCAACAAGGTTAGGACAGTTTTCCGCACAAGCACCACAAAGAAGACAAAGCGACAGAATCTCTTGTATTATTGGGGAAGCATTCTTTATCTCCATTAACTTACAAGATTCAAGCAAAGCCAGTTTTCCCCGGGTTACTCCTTTTTCTTTTCCTAATTCCCGATAAACTGGACAGACACTTAAACAACGCCCGCATTTAGCACACCGAGAGGCTTCCAATATTACTGACTCGGCCAGGGAATTAAGAAAATTAACCGGTGGTTCAACCTCGCTATTGGTAAAACTAAAATTAGATAAAAGTTGGTCTTCCATTATCTTCCGTTTTAATCGATTATCTTTTTACCTCTAAATTATTTGATTTGCTTTTCAATCTAAATCAAAGTTCGGGGAGTTAAACCAAATTTGGTAGGGGGTTCAATATTCAGATGGCGGTAGGCTTTTTCGGTAGCCCGGCGACCACTTGAGGTTCGAATCAAATAACCCTGCTGAAGCAAAAAAGGTTCTACTAACTCCTCCAGAGTTTCACTATCTTCCTGTAAGGTAGCAGCAATTGCCTCAATTCCCGCTGGGCCTCCTTTATAATGTTTAAGAAGTGTCTCTAAAAACCTTCGGTCTAAAATTGTTAATCCTTCCGAATCTACTCCTTCTAACTTTAAAGCTTCTTTTGTAATCGGAAGATTGATTTTGCCATCGGCCTTAACCTGAGTGTAGTCTCTTACCCTTTTGAGCAAGTGGTTTGCCACCCGGGGAGTTCCTCGGGAACGCCGGGAAATTTCATAAGCTCCCTCATTATCAATATCCACCTGAAGAATAGCTGCCGAACGCTTCACAATCCGAGCAAGCTCATCTACATTATAAAATCCCAATTCCCGAATAATACCAAAACGCTCTCGTAACGGGCGGGAAAGAAGACCGGGTCGGGTAGTGGCACCAATTAGAGTAAACCACTCCAACCGGGAACGATAAGTTCGGGCATTTGCACCCTTATCAAAAATAATATCCACCGCAAAATCCTCCATTGCCGGACAAAGAAGCTCTTCCACCACTTTGGGTAGTCGATGGATTTCATCAATAAAAAGAATGTCCCCTTTTTCCAAAGAAGTTAAAATACTTACCAAGTCTCCTCCTTTTTCCAGCGCTGGCCCACTTGTATGATGAATTCTTACATTCATTTCCCGAGCAACAATATTAGCCAGAGTGGTTTTTCCCAGTCCGGGTGGGCCCTGAAAAATAATATGATCCAGTGGTTCCTGCCTCTTTTTCGCCGCCAAAATAGCAATCGAAAGCGAATCTACCACTTGTTTCTGCCCGATATACTCACTGAGCCGCTGGGGACGTAAGCTTATTTCTTCTTCTGGATTAGCTGATGCAGCCGAGCTTTTCTCTAAAGGGGAAAAAACTTTTTTTAGGTCAAATGAGTGCTCTTTCCCGGATCGGTTCATTACCCCCTCCTCTCATTTTTCCCCAAGCATTCCCTTTTTTGACTCCGATAGACTGCTTCAAAAATTTCTTCCGGAGAGTTTACCTGGGGGTTCCTTTTTAATGCTTCCTGGATCATCTTTATTGCCTCCGCCCGCCTATAGCCCAGCTGTTGCACCATAACCTCAAGAACTTGTTTTGCATAATCATCCTTTTTCGCTGCCGGCAAAGAGGGAGAATCCGGTTCAATTGCCAAAGCAAATTTAGCCATTTTTCCATAAAGGTGAGCAATAATTTTGTCCGCCAATTTTGGGCCCAAACCTTTTATCTGGACTAAAAATCGGCTATTTCTTTCTTCAATTGCTTGAGCAAGCTGGTGAATCGGAAAAGTGATTAGTTTTACTGCTTTTGCGGGTCCAATATCTGATACTGTAATCAATTTCTCAAAAAATTCTCGCTCCGCTTCGCGGTTAAATCCGATAAGCATCGGCCGCATTTGTCTTTCCGATTGGTAATAAGAAATATAGAGAGCAACTTCATCGCCATCTTCTCCTGCTCTTTTGTTATTAAAGGTTGCTCTCACAATAGGAGGAACCATTACCTCATATCCTACCCCATTGGTTAATATAAGGACTTTATCCTCTTCCAACTTCCAAAGTTTTCCCTTAAGAAAACTTATCATAAATTAACTTCCTCACCACCGGACCGCACCCACCCGGGAAAGACCAACCAGCGCCAGTGCTAATGCATCGGAAACATGCGGCGATTTTATTCCTTCCCTCACTCGCAAAATCTTTTGTACTGCTTTTGCCACCTGATCTTTGTTTGCTCTTCCATTACCAGTAAGTGCCATTTTTACTTCGGTAGGTTTAAGCTCCATAACCATTAAATTATGGTGAGCAGCAGCTAAAATTAAAATCCCGCGTACTGCCCCCAATTGGAGAGCAGCCTTAGGAAATCGAGGTAAAACAAACACATCCTCTAAAATTAAAAGCTGAACTTCCCATTTTTGGAGAATTTGTTGGAACTGACAGTAGATACTATAAAGTCTCTGGGGAATAGGATCTTTGGATTTAGTAGAAAGACAGTCCCATTCACACAATATCCCTTTTTTGTCCGCGATTTCAACCACACCATATCCTGTCCGAAGCAAACCAGGGTCAACCCCAATCGCTCTCAGGTTAGCCACTCATTTTCTCCAGAATATCTTCGGCAATGTCGAAATTAGCGTAAGTTTTCTGAACATCATCCGAATCCTCTAAGGCATCCATTAGCTTAAGCATCTGCTCTGCTTCTTTACCTTCCAGTTTGACCGTATTTTTAGGAACCATAGTGATTTCGGCAACCAGATATTTAAGGTTATTCTGGTCAATAACTGCTTTAACTGCTTCAAAATTCTTCGGGTCAGTAATTACCTCAAAGGTAGTTGCTTCCTCTTTTACATCCTCTGCTCCTGCCTCCAATGCCAGCTCAAAAAGTTTTTCTTCATCCACTTTACCTTTTTCAAAAATAATTAGTCCCTTTTTATCAAAAAGCCAGGCAACGCATCCATTTTCTCCCAAGTTACCATTATGCCGGGTAAAAATATGCCTGATTTCTCCGGAAGTCCGATTTTTATTATCCGTCAAGGCACTTACCAATACTGCCACTCCCCCCGGCCCATAACCTTCATATATTATTTCTTCTAAACTACCTCCACCTTCAATTTCACCCGTGCCCTTTTTTATTGCTCTTTCAATATTTTCTTTAGGCATGTTTTCTGCTTTTGCCGCCGCAATTGCAGTGCGAAGTCGAGCATTGCTTTCCGGATTGCCCCCTCCCAAACGGGCAGCAATGGTTATCTCTTTAATAAGCTTGGAGAAAATCTTACCTCGCTTTGCATCCAAGGCTCCTTTTTTTCTTTTTATAGTACTCCACTTTGAATGTCCGGACATATTTTATCCTTTAAGCAGTGCCAATATTAAAAATTAAATGGGAAAAACAGTAAGTTATATAAGATTAAATTTAATATTAAATTTAACACAAGTACCTTTAATTGTAAACAAATTTTTCGTTTTCCCATTTTTAAAGATCAATCTATTCATTAACTTGGCTTTTCCGTTATTCTTTCTCGTACCGGCGGTGATGACTTTTTCTTCTCCTCTTCTAACTTATACCGCAGAAGTCGCTTTCGGACTTCTTTATCTTCCTCAATTCTTTTTTCCAGTCTCTCCAGTAAATATACGGTAATCAAGCATAGTAAGACCACCGTAATCCTCATCTCCCCCTCAAACTCGTAAGCAGCATAAAAAGCAAATACGACTAATAACAGCTCAAAAAGAGAAAAAACTTGCATAATCTCCTCCTCTAAAATTTGGACCGAAAAAATAAAATACACCTCTTCTCCCAAAACTCAGCAATTTAACCTTTTTGATTATAATATTTTCTCCAAAATAATCAATAAGTTTTCAAGACTAAGACCAATTTATCAAAATTTAAAAAAATTATTCTTCAATTTTTTATTTTTTTAAGTTATACCTATAAACCTTAAATCAACAATCTCTTTGAAATAAGGAGGTTAGATAAACGCATGAACAAAAACCAACTTATTGTCAGAGCTTCCTTCTTAAAAAGAATAACCGCAAAATTAGCAAGTAAAAATAAATTATTTAGTCTAATTTTATTAACTTCCCTTCTGATTTTACCAGCAGGCAACAGTATCGGCCAAAAAACCTTTAATTTTGAACAGGTGGTAGCAAAAGCACAAAAACTTATGGAACAACCTTATAATCCTAAAGCGGGGTTGATACCAAAATTTTTGTTGGATATTAAATATGATGCCTGGCGCGACATCCGTTTTAGACCTACCCGGGCTTTATGGCGCAACGAAAATTTACCCTTCAATGTCCAGTTTTTTCATCCGGGCTTATATTTCCCCCGGGCAGTCACTATCAATGTTATCGAACCTAATGGAATGACAAAAAAAGTTCCTTTTTCTACCGAATTTTTTGAATACGAAAAAATGGCTGCTCCACTTAAAAAAAAGATTCCCGCTAACTTAGGATTTGCTGGTTTTCGACTCCATTATCCTATTAATACTCCCACTTATCTTGATGAAGTAATTGTCTTCCTTGGAGCTAGTTACTTTCGGGCGGTAGCGCAATATTCTAACTATGGCCTTTCTGCCCGGGGGATTTCAATTAATACGGTTGGTTCTACTCCCGAGGAATTCCCCTATTTTACCGAGTTCTGGCTGGTGAAACCCACCCCTGGGTCTAAGGAAATTACTATTTACGCTTTGCTTGACGGAGAAAGTGTCACTGGTGCCTATCAATTTGTCGTTCGGCCAGGAAAAGATACCCAGGTTGATGTTAATGCTACCATCTTCTTAAGAAAGGAAGTGGAAAGGTTAGGACTTGCTCCCCTTACCAGCATGTTTTTTTTCGGAGAAAATACTAACTTCCGGCCGATTAATGACTTTCGGCCGGAAGTTCACGACTCCGACGGGCTTCAAATTGCTTTAGGCTCAGGCGAGTGGTTGTGGCGTCCGTTAAAAAACCCTCGCGCTATTACTAATAACTGGTTTTTTACTACCAACCCCCAGGGGTTTGGTCTAATCCAACGCGACCGCGACTTTGACCATTATCAAGATTTGGAAGCTCACTATGAAAAACGACCCAGTGTCTGGATTACTCCTAAAGGTGAGTGGGGAGAAGGATGGATAGTGCTTTTACAAATCCCCTCCAATAAAGAATTTGATGATAATATCAATACCCTTTGGGTTCCCGCAAAACCCCCGGTTCCCAAACAACCATTTCACTTTGCTTACACTATGAGCTGGCATTACCCCGATAACACTCGTCCTCCCGGAGGCAAAGTGGTAGCCACCCGAACTGCTGACGGCAAAACTAAACAATCCCAAAAATTCATTATTGATTTTGCCGGCGGAAAATTAGAAGCAATTCCGGCGGAAAAACCACTTACTGCAATAATATCAGCCGATCCCCGCGCCCAAATAGTGGAATACCAACTCCAAAAAAACATTATTACTAATGGCTGGCGTCTGGTATTTGAAGTAAAGGTAGAAAATGAAGAACTATTACAAAAAGTACTGCAGGGCACTGCACCTGCAATTGAGCTTCGGGCCTTTCTTAAAGACGGCGAAGAAGTATTAACCGAAACCTGGAGTTATGCTATTCAGCCTTGATTTTCAATTTCGGATTTCGGAGCCTTTTCCCAATAACGGATTAACCCTCATTCTCCTTTAAGGCTTGGATAATCTGTTGCAGGACTTCTTCGGCATTTTCTGCCGGCACGCGACAAGAACCTGCCCCCGGATGGCCACCTCCTCCATAATGGGAAAGTAGTTCTCCCACATTAACTCGAGAAGTCTTATTAAAAATATTTTTTCCCACCGAAATCCCGACTCTTCCCTTCTGATGGTAATCAGGGAAGATCCTTACCGATACATTTGCTTCCGGGAAAAGTGAATAAACCAAAAATCGGTTTTCTTTCCCCCGAAAATCAACTTTCCGAAAATCGGTTATCGTCACATTCCCCACTTGTCGAGTATGGTTAAGGATAAGCCGGTAATAAACTTTAAAATCTTCTAAAACCTGGCGACAACGATACCTAATTTCCGAATCATCCATAACTACGGAAAAAGGCTTTTCGCGAAGAAGCGAGATAAGTCTTATCCAGTAAGCCTCATCATCCTGGGTATGGGGATCTAAAGTAAAAGCAAGTAATACATAACCTTCCGGATGTAAGACCTCATTAATGCTTAACTCACCCGAATCAATCCGATCCGCTTCTTCCACCATCTCTTGATACTGGGTAAAAGATCCCGGAGGATAATATTCATATACCACCCGAGCGGCACTGGGAGCAAGGCGGAAATTTCCCCGAAAAGGGAAAGGAATCTGATTCGTTATATGGTGGTCAAACCACAGATGAGCTTGAGGGTGGTAAGGGAGATTAGCAATAATGTCATCCGAACTTACCTTGATTTCGTCATCCTGAATAGCTTTGGGTTCTACAAAAAGAAACCGGTCAATTTTTTCTTTGGTAGTTAGTAAAACCCCACAAACAATCCCATCAAAATCAGCCCGAGTGATAAGACGCATAATAATTTTATTCGGTAAATTATTTATTATCAGATTCTACTGCCTTTTTAAGGCGAGTAAAGAAGTCCGGAATAGCGGAAGTAACCCGATTCCAGTTAGGAATCTGAGGGGCACCAAAAGGATCTTTTTCAAACTCCTCACACGCAAGTTCAATACCTTTAACAAAGGTTTCTACTGCCACTGCCTCTTGATGGCGGTCAAAAAAGAGCCCATCAATTTCGCTATCATGGCTATACTTAGCAATAAAATCTTGAGCAGTTCGTAAGTAGGTAGCTTTTAGAGTTTTAACCCAACCGGGTGGGAAAACCACTCCCATACTTGCCATAGTTCGGAAAATAGTTTTGGCAATGTCAATACTCATTTTATTAAGTCCAGTGTTAGGGTTAGTCTCCGAGAGGGGTTGGTGTTTGTGTTCATAGTTATCAATAATCTCTACCTGACAGATTCTCCGTAAAGAGCAGTTGCGATAGACTTCCGCTAAAACCCCCACCTCCAATCCCCAATCCCCTGGGATTCGATTTATCCGGGCCAAATCTGCCCGCATAGAAAACTCTCCGGCTAAAATATACCGAAAGGAATCCAAATACTCCAAAAAATCGATCCTTCCCATTATCTTTTTCAAAGCGCGAATAAGGGGAGTGACAAAAAGCCGGGTCACCCTTCCATGGAGGCGGTCAGTTACCCGGGCATAATAACCTTTACAAAACTCATAATCGAGATTGGGATTTACCACTGGATAGCAGAGTCGGGCTAATAACTCCCGACTGTAAGTAACAATATCACAATCATGGAGTGCAATAACCTCGCTCTCCCCCCGCGCCAGGACATAACCATAAGCAATCCAGGCGGAGCGGCCCTTACCATCTCCTCCCGCTGATACCCCTTCCTTTTCAAGTATTGCGTATAATTCCTGCATATTATCACCGTCATTCCAGATAATAGCCACCGGCAGGTTAAAGGAAGCAAACATATTTTTAACTTCCCTAAATTCCTCCGGCTTAGTTTTCCCCAGCGTAACTACTATCTCATTGAGGTACTTCACCTTAGAAATTTCGGATAAAATGTGCTTGATTGGCTCAGCTTTTAAATCTTGAAATAAAGCCGGAAGAACCAGCGCAATCGGACGATCTTTTGAAAACCATTCTAATTCCCTCTCCAGACGCTCGAGATTTCCAGGTTTAAGCCGATGAAGATTAGTTATTTCTCCATTTTGGAAAAAATCCGCCATCCTTCACCTCCTCAAAAAAATTTACCTAAGATTAATTAAATCGTGATTCTCTTTAAATGATGATTAATCTCTTCGCTCTCCGCCTTCTTTTTATCCCAGATACTGACCAAGTAATCTTTATTCTCTTCAAATTCTACTGCCTGCTCCTCCACCAACCTTTCCGCCTCCCAGGAAGACATCTTTTTGGTCTGATTAATAAAAGCTGCTACTCGGCCATAATAAAGCGGAGTCATCATTTCTACCAGCTTCATCCGATTAAATTTCCAGGAATGAAAAGTAGCTGCCAGTTCATAAAGGATTAAAATCCAGGCATAAAGAGAAATAGAAAATCTCTTTACCGAAAGCTTCCGGGCGGTCTCAATTTCTTTTACACACTCCGGAGAAAAAATTTGCCGATATAATGGCCCGAATTGTTTTACTCCAAAACGGAACTTTTCAATCATTCTTTCTAAGTTCACAGAAATTGGCTCCGGCTCAATAAACTCATTCCTTCCAAATGTCTCTACTGCCACACTCTCTTTAATATTTCGCCAGTACCATTCATTTTGCTCCATCAAAGTAAAAAGAGTCCCAATTACCTGGCGAAACATTGGTCCTAAACTTTCCGACGGATCCTTGGCATCATGGATCTTCACTCCTAAACGAGCTTGGGCAATCTTTAATCCTTTGATGATTGCTTGGGTGGTCATCCAGATATCAATTCCGTAACGGGCGACATCAGTAGTCCACACATTTTCTTTAATATAAGCTTCTGCCGCATCCAGCGAAAAAGCAAAATCTCCCCCAATCGGTTGACGAATCCGTTTACCATAAAGAGCACGAGTTAAGTTATAAACCACATTATTAGTAATCGTCCCATCGTATTTATGACGGGAATAAATTGGAGCCACAAATTGATAACCATATTCTAAAATCGGCTCCAGAAGATATTTTATCCAATCGGAAGTAATGCTCCGTAAATCCGAATCAACTACCACACAACCCTTTACATTTAAGCGGACTGCGGCCTCAAAGATTGATCGCAATGCCGTTCCTTTTCCCGCTTGTCCGCGATAAATAGAGATGATTTTTTCCTGCCAAGGCTTAATCTCAAACTCCTTTGCTACTTCACGGGTGTCATCCGTAGAACCACCATCAGCAACCAGAATAACACACCTTTTATTCCGGAAGTGCTGATAAAGCCCATGGCTTACCATTTGAATTACATGAGCAATCGTCTTCTCATTATTATAGGAAGGGATGCCGACTAAAATATCTGCCCACTCAATCTCCTCCAGCCTTTTTGCGGTGTAAGGACGTAAGGCGGTATCGTAATCCATCTACCCCCTCATAAATTTAGCAGTTATAGGAAAAAGCATTTTGCCTTTATTTTTCTGAAGTTCAGCATAAACCCTAACTTTTCGTTTTTATTTTAACAAAAACTTTTCTTATGTCAAAAAGTTTACTTAGCCTGAGATTCTTGATTAAAAAAAACAAGTTCATATCCCCATTAGTTTTATTTTTCGATCAACTAAACGGAAAAAGGAACAAAAACAAAAATACAATAAAAATAGCCGGCAGGGGAGAAAGTGAAATAAAAAAATTGCAAAATTTTTTTTCCGGAGATAACTTAAACTTAAAGCATTCTTCGGAATTGTTCATTTTCCACTATAGGAAGTAAAAAAGAAATTTAACCAATTAGGAAAATATTATGGTTTTGATCCGTTCGGGCACCCCGCCAAACTTTATTATTTTTACTGACCTTGATGGCACCCTTTTAGACCATTATTACTACTCTTTCGATCCTGCCCGGG
>Ga0272448_1006019_pt1 | contig 13201 bp, 13 predicted proteins | sample YNPCB0191_FD_202220 | JGI IMG/M metagenome (GOLD analysis project Ga0272448, IMG submission 202220) | Hot spring sediment microbial communities from Yellowstone National Park, WY, United States - YNP-CB-019-1 | ecosystem: Environmental > Aquatic > Thermal springs > Hot (42-90C) > Sediment...
CGATGCCGTGCTCGACCACGCCATCCGTGAGGTGGCCGCCATCCTCGGCGATGCACTCGTCCGGCTTCTCTTACCCGAGCCTGCCGCTGGGCAAGTTGACTTCCCGGAGACAGAGAGCCCTCATGTCAGTGCTGGTTAACGCCATGAAGACCGACACCGAAATCCGAGAAGAGATCGAGGGCCTCCGCAACCTGACCACGGGGCAGCTCAAGGAGAGATACCGCGAGGTGTTCGGCGAGGAGACGCGCTCGAATCACAAGCAGTTCCTGTTCCGGCGCATCGCCTGGCGCATCTAGGCCAACGCTTGGGGTGGCCTATCCGAGCGCGCCCGCCGCCGCGCACTGGAGATCGCCAACGACGCCGACCTCCGCATCCGGGCGCCCAAGAACTTCCTGCGCGAGCCTGCCGACAACGGCCGCACAGCGGAAGCGCGTGTGAAACCGTCGCTCGATCCGCGGCTGCCGCTGCCTGGCACGCCGCTCATCCGCCGCTACCAGGGCAAGGACATCATCGTCCACGTGCGCCCAGATGGCGGGTTCGAGCTTGACGCGCATGGGCATATGATCATATGATCATAACAGCATGGAACTCCGGCGCCTCGAGGCCCTCTTCCGCGCCCTGGCCGATGCCAATCGCCTGCGTATCGTCGCTCTTCTTCTGGGCGGCGAACGCTGCGTGTGCGAGATCCAGTCATCGCTGGGGCTGACCCAATCCAATGTCTCGCGGCACCTGAGCTACCTCAAGCATTCGGGCCTGGTCTCCGATGAACGGCGGGGGCCTCGGGTCTTCTATCGCTTGTCCGAGGAAATACGCCAGGAGGCTGGCGCCTTGCTGGAATTCCTGGGCCGCTCGCTTTCGGGCAAACAGGGCACGCGCGCGGGCGGCGTGCGGAGGCGAAAGCGGCGCGCCCGGCAGGCCACAGGAGTGCTTGCATGAGTCAAACGGTTGTCCTTACCGCGGGTCTTTTTGTTCTGGCGATGGCCTCCGGGATGCTAGGGCTGGGAGTGGCTTTCGCGGCGGTTCCCTTTCTGGGTTTGTTCCTGCCCGATCTGGTGCACCAGGTGCAGCCGCTCAGTCTCGTTCTCAACGGCCTGACGGGTCTGGCTTCCACGCTGGGCTTTGCGCGGAGCGGCTATGTCGAATGGCGAAGGGCGGGAATCCTGGCCGTGGTGACCACGGCGTTCGCACCGCTGGGTGCGCTGGCGGCGCAATACGTCCCGCAATTCTACATCTGGCTGGTTTACTTCGCTTCCGTCCTTTACCTGGCGTGGCGGCTGTTCCGTCCCGTGGCGCCGCGGCCGGGCGCGGAGAACTACCGTGCGGCGCTGCTCCTGGCGGCGCCGATTTCGATCCTGAGCGGGCTGCTGGGCGTGGGACCGGGATTCCTGCTGCTGCCCACGCTGATCCTGGTGGGCTTCGAGCCCAAAAAAGCGGCGGGCATGAACGCGTTGGCCATCACACCGCCCTCTTTCTCGGCCCTGATCCCGCACTTGGGAACGGCGCGCGTGAGCGTCTCTCTGGCTGTGCCGCTGGTGATCGCCGGGGTGATCGGATCGTTTGCCGGCGCGCGAATCACGAGCGTGTATGTGCCCAGCGGAAGGCTCAAGCAACTGTTCGGAATCTTGATCGTCGTGATGACGCTTTACAAGCTCTACACGCTGCTGGGCTGATATGACTTGGTGTGCGGAATGGACACGGCGGAGGGTTTTGGGCGCTTTGAGCATGGCGGCAGCCGCCGGCGCGGCGCCCGCCGACGAAGGCGCCACGGATGAAACGCCGGACTGGTTCTATCCCGAGTGGGCGGCCCGAGCGCCCAATGCCACGCCGATCCGCGTGCGCGATACCGAGAGTGCGCTGGGCCGTTACGCGCTGAAAACGAAACAGCTCGGCCTGAAGGACCTGGCCCGTTTCCACGGCCACTTTTGCGATGGGCTGGTGATCGCATTCGTCCAGATCAAGGCCGCGCTGGAGAAACTGTTCCCGGACGGCGTGGTGGACCGCACCGATTTGCGCGCCGTGGCCAAGAACGGCCCATGCAGGGTGGACGCCGTGATGGCCATGACCGGCGCGCGGATCAATTTCCAGACCCTGCGCATTGACAATTCCGTCGGCGACGGGTTCATCCTCCAGCGCATTTCGACAGGCGAAACCTGGGAGGTGCGCCTGAAGCCGGGCGTCTTTCCCGAGGCGCAGGCGGCGCTCGAGAACCACATCCGCACATTGCGAGCCGCCGGCAAGCCGGTAAGCGCGCGGGAGATTGACGAGGTCGAAAGAATGGCCGACGAAACCAGCCGCAAGATCCTTACGCTGCCGCCTTCGCAACTGCTGAACCTGAAGCCGCGGCCGGGATACGTGTTCCGCGCCATGGATCTGATCGGCGAGCGCGGGGACGTGATCAACAAGACGATGCCTCGCCCGCCCGCAAGGGAGGGTATGTCATGATCGGGGAGTTATTGCTGGGCGGTGTGAACGCGCTGAAAGACTATATCGCTACGCACGTGCTCACTTGCCTTGTGCCTGCGTTCCTGCTGGCCGGCGGCATCGTGGCTTTCATCAGCCGTGAGGTAATTCTCGATTATCTGGGCGAGCAGGCCAGCAAATGGAAGAGCTTTCCGCTGGCGGCCGGCGCGAGCTTCTTTGTGGCGGCTTGCTCGTGCACGGTGATCCCCGTGGCCAGCGGCCTCTATTACGGAGGCGCGGGCATCGGACCGGCGTTCATCGTCTTGTGGGTCGCGCCCGCCACGAACATTCTTGCCCTCGTCTACACCGGCAGCATCCTTGGGGGCGGGATGGTGCTGGCGCGCATCGTGGCTGCGGTTTCCATGGCGCTGGTCGCAGGCACGGTGATGAGTGTGGCTTTTCGTCACGAGAGCCGCGCGCAGGATCCCGTGGCGGCAAGCGTCGTGCGCGGCCCGATTATCGCACGGGAGAAGCTCATCCTGCTCGGGGTGGTGCTGGTTTCCCTGCTGGCGCCCAACTACGTCGTCCGCACAGGCGCCTATGGGTACAAAGTTCTGGTGTGGGCCGTACTCACTGGGGTGGTGGCGTGGTATGCGAGGCGCACGGCCTCGCGCGATGAGATCGCGACCTGGCTGCGCGAGAGCTGGTGGTTCGTGCGGATCATCTTTCCGCTCTTGCTCGGCGGCGTTTTTCTGGTGGGCGTGATCGGAAAGTTGCTGCCGGAGACGTGGATCCGCACGTGGCTGGGAGGGAGCGGGTTGCAGGCTTCGTTTCTGGCCACCCTGATCGGCGCCATCAGCTACTTCGCCACCATGACGGAAGCGCCGTTCGTGGACACGCTCATGAAGCTGGGCATGGGTCCGGGGCCTGCGCTGGCCCTTCTGCTGACCGGCCCGGGGCTGAGCCTGCCCAACTGGCTGGCCATTGCCCGTGTGTTCGGGGTGCGCAAGGCGGCGGTTTACGTCGCGACGATCCTCGTGCTGGGCACGGTGGTGGGATGGTTTTTCGGAAATTTCATCTTCGCGAGGTAATGCCATGAAGATTCAGGTTGCAGGACCGGGTTGCGCCCGTTGCCAGGCGACGGAGCGCAACGTCATCAACGCCTGTGCCGAGCTGAACCTGTCGGCCGACGTTTCCCACGTTTACGATCCGCGGGAATACGCGGCGCTGGGCGTGCGCATGACGCCCGCTGTCATCGTGGACGGGAAGATCGTGGTCTCCGGCCGCGTACCCACGGTTGAAGAGCTGAAGACCCTGCTCAAGCAGGCCGGGGCCTGATCAGGCCGAGATGTTCGTCCACTGAATCCCGAGCTTGGCCAGGGCGTAGCCTGTTTCTTTCAGATAGTCGCCGTAGCAGGTCATCCAGTGGAAGCCGGGCATCTCGCGCACGAGTTTCGCGAGATCGCCCTGAACGGAGACGTCCACCTGGCTGCGGCAGATCTGGAGAAAGGGCGCGTCCACGATTTCGCCGCGGAAGCCGAGCCAGCGGCGGAAGTTGAAGTCCGGGATCAGGTTGGTCACCACCGCGCCCTTGCGCATCTCGACCTTGGGCGCTGCGCCGTAGTCGGATTCGAAGTGCGTCAGGATGCGAACCGGTTCGGGCGTCTTGCCGTCCATCTTGCGCGGCGCCGTGCAGTGCGCGATGGTGACCACGCCGTCGTGCGGCCACGTCGGATCATTGAGAAACACGGGCTTGCCTGAAATGTAGTGCAGCAGGATGCCGGCGGGAATCACGACGAAGTCGGATTCGCAGAAAGCCATGTAGCCCGCGTCGTTGAGCAGTGATAGCGGCATGCACGCGGTGGTCTCCGACATGGGCATGATCGTGCCCATGCACTCGTTGATAGTGATGGCGTCCGTGCGGGCTTCGTCCAGGAGATCGTGGAAGACCTCGTTGAGTACGAACGCGTTCAGCACGAAGCGCTTGTCGGTTTCCAGCCGCACTCCCTTCTGGTTGAGGTACTGTTCGGCGGCGGCGTGCGCGCGGCGCACCAGCGCCTGATCGGCCCGCGCCCGCTTGATGCGTTCGCCCAGATCGGGGTAGGGAACGGTCTGGATGTCGAGTTTGAAGACCTCACGTGAGCGTTGAGGCGCCAGCTTGCCGCCCGCACCCCAGCCGCTCGGCCCGCCCACGGCCACGATCCGTTTGCCCAGGGCGTTTTTCAGGCCGCCCAGCGCGCGCAGCCGCCAGAGCAGCTCGTCGAACCGGTCCACCACTACGTCTTCGACGCTCATGTTGGGCTGGCCGTACTCGTCCACGGTCTTGCGCAGGAAACGCGGGTGAGCGATCTCGTACCACAAGTAGACCGGACCCGAGCGATGGCGCACGAACATCAGGTTCCACGGGCGCGCTGCGGCCAGCGCTTCGAGAGCCTGCAAGGGGCCGCTGGCGGCAAACATCAGGGTCACGTCATAGGAACTGGCGGTGAGCTTTTTGGCTTCTTCGGCGTTGCGCACTTCGGCAAGGGGCCGCAGCTCGAGCGGAAATTCGGCCTGGCGCGCCATTGCGGCCAGCTCCTTGCCAATGCGTTCCTTCTCCTCGGTCACGTCGGCTTCCGTGTGCAGACCGCCCCAAGGGCGCCAGCTCCAAGCCTCGCGCCGTTTTGACAGTGAGTAAATCAGCACCGGTTGCACCACGAGCGGGACGCGGATCGGTTGCTGGCGCTGGGGCTCGGCGGCGCGAACCGAGCGCGGCAATGCGGTGAATGCCAGCGGAGCGGCAGCCAGCGTCCCGAGGAACTGGCGGCGGCTGGCGCGGCCGCAACCCGAGCAACTGCGAGCCAGCGGACAAGACATGGTTTTTCACCTCCGATGCGGGATTATCTCACGCGGCGGGACTGCGGCGCTTCAGACCTTGAGCCGCGCCTCCAGTTTTTCGCCCGATCGCATCATCTCGTCCCAGGTCACGATGCGCTCCTGATACGCGGCCATGCGGCCCAGGATCGAGGTGAGATTGCTTTCCACGGCTTCTTCCGCGTTGTTCAGATAATTGCTCGTGCGGATGCTTTCCACGAAATGCTTCACGTTGTTGATGGCGCCTTCGCGGAAAGTGTCGTCCTTTTCGACGCCGGGCCAGGGGTTATCGCCGGTGATGCGCACGTAGCCGCCGTAGTGGGAATCCACCGTGCCCGCCGTGCCGTAGAAACGAATGCACATGTCGTGGAAGCCTTTGAGGAACTGGTTCGAGCTGAAGTCCACGCGAACCTCGTTGGGGTACCAATACTGGACGAGGAAGTGATCCCAGCAGTCGCCGACGTCGGTGCGAGCCTTGCGGCCGCCGGTGCCGAAAGCGCGCAGCGGATGGGCGCGCGTATACCAGTTGGCCACGTCGAGCACGTGGATGTGCTGCTCGACGATGATGTCGCCAGAGAGGACCTTGTCAAAGACCCAGTCCCGCAGGCGCGCTTCCTCGGGCGGCATGCCCGGTTTGGATCGCGGGCGCAGGCGGCCGGTGTGGTAGTAGACGTGGCCCATCACCAGCGTGCCGATAGCGCCCTCGTGAACGCGTCGGGCGGCCTCCTGGAAGGCCGGCTGGGCGCGCGTCTGGAAATCCACGAGGAAGCTCAGCTTGCCGCGGGCGCGCCGCCCGGCTTCGCGGATGCGCAGGCAGCCGGATACGTCCACGGCCACCGGCTTGGCGAGGAAGACGTGCTTGCCTGCCGCCACGGCGGCCTCGGCCTGCTCGGGGTGGAAGTAAGGCGGACTTTCGATGACGACGGCATCCAGCCGTGAAGCGACCAGGTCCCGATAGCCTTCGAGGCCGCGATACAGTCGCGGGCCGCTGAGCTTGAGCTTCTGCTGGATTTCCTCGAGGCGATCGGGGAAAGGATCGTGCAGGGCGACGATGCGGGCGCCCGTGTACTCCTGGAAGAAACCTCCGATGTAGGTTCCGCGACCTCCGCAGCCGATGATGCCGATTTCGAGTGCGGAGTTGGCCTGCGTCCCGAAGACGGCCTCGGGCTTCAAAACCAGAAGACCCGTAGCGCCCAGGAATGTCCGGCGAGCCGTGACTGGCATGATGACCTCCGGCGCTTGATTTTATACGAAGTGTGTGGCGGGCCACGAGGGCCGTCACGGCCCCTTCAGAGCTTGAAGAAGATCCTGCGCCGGTAGAGCCAGTAACACAAGTACCACATGACGACGAGAACGGTGACGGACTGGGCCACAGGGGCAAATTCGCCGAGCCACTCGTAGCGGAAGGTGAAAACACCGACGGCGCGGTCGAGCCAGCCCCTGAGCACCATGTCCACCGAGTAAATGAAAATCGGGTTGGCGCCCACGACGATCAGCGGGAAGGTCCAGGTGCGGTAACCCTTGACCTCCACCACCCAGTAAAAAGCTAGCAGCATGAGCAGCACCCAGCCGGCGCTGTACAGCGTGAATGAAGTCGTGCAGATGCGCTTGATGATGGGATTCCAGGGATGAATGGCCCAACCCAGTAGCAGGCACAACAAGGCCCAGCCGCCCAGAATCCGCATGGTCTCGCGGTGCGGCCGGCGGGCGCGCAGCAGTTGCCCGGCCCACACGCCGAACAGAGTCGTCACGGTGCTGGTGATGAAATTGATCGTCGCCCAGTAACCGGGGTTGATCTGGCCGAACAAAAAGATGTCCACGCGCGCGCCGATGTTGGTGGTCTTGGACATGAACGGGCCTTCGGTACCGGGGAAAGCGACGAAGAGCGCCCAGTGTCCGATGAGGATCAGGACCGCAATCAGCGCCTGCCAGCGGAAGCGAAGCTGCATGATGAGATAGCAGAGGAAGTAGGTGATGCCAATCTGCGCGAGCACGTTGATGAGCTGGAAATGCAGCCGGCCGCGCGAGATGGACATGAGGATCTGGCTCATCAGGATCAGCCGCAAGCTGCGCGCCGCCACGTGGCGGAAAATCTGGCTGCGCGTGGCGCCTTGCTCCATGCGGCGGGCCAGGGCGAACGGCATGGCGGCGCCCACAATGAACATGAAGGCGGGCTGGATCAAATCCCAGAAGCTGATCCATTCCCAAGGCATGTGCTCGAACTGGGCGGCCAGAGGCGCGTAGGCGGGATTCCGTTTCGCCAGCTCGTGCAGCCCGAAGCCGCCCGAAACCAGCATGATCATGATGAAGCCGCGGAACGCATCGAGGGCGAGATTGCGGTGCGCCACCGGGGAAAGGTCCACTCGCACCTGCCCGGAGGAAGCGGCTGAAGTCGCGGTTGACATAAGGCCAGATTACACCACAGGACGCTGGCCTGCAACCCGCTCGAGCAGGAGCACTCCGAGCATCAATTGCCGCGGCAGGTGATAGTTGTCCTGGCGATCCCCCGGCGGCCGGTAAGTGATCCTGCGATCGGCGAAAAGAATGTAAGTCGGGTAACCAAGGCGTTGGAGCGAAAATTTTTCGCGCCGGACTTCTTCGGCCAGCGACAGGTAGCGCCAGGCCCACTCCTCGCCTGTCCGCAGATACACCATCAGCGTCGCCAGGATTACTTCGTTCACCGCCCACAGTGACTTCAGATAGTTGTACTCGCCGACGGCCCGGTAAGTGAAGTCCGTGCCGGGCAGTTTTTCCTCGGGCCAGCAGTAAGTCGGCTGATCTACGTTCACGGCGTGAGCCAGGCCGCCGAAGACGTGATCCCAGCCTACGTCCAGATGGCGGCGGATTCGTTCGGCCGCGCGGCGCCACAAAGCATCGTCGCCGCGGCGCTCGGCCTCGTCCAGGACCATCCAGAGGCTTTCGATGCTGTGCCCGAAGACGCACTTGGTCTGCTCGCAAGGCAGGCGGCTGAAATCGAATGCCAGTACTTCGTTGTTGAGTCCGATCTCGGGATGGTAGTGCCACTCCGTGATCGCGTCCAGCGCTTCGTCGGCCATTTCCTGTGCGAGCCGGTCGCGTTCGCGCCGCAGGATCTGCGTGGCGATGCGGAGGCTGAGCATCCATAAACCCTGCGTGCGGGGACCGAACTCGGGTTCGTGGATCCGCCGCCACAGGCGCTCGAGGATCTCGCGGGCAGTCTGGCGCGCCTGTTCATCGCCGGTGGCCGCAGCGTACTCCAGCAATCCCTCGGCCACGAAGTACATGCCATAGAGATCGCCGCCGAATGGTTCCACCACGCGGCCTTCGCGGGTAAACGTTTGCGACCACCAACCATCGGGCTGCCGCCCGTGCGCGAGCAGGAAATCTTTGGTTTGCCGGGCGATCTCCAGTCTTGCGGGGTCGCGCCCGAAGTGGTTGTACAGGAAGCTCCAGACCCACAATCCGCGGCCCTGGAACCAGAGAAACTTCTCCCCGCCGAGCAGGGAACCATCGTAAGTCAGCCGGTGATAGAAACCGCCATGGCCGGGATCGAAGCCGCGTTGTTCCCAGAAAGGGATCACGCGGTCGAACAACTCACTGCGCCAGCTCTCCCGTAGCGCTTCGCGCGTAAGGTTGCCTGATTCCGGCACAGGTTCAGGGTGTTTGCGGAGGCCCGGAAGGCTGACTGGGAACGGTGCCCGCCAGTCGCTCGATTTCCTGCAACTGCTTGCGGACGAAGTCGGATTCTTCCTGGTTGGCGGCGTGGGGCAGGTAGGCTCGCAGCAACTCGGCGGCGCCCGTGTAGTCCTGCTTGTTTGCCAGAATGACGCCGAGCAGGTGGCGCATCTTGGGGATCTGATTGCGATCGTCGAGCTTGATTCCTTCGCGCGCACTACGCTCGGCGGCGTCCAGGTTGCGCAAATTGAAGTGGGCAACCGCGTTGAAGAAATAGGCGAGCGGGTAATCGAAGGGATCCAGCTTGATCAGGCGGTCCGTGGTGTCGGCCACGTCACGCCAGTTCCGCTCCTGCGCGGAGATCAGGGCCAGTTGCAGGTAGGGTTTCATGAACCTGGCGTCCGCGGCGAGCGACTTGGCGTAGGCCTCGCGCGCTTTCTCCTTGTCATTCTGCTGTTGGTGGATGCGACCCAGCTCGTACCAGGCGATGGCGTACTGCGGGTACAGCTCGACCGCCTTTTCCAGGTGCTTGCGGGCTTCCTCGAACTTCTTTTTCCTGGCCGCCTCGATCCCTTTTTCAAACGCCTTGCGTGCGTCCTTGGGCGCGTTCAGGGTCGTAGCGCTGATCACGGTGCCTTCGACCTTGCCGAGACGGCGCAGAATGATCGTGCCCACGTCCGGGTTGTCCATGATCCGCCGGCCCGCCAGGGGGATGACATCGGAGCGATAGCCGGGCAGGACGGCGCGCAGCTCACAGCCGACCAGGTCGCGCTCGCTCAACGTCCGACCCTGTCCAAAGGTGCCGCGCTGCGAGCGTCCCGTCGGGTCTCCCAGAGGATCGGCTGCGGAATTCACGCTCGCGTCGGCGATCAACTGGGTGTTCTGGCCGAGCTGGAAGCTGAACCGGCCCTTGGAATCCGTGTACGCCTCGGGTCGCGGCTGCCCGTTGCAGATTCGCTCGATGACGACCGGCTCGGGCGGCGGCGTGCCGTCCTCGAGGATGACGCGCCCGGAGAGGAAGATCGGGCGCTGCATCTCGGGGAAGGGTTGGGGTTGTTGGCGCCAGTCGGGCTCCCTTTGCGGCTCGCGCGGCGGCGTGGGGATCGGCGTGGGTGAGGGCATCGTGGGCGTGCGGCCGCCAGGTTCGGGGCTGGGCGTGGGCGCTGGCGCGGGTTGCGGGGCTTGCGGGGGCGGCGCGGGTTGCTGTTGTTCTTGCGCCACGAGGGGGACGCAAAGAATCAAGCCGGCCACCACCAGCGGGAAGAACAACGCTGGACGGTGCGTCATGGCACCCCTCCGAAAGGAAATGTCTAACCCATTATGGCATAGCCTGGCCGGGAACCCGCCTTCTCCCGGGCGGCGCCCTCAAACCAGGTCTCGCACCAGCGCGAGAAACATGCGCGCCACCTTCGGCGCGTCGTATTGCTCGACGAGGCGGGCGCCGGCCTGGGCCAGCTCATGTCGCAGGGCTTCGCTCCGATAAAGCTCTTCCAGCGCCGCAGCGAGCGCCTCGGGATTTTCCGGCTCGACGAGCAGACCTTGAGGCAGCACCTCGGGAACGGCAGCCACGCGGGCGGCGACGATCGGCTTTCCCGCAGTCATGGCTTCCAGAAAGACGATGCCGAATCCCTCCTGCACGCTCGGCAGGCAGAAAACGTCCGCGCGATTGTATTCGCGCGCCAGCGCCTCCTGCGAGACATTGCCGAGCCAGCGCACGACCGGCTGAAGATCCAGGCTTTGCGCCAGCCGCCGCAGCTTCTTTGCTTCGGGGCCGTCGCCGACGATTCTGATTTGCAGGGAAGCCACGCGCTCGCGCAACAGCGCGGCGGCGCGCAGCAGCACGTCGAGGCGCTTGCGGGGATAAAAGCGACACACGGTGAGCACAGTGAAGCGACGCGGATCGGGCTCGGCCGGATGGCGCGCGAACAGTTCCCGCCATGCGGTCAAATCTATGAGCTCGGGGACGATCGCGGGATCGCGCGGCAGGCGGTAAAGCTGGCGGATGCGAGCGGCAGCGTAGCGGCTGGTGGTGACGACCAGATCGGCACGGTGAACGTGGCGCGCTTCGCAGGCAGCCTGAAGCGCCATGCTGCCGCGGGTCCAGCCGCGCTCGAAGCGCATCTCGTCGGCGATCACGCCCTTGATGGACGCCACGTGGGGGCGGCCCCTGCGACCGGCGATACGGTAGCCGTCCATATCGAAGCCCACGATCACGTCGGCATCGAAGCGACCGAACCAGCGTAAGCGCTCGTTAAACAGCATCCGCCGAACCGTGAACACGGGGATCGGCAGCCGCGGCGTGACCGTTTCGACGCGGACGCCCAGGGCCTCGAGGCCACGCGCCAGCGTGTGGATTCCCGCAAAGGTGCCACTGCCCCTCGTGATCTCGAGCGGCGTGGCGGTAATGAATGCCAGCCGCACCGCCTACGGAACGCGCAACAACACGAGGCCGCACTGCCGGCCTTCGGCATCATAAGCCACGGCCGTCACAGCGTTCGATGCGGCGCTCGCCTGTTGCAGCACAGGTGTGGCCGCGGGTTGGGCCGGCGCCGAGCCGGGTTGCGGCGTCGTTCCTCCCTGGCCGGGTTGTCCCTGTCCGGGTTGTGGCGCGGGTCCGCCTTGTCCGGGCTGGCCTTGTCCGGGTTGCGGCGCACCGGGCTGGCCTGCGCCAGGTTGTGGGGTACCGGGCTGCGGCGTAGCAGGCTGGGCGGCGGCCCGGACCACGTTACCCACCCACGCCACGCCTTCGGGGTTGGACGGAAAGATCAAATCGCCAGTAACCAAATCGTAGACGAGGTATTGAGAGCCGGCGCCGCCCGCTTTGATGCCGCGCGCGATCAGCTTGCGCGTGGCGGGAAGGAATCCGACCAAGCTGACCTGCGCGAAGCCCTCCGGGGTGGGCAGCAAGCGTGCCTCCGCATTCTCGAGATCGAAGAGTACGAAGCCGGCGTCGCCGGCCACCCGCTTGGTTCCCAGAGCGAGGATCGCGTTGAGAGCAGGCAACGGCGTGGGGGCACTGAAGCTGGTGACCTCGGCCGGCGGATCCAGGCTGAAGGCCGAGGCTGTTACGCCATCCAGCACGAAGAGACGATCGGCAAGATTACGCCGCGAAGGATCGGTGTTTACGCCGAAGATGAAGTCGTTGACGTCGCCCGTGGCTGCGGTCAGATCGAACTGGCCCTGGCCGGGCAACGCCACCGCCGAGATCCGGGCCTCCTCGAGGTCGAGCAGGATGAAGCCCGTCGCCGGGCACGGGGTTTTGATCTCGGATTGGGGCGATCCGGCGCCCGCCAGAACCAGCCGCCGGGAGAGCTCCAGAGTAAACAGGGGCAGCGTCGGCGTGCACGCCGCCACAAACCAGGATTCGGGGAACTCGATTACGCGCGGCGACTGCTCTTCCACCGAGAACAGGACCATGGCGTGCCGCGAATCATCGGGTCGCCGCGACAATACGTACACATTCTGTTTCAGTGTGTCGAAGTACACGACGACCCGCCGCAGCGCGAGCGCCTGCTGGATCGCGCCGCCAGCCTGGGGGCGGGGTGGAGCGACCAGCGGAACCCATCCTTCCGGGAAATCCCGGCTGCCCTGGACGTTGCCATCGCGATCTACTACAACCAGGCGCGCACGGTTTGGGCGGTCGGCATCGTCGGCCACCAGGGCCAGAAACAGTTGCTGCGGCAGTGCGGTGATCGCGAGGGTATGGGGCAAGTCCTCCAGCTTGAGGGTGGGAAGACGGATGGCGGCCTGCCCTCCGGCAGCGGGCGCAGGCTCGCGGACCTCGCCGCTGTTGCCGTCAATCAGCAGCGTCCGCGGCGGCGTGCCCGGAAGCACAGCGGCGAAATTGCCCCCCGTTACGGCGGTCAGAGTCGAGGCTTTCTCGGGCAGTTCAGCCAGTACCGGCTCGGGCTTGGTGGCGTCGAAGATGACCACCTTCGAACTGATGCCGCTCGAGGCGTCGCCTTCCGGCGGACCCACGAGTGCGGCCAGCCGCGGGCTGTCACTGGAGGCAACGATCGGCGTGCGAGCATTCGGTGCTGCCGTCAGGCACATCTCGATCTTGACGGTCTTTGCGCGCCGAAAGTCGTACAAGTAACTGGGATAGCAGCCGTCCTCGCCCCGCGCCGCACTGGCGATGGCGTAGAAGGCGTTCGGCCCGGGCGCGATGAGGCTTTGAAACTGAGGCGCTTCCCGAGTTTCGAGCCAGAGCAGCTCGACGCCGTCGGCTTTCCCGATGGTCACGGGCGGCGCGGAACGCCCGCCCACCTGGAGCGTGAGCGTGTCGCCCGGACGA
>Ga0272448_1006020_pt1 | contig 13201 bp, 12 predicted proteins | sample YNPCB0191_FD_202220 | JGI IMG/M metagenome (GOLD analysis project Ga0272448, IMG submission 202220) | Hot spring sediment microbial communities from Yellowstone National Park, WY, United States - YNP-CB-019-1 | ecosystem: Environmental > Aquatic > Thermal springs > Hot (42-90C) > Sediment...
AAAAAGCGAAGTTCATTGGAGAGGGAGCGATTGAAAATAGTTTTCCTCCCCAAAATGTCGCTCACTTCCCAGAAAAAGAAGGAGTGGTATCCTTCCTACAGGAGATTCTTGAGGAAGGAGATATAGTCTTGGTTAAAGGGTCAAGAAAGCTTCAACTTGAGCAAATCGTGGAGGAATTAGAGAAATGCTATACCTATTAAAATCATCCCTTATCGCCTTTTTCCTCTCCCTTATCCTCACTTATGCACTGCTTAATTTTTTGAGAGAGAAAGGAATCGGTCAGAAGGTTAGCAGGGACGCGCCGCAGAGACATCTCAAGAAAGAGGGAACTCCCACTATGGGAGGGATAGCGATAGTCCTCTCCGCCTGCTTGGCTTACTTCTTAGTGGGTGGAAAGGATTTGAAGCTCCTCGCCTCTCTTCTCGGCTTTGCCTCAATAGGTTTTATAGACGATTTCCTAAGCGTTAGACGAGGCAAATCGCTCGGCTTAAAGGCAAGACATAAATTGCTTCTCCAATTCGTTCTCTCCGTCCTCCTTCTCCTATCCGTTCCGGAACTTGACACAAAGCTTCACATATCTGGGGGAGTAAGATATTTTGAGCTGGGATACTTCTATCCCCTATTCGCCATCCTCCTCTTGGTCGGCTTCTCAAATGCGGTTAATCTAACGGATGGTTTAGATGGATTAGCGGGCGGCTGTTCAGCGATAGTGGCGGGTGGAATGGCTTTAGCCTCCCTTTCCCTTGTTGAGAGAGAATGTAGCATTTTTTTGGCTTCCCTTGGAGGAGCTTGCCTCGGGTTTCTCTGGCTAAATTCTTATCCCTCCAAGATTTTTATGGGAGACACTGGTTCCCTCGCCTTAGGTGGCTCCCTCGCCTTCTCCTCCATCCTCCTTAAAGAAGAGTTGGTCTTCATTCTTATGGGGCTTGTCTTCCTCGCTGAAGCCCTATCCGTTATCATCCAGGTCGTCTCCTTCAAAACAAAAGGGAAGAGGGTCTTTAAAATGACGCCTCTTCATCACCATTTTGAATTGAGTGGCTGGGAAGAACCCCTCATAACAACGAGATTCTGGTTGGCAAATATAATCCTCGTGCTTTTAGCTTACTTTTTGGGGGTGGCGAGATGAATACAAAGGGGAAAAAGATAAGCGTTATTGGGATGGGGAAGACGGGAATAGCGGCTGCGGAAATCCTCGCTACCCACAACGAGATAACCATATTTGACAGCAAAGAGCCTCCCATACCGCCCCAGCTAAAGGATTTGCCCGTGAAGTTTCATCTCGGGGACCCGAATTACACAGGAGCTGAGGAAGCCGATTTGATAATAATAAGCCCAGGAGTTCCCAAGACCGAGCCCTTTGTCTCCCGCGCATTAGCCCTTAATGTCCCAATCAGAAGCGAAATTGAGATAGCTTATAAACTTTGTAATGCGCCAATAATAGCCGTGACAGGAACTGATGGAAAGAGCACGACCGTTTCCCTCATCGCCCATATTCTCCAAGTTGCAGGTAAAAGAGTAATTGCTGCGGGGAATATCGGTATACCCTTCATCAGCATCGCTCCCTCCACCACTCCCGAGGATATCGTCGTTTTAGAAGTATCAAGCTATCAATTGGAGTGGATAGAAGAGTTCCGCCCAAAAATAGGAATTGTGTTAAACATCTCCGCTGACCATCTTGAACGCTATAGCTCGTTGGACGAATATGCGCTCACGAAGATGCGCCTTTTTGAAAATCAAACGAAAGGCGATTTCGCCATCCTGAATAGAGACGATGCCACGCTCTTTCATCTTTCCCATCTCGTCCCCTCCACCCTCCTCTTCTTCTCCCTTTCCCCATTTGAGGGAGAAGGCGTCTTCTTCTCTCAAGGAGAAATCCATATGAGGTTTAGGGGGGAAAACCTCTCCTTCCCTCTTCCGGAGACCTCGCTAGAGGGAAAGCATAACCTCCAAAATATGCTCTGCGCCTCCCTTGCCTCTTTCCTCGTCGGAGCATCCCTTGAGAACATCTCCCAAGCTCTATCCACTTTTGAACCTCTTGAACATAGAATGGAAAGGATAGGTTATCATAAAGGAGCACTCTTCATCAATGACTCCAAGGCGACAAATCCCCACGCCGCGTCAAAAGCGCTTTCCTCCTTCTCCGCCCCAATCATCCTAATCGCTGGAGGGAAATATAAAGAGGGGGCGGATTATGAGGGTCTATTTAGGGAAAACAAATCAAAAATCAAGGCGCTGATTTTAATCGGTGAAGCAAGCTCTCGTCTTGAGAGCATAGCCAAAGCTGAGGGCATATCCGATGTATATAAAGAAAAGGATTTGGAGGGAGCTGTAAGGAGAGCCATTGAGCTTGCCTCCTCGGGAGATGTTGTGCTTTTCTCACCTGCTTGTTCCAGTTTTGATATGTTCTCCGATTTTGAGGAGAGAGGAAGAAGATTTAAGGAAATCTTTTCTGCCCTAAAGGAGGGGGTTTAAATGGGTTACTTGCTAAGAAATATAGAGAATAAAGCGAGATTAATTTTGGACATCTGCGTTTTAACCCTGTCCATTGTTGGAACGATGTTCGTCATCAGTGCGGAATGGTATTATGTTAATCTCCAAAGTTTCAACCAGTTGCTCTTCTTGTTTTTAGGGATTGCTTTATTCTATGCTGTTTCTCTCATTCCCTACAACTTTTGGGTTCGTCTTTCCTTGCCTTTATACTTTTTCGCTCTCGTCTTCCTCTTCCTCCCCATCTACCTTGGCGGTGGAAGGTGGATTCGCATAGGTTCCTTCTCAATCCAACCTTACGAATTCGCAAAGATAGCGATTGTTTTGTTTCTCGCTTCCTTACTAACGAGAACGAGAAATAGCAAGAGCTTCTGGCACACAACCTGCCTTCCATTTATCTGCCTCTTCTTTCCAATTGTAATCCTTATAAAGCAACCCCATTTCGGCGCCTGCGTTATTCTTATTTGCACAGCGGGGGCTATGCTATTCCTCGCGGGAGTAAAAATAAGACATCTCCTTGCAACCGCCTTAATATCTCTCCTCGCTATCGCTATTCTCCTTCCCCTTCAGGGATACCGCATAAAAAGGCTTGCTTCCACTTATGGCGGCAATGAATTAGCTGAAGGTTATCAGAAAAGACAGGCTCTTATCGCTATAGGCTCGGGAGGCCCATTTGGCAAGGGCTTTCTAAGAAGTGCTATGAAGTTCGGCTACCTTCCGGAAGCCAACTCCGATTTCCTATTCGCGGTGGCAGCGGAGGAGACTGGCTTGATTTTCACTCTTTTGCTTTTCTTCCTTCCCCTTTGCCTCTTGCTTCTCTCCGGCTTCTCCATTAGTCTCTCCGCTACCAACTCACTCGCCTCTCTTATTGCGGGAGGATTGACCTCTATTATTGCGATACAAACCCTGTTAAATCTCTCAATGGTATCAATCAAATTCGTTCCCGTCACCGGAATCCCCCTCCCCTTCTTTGCTCACGGTGGCTCCTCTCTCATCAGTTCGTTCATCGCCACGGGAATCATCCGCAATATAGCACTGCAAAAAGAAGTTAAAACAATTCAAGAGAAGGAATTCTTATGAAGAAAGTTATAATTGCCGCAGGAGGCACTGGAGGGCACATCTTCCCCGCTTTAGCCATTGCCGAGCGTTTAAGCAGGGAAGAAAACATATTCGTTTCCTTCATCGGAGGCAGGGATATGGAAAAATACCTCATTTCTCCCCGCTTCCCCTTGAAAAACCTTCCAATTATCCCATTTAGACCCTCTCCAAGAAAGATTTTCCCTTACCTTCTTTCCTTTATTTTCAGCCTCCTTTCCGCTCTTCTTTTCCTTTGGAAAAATAGACCCAATGTGGTCATCGGAATGGGCGGCTACCCAACCATCCCAACCCTCCTTTCCGCTATCATTTTGAGAATCCCTTTCATTGTCCACGAACAAAACATCCTTCCCGGAAGAGTAAATGCCCTGCTTGGACAATTCGCCTCTAGGGTTTTAATCTCCTTCCCCGAGACGAAGAGATTCTTCCCTCCCAGGCGAACTAGATGCGTCGGTCTTCCCCTACGCTCTTCTCTGCAAAAAATAGACAAGCCCACAGCGAGGAAAGAGCTTCGCCTCCACCCTGATAAATTCACCCTTTTAGTTAGCGGTGGAAGCCGGGGAGCTCTTTCCATTAACAATGCATTAACCGAAATCCTTCCCTTGCTCCTTCGCGAGGGAATGCAGGTAATTCACCTATGTGGCTCAAAGCATTATCAAGATTTGAGGAAGAAAACAAGGGAATGGAATGAAGGATATCTCCTCCTTCCTTTTTCCCAGGAAATGCACCTTCTTTATTCAGCCGCCGACCTCTGCGTCTGCCGCGCGGGAGCTTCCAGCCTAGCTGAGATTGCTTTCTTCTCCCTCCCCTCCATCCTCATCCCCTACCCTTATGCGGTTTCTCAACATCAATTGTTAAACGCTCTTTATTTCCAGAAGATGGGAGCGGGTATAGTGATAAGAGATGAAAAATTAAAGGAGCCCCTTCTCCTTTTCAAGAAGATTAAATCCCTTGCAGATTCCTCTGAGAGATTAAAGCAGATGTCCGCTTTTGCTTACTCATTAGCTAAACCGAGAGCAGTTGAAGATGCAGTAAAAGAGATAAGAGAGGTGATTGAGAGATGAGGATTCACTTTATAGGTATAGGCGGAGCAGGGATGAGTGCCCTGGCGACAATCTGTTTGGCTATGGGCGAAGAGGTCTCAGGCTCCGATATCTCGGAAAACGAAGCTATAAGGCGTCTCCGCTGCCAAGGTGCGAAGATTTATATAGGACATTCCCCCCAAAATATTTGCGGTGCAGAGCTGATAGTCTACTCCTCCGCTATTTCCCCCTCAAATGTTGAGATATTAGAGGCGGAGAGGCAGGGCATACCAACTATTAAGAGAGGAGAACTTCTCGCCAAACTCATTAACGGCAAGAGGGGAATCGTGGTAGTAGGAACCCATGGGAAGACAACGACATCATCCCTCATTTCCCTTATGCTTGAGAGAAACAGTTTCGAACCAACGATAGTCATCGGCGGCGAGGTTGATGATATAGGGGGAAACGCAAAATTAGGTAGAGGAGAAATCTTCATTGCTGAGGCGGATGAAAGCGATGGCTCGTTTCTCTTCCTTTCCCCTTGGATAGGGGTAATCACGAATATAGATTCCGACCACCTTGATTACTACGGCTCTATGGAGAATCTTCTTTCCGCATTCACTGATTTCGTCTCAAAAATTAAAGAGAACGGCTATGTCGTTGCCTGCTACGATGACCCAAACATAAAGAAAATACACTCCTCTCGTAAAACAATCTACTACGGTCTATCCCCAAAAGCTGAAATCTGGGCGGATGAAATAAAGGTAAGGGAAAAAGGAACATCCTGCAGGGTCTATAAGGAAGGAGAGGAAATCTTTGAGCTTAACCTTCAGCTTTCAGGCAGACAGAATGTTTATAATTCCCTCGCTGCAACAACTGTGGGATTGATTCTTGGGATTAGCCCTCAGGGAATTAAAAACTCCCTTGAAAGCCTGAGAGGGGTTCATAGGAGATTGGAAAGAATAGGCTACATCAAGGACATTCTTACTTACGATGATTACGCCCATCATCCAACCGAGATAGCGGTCACCCTCAAGACATTGAGAGAAGCTTTCCCGAATAGGAGAATAGTCTGTGCCTTCCAACCTCATAGATACACCAGAACGAAATTGCTTTATAAAGAACTCGCCGCTGCCCTTATGGAAGCGGATGTGCTGATTCTAACGAGCATTTACCCAGCGGGAGAGAAACCAATAGAGAATGTTACGAGCCATCTAATTCTTTCCTCGCTGGAAGAGATGGGGAAAAAGGCGATATATGTGGAAAACATTGAGGATATCCCCGATTATCTTTTGCAGATAGCCTCCCCTGGCGACATCGTTCTGACCTTAGGGGCAGGAAACATAAACCGTTCAGCGAACGAGTTCCTAAAGCGAATACAAGAATGACAAGGTTAGAACCTTTGGAGAAAAGCGTTAGAGGGACAATTCTCTTTGACGAGCCTATGTCTCGTCATACCTCCTTTCACATAGGTGGGAAGGCTGAAGCCCTCGTCCTCCCCTCCGATGAGGAAGACCTTCTAAATTTAATAAAAATCCTTGACAAAGAAAACATTCCTTATTACCTTTTGGGAAACGGGACAAATGTTCTCGTTTCTGATAAGGGATTAAAGGGGGTAGTTATCAAGCTTGGCAACCATCTTGTAGGAATTGACCCAACAAAAGGTAGCGCTTTGGCTGGAACTTCCTTGCCCAAGCTTTTAAACACTCTTTGTAAACACGGTCTATCGGGATTAGAGAAGCTCGCTGGCATCCCAGGAAGCGTTGGAGGAGCAATTAAGATGAACGCCGGTGTCCCCTTCTTCACTATCGGTGATGCTCTAAAAGCTGTTAGGGTCTACCAAAAGGGAGAAGTTTTTTGGCTGAATAAAGAAGATATAGTCTTCTCTTATCGGCATAGCTCCCTAAGCGATGCGGTGATTTTAGAGGCGCTTTTCAACCTTTTTCCTCGTCTATCCTCTGAAATTGCAAGAAATATAGAGGAAATTTTGAAGCAAAGGAAGATTACCCAGCCGATTAGGGCTCATAGCGCCGGATGCGTCTTTAAAAACCCACCGGGAGCAACAGCGGGAGAGCTGTTGGATAAGGTAGGAGCTAAGGGGATGCGACAAGGCAACGCCTATGTCTCTTACAAACACGCCAACTTCATAATTAATGGGGGGAACGCCACAGCTAAGGATATCTACCTCCTCATCCAGAAATGCAAGGAATTAGTGAAAGAAAAACTTAGCATTGAACTTCAATTGGAAATAGAGCTTTGGGGAGAATTCCCTTAAAGGGGAGAGAGAATTGGGCAAGCTCAAGGTCGCTGTGTTAGCTGGTGGCATATCATCGGAAAGAGAAATCTCCCTTCTGAGCGGGGAGATGGTTATGAAGCACTGTCCGAGGGATAAATACATCCCATTTCATCTTGACCCTAAGGAAATCTTTGAAGGAAAAGATTTAGCGTCCTTCATCAATAAATTGAAAAAGGCGGATGTCGTTTTCATCGCCCTCCACGGAAAATATGGGGAGGATGGCACTATTCAAGGATTTTTAGAGATATTGGGAATTCCCTATACCGGCTCGGATGTCCTTTCCTCCGCATTGGCGATGGATAAGTTGAAATCCAAACAGCTCTTTACCCTTTATAAGATTCCCACCCCTCCCTGGGAGATTGTAGAGAAGGATAAACCTCTTCCTCCCTTGAAGCTCCCCATAGTTATAAAGCCTCAAAGGGAGGGTTCTTCAATCGGCGTTACAATTGTCCAAAGCGAGGGGGAGTTGTCAGAGGCTTTTCAAAAAGCCTTCCAGTATGACCCTATAGCGATTGCTGAAAAATACATCAAAGGAAGGGAGCTCTCAGTTCCCATATTGGATATAGATGGTAGCCCCTCTGCTTTACCGATTGTGGAAATCGTTCCAAAGGGACAATTCTACGATTATTATCACAAATATACAGAGGGAGCAACAGAAGAGATTGTTCCCGCCCCGGTAGAGAAAACCGTGGAGATGAAAGTGAAGGAAATTGCTGTTTTAGCGTATAAAGCCCTGGGATGCAGGAATTTCGCGAGAGTTGATATAAGGTTAAGCAAAGAGAACGAGCCCTTCGTCTTGGAAGTCAATACTATCCCTGGTTTAACCCCTTTAAGCCTTCTCCCTCTTTCGGCAAAGGCAGCTGGCATTTCATTCACACAATTAATAGACATCATTATCCAAAACGCGCTGAGGGCAAGGGGGAATAATGAGGAGTAAGAACAATAAAAGCGAGAGAAAAAATATCTATTTAACCTCCTTCACCTTTATTATCCTCATCCTTCTTCTTTGGATATTTCTACCCTCCTTTTTCCTCCAGCTTGAGCGGATATCTCTTATCGGAAATTCCCACTTTTCCGAGGAAGATGTCCTTATCCACCTCTCTCATCTTCTCGGCAAATCCCTAAGCAGACTAACTACGAGGGAGCTTTCCTCCTCCCTCTCAAAAATCAGTTGGATTGAAAAATTTGAAGCATATAAGATTCCACCCCATACACTTCTCTTAAGGATTAAGGAGCGGACGCCCTTCCTCCTCGTCTATTACAATGAAAAAATCCCCCTTCTCGTGGATGATGAAGGATATCTGTTGGAAAAATCCCCTCCCGGATACACCCTTCCAATCCTCTATGTTTCAAAAATAAAAATGGAAAAAAGTAATAGGCTCCCATCTAAAATGATAAGCAAAATCAAAGAAATTCTAAATGAATTAAAAGGGACACCCATAAGCGTTGACAAGATATACTTGTCTCAAAACGAGGATATTCAAATTATGACCAAAAATGGGCTAAAAATAATAATAGGTAAACCGAAAGAGTTGTATCAAAAGCTCTTCATTCTCAAGACGCTCTGGGGAAGGATTCCTAACATAGAAAACAAGCTCTTATGTATTGACTTGTCTTGCCTTCAAGCAGTTGTTATAATGAAAAGGGAGGCAAATAAGTGAAAAAAGAGCTCACTATTTCCCTCACAATCGTTTCCCTAATGCTGGGAGTTCTCCTGGCGCTTGGGTTAAGGACCCAGCAAACCTATACTCCCATATTGCCCACCACGAATCCCCGCCAGCTTGCTGTTATTATTAAGGATTTACAGGACACTAACAAAAAACTGCAGGAAGAGATAAAGGTGCTGAGAAATAGGATAACGGTTTACGAAGAAATGTTGGCGAGCGGGAAGGGCGCGATTCAAACCCTTAACGAACAACTGCAGAGCCTGAAGGTTCAGATGGGATTAACCAGCGTGATGGGTCCAGGGGTAGCAATAACAGTTAATGATAGCAATGTGCGCGTCCCTTCGCCAGAATTGCAAGGCTATTATATTGTCCACGATTACGACCTCTTACAACTGGTAAATGAGCTAAAATCGGCGGGAGCGGAAGCCATAGCGATAAACGGTCAAAGGCTTTCCTTTTACTCCTCCATTCGCTGTGTGGGAAATGTCATACAGGTGAATCAAGTTCCTATAGCTTCTCCCTATAAAATTGAGGCTATTGGTGACCCCGATGTTCTTTATAGCGGGTTGAATTTACCCGGCGGTATATTGGATTATTTCAAAAGAGTTGGGTTTCAAGTGAGCGTGAAAAAGGCTGATCAAATTGTTTTATCCCCCTATGCGGGGACAACCGGACTTCACTTCGCCCAACCGATAGGAGGGAGTTGAATTGCTTTTCGTTATTCCCCTTTTAGGATTCCTCATAAGCTTCCTCGTTGTTTATTTTGCCCATATAGCAGTCCCACTCCACTTCGCCACTTATCTATCAGTTGCCATTCTTGCCGCTCTGGATTCTTTGATGGGTGGAGTAAGAGCGGGTTTAGAGAGAAAATTTGACAATTTAATCTTTCTCTCCGGCTTCTTCGTCAACTCCATCGCGGCCGCCCTCCTAGCCTGGATTGGAGACATCCTGGGAGTTCCCCTTTACCTCGCAGCCGTCATAGCCTTCGGCGTGAGAATCTTTCAAAACCTCTCCCTCATAAGAAGACTCGTGCTTCAGGAATATCCTTCAAGGAGGGATAAATCTGAGAGAACGAGATAGGGAGATAATCGTCGGTTTGGATGTGGGAACGACGAAGATATGCACTTTGGTCGCAAGGGTAGATAGTAGAGACGAACTGCAAGCAATCGGACTTGGTATCCATCCCTCCCAGGGAATGCGAAAGGGAATGGTGATTGATATCCAGAAGACGAGCGCCGATATAAAAGCTTCCCTCCTAAAGGCACAAACTATGGCTGGGAGAGAGATAACATCAGCCGTTGTAGGAGTAACAGGCAAACATATTTCTTCTTATAATTTGCGTGGCTCGGCAACGATTACCAATTATCGGGGAGAGGTAACCGAGGAGGATGTTGCAAGAGCGCTTCAAAATGCAAGGGAAAACTTACCTCTAACTAAGGATAGAGAGATAATTCACATCACTCCCCGCCACTTCATCATAGATGGAGAGGAAGGAATTAAATATCCCTATGGAATGTTTGCTCAACATCTTGAGGTTGATGCTCACATAGTTACTGGGCACACTTCATTTCTGCAGAATTTGCTTAGGAGCGTTGAGCTGGCTGGTGTTAAAGTTGAGGATTTGCTTCTTCAGCCAATCGCAACAGGGGAAGCGGTGCTCGTGGAAGGGGAAAAGGAAATCGGCGTTGCCCTCTTGGATATAGGGGGAGGCACTACCGACCTCGCCATTTTTCTAAACGGCAGCATTTATTTCTCCACTTCCCTTCCGGTAGGGGGAAACCACCTCACCTCGGATATAATGGTTGGCTTACGCACAACCTATGAAGAAGCGGAGAGATTAAAAAGGGAAAATGGTTATGCTATTGCCTCAGCGGTTAACCCAGATGAAGCTATAGAAGTTAAGACTTTGGCGAGGGATGAAATACGCTACTTCCCTCGCCGCATTCTCGCAGAGATAATAGAGGCTCGCTTGACGGAACTGTTTCAATTAGCTGGAGAGGAGATAAGGAAAGCTAAAATCGGCGATTTATTGCCCGGCGGAGTAGTTCTGACAGGCGGTTGCTCCCTCCTTCCCGGCATAGAGCTACTTGCGGAAAAGACCCTTCATATGCCAGCCCGCGTTGGCTTACCAAAAGGAATTAAAAATCTTCCCGAGATTCCCTTCTCTCCTCTTCATTCAACAGCTGTAGGCTTGGTTCTTTACTCCTATAGGTATCAATTTCTCCCCCAAAAAACTCAAATAAGAAAAAATTTGCTTGCGAGATTTTTTCATTCTTTATATAATTTCTTTAGTCATCTTTTTGAAAGGGGGCTTTGAAATTGCTCAGCAAAGAAGACATTAAAGGTGCGAAAATTTTCGTCCTCGGCGTTGGCGGCGCCGGCTGCAATGCGGTGAACCGAATGATCGAGGCGAAGGTAGAAGGAGTAGAATTCGCGGCGGTCAACACCGATAAGCAGGTGTTGGCCCTCTCCAAGGCGCCTCGCAAGATACAAATTGGGGCTAGGCTGACAGGAGGGTTAGGTGCGGGGGGTAATCCGGATATAGGAAAAGCAGCAGCAGAGGAGGACAAAGAAGAATTGCGAAAAGCTATGGAAGGCACCGATATGGTGTTCATAACGGCGGGAATGGGAGGCGGAACGGGCACGGGGGCTTCCCCGGTTATCGCCGAGATAGCCCGCTCAAAGGAAATAGGCGCCCTCTGCGTTGCTGTTGTTAGCCGTCCCTTCAGCGTGGAGAGAGCAATTAGGGCAAGGATAGCAGAAGAGGGTATCCAAGCTCTGCGAGAAAAGGTGGATGCCCTTATAGTTATCCCTAACGACCGCTTGCTGGATGTCGTTGAAGATGACCTCCCCCTTTTAGAAGCATTTAAATTGGCGGATGACATCCTGCGCCAAGCTGTGCAAGGGATATCAGATATCATCGTCGTTCCCGGGCTGATAAATGTCGATTTCGCGGATGTGAAATCGGTTATGGCAGGCGCAGGAACAGCCCTTATGGGTATGGGAGTTGCCGAAGGACCGGATAGAGCCGTGGAAGCAGCCAAAGCGGCTATAAATAGCCCTCTTTTAGAGACATCAATGACCGGCGCTAAGAAATTGCTCGTTAACATCACAGGAGGGAAAGACCTTTCTCTCAAAAACGATGTCCATAGAGCGCTTGAGTTCCTAACACAGTCCACAGATGCAGGGGAAGGCGATGTGAAATATGGAGTCGTTATAAAGGATGATTTGCAGGGAAAGATACAAATCACAGTGATTGCCACAGGCTTCCAACCGGTTAAGCAGGGAATCCCCCCTTTTAAATTAGAGGAGAAGCCAAAGGAGGAGAAAATAGAAATCCCCATCCCTATTGAGGAAGAGCTGGATATCCCTACTTTCCTCCGAAAGAGATTTTAATAAAGAGGTGGGGTGAATGCCCACCCTAAAGAAAGAAAAGGGGAGCGTGTTCTTACTCATGCTCCTCTTTTCTTTTACCACCGCCTTCCCCCTTGAACGCCCCTGGATTTGTGATACCTATTTCTATTGGTATACCTGGGATTATGATAAGAAGTTGGGGAACTGGCTTGGCGGAGTTTACAATACGCCTCTAAGCGGATATTACGATTCTCGCACATATAAGGACAATAAACGCTCTCTCCGCCAAGCTTGCGAATGGGGAATAACCCATCACTTCATAGACTATTGGAGCTCGGATTGGCTTGGAGAAGGCGGTGTGATGAGGGAGAAAATCCTCTTCAAGGCGGCGGAGGACCTCAAAAAGGAGGGTTATGATATTTGGATGTCCTACTACCAGGACGGCTGGAACTTTGATACGAAATATTTCTCAAACAATATCTCTCAAAAACGAGATACTTATCTTTGGCTGAAGCTGTTTTCCTCCTCTCCAGTCCTTGCAAAACTCAATGGATTTCCCTTTAAATTGATTTACTCTCGCAATGGTTCCCCCCAAACCACGATTGATAACGAGGGCTTTCGCTCATACCTCCACTCAATTTATCCCTCAATAGATGTCTTAAACAAGAAATGGGGAACAAACTTCTCCTCATTTGACGAAATTGAGATGAACTTCAATACGACCGGTCACCAAAGGGCATTTTCCATAAAGTATCAATATGAGATATGGAAAAAGGAGTGGGAAAAGCTGGATAAGCTCGTTCAGGAGGAATTCAACCTCCCCGGGATGAGGGTTTCATTTGATGTCGGTTATGAACCCTTTATGGGCTTCGGCTACTCCCTCTTCGCAAAAATATTGGGCGGTCCTCATTCTTATGGCGGAATATTCGGTCAACCACAGGAGCAGGATGTCCAACGCTTCATTCAATCAATCGTCGCGAAGAAGTATAATACGGTCTTTTTTGACCATTTCAAAAATTACTACACAGACTGGGAAATAAGAATACCTGGCACCTGTTATCCTCCAGAGCCCCTCCATTTTGACAGGTTTTGGTGCAGTGCTCTCCTGCGTTATTCCGAGGCACTCCTCCACCTTTCCTGGAATGAGTGGTGGGAGGGCTCAAACCTTGAGCCCTGCTACGAGTATGGGAAGAAGTTCTGCGAGAAGAACCTCTTTTGGGCAACTTTGATGTGGGAGATATTTCCTTCTTTGAGGAACTTCGGCAAAAACGCAAAGGTCG
>Ga0272448_1006021_pt1 | contig 13201 bp, 4 predicted proteins | sample YNPCB0191_FD_202220 | JGI IMG/M metagenome (GOLD analysis project Ga0272448, IMG submission 202220) | Hot spring sediment microbial communities from Yellowstone National Park, WY, United States - YNP-CB-019-1 | ecosystem: Environmental > Aquatic > Thermal springs > Hot (42-90C) > Sediment...
TCGGCGCGCCGCGTATGTATTACGGCCATGCGACCATCCCCTTCATCGCCCGAGGCATCGTGGGCACGGATGTAACCGAGCCGATCACGGATAGCGTTGCCTTTGTGAACCCCGAGCGCAAGGCCGTGTTCGTCTTTCTACCCGAGCGCCTCGGCGAGCTGGACGTGGTGCGCCGGTTTTATCCCACGGGGCGTTTGCGGGAGTTTCGCAACAAGAATGGCCAGGTGCTCTTTGTCGCTTATGAGGCCGATTGATGGACGACGAGGGGGCAGAAGAAACGAAAGGGGCGAAGGCTGGTAGGCGCGGCATCTTGTCGCGAGAGGTCGCTTGCGCGCCAGGGTGGCGCGGCTACTTTTATGGGGTGCTAGGATGAGCGTCAAAGGGGCGCAGGTTTTTCGCGGCTTTCGCAACGTGTGCGCCCTCCTATCCGGGGCGCTACAGAGGCGAGTTGGGCTCTTGACAGGTGTATGCCTGGCGGGGGCCGTCTATGCCCAGTATCTGTTGGATCATAGGGACAGGCTTGAGGCCGGCCCCCGCCTAGCGGCCTGGCTCTATGCGTTGGCGGCGATCCTCTTTGTGGCCTTGTATGGTCCTCAGGCACTGGAGGCAATGGAGGCGGAGCCTGCCGAGCGCAAGCGGCCTCTGCGCTGGCTGCTGATCTTGGCAGCGGCCATCCTGGGCGTGCTGGCCTTTCCCCGTTTCCATGGCAACCTCTTCCGGCCCGACGCCACCGCCCTTTGGGGGGCAGGCCTAGCGCTTTTGGGCCTCGCTGCCTGGCTCGGCGATGCCCATCCTAAAGCCGAGCAAGCACCTGGGGAGAAGAGGTTCTCCTCCTCCGGCCTTGTGGTTAGCTGGCATCACCTCGCCCTGTTGGGCATCATGCTCCTGGGGGCCTTTTATCGCCTGTACAAGATCGATCTCATCCCGGCGGAGATGGGCTGCGACCTGCCCCACAACTATAACAACATCCGCCTGATCCTGCGTCACGAGTTCCTCATCTTCTTTCCTTCTTTTCCGGGGCGCGAGGCGCTCTTCTTCTATTTGGCGGCCCCCTTCTGTCGCCTGTTTGGGCTGAGCCATACCACGATCAAGATGTCCGCTTCGCTGGTCGGGGTGTTCACTTTGCCCATCCTCTACCTTTTGGGCAAGGAGCTTTTCAACCGCGAGGTCGGGCTTTGGGCGGCCTTTTTCCTGAGCATCAGCCATTGGCATATCATCCTCTGTCGGGTAGGCTATCGTGCTTCCACCGTGCCGCCGCTGGTCGCTTTAGTCTGGTATTTCCTGGTGCGCGGGCTAAAGACCCGGCGGCGCTGGTTCTACGCCCTTGCGGGCCTTTGCCTGGGGCTGGGCCTATATACCTACCCGGCTTTCATGGTCGTGCCTTTCTGGGTCGTGTTAGTGCTCCTGACGCGCTTCCTCGTAGGCCGAGGCCGCGCGCTCCTGGCCGATTGGGATAACGTGTTCTTGCTCGTAGCAGTGGCCGTCTTCGTGTACATCCCCTTGGCGCGCTATGCCTATGAACAACCCTTGAGCTATGGTTTTCGCGCGGCCACGCGCATCACCAGCTTGGAGCAACCCCTGCCAAAGGACATCCTGGGCACGCTCCTACAGACGACGAGCAAGGCCCTGCTGATGTTCAACCATACTGGCGATGGCGTGTTCATCGCCAACGTGCCCTTCCTGCGCGAGTTGGGGTTCTTTACGGCGGTGCTTTTCGTGTTGGGGGTGGCCTATACGCTCTGGCGCTGGCGCTGGGGGTATAATCTCACCGTGCCCGCTTCGCTAGGGGTGATGCTCCTACCGACCATCCTCTCGCTGGCCTTCCCCCACGAAGTGCCCAACGCCATCCGGGCCATCGGCGCGTTGCCGGCGGCAATGCTTCTGCCGGCCATTGCCCTGACCCTGGTAAGGAGGCGGATGGCCGAGGTGCATCCTCCCCAGCCAGCGCGTGAGATGCGGGTGTTGATCACTGCCGATGGCTTGCCGCGCTTGGAGTGGCGCTGGAGGTGGCGCCGGCCCTGGAGAGAGCTCATGGTGGCCCTGTTGATCGCGGTTTTAGGGATAGAGGCTTGGGCCACTTATTCCATTTATTTTCGGGAGTACGTCCATCATCTGCCGATGGACAACTATTCCATCTCCTTGGCTTTAGCGCAGGCCATTGATGACTTTGCCGACGATGGCGAGGCCTATATCAAGACCATGCCCTACTGGTACGACGGCAACGCGGTGCGCGCACAGTTGCGCCGCACGGATCAAAGCTGGCACAATGAATTGGATGTCTTGCGGCCCGAGGCGCCACCCTTCGTCGGCCCTCCGGGCAAGTTCATGGTCATCTTGCATCCCCAGGATGTGGAGGCCTTGCGCGTGCTCCAGGAGGCCTTCCCCCGGGGCATCGCGCTCAAACACTTGGATCATCGCGGCGAGATAGCCTTTCTAACTTTTTACGGAGAGAGATAGCCGAATATGGCCGATCAACGAGCTCCTGAAACCCAAGAGGAGATCCAATCTGTCCCTGAGGTGACCTGGGAGAGTGTCGGAGAATTCCTGCGGCGCGCTTGGCGAGGGGCGGGCCGCGCAGCCTCCGATTCGCGGGTGATGTGGCTGATGATGCTGGCCATCCTCTTAGTGGCCGCTGCCTTGCGCTTCACCGGCCTGGATTGGGACGAGCACCAGCACCTGCACCCCGACGAGCGTTTCCTGACCATGGTGGAGAACAGCCTGCAGTGGCCCAAGTCGCTTAAGGAGTACTTTGATACCGCCGTCAACCCCCTCAACCCCTACAACCACGGCCACGGCACCTACGTCTACGGCCTGTTCCCCGTGGTCATGGCCAAGTTCATCGGGCAGGTCATCGGCAAGACGGGCTACGATGGGGTCTACCTCGCCGGGAGAGGCATGTCTGCCGTGCTGGACATGCTCTGCATCGTGCTTGTCTTCTTGACGGGCCGGCGGCTCTATGACGCCCGCGTGGGTTTGTTGGGCGCGTTGCTCTTGGCCCTCAGCGTGCTCAACATCCAGCAATCCCATTATTTCACCGTGGATACCTCCACGACGTTCTTTGTCACCCTGGCGCTTTATATGGCGGTGCGCGTGGCCCAGCGCGGCGGATGGGGAAGCATTATCCTCTTGGGCGTGGCCTTTGGCTTGGCCGTTTCCTCCAAGATCAGCGTGCTGAGCTTTCTTTTGATCATCGGCTTGGCCTACTGTCTGCGCCTCCTGGCTCAGTGGCAGGAGGAAAGCGGGGGCGAGTTTGAGGCTCGCCCCTACGTGGTGGACTTTCGCGCGCGGCTGGGGCGTTTCCTGATGTCTCTCCGCTTAGAGCCGGATGGCGCCTGTCCTCCGATCAGTGCGGGGGAGCGGCTGCTTTTTCAGGCCTTGCGTGCGGCCGGCTCGGCTTTGGTCGTGCTTGTCGTCGCCTTCCTCGTCTTTCGGGTCGCGCAGCCGCAGGCTTTCCTGGGGCCGGGTTTCTTTAACTTCAAGCTCAACCCCAAGTGGCAGGAGGACATGAGCTATATTAGCAAGCTGGTGAGCGGGCAGATAGACTATCCCCCCAGCCACCAGTGGACGGCACGCGAACCGGTGTGGTACATGCTCAAGAACATGGTGCTTTGGGGCTTGGGGGTGCCCCTGGGGCTGACGGTCTGGGCCAGTTGGGCGCTCATGGCCTACGAGCTCTATAAGCAGGCGAGTTTCAAGCCACAATACTCGTCGAAACGTGTCTGGGAGCAGCGCTGGGCGCACCTTCTGCCCTGGGTCTGGATGACCTTCACCTTCTTTTATCAGAGCATCCAGTTCGTCAAGACGGTGCGCTACCTACTGCCCATCTACCCCACCATGGCCCTGATGGCCGGCTATGGCCTCATCCGCTTGTGGGATTGGGCCAAGGCGCGTGCGCAGAGGGCGTGCGAGAAGGGCAACGTGGGCTGGGAGCGGCCCCTGGCCGTAGGGTTGATCCTCGTAGTGGTCTTGGGCACGGCCTTCTGGGCCTTGGCCTTTACCAGCATCTATACCCGCCCGGTGACGCGCGTCGCTGCCTCGCGCTGGATTTATGAGCACATTCCCAAGGGCTCAAGCATCACCTTTGAGGTCTGGGATGACCCCGTGCCCTTGAATGTGGATGGGCATAATGCCTCTGCAGAATATAATCACATACGGATGGACCTCTATTGGGAGGATATCCCCGAGAAGCGCGAGCAGCTCTATGTGCAATTGGAGCAGGCCGATTACATCGCCTTGACCAGTAACCGCCTTTACGGCTCCATCCCTCGCCTGCCGATGCGCTACCCGATGACCACGCGCTACTACGAGGCCCTCTTCTCCGGCGAGCTGGGCTTTGAGCACCTCATCACCTTTACCTCCCGGCCCAGGCTTTTCGGCATTGAGATCAACGACGATAACGCCGACGAGTCTTTTACCGTTTATGATCACCCCAAGGTGATCATCTTCAAGAAGCGTGCCGACTTTTCCATGGACAAGGTGCGCGCGCTCTTTGACGGCTATGACCTGGAGCGGATCGTGCGCGTCATGCCCATCCAGGTGACCAAAGCCCCCAATAACCTGATGCTCTCCGAGGCCGAGTGGATCCTGCAACGCCGGGGAGGCACCTGGTCCAAGATCTTTGACCGCCAAAGCCTCTCCAACAAGCTGCCCACGCTGACCTGGTACCTCACCGTGTTCCTCTTGGGAGCGGTTGCCTTCCCCTTGGGCTTTGTGGCCTTTCGGCGGCTGAGGGATCGGGGTTATGTCTTGTGTAAAGCGCTGGGGCTTTTGCTTCTGAGCTATCTCCCCTGGCTAATGGCCAGCCTCAAGCTTCTGCCCTATACGCGGGGCACGATTGTCGGGGCTTTGATACTGCTTGGGATCATCTCCGCCGCCTTCGCCTGGGTGCAGCGCAGGGCCTTGGCGGAGTATCTACGCGTTCGCTGGCGGCTGCTTGCAGCCAACGAGCTGCTCTTTTTGCTCTTTTTCCTGCTCTTCTGGCTCATCCGCCGGGGCAACCCCGATCTCTGGCACCCGGTGATGGGCGGCGAGAAACCCATGGACCTGGCCTACCTCAATGCCATCATCAAGAGCACCTATTTCCCGCCCTACGATCCCTGGTTCGCCGGCGGATACATCAACTACTATTACTACGGCTGGGTCGTGGTGGCCACCTTGATCAAGCTGACGGCCATCTTGCCCTGGGTCTCCTATAACCTGGCCATTCCCACTTTTTTTGCCCTCACGGCGATGGGGGCTAGTTGTGTGGTCTTTAACCTCCTCCCTGCCGGGGATGATGAGCACAGGTGGCTGCCGCGGGCGCTTTCCTATGGCCTGGTGGGGGCGATCCTGGTGGCCGTCTTGGGCAACTTGGGCGAGGTGAAGTTGCTTTGGAACGGCCTGCGAGAACTGGGCCAGAGTGTGCGCTTCGCCAGCACCATCCCCGGGCTTGTGCCCATCGTGCAGGTTTTTGCCGGCCTGTGGGCCGTGCTGGCCAAGGGGCAGCAACTTCCCTTCCGCAGCGAGTGGTGGTATTGGAACGCCAGCCGGGTGATGACGCACGGGGAGATCAACGAGTTCCCCTTCTTCACCTTCCTCTACGCCGACCTTCACGCGCATTTGATCGCCATGCCCTTTGCCCTTCTATCTCTGGGCCTGGCGAGCGGCCTTTTAGTGAGGGCCGGGATCAGCGATCAGCGGCAGGGGATCAGCCCGGCCCCTGACCCCCATCCTTTGTCTCCCGGCCTCGTGGCCGACAGGTGGAAGCGTTTCGTTGGCTGGTGGCGTAGGATAGATTGGGCACTAGGGCTTCAACTAACCCTCTTGGCTTTGGCTGTGGGCGAGCTGTGGTGCAACAACACCTGGGATTTTCCCACCTATGCGGGGGTGGCGCTGGCGGCCATCGCCATAGGCGTCTATGCCGAGCGCAAGCGGCTTGATTTCCAGACGCTGACCCGGTTCGTCTGGCGCGCTGTGTATTTCCTCGCGCTCAGCAGGCTGTTCTTCTGGCCCTATCACCGCCACTTTGGCTCCGCCTATACCAGCGTGGAGCCGTGGAAGGGCGAGCGCACCTCCTTGGATGCCTATCTGATCATCCACGGCACGATGCTTTTCATCCTCTTTACTTACCTTCTGGTGGTAGCCTTTGGCCGAGGCTCGCGGGGGGCCATCGCCCGTGCCGTGCGTGTGCTCCTTTTGCGTCGCCGTCGGGGGCGAGCTTGGTACCTCTACGGGCTTTTGGTGCGCTGCCCGAGCTTGGGTTACGACCTCGCTTGGACCGGCCTGATCTTTTTCGGCTTGTTGCTTGTGTTGTTGCTATTAGCCAAGGCCTGGATTCCCTTGTTGACCCTGCCCTTCTTGATTCTGGCCATCGCCCTGACCTTGGAACGCGATGCGCCCCCTGAGCGCCGCCTGCAGACGCTCTTGATCGCCGTGGGCCTGGCGCTAACGCTAGGAGTGGAATATATCGTCCTCAAGGGCGATATCGGGCGCATGAATACGGCCTTCAAATTCTATCTACAAGTGTGGATCCTATGGGGCATCGCCTCCGCCGTGGCCCTGGCTCACCTGGCCCACAGGCAACGTCAGTGGTCACAGACTGCGCGCAAGGCCTGGAACACGATCCTGGGAGTGCTTCTCTTCTGTGCCGCCCTTTATCCCGTTTTCGCCACGTACGGCAAGGTGCGCGACCGTTGGGACCCGAACCTTCCGGGTGGTCTGGATGGGATGGCCTATATGACCACCGCCCGTTATTACGATAACAACCGCGAGCTCACGTTGGAATATGATCGCCAGGCCATCCTCTGGATCCTGGATCACATTGAGGGTTCTCCGGTTATCGCCGAGGCGAATACGCCTCTCTATCGCTGGGGCAGCCGCATCTCCATCTACACCGGCCTGCCGACGATCATCGGCTGGGATTGGCACCAGAAGCAGCAACGCGCGGCGGTGAGTGGCCAAGTGGTGGATTGGCGGCTGGAGGATCTAAGCACGCTCTACAATACGCCGAGCATAGAGACGGCCCTCAAGATCCTGCAGCGCTATCAGGTGAGCTACATCTACGTGGGCGAGCTGGAGCAGGCGTATTATGATCCCCAGGGCCTGGCCAAGTTTGAGGAGATGGTCGGCTCGGCCCTAGAGGTAGTGTACCGCCAGGGGCCGGTGACCATCTATCATGTCATCGGCTCTGAGGCTATTGCCCCAAGCCAGTCGGGCCGATCTCGTGGGCTTGAGCCGGGCGACCTCCGGGCTTGGATCGCCCGCCACTGGATCGGAGGTGCGGTGCGGGCCGAGGGGCCGGAAAAGCCCTCGCCAGCCCCCGCCGAACCGACCAAGCTTCCCTTGATGTTGGATAAGCCAGTGGAGCAATTGCCCGTGCTCAGGGATCGGGGCTGGAATAAGCTCGCCTCGGGGCGCACGCTTGTTGCCATCGCCGTCTGGTGGCTGGCCTTAGAGGTGCTCGGCCTAGCCGCCTGGCCATTGGTGCGCCGGGTCTTTGCGGGTTTCGCCGATGGCGGCTATGCGCTGACCAAGGGTATCGGCCTATTATTGAGCGGCTATCTGGTGTGGATCGGGGCTAGCTTGCGCCTGGTGGCCAACAGCCCGCCGGTGGCCTGGGGGGCTGTGGTGCTCCTAGGGGGGTGCTCTTTTTTTCTCTTGGGCCGACGACGCCATGGTAGGGACGTTCAATTGAACGTCCCTACCCATCTGATCCTTCTGGAGGAGGGCCTCTTCTCGGCGGCCTTTCTGGCGTTCGTCGGCCTTCGCATCTTGAACCCTGACCTCTGGCAGCCTTGGTTTGGCGGAGAGAAGATGATGGAGATCGCCTTCCTCAACGCCATCACCAAATCGGCTTACTTCCCGCCGTATGATCCCTATTTCGCCGGCGGGTATCTCAATTATTATTACTACGGCCAGTTCCTCGTCGCCCTGCTCGTCAAACTCACCGGGCTGGTGCCCGAGGTGGCCTTTAACTTGGCCGTGCCCACCTTCTTCGCCCTGACCGTTTCCCATGCCTTTGGCTTGGGCTATCAACTAGCTGCGCCACCCTCACCCCGCGAGGGAGAGGGCCACGGCGAGGGCCTTTTGCCGGCCGGCCTCTGGGCGGGGGCCGGAGCGGCGGTCCTGGTGGCCGTCATCGGCAACCTCAGCGGCGTGTTGCAGCTCCTGGAGCAACTGGCCCGCGCCGGCGGGGCGACCTTCGCGGGCGATCGCGTCGCCTGGGGCGACCTGGCGCGCATCCTTCCCGGCCTGGCACAGGTCCTATCGGGGAAAGCCAGCTTGCCCCCTTTTGAGTATTGGTATCGGGGCACGCGCATCATCCCCTATACGATCAACGAGTTTCCCTTCTTCAGCTTCCTTTTCGCCGACCTGCACCCGCATATGATCGGTATCCCCTTCACCATGCTCATGCCCGCTCTGGGCCTGGCCTTGGCCCGTGATGGGGCGAGCGACCTCCGCCGGGCAGCTTTGCGCTGGAGTTTGTTGGCCATCGCGGTGGGGGCCTTGGGGGTCATCAACACCTGGGATCTGCCAACTTACTTGGGGATCTTGGGATGTGTGCTCCTCTATTGGGGCTATCAGCGCAACAAAGGGCGCGGCTTGGTCGAGGGAGTGATCGGCTTTTGGATCCTGGCGCTGGCCTCGCTACTGCTCTATGCTCCTTTCTATGCCCACTACCGCGCCCAAGATGTGGGGATTGCCCTGGTCTCCCCCGCCGAGCGATCGCCCTTGCCCCATTTTCTGGTCATTTGGGGGTTCTTTCTCTTTCTGTTAGTCTCTATGATAGCCCTGTGGGGGATACAGAGCCGCCCGGCAGCCTCGGGCCCACGTTGGATGCTTGGGAGGATCGGTGTGGGCGCCGGCGAGGTGAGCCTGGTGGTTGTCGCTATGGGAGCGGGGCTGGGCCTTTTCTGGTGCCTGAGGGGAGCCTGGGTCATGGGGATACTGGCGCCGCTCGTTGTGGTGACAGGTGTCCTCCTGCTCTGGAGCGGCCGAGATGCGGCGGCTTTTCTACAGAGGACATTGGCCTTCGCCGGCCTTGGCATCCTCTGGGGCGTGGAGGTCATCTATCTTCGGGATTTCCTCGCCGGCTCCGAATGGCGGCGGATGAACACCGTCTTCAAGTTCTATATCCAGGCCTGGGTTCTTTTGGGCCTGGCTGCGGGGAGCGCCTTGCCCGCGTTGTGGCGGTTCTTTGGGGGCAGGTCTGAAGCTCGCCTCCATATGGGCGGTCTTGCCTGGCGAGGGTTGCTGATCTTGCTCCTGGGCGGATCGTTGGTTTATACCGTCATGGCCATACCCGTGCGCGTCAATGAGCGCTTCCCCAGCGCCTGGCCGCCAAGGGGCACCCTAGATGGCACGGCCTATATGACCACGGCCATCTACTACTGGCCCGATGCGGAACATCCCATTGAGCTCAAGTACGACCGGGAGGCCATTGAGTGGCTGTGGCACCATGTGGAGGGCACTCCGGTCATCGCCGAAGCACCCTTGGCCTTCTATCGTGAGGGGGGCTTGCGTGTGGCCTCTTATACGGGGCTGCCCACTATCGTGGGCGCCCACGAGCGCGAACAGCGGCCCTGGGATCAGGTGGGACCACGCGAGGAGGACGCGGCGGCGCTTTACACCACGACGGATGTGGATCAAGCCCGGACCATCCTGGAGCGTTACCGCGTCCGCTACATCTATGTCGGCCAATTGGAGCGCGTGGCTTATCCCGGCCCTGGATTGGACAAGTTCGACCGGCTCGTACAAGATGGGACCTTGGCGCACGTCTTTCACAATGAGCGGGTGGATATCTATGAGGTCTTGTTAGGCCCTTGATCAAGCCGAGCGCGGGAAACTGAGAACGCGCACACAAGGCGCTATACTACCGGGTCGTGCGATGTAGCGGGCCTTTGGCCTCCGTTCCATTCGCCCGTAATAGAACCCGGATTTGGCCATATACCGTCTAGAAGGGAATAGCGAGCGATGTTTGCCGTGCTGATTTGGTGGCTTCTTCTCCAGGTGATCGGGCTTCTCGCTCTGCCATTGGTGTTAAAGTTGTTACGCTTCTTGCCCGATAGGGGCTATGGCTTCGCCCGGCAGGCGGGGTTATTGCTCAGTGGATACCTCTTCTGGATGCTGGTCTCCCTAGGCATCCTCCAGAATACCACTGCCTCCATCGTCGTGGTGCTGATGCTTGTGGGGAGTGCTTCGGGCCTCTTGTGGGTGCGAGAGGGTCGGGAAATGCTCGCTGCTTTGCGCGAGCGCAGGCGGCTTATCGTGGCTACCGAGGTTCTCTTTTTCCTTTCCTTTGTCTTTTTCGCCCTCTTTCGTGCCTACAATCCGGAGATCGCTGCCACGGAGAAGCCGATGGAGTTTGGTTTCATCAACGCCATCCTGCGCAGCCGTACCTTCCCCCCGCGCGACCCCTGGCTTTCGGGGTATTCCATCAGCTACTACTATTTCGGCTACGTGATCGTGGCCATGCTCACCCGCCTTTCGGGGTTGCCCAGCGACATTACCTTCAACTTGGCGGGGATCACCCTCTTTGCCCTCACCGTGAACGGGGCCTTCAGCCTGGTCTATAACCTGGTGCAGGCTCATCTTGAGTGGCAAGCGCAGCTCGCCCGGGCGAAGGAGGCCCTCGTCTCCTGGGCCGGCGTCTTGACGGGGCTTTTCGGTGCGCTGCTGGTGGCCCTCATGGGTAACCTGGAGGGCATCTTTGAGCTCATCCGCGCCCGGGGCGGTGGCTCCGAGGCGCTTTGGCACTGGCTGGACGTCAAGGACCTGCACGCTACCCCTCCCAGCGCTACCTGGTACCCTGACGATGGTTGGTGGTGGTGGCGCGCCTCGCGCGTCATCCACGACCGCAACGCCGCCGGGCAATCCGTGGAGGTGATCGACGAATTCCCCTTCTTCAGCTTCCTTTTGGGGGATAATCACCCTCACGTGCTGGCGTTGCCCTTCGTTTTCCTGGCTTTGGCGTTGGCGCTTAACCTCCTCTTGAGCTTGGAGAAGCCCGAGCCGGCGCCTTTGGCTGAACCGCGGGAGAGCGGCTTGTGGTTGTGGGCCAGGGCGCTGGGAGCGGTGCGTGAGATGTGGGCCGGCGGGCCGTTCGATCTGTTCCTCTGGGCGCTGCTTCTGGGCAGCTTGGGGTTCTTGAATACCTGGGATTATCCCATCTATCTGGGGATCTTTGTGCTCGTCTATGCCATCCGCCGCCAAGCGGAGTATGAGCGGCTGGGCTTGGGCTGGGTCTTGGATGTCATTCAAATGGGCGTCGTACTGTTGGCCTTGGGGCTTTTGTTCTACTTCCCCTTCTATTTGGGCTTTCGCTCCCAGGCCGGGGGCCTGGGCCTAGTGGGGCTGGTCAAGACCCGCTGGCATCAGTATCTTTTGATGCTGGGGGTCTTTGTCTACTTGTTTCTCAGCCTGCTTGTGGCCCTGATGGTCCGCTACGCGGGCTTTTCCCGTGAGGAGCGCCGCCTTCCGCCCTTGGCTTGGATCGCGGGCGCGGCGTTGGCCCTGTGTGGCCTGTTCGCCCTGGCTAAGGGCTGGTGGACCGCTGCCGGGATCCTGGCTACTTTGAGCTTTGCCGTCGCTTTGCTCGTTTGGGGCGGCCGCCTACAGGCGCAGGAAGGGCGCCCTGTGACGCGCCTGGAGCCCAGCACGCTCTTCGCCCTGCTTGCGGCCATCGTGGGGCTAGGGCTCACGGCCAGCGTGGAGTTTGTCTATTTGCGCGACACCTTTGACAACCGCATGAATACGGTCTTCAAGTTCTATTATCAGGCCTGGGTGCTCTGCGGGATCGCCAGTGCCTACGGCACCTTCTATATAGCGCGGAGGCTGAAGGCTTCTAGGGGTTTAGCGCGTGCCGGGCTCGTCCTTTGGGGGCTTGTCGCCGCTGCCCTGGTCTGTACAGGACTGACTTACACCGTGATGGCGACGGTCAGCAAGGCCAACGGTTTCCAGGGCCAGCCCACGCTGGACGGTACTCGCTATGTCAAGCTCTATCGTCCCGACGATTACGAGGCCATCCGGTGGCTGCGCGAGCACGCGCCTTTGGAGGCGGTGATGTTGGAGGCCCCAGGGGGATCCTATTCGGAGTATAACTGGGTCTCGGCGCACACGGGGATCCCCACCCTCCTCGGCTGGGGCGGGCACGAGCTGCAATGGCGCGGCAATTATAACGAGCCGGGCCGGCGTGAGCCCGATATTGAGGCCATCTATCGGGAGACCGACCTAGCCCGCATTGAGGCGCTCCTGGACAAGTACGGCATTGAGTACGTTTACGTGGGGCGCTTGGAGCGGGAAAAGTACCGCCTAAGCCAACCGATGATCCGCAAGTTCGAGCGCCTGATGGTTCGCGCCTATGAGAACGGCTCGGTGACGATCTTTGCCCGCTCTCGCTAAGCGGCGGCTTTGTGGTATAATCGGCTGCGCCAAAAGCTACGTGGGCGCGGCATCGCCGCGAAGGGGCGCTTACTGTGGGGTGTCCAGAAGAAGATACCAGCATGAAAGGATTGGGCGGTTCAGAGCATGGACCAAGTGCGAGATGATGGTCGTAGGGCCGTTCAATTGAACGGCCCTACTCAAGTGCCTCTACCTTGGCTGACCTTTGAAGTTGCGTTGTATTCCCTGATCCTCCTCGCCGGGCTAGCGGTGCGCTTGGCAGCGTTGGGCCGCTGGCCCTTACAAGAGAGCGAGGCCAATACCGCGCTGGCCGCCTGGCGCACACTGCGCGGATCAACTTGGCGGCCACTGGAGTATGTGCCTCTGTTGTACGATGCTCACCTTGTCCTCTTCGGGCTGACGCGGGCTTCCGATGCGGCGGCGCGGCTCCTCCCCGCCCTGGTCGGATCGGGGTTGATCTTTCTCCCCTACTTTGCCCGTGATATCCTAGGGCACAAGGGAGCCTTGGCTGCCGCGTTGCTACTGGCCTTTGCTCCCACCTGGGTGTACTTTTCGCGCCAGGCCGAGGGGCCCATCCTGACTGCGGCGGCCAGCGCGCTCCTGTTGCTCGCGCTGCACCGCTATTTGGCAAGCAAGCGGGTGCGCGATTTGCGCCTGGGGATCATGGCTTTGGCTTTGGGGCTAACCGCTGGTCCGGGGATCTATACCACGTTGTTCGCCGTGCTGATCTTTGGGCTGATCCTTTGGTGGCGCTCGCGCGGCCAGGAACAACCCCTCAACCTGCGTGGCTTACTCGCCGATCTGGCCAGACGAGAGCATCTCT
>Ga0272448_1006022_pt1 | contig 13198 bp, 9 predicted proteins | sample YNPCB0191_FD_202220 | JGI IMG/M metagenome (GOLD analysis project Ga0272448, IMG submission 202220) | Hot spring sediment microbial communities from Yellowstone National Park, WY, United States - YNP-CB-019-1 | ecosystem: Environmental > Aquatic > Thermal springs > Hot (42-90C) > Sediment...
GAAAAAGAACTGAGGTAAAATGGGAGCAATTTTACACACTGATAAAGGAGATGGGTGCGCTGGATGTCTACATTGGCAGGGAGGGCGTTTATGTGGTTGAGAGTGAGCATGATACCGTTGTGCACGGTGAAACCAGGGAGGAAATTGAGGAAAAGACGATTGAAGAGTGCTTTGCAAGATTTGAGGGGGCACTGGGTGGCAGGGAGGGTGCACAACGCGCAAAAGAGATTCTACAGATTTTTGCCAGTATGGAACAGCAGGAGGGCGAGAACAAAGAGACATATGAAACGAGAATGTATTCGTTAGTTAAAGCTTATCTGAAGCTCGAGGAGGTGAGATAATGTTAATAAAATCAGTAGAACTTGAGAACATCAGGAGTTATGTACATGAAAAAATTGAGTTTGGCAGTGGGCTGGTGTTTCTCGAGGGAGACATCGGTGCAGGGAAGAGCACGATTCTCATGGCAATTAAGTTTGCACTGTTCGGAAAAAGTGGAGGAATGGACTACTCTGAGTTATTGCGTGAAGGAGCCAGAGAGGGTCGCGTCCGGCTTTGTTTCCAGCAGAAAACTGAGTCGGGCTGGAAGGAGTACACAATCGAGAGGGGACTGAAACGGGATAAGAATGGTATAGAGCAGTTTAAAATTGTTAAAATCTGGACCGATGAGGGCTATTTAGTGTGTTCTGACACACAAGCATATAAGGAAATTCTGAAGATTCTGGGCATGAATGAACTGCGGGTTGAGAAAAAGAAGTACTCTACCACACTCTACGACTTTGCACTGTATGTGCCACAGGAGAGCATGAAGGAAATCATGACTAAGGAGAGTAAAGAAAGGCGCAGGGCAATTATCGGTAAAATTTTTGGCACTGACATTTACACACGGGCAAGGGAAAATGCAAAGATGATTGCGAAAAAAATGGAGGATGAAGCAAAGGCAATTATGGCGAGGCTTGGCGAGGATTATGCGGAACTCAGGAAAAAGGAAGAGGAGTTTAAGGAGGAGAGCAAGGTACTTGAAGAGATGAAAGCTGAACTGACAGCAATTTCGGATAAGGTGAGAGAACGCACAGCGGTCTTTAAACGCATTGAGGAGGAATTGAAAAAACTGGAGGCGATGAAAGATAAACTGGAAGAACTTAAAAGGGAGAAATTAAATCAGGACACATTACTCAGAAAAGAACGGGAGGAAATGGAACGCCAGAAACTGGAGGCATCTGAAAATGAGAAGGCAATTGAAGAATGCACAGCGGAACTCAAAGCACTGATGCCAGAATATGAGGAGTTTCTTAAACTCAAAGACCTCGTTGATGCGGAGCGAAAGAAGAGGGAGGAATACCGTAATCTGGATTCAAAGCGTGTCCGTGCAGACACACAGATTAATGCGCTGAAGGAACAGATTGCGAGCATGGAGAAAGAGGTAGCTGAGAAGGACCAAATTCTTGCCCGGATTGGTAAGCTCGAAGACATTGATGCAGAGATTACTGCACTGAGGGAGGAGGAGAATGCAATTGAGGGCAGGATTGCAGTGTTGCAGGGTGAAATTGAGCGTCTGGAGAATGAAATCAGGGAAAAGACGAAGGAGAAGGAGGAATTCAGCAAACTCAGTGGTGAGAAGTCCTGTCCTAAGTGCAAGCAGGAATTGAAGCCAGAACATCTGCGGAGAATGCTCGAAGATATAGATGGAGATATTGACAGAAATAGGAAGGATATTGCGGAGAAGAAGAAGGAACTGGAGAACGCAAGGGGGAGGAAGGCACAACTCCTCGGGTTACTGCGGGAGAAAGAGAAGGCGCAGAAGGAGAAGGGAAAACTTGAGCAGAAACTCAGGGAGATTGAGTCGAAATGCCAGAAGATTGAAGAAGTAAGTTCAAAGGTGAAGGGACTGGAAAAACAGATGCACGAAATCAAGGAGAGCATTCAAAAACTGGGCTTCGATGAAGACAAATTCAAGGAGTATGAAGGAAAACTGCAGGGGATGGAGAAAATTGCGTTGAAGAAGAGGGAGCTGGAAACAAGGGTTAAGGAACTTGAACGCAAGCGGAATGCCCTTGCTGGCCAGGTTAAGGGGCGTGAAATGAAAATCCAGGAGATTGAGAAAAAAATAAGTGAGGTTGACGGGGAGCTGGAGGTTCTGCGGAAGGAATACGATGCCGAGGAACACAGGCGGAAAAAAATAGAGAGTGACAATCTGAAGACAGAACTCGGTGAGATGCGGGGAAAAATGGCTGAGATGGAGAGAAGCATCGAGGACAGAAGGAAAAGGTGCGAGGAACTGGCTAAAGAAATTGAGAAACTGGCGGAACTCCGTGATTATGTCGAGAAACTCAAGGCGTACATTTCCTTCTTTGATTACCTTGGTAGTGAGGACGGAGTGTATGCGAGAATTGCGGAGAACCTGCTGCGGGATGCACGGTGCTCACTGGAGCAAAACATCAATGAATTTCTCAGGGAGTTGATGGGGAATTATGACATGGTAATCTCACTGGATGAGGACTTTTACCCCGAGATTAAGGTGGGAGAATACATCCGTGCATTCTCAACGCTCAGCGGTGGCGAGGGTACTGCTCTCTCTCTCGCATACCGTCTTGCACTGAATAAGGTAATCTCCAGCTCTTTCTTCAAAAGGGACACGGGAATACTGATTCTCGATGAACCAACAGATGGATTTTCAAGCGAACAGATTATATCGCTTAAGGAATTACTGTATAAAATTAAAAATGAAAATCCAAACCAGCAAATAATCGTGGTATCGCATGAAAATGAACTTGAAGGTGCAGCAGATGTAGTATATGAGGTTGTGAAGTACCCTGCTGGCACACATGTTAAGATGAAAGGTGCATAACACATGCTCGGGCAGAACCAGATTAAGATTTACGAGGTTTCCGAAATCAGCACACGGATAAAGAGCGACATAAAGGCGGATAAAACCTTGCAGGAGGTATTTGTACGGGGCGAGGTGAGTAATTTCTCAGTTGTCCAGGGAAATGCTTATTTTGACATCAAAGACAGGGTTTCTAAGCTCCATGTAGTGATGTTCTCCGTAAAAAAAGAGGTTGAGGAGATAAAGGAGGGCTGTACAATTATTGTTCATGGAAAGGTAGATTTCTATGTGAAGGAGGGGCGTGTAAATCTCATTGCGGACAACTTTTATGTCGGTGGTGCTGGCGAGATTTATCTCATGCTTGAACAATTGAAGGAAAAACTCAGAGCGGAGGGACTTTTTGCAATCGAGAAAAAGAGACCGATTCCTCAGTACATTTTCAGGGTTGGGATTGCCACCTCTATCCAGGGTGCGGTGATACACGACATTCTGCACGCACTTTCATCAGCTAAAGGTCTTGAGATTTACATCGTGGATACGCTTGTGCAGGGAGAAAATGCAAAGGAGAGTATTGTGCATGCACTTGACATTCTCAACTGTGTTCAACCAGATGTCATAATTCTGGCCAGAGGTGGAGGCAGTATCGAAGAACTCTGGGCATTTAACGAGGAGATTGTTGTGCGTGCAATTCGTAATTCAAAGGTGCCAGTAATTACCGCAATTGGTCATGAGACAGATAGAACACTCGCAGACCTTGCCAGTGATATGAGTGCTCCGACACCAACATATGCTGGAAAATTTGTATACGAGAGATACATGAATGCAATCCAGAAGGTCATGGAGAGCACAAAGAAACTGCATGAGACCGCAGTAGAATATGTACACGAGTACACCACAACACTTGATTTTCTCGCTTCAAAGCTCTCAAAAAATGAGCTATGGCGCAGTGTGCAGATGCAAATATCACACACAAACATACTCCGGAAATCCCTCAACAATGCAGTGCTTGCAGCACTTACCAGTAAAAAGATGATGCTTGAAAAGCTCACAATATCCCTCGAAGCATTGCTACCTGAACACATATTAAAACTGGGGTATGCCTACATTACAAAGGATGGTAAAATTGTGATTTCTGGCAAGGAACTGGAAATAGGTAATAGCATTGAAATTAATTTTGTTGATGCGGTGATAGATGCAAAAGTAGAGGGAAAAGAGGTGAAAGAATGGAAACTGGAAAAAGTTTCGAGGAAAAACTGAAGCGCGTTGAGGAAATCATAGAAAAAATCCAGCGCAGAGAGACCACACTCGATGAAATGCTTGCGTCGTTTGAAGAAGGAAGTAAATTGTTGAACGAATGCAGGGAAGAACTTACACGGGCAGAGAACAGAATCAAAATGCTGATTGAGCAGGAGGGCGGAATTGAAGCGCAGGAAGTAAAAAAGGAAGAATTAGGGAGTTAGGTATGCTATTTGAGTGCATTGTACTTACGAAAAACAACCACATAAATGCCGGAGCATTTGGCATTTCTGAAGAGGATGGAAAATACAATCTTCGTGTGTTTGAAGATACAAACACATTTGAAAATCTCCAGCGCCACAGCAGGTTCTCAATAAATTATGTGTCATGGTCACAATTGCATCTTCTTCTCCAGTGTGCACTCATCGGTCATAATGATGATACGCAGGAATTACCTCCATCATTTATTGCTTTCTGGGAAGAGATTCCATATCTCAAGGACACAAAGACCGTGTTTGTTGAGATAGAACGCAGGGAAATAAGGGAACTTACGGATTGGGTGGGGAGTGCAAGGTACATGGCACTTACATGCAGAAAGGTGCGGGAAACGGGCTACACTGACGACCCGATTTCGAGGGAAAAACAGGTACCAATACTTGAATGTGCGGTGCTTGCTACAAAGTACTGGTATGCTACAGACAATGCAAAAGTCGAAATCAGAAAAAAAGTTCAGACCATGCTGCAAGAGATGGCTGGCTGGGAAGATTTCGTGAGTACAATCAAGAAAATCGTAGAACTCTGAGTGTGTTTCTCAGGTAAAGATATATAATGGCACATTTTTGAGGAGAACATGCTTGATATAAAGTTGATAAGAGAAAAGCCAGATTATGTGCGAGAGCGATTGGCTGTGCGGTGTAAGGCATATCCCATTGATGAGCTGATTGCGGTGGACAGAGAATGGAGGGATACAACTTCTCTGCTGGTTAAACTTCGAGCACAAAAAAATAAGCTCGCAAAGGAAATCGCCAAAAGTGCAGACAAAAGTGCAGCGCTCGCACAGGTTGAAAAGATAAACGCTGAGATTGCACAGGGTGAAAGCAAGCTGGCAGAACTGGATAAGAAACGAAACGAAATTCTAGCAACACTTCCAAATCTTCCGCATGAAAGTGTGCCTGCTGGAGCAGACGAAAACTCAAACATAATTGTGAAAGAGTGTGGTAAAATCCCGGAATTTGACTTTGAACCCAGGGACCATATCGAGCTCGGAGAAAAGCTGGGAATTATAGATGTAGAGCGTGCTGCCAAGGTTTCCGGTGCAAGATTCTGCTACTTGAAGAATGAACTGGTATTTCTGGAATTTGCAATTGTGCAATTTGCAATGCGTGAACTGCTTAAAGAGCACTTTGTGCCTGTAATACCACCCGTACTTGTAAGGGAAATGGCAATGTTCGGTACAGGTTTTCTCCCATCTGGTAGAGAGGATGTTTATAAAATCGAAGGAGAAGACCTATATCTTGCGGGCACTGCTGAGGTGCCGCTCGGTGCAATGCATGCAAATGAGATTTTTGATAAGAAGGATTTGCCAAAATACTATGCTGGCTTTTCTACATGCTTTCGAACAGAAGCGGGCGCCCACGGGCGTGATACAAAGGGAATTTTCCGCGTTCATCAGTTCGATAAGATTGAAATGTTTAAATTCGTACTGCCAGAGCAGTCATGGGAAGAGCATGAGAAGTTACTCGGCTCCGCTGAAAACCTCGTAAGGAAGCTTGGTTTAGCGTACCGCGTCGTGAACATTGCCAGTGGCGAATTGGGACCCTCAGCTGCGAAAAAGTATGATATTGAAGTATATCTTCCAGGACAGAAAAAGTATCGAGAGCTGATATCGTGCAGTAATTGCACAGATTATCAGGCAAGACGGCTTAATGTTCGATACAGAGATACAGATGGGCTTAAATTTGTACACACATTGAACAGTACTGCACTACCGATCGGGCGTACGATTGTAGCAATACTGGAAAATTATCAGCGTGCAGATGGTAGAATAAGCATACCTGATGTGTTAAAACCCTATATGCCAGTTGAGATAATCGGGTGAAAAACAGGTTTTCATTTCTCACATTTTGGCGTGCATTGTGCATGCGTTTTCTCCATATTAAGTGCTATTGCCAGAGGACATACCACAGTGTAGAACCGATGATAACGCTGGAATACAAGGTAATCGCAATTGTCCTTACTGGAAAATGGATGTGCTTTGGTATAATTGCCAGCACCGCAAGCGTGAAGAGAAACATGAGTATTGCAGCGTAGTAGATGCCCGTAATCGCTTCGATGAAACCGAACATGAGTAAAAGTATCGCAACGATGAATCCCGCAGATTCCCGCATTGCAATGTAGTACTCCATCAGTGTTTCCTTTTTCATGTAACGGACAGTGAGGAGCAGGAGCCCTGCGAGCAAATATGGAATGAGGACGAAGTTTTTGGTGGAAAACCAGGTGTGTTCAAGTTGAAGGATTGTGAAAGCAATCAGTGAAAAGCCAAGTACTGGCATGAGAACACGCACAATCTCAATTTTCTCCATATACATGATTGCAGGGGCAACAAAAAACGGGGAACTGAGGGAGAGGAGGATAACTGCAAAGGTATCGTTATATCCACATAAAATACCAATGACTACGAAACTGAACATCAGGAGACCACTTGCACACAGGACATCCCTTGTGTTCTTCGTTTCAAACTTCTGGGCAAGCAAGGTAATAAGGATTACAGGAACAAGGTAGTAGGTGTAAGTGTAAACACCGGGAGAGAAGAAAATACTGAGGATGCAGAGCGCAATTCCACACAGATGTATTTCCATAACACTGGCGAGCAATACAACACTGCCAGCAGTATATCTAATCTGCTTTGGCAGGAGGTAGATATTAATCAATACGAAAGATGGCACCAGTATGAACAACCAGCAGATATTTCCATATCTATCTGGAGATTTAAGCGTTGACTGAATCAGGCATGTGCTGAGAAGCCAGAGAAACACACCCGCTGCGCAACTGACGAGCAGTTTTATTTTGTTAGCAACAATCTCATCCTGATTAACTGGAGCGGGATTTACACATGGTTCCTGGGGTTTCTGTGCTTCAGGTGTTTTTTGTGGTAACTGCTCTTGTGCGGTATCTTGTTCAGCATCTGTGTTTGTATCTTCGAATTCCTCAGCAAGTTCCTTCCGCTCGTTCTCAATTATCTCTGCGATTGTATTACACCCGATGCGTGTCTTTATTTCCTGCTTTATCTCCTGCGCCTTTGCCATGCCAGTATATGTAAGAAAATACGCCTTCATTCTCCGTTTCTGCCCTTTGATGTGCTCCAGTTTTTCATCCACATATCCAGATGATTTTAATTTCTTCAATGCAATCGACACATGCGCCCTATCAAGATCTGTATGTTCTGCAATACCATACTGCGTGAACTCAAACCTTGCAAGATTTGCATCTGCATTTGCATTTTTTTCAAGGAGATACACCAGAATTTTCTCCCATGCCTTGAGAGCACGCATTAAGTCCATAACTTGAAACGGGTATTTAGATATTACCGTTTGCATTTTTATCAAACTTATTAACACCGATAAGAAATCTGTTTAACTAATTGCACTTCGATGTCAGTGCATGGCTAAATGCTCTTTATTATCTCCTCAATCAGTTTTTTGTTTTCATCTGCCAGCTTTTTTGCCTTATCCATATCCTCTGCTTCTGAGTAAACACGGTATATTGGTTCTGTGCCAGATGGACGCACAAGCACCCATGCTCGCTCAAACATAATCTTTACACCGTCAGTTGTGTCTACCTTTTTATCACGGTAATGTTCCACGAGTTTCTTCAATGCAATTTCTTTTTTAGCGTCAGGGCATTCCACCTTTGTTTTTATTTGTGCGTATTTCGGCAGGGAATCAATCAGTTCGGAGAGTGCCATGCCTGTTTTTGCCAGGATTTCAATCATTTTTGCGGCAGCCATACCACCGTCACGACAGTACTGGAATTCAGGAAAGATCATGCCTCCATTCTCTTCCCCTCCGAAAACTGCATTATGCTCAATCATTGCCCTTGCTACAATCGGGGCACCAACCTTTGTGTACAACACCTTACCGCCATGCGCCTTCACCGCATCTTCAAGGCAGAGGGAGGTGGCGACTGGAGTAACCACAAGCCCTCCCTTTTTTGCCTTCACAACTTCTCGTGCCATGAGTGCAAGGCTCTTATCTCCGAATAAATAATTTCCCTTCTGGTCAATGAATATCGTTCTATCTGCATCGCCGTCATGTACAATCGTGAGCCGTGCATCTATCGCCTTTGCAAGATTAATTGTGTCTTTGAGGTTCTCTGGTGTTGGCTCAGAAGGATGTCCCGGAAATGTGCCCTGCGGATGTGCGTTAACTGAGATGACCTTGCATCCTAATTTTTCGAGAAGATATGGCGAGGTATAACATGCAGCACCATTAGAGCAATCCAGCAACACCTTGATTTTTGCCTTTCTTATTGCATCAACATCTACACATTTTACGATGCCATTAATATATGTGTGGTTTGCGAGATTGTTCTCTGCGAAATTTCCAGTTTCGTTCCATGCTCTCGCAATAAAATTCTTTTCAAAGTAGATTTTTTCAATCGCCTCTTCTTTGTTCCTTCCAAGCTCAGTACCATCCGTATCGATGCACTTTATCCCATTGAATTCAGGTGGATTATGGGACGCAGTGATTATTACGCCAAAATTTCCGAAACCGGATTTCACTGCGTACTGAACTGCAGGCGAGGGGCATATACCTACATCAACTACATCTGCACCTGTGGAGAGAATACCTGCTGTGAGTGCAGATTTCAGCATGGTGTTTGAGGTTCTCGTGTCCGTGCCCACAACAACCTTTGCTTTACCACCAAGGAATGTGCCAACTGCCTTGCCTATGTTCGAAGCCAGTTCAATGTTCATGTCTTCGTTCACAACACCTCTAATCCCGTTTGTACCAAATAGTCGTGGCATGGTTATCACCTGCCTATATCCAACTACAAATAAAAACTTTCGCTATGTTCTGCTTTCTTATGTTTTTTTCATCGCAAGTTCTGCGGCAATACTCACTGCATTCCAGACATCAGCCACGGGCGGTGAATAGCATGCATCCAGATGCACGAGGTCGCTTGCGGTACTGGCTTTATCAATTGCAAGCGAGATGAGATTTACATATCCCTGTGCACCTTCCGTGGTAACAATCTGAGCACCGATTACACGCATGTTCTCCCGCATAAACAGAAGTTTGAGTTTCAGTTCACCTGCATTTGGGAAGTATTCTGCCCTTGTTTTCCATGGAATTGCAACACCAACTGTGTCAATACCCAGTTCCTTTGCCTGCCACTCAGTTAAGCCAACAGACCCAACTTCGATGTCAAAAATTCGTGTGACTGAAGCGTTCAGTGTCCCCTTATATATCGCATTCCCACCAACTGCATTTATGCCCGCAACCTTGCCCTGCCTTACTGCAGATGTGCCAAGTTGTGAGAGTACTGGCTTACCCGTAATTCTGTGCATGACTTCCACGCAATCACCAGCAGCATAAATTTCCGGAATATTTGTTTCCATCCGTTCATTTGTTTTTATCCCGCCACGCTCCCCGATATGCACGCCTGAGTTTTTAGCAAGATCAGTATTAGGTCTCACACCAGTTGCAAAAATTAAAATATCGCATGGAAATTCCTCACCGCTCACAATGACCTTGTTCACAGATTCCTGTCCTTCGATGCTTTCCACCTTTCTGCCCGTGAATATTTTTATTCCCTGGCGTTCAATCTTCTCCTGAACATACCTTGCCATCTCTGCATCCAGCAATGGCTTCAATATGGTATCCAGAATTTCGACCAGAGCCACATTGATGCCCGCCTTTTTGAGTGCATACGCAGTTTCGATACCTATAAGACCAGCACCTACCACTACTGCCCGTTTTGCACTTTTCACCCGATTATTCAGAAGGATTGCATCTTCCATTGTACGCAAGGTAAAAACTCCGTCTTTCTCCACGCCAGGTATGGGTGGTATAAATGGTCTTGCACCCGTACACAGTATCAGGGCATCGTACGATTCTACTGTTTCTTTACGATTCTCATCTGCGTATGTTACAGTTTTTGCATCCTTATCTATGCTCACAACCTGCGAGCGGAGCCGCACACTCACATTTATTATTTTAAAAAAATTCTCCTTCTGGGTAATCAAATTTCTCGTATCTGATATTTCCTTATCAATTGTAAAAGGTAGTCCACACCTGGAATATGGAAGTGTGTGTTCATTTGAAATCATAACAATCTGTGCGTTTCTATTCTCCTTTCTAGCATTCATCACCACACTGAGTGCTGCAGCACCACCGCCAACCACCACAATTTTCTTGTTAGCCATGTTTTCAGGAATAACATTCTCATACATAAAGCATTATACTCGGAAAAGGAGAGAACTTGTTCATAATAACTACAAAATAAATTGAAATGATAAAATAAAAAAAAGTTGGGAGCGTTTATATGTACAGGACTACAAATACCAGCGTTACCGTGCTCAGCAGCTTTATGAGCACATGCAAGCTGGGTCCTGCAGTGTCCTTGAACGGGTCTCCGACGGTATCACCAACCACTGCCGCCTTGTGTGCTTCGCTCTTCTTTCCTCCGTAATTGCCTTCCTCAATGAATTTCTTTGCGTTGTCCCAGGCACCACCACCGTTGTTCATCAGGTTTGCGAGCATAATTCCTGCAATCGTGCCCACCATCAGGAGTGCTGCAACGGATTCTGCACCTGGAGAACCCGCCTGTCCCATGTATGCATACTTTACAAGCAGACCAACTGCGACTGGCACCGCAACTGCGAGGATACCCGGCACAACCATGTTTTTGAGTGCACCCTTCGTAGTAATGTCCACGCATCTTGCATAGTCCGGTTTTGCCTTGCCTTCCATAATGCCGGGAATTTCCCTGAACTGTCTGCGCACTTCCTCGATAATGTATGAGGCGGTCTTCCCCACCGCTCTTATCGCAAAGCCAGAGAAGAGATACACAAGCATTGCACCCATGAGTGCACCAACGAACACCTCGACCTTTGCAATGTCAACCACATGGAATACCGTGCCAGTGTACTTTGTTACTTCATCGAGGTAAGCAGAGAACAGCAGGAATGCAGCAAGACCTGCACTTCCTACAGCATATCCCTTGGTGAGTGCCTTTGTGGTATTTCCAATTGCATCAAGCCGTGCAGTTATCTTTTCCGCCTCCTTCGGAGCATCTCCACTCATCTCGTTGATGCCTCCTGCGTTATCAGTGATGGGCCCGAATGTGTCCAAGGCAAGGATATATGCTGTGCTTGAGAGCATGCCCATGGTTGCGATTGCAGTACCATACAGCCCTCCATTTGGCAGTCCAGTCATTTCGCCAAGTTTGTATGATACAATCAGTGCAATGCCGAGTACAATTGCTGGCAGTGCGGTACATTCAAGTCCAACTGAGAAGCCAGTGATTATGTTTGTTCCTGCACCCGTGGTTGACGCCTTCGCAATATCCTGAACAGGGCGATATTTCTTGTCCGTGTAGTAAACTGTGATATAAACAATTATTACGCTGGTAATTATTCCTGTAATCCCTGCAATAAAGAAGTTGAACCAGTGCTCACCAAGCATGAGGTATGTGGCAATTCCAAAGAATATTGCAGCAACTGTAGCTGTGCTATAGTAGCCACGATTCAGGGCAAGCAATGGGTCTTCATTTCCTCTCAACTTAACCAGGAGAATTCCCACCATGGTTGCAAAAATTCCGAATGCCCTTGCCACAAGCGGGAACATTATTCCGTTTACGCCAAAGTACGGGAACAGGGCAACACCGAGAATCATGGCACCGATGTTCTCTGCAGCTGTGGACTCGAACAGGTCTGCACCTCTTCCTGCACAGTCACCCACATTGTCACCAACAAGGTCTGCAACCACCGCAGGATTTCTCGGGTCATCCTCAGGTATGCCTGCCTCTACCTTGCCAACAAGGTCTGCACCCACATCTGCTGCCTTTGTGTAAATACCGCCACCCAGTTGTGCAAATAGTGCCACAAAGCTTGCGCCGAATCCAAAGCCAACGATGAGGAATGGCGTAACTCTTGGGTCTGAGCCATAGCCATAGAGATAGTAGAGTCCAGAAACACCCAGCAAACTCATTGCCACAACAGAAAAGCCAGTAACTGAACCGCCTCTCAGTGCAATCTGGAGTGCAAGGTTTGCATCCTTTCTCGATGCCTGTGCAACCTTAACATTTGCCCTCACAGACACATACATTCCAATGTATCCCGCAATCCCTGAGCAAATTGCACCGAAGATGAATGCACCTGCAATCTTTCCGCCGAGCACAAAACCATCTGAGGAGAGGAGCCCGACAACCACGAAGATGATGACTGCAAGAATTGCAGAGAGCATGAAGATTGTTGTGTACTGGCGTTTGAGGAATGCATCTGCACCTTCACGAATTGCGTCTGCAACACGGCGCATTTTTTCTGTACCAGATGGCTGTTTGAGAACAAAGTATGCCATGCCAAATGCAAAAATCAGCCCGAGAATTGATGCAATCGGAATGATGTAAATCAGGGGTGACTCTGTTTTCTTCACACCAACATACACGCTATCTGGTGTCACTGGAATTTCGTGCCCGTCGATGGAAGCCCTTATCTGGTAATCTTTGCCTTTATCAACATTTTCTGTGCTGGCAAACTCGGGATGCCATGTGAACTCAACTTTCTGGCTTGTCTTCTTCTCAACGCTTATACTCCTTGTCTCATTGAACTTTGTGAGATTGTTTGCAGTGTCGCCAATCCACAATGTGAAGTTTCCACTTATGTCTGTCAAACCCATGTTCTCTATCGTTGCCGTAATTTTTATTTCATCGCCCGCTGAAACTGCGGGTACGCGCTGATTGCCCTCAATCATAAATGCAATATCTGCTCTTGCCTGAAAATCACTACCCTGCGCGGATGCAGGTAAAGACGCTGTGGTCAGGAGTCCGAGCAAAACGACGATGGCAATTATTTCCATTTTTATTTTCATGTGTTTCACCGATTGCCCAATAATATGTTAGATAAAAGTTTTTCTC
>Ga0272448_1006023_pt1 | contig 13197 bp, 7 predicted proteins | sample YNPCB0191_FD_202220 | JGI IMG/M metagenome (GOLD analysis project Ga0272448, IMG submission 202220) | Hot spring sediment microbial communities from Yellowstone National Park, WY, United States - YNP-CB-019-1 | ecosystem: Environmental > Aquatic > Thermal springs > Hot (42-90C) > Sediment...
CAATTTTGGAGATGTTCTCCTGACGGGAATCTTCCTCCAGAAAGAAGTGGAGGCCAACACTGCGATCTGTCTTGCCCTTCGTTGGCAGTTAACTGGCTTCACCAGCAAAGCATACAAGGCCACTGTTACCCTATGGGACGAAATGGGACACTGCCTCTCCAGCACTGATGTCCTGATAAGAAACCGTTCTGGGCTTTCCACGCAATATTGGGAGCTCGGGGAGGAGGCTGTCAATTTTTACGTGATGCCCCTTCCTTTGGGCACACCACCCGGTCCGTATCAGATCCGTGTCGGGGTCTACGATGAAGCAACATTGCGGAGCCTTGATGTGCTGGATGAGGCAGGGAACCCGGCAGGAGTGGCATTTGACCTGGGAAGGGTCACTTTAACCAAAGCGCGAGATTTTGAGAGAGATCCCTATGGCACGCGGAGCCATTTATCTCTGGAATCCCTGGAGAACCCTCAGGTGGCCGATGGGCTGGCATTGGAAGGTTTCGCCGTTGAAGAGCACCCATCTGCCCGAACACTGAGTGTCTTGATGCGCTGGCACGCTCTGCGGAGTCAACTCCCCTCATATCATCCTCGCCTCCGTCTTCGTTCCGGAGACAAATTGCTGATAGAGGTAGAGAGTCCGCTCTTTGAAACACGCTATCCAACCACTATGTGGTCTCAAGGAGAAATTGTGTTTGATCAGGTAGACATCGTATATTCTTCTGGAGATGGTCAGGCAGTTCTGGAAATGGAGATTCAGGGTAGAACCATTCCCCTGAAAGAAGTTGAGCTCAGAATGGGTGCTGTCTCGTTTGAGATTCCGCCGATGCAAATTCCCGTAGGAGTGAAATTTGGCAATTTTGCCGAGTTGTTAGGATATGACATAGATCGTATAGAAGTGAGGCCAGAAGAAAAAGTGAGACTGACCCTTTACTGGAAAGCCATCAGTGATGTGCCACCTGAGACGGCGTACACCGTTTTTACCCATCTGCTCAATGAAGAAGGCCATTTGATCGGCCAACATGATGGTCCTCCTGCGGGTGGAAACCGCCCCACCACCGGCTGGGTAAAAGGGGAGGTTATCACAGACGTCCACGAAATGGAATTCAGGGAGACGAATTACACAGGGAAGGCCAGCATAGAGATAGGGCTCTATAATCCCTACACAATGGAGCGGGTACTGACCCAAGACGGCGAGGACCACCTGATCTTGCCCACCCAGGTCCTTGTAGTGAGGAAGTAATACAGCAACTCCTTAGCGGAGGTAACATATGGAGTGCAAACAGGAACGAAACCTGACCCGCTGCACCTGTACCTACGAACCCTGCCCCCGCAAGGGGCTCTGCTGCGAGTGCATCGCCTACCACCTGAGCCACGACGAATTGCCGGGGTGCGTCTTCCCGCCGGAGGCAGAGCGCACCTACAACCGCTCCAAGCGGTATTTTGCTCAGATTTACGGCAGGAGATAGAGAAAGTTGCCCTCAGCGCCGGATAGAACTTCTCACCGGGCCGCCGATGTTGCCGCTTCGGTGATTCTGCTCGGTTTTCTTGCCATTGGGCTTTGGTACAGCCTCTGGAATCCCCTGGGTGAGGGCGTGGATGAAGGAGCCCACTTCCAGTACGTGCGATATATCAAAGAGCACCGGGCTCTTCCCGTTCAGCCCTTTCGGGATAACGGCCGCCCGCTCCTGGTGAGCATGGGGCATCATCCCCCTTTGTACTACATCCTCAGCGCGCTGGTGATTTCCTGGATAGACACCCGCGACGCGCCGGAGGTCCTCGTCCCCAACCCTCATTTTGTCTGGGGTGTGGACCACCCTCGCAACGGCTGGAATGTTTACCTCCACACCCCCAAAGAGGACTGGCCCTGGCACGGGACGGTGTTGGCCATCCATCTCGTCCGCGGACTGACGTTGCTCCTGGGCGCAGTGGCCCTCTGGGCCGTCTATCGCACCGGGCGGCTTCTGCTGCCGGGAATGCCCTGGATCGCGGTCACAGGAACAGCCTGGCTGGCCTTCAACCCCTCATTCCTGTTTATGGCCAGTGCCGTCCATCACGACGCGTTGATGGCGGCGCTCTTCGCTTCCGGCCTCTGGTGGCTGGTCCGCCTGGTGGACCGCCCTTTTTCGGCGCGAGAGGGCGTTATGGGTGGTCTGCTGCTGGGTGCCGCGATGCTGACCAAACTCTCCGGCCTCAGCCTGGCGCTTGTCTATGGCTTCGGCTTCCTGCTCCTATTTATCCGCAAAAGATCGTTGCGAGCCATCCTTTCCGGCATCGGCGTAACTTATGGAGTGGCCCTGGCGGTATCCGGCTGGTGGTATATCCGCAATATGATTCTCTACGGAGACCCGCTGGGCTGGGAAATGTACAAATCCATCTTCTGGTTCAACATCCGACCGGGCCCCTTCACCTGGGATGTTTTCATCCACGAGTTCCTCTACCAGATGGCCCAGACCTTCTGGGGTGCCTTTGGCTTTATGCACATCACCCTTCCTCCCGACGTATGGTGGAGTTTCTGGAAAGTCGCTGCCGGGCTGACTGGCGTGGCCCTGATTGGAATGGTCATTTTGCGCCGCCATTTCTTCGCTGAAGGAAGATGGGCCGGATGGGCAATTGTTTTGGGCGGACTGCTGGGCCTCTTTGTTGCACTGGTTCGGAACGCTACAGAAGTCGGTGGCGCTGGTCATGCCCGTTACCTCTTTCCCGCTGCCACGATTCTGGTGATGATTCTGGCAACAGGGTGCCATGCTCTGACCGCCTTTCGTTTGCAGCCTGTGGTGACCGGACTTGTTTCCCTGGGGCTGGCCCTGTATGCCGTGATCATCCCCCAGCGCTTCGTGATTCCCCTCTACCCCAGGCCGGAGACCGCCTCTGAGCAAGAGGTCGCAGATGCTTTCCCCGTAGCCGTGTGTTTCGCCGAAGCCGTCTGTGTGCGAGCCGGCATGTTGGCTTCCGGCGAGGATGAAGGTACATATCGTTTGACCCTGTACTGGCAGGCCCGGCCCGGACCGCGCCCCGACCTGTACGCCCGACTCCGGCTGCGCGGCCCGGATGGAACAGTGCTCCTCCAGAACGAATTCTGGCCTATCCCGTCCTTTTCCACCATCGCCTGGGACCCTGCCCGGATTTACGTGACCCGCCACACTATCCATGTCCCACCCGGCACTCCGGCCGGGACCTACTCTCTGGAATTATCCCTCACCAACGGCCGGGATGGGAGCCCGCTCCCGGCCCATCGTGGGGAAGGGTCCCAATGGAACGACTATGCTCCCCTGATGAATTTGACCCTGGCCCGACCGGTGCCTCTCACCGTCCATATGGAAATTCAACGGTCGGACGGCCTGGAACACGGCATCCGTCTCCTGGGCTACTCTCTCGGGACGCGAACCTATCGCCCCGGCGAGACGCTGCGGATCACACTGTTCTGGCAGCCCTCACAGACCATCCAACCGAACCTGGTCGTTTTTGTCCACATCCTGGACTCCCAGGGTGCCCTGGTGGCCCAGCACGACGGAGTGCCGGACGAAGGGTGTCGTCCCACCCCCTTCTGGCAACCCGGCATCGTGGTCAGCGATACGCATTCCATTGTCCTGCCATCAGATCTTGCCCCTGGCGAATATACCCTATCAGTGGGAATGTACGACTGGCCTGGCCTGCAACGATTGCATGTGGTGAACGGCCCTGCTGCTGGAGAGGACCATATCATCCTGGAAACAATTCGGATAGAGCCGTAAACAAGCCGCAGACGTTCTTAAAGTCAGCCCATAGAGTCCTGCTGATATGCGCGTTGAGACCTGTCCAAAACTTGTAATTCGCTCTGTCCCTGCCCTGCTCCTGCTGGCAGTCGTCCTGCCGCTCTACCTGACCTTCCGTAGCTGTTCAATGGACGATTTTGATTCCTACAATTTCGCCCTGGCTCTGCGGGAGTTCAACCTTGAACTGCAGCAACCGCAGCCGCCAGGCTTCCCGGTCTACGTGGCGTTGGGGCGGCTGTTGCTGGCAGTATGCCCTGACCCTCTTTCTGCACTCACATTGTTAAGTGCACTGGCCGGGGCAGGATTGGTGCTGGTATTGTACGGCCTGGGCGAACATCGACCGCTGACTGGCGTAGGGGCAGCATTGCTAATAGGTCTCTCACCAATGGGTTGGTTGACAGCAGAAAAGGCGCTCAGCGATGTACCGGGCCTGGCACTCACGTTACTGGCAATATGGGCTTTATGGCGTGGTCGGGAGAAGTTGTCCGCTTTCGCCATGGGTTGCTTCTTTGCTGGACTGGGACTTGGCTTGCGTCCCCAGAACGGCCTGCCGGTACTGCTCCTTCTGACCGGCTTGGTTGTCCGTCATCTCTGGCTGCGTCGCCCGGTGCGAGCAATGGGCTTAGGGGGATTAACCTTCGCTGGGGGTATTGTTGTCTGGATGCTACCCACACTGCATGCCGTGGGCGGCTTCTCTGCTTATATGACCTATTTGAGGAATCACTCGGCTCATGTGTGGTACTCAGACTCGCTCTTCAGCACACCGTTAACTGCAGCATCACTCCATGGACGAGTGGTGGAGTTCGCCGATGCATTCCTTCAGTACACCGTGGGGCTTACCCTCTATGCTCCATGGGACCAGCCACAGATTACGCGTGCTTTGATCGCCATTGGAGTGGTGCTGCCAGGGTTGGTCAACGCTGATTGGCGACGTCCACGAGCGTGGTTGCTGATGGGATGGGCAGCGCTTATTGCTGCTCAAATTTTCCTCTTTGAAGCAACTGGCCGCCCTCGTTTGCTCCTACCACTATTACCACCCCTGGCACTGCTGGTAAGCGAAGGATGGGCACGGGTACACCGTCCGCGTTGGCTTGCTCCAGCGGTTCTATGCTTTACCGCCTTGGGTCTGCTTCGGCTCACCCTGCCACGGGTGGTGCAGTTAAGCACTGTTCCTGCCCCGCCAGTCCAGGCTGCCACTTACGTGGCAGCCCACTATCCACCGCAAGAGACAGTATTGGCGGCCGCAGGTTCTTTTCGCGCCGTGCAATGGGAACTCCCTGAATATCGGTTATTATACCTTTACCAATTTGACCCCATTAAGGCGCGCTCCATCGTACAGGGCCCTGTCCGTTATTTGGTCATCTTTGATTATGAGCAGTTTTCCGAGGAAGTCCTGCATATTCTCACTAACGCCGGGCAAATGATACCGTTAGAGGAACGAGTTTTTCGCCGCGACCCTCGTGTGCACATTCAGCACTGGCAAGTAAAGGTAAAAGTGTTCGTCTCTGCCGCCTTAATGGCAGAGCACTGCCCCTCCCCTCAAGTGGTTGCCTGGACATCGGCAGCACAGAAGATGAGCGGTACCTGGATCGTGGTTGGTACTATGCAGAGAATATTGGTGGAGTTAGTGGACGCTGGGCTGGCGAAGTACCTACCACCACCGTACGTCTGTCGCTGCCGCCAGGGCACGATTATCGCCTTACCCTGCGCGCCCTGGCTTATCCCGACGGGCAGGAGGTGACTTTGCGCGTCAACGGAAAGCCCGTCGCTCATTTTGGAATCACCGGAAGTTGGGAAACGTATACCGTCACCGTGCCGGCAGAGGTAGTATCGGCAGGGGTCAACTACTTTGAACTGATCCACACCTGGCTGGTCGCCCCATTTGACCGGACCAACGGCGAGAGTTCTGATCAACGCCCATTAGCGGTGGCTTATGACTGGCTATGCTTATCGCCGCTCGACAAGTGAGAAAGTGGTTACCGTTACTTTGGTAATTATCAACAGGCAAACAATCACCAGGGAGTGGAAACTTGGCTGTTATCTTTCAATTTTGTAGAAAAGAAACGCTGAAAAGTGTTGGCCGGGGCGCGTGTCAGGAAGGGGTATCTTTGTTTTTCCTGCTCAGTGCAGCGGCCCTCTTCTTCTGGCCCCTCTGGGTTGCCGGATACCGTTTCCCCAAGGGAAGTGGGGACCTCTGGGGAGCCTGGTACCCCGTTTGGTCCTTCATTGCGGAATGGCTGCGACAGGGAGTCGTCCCCCTCTGGAACAACCGGATATTGGGCGGCGACCCCATTTTCTCAGATGTCCAATACGGCCTTTTCAACCCCATTAACTGGTCCCTGTTCCTGACTTATTCCATTCCCCACTGGATGGTCCTGCTCCGCGGGGCACTCCCCCTCTGGCTGGCCGGGGCCGGCATGTACCTGTATCTGCGCCGTTCACCCCTCTGGCAACTGAAACGGCCCCCGGCGCTGGTCGGAGCGGTCGCTTATATGTTCTCTGACCCTTTCATTGTCCACCTGGGCAATCCCCCCTTCAACGATGCGATGGCCTGGCTGCCCTGGGTGCTCCTGGGCATAGACAAGGCGGCCCGCTCTTGCCGAGGAATTCCCTTCGCCGCGCTGGTCGTGGCTCTCCCGGCCCTCTCCGGCCATGGAGAGATGACCCTCTACGCCGCCATCACCGCCGGGCTCTACACCCTCTGGCAGATCGCAGAAGGTGGATGGCCAGGGATGCTCCACCGGCTGGGGCAGCTGTTGCTGGCAGGAGTGCTGGGGGTCGCGCTGGGCGCCCCGGCGCTGATTCCGGGCATAGAACGCCTCCCGTTCACCGAGAGAGCGGGCGTACCCTGGGAACTGCGTCGCGGATATGAATTTCCCCCAGCCATGCTGGTGGACTTTATCAGCCCTGCTTTTCACGGCAGAGGACCGGACTGGTTCTGGCCCTCCTGGAATCCGGTGGAAAGCGGCTACATCGGAGCCATCGCGCTGTACCTGACCCTAATCGGTCTCTTGGGGAATCTCCGACATCGGCGGACTTGGTTTCTACTGGGGCTGGGAGGTCTGGCCTATGGCCTGGCGCTGGGATACCATGGCCCCATATATCCCCTCCTGAGCCGCTTGCCACTGGTAGAGAGTTCTCTCAAGACCGCGCGGGCCATCTTTATCGTCTCCCTCGCCCTGGCCATGATGGCCGCCCAGGGCGTGGAATATCTGCAATCTGGCCGCCGGAGATTGGCCTTCCTCTGGGCCGCCGGCCTGCTCCTGGGCGGTTTGGTACTCTGGTGGCAGGCTCCGGCATGGGTATCCGCTGTTCCGGCGGGCCTCCCTCGCCTGCGCGCGTTGACCGGTCTGCGCTTCGCCGCCCTGCTGGCAGGAGCCTCCGCCCTCCTGGGCTGGGCCGCCGCCCGGGGCCGCCTCTGGGGCCGGGCTGGCCTGCTCCTCCTCCTGCTGGCTGAACTGGTGGCCACTGGCGCCCTGGCGGAGACAGAGCCCACACCGAAACCCGATGCGACCCACGCGGCCGCCCTGGCCTTCCTGCGCGCCGACCCCGGTTGGTTCCGGGTGGACGTGGACCCGGCCGCGCGCGGCCTCTGGCCCCCCGTCTTCCTGCAGATGGGCGGGTTTGAAGTTCCTCAAGGAATGGGTAACGCGATGGACCTGCGGGAGTTCAACATCCTGCGCTGGCGAATCCCCTCGGCAACCCACCCCGCCTACCGGATGCTGGGCGTCAAGTACCTGATCGTCCCCAAAGGCGCCCCGCCCGGCGGCGAGGGCATCTGGCCTGTCTTCGTGGATGACCCCCTGGTGGACATCCACCTGAATACCCTGGCCCTCCCCCGCGTCTGGCTGGTCTATCGGACCGAAGTGGTCGGGAGTTACGGCGAAGCACTGGAGCGGGTACTGGACGAGAACTTCCGCCCGGAAGAGATTGCCATTGTCCAGGACGGGCCTCAACTGGACGGGACGGGGCAGGGGAGAATTGAACTGGGCTACTACGGCCCCAACGATGTGGTCCTGCACGTGGAGACGGACGCGCCGGCCCTGCTGGTCCTCTCCGATACCTTCTATCCCGGCTGGCGCGCGACAGTGGACGGTACACCGGTTCCCATCTACCAGACCAACGCGGCCCTGCGGGGAGTTCCGGTGCCCGCCGGGGCCCACCGGGTAGAGATGCACTTCCGGCCCCGAACCCTGCAGATCGGGTTGGGGCTGGCTGCGGCGGGGGGACTGGCGTGCCTCGCCCTCTGGTGGATGGAGCGACGACGGCGATGAAACGTATCCGTTGGCCGGCTCTTCTGCTTCTCCTTGTGGCCTGGGCGCTGCGGACGGCCACTCTCACCCTTCAGAGTATGTGGATTGACGAGGTGATGGCCCTCTACTTCACGCGCGGGACTTTCGCCGAGACCCTCCATACCATCGTCCGTCCGGAGCACAACGGCCCGCTCTACTACCTGCTGCTCTTCTGGTGGCGCCACCTGGTCGGAGACTCGGACTTCGCCGTCCGGTACCTCTCCGTCCTTTTCTCCGTCCTGACCATCCCCCTGCTCTACCAATTGGCCCGGCGGCTGCTGACGGAGCGGACGGCGGTTCTGGCCCTCTGGCTGGCTGCCTTCTCGCCGTTCACCCTCTGGTTCGCTCAGGAAGCAAAGATGTACGCCCTCCACATGTGGGCGGCAACGGCCTCCACGCTGGCCCTCTTGGAGGCATTTCGGAAAGGCCGCTGGTGGCGTTGGGCCTGCTACGCGGCGCTGGCCTCCATCACGCTCTACAGCCACCTCTTCGGCGGATTCCTGGTCCTGTCCCAGGGCGTTATGAGCGGCATCCTGGGCTGGAAGCGGTGGCGGCGCTGGCTGGCCTATGGCCTGACGATGTCCCTCCTGGCACTGGCCCACACCCCCCTGCTCCGGTTCGCCTGGAACGTGGTCCGCTACTATCAGCCCCAGGACATCTGGCGGTACTTCGTCCCGCTGAAGGACATCGCCCGGGACCTGCTCGGGCAGTACTTCTACCGGCTATCCTACCTGGAAGTCAACCCCTGGCTCCTTTCGCTGCCAGCGGTCTTCCTGATATGGGGCATCCTGGCATTGATCCGCCTCCGCCGAAGGGACGCCTGGATTCTGCCCGTCCAGGCCCTGCTGCCCGTGCTGGTCTTCTACCCGATTTCGTTCCGGGCCCCGGTCTACTCAGCCAAATACCTCTCGGCCATCGCTCCCGCCGTCCTGATTCTGGCGGCCTGGGGGATAGAGCGGATGGCCCGCCTCTGGCGGCCGCTGGGCATCGGAGCCGCCGTCCTGGGGCTCCTGATGGTCAACGGCCTGGTGCGTGACCTCACCGACCCGACCGTCCAGCGGGGGGACTGGCGCTTCATCGCCCGCTATGTGGAGACCCACGAGGGGCCCAAAGACATCGTGGTCATTTCCGCCTTCTACTGCGAGCACGCCTTCCGACGATACTATCACGGGCATTCCGCCATATTCCCCTTTGAGGCCAACCCCTACGAGCCGGAATTCATCTATCGGGGACTGCCGGAGCAGTACGACCGGATGTGGCTGGTCCTCCACCACGACCAGGCAATGGCGCCCAAGAACCGTCTGATGGAAGCGGCGGATGCCATGTTCCCGCGCGTCACCGAACAGTACCCCAACGCCGGGCAGATCACGATGATCGCCTACCAGTTACGGCCCACCGTCCCGGCGCTTCCGGAGGGAGCCCGGCCCCTGCAGGTCTGCTTTCAGAACGGCCTCTGTCTGGCGGGTTATCAGGTGGACACGACGGCGCTTCCGGCCACCGAGAACCTCTCCCACCCCCCCAGCAACTGGCTGCACGTGACCCTCTACTGGCAGCGGACGAACGCCTTTGACGGCGTCCGCTTCCGCCCGCTGGTCCGGCTGATAGACAGTTCCTTCAACGTCTGGGGCGGGAATATGGACCGGCACCCAGACCTGCTGGACCACTATCCGCCGGAGAACTGGCCCACCAACCGCCTGGTGGAAGCCCATTATGACCTGAACCTGAATCCGGTGACGCCTCCTGGACATTACCGTCTGGAGGTCAGCCTGGCAGCCAATGGGGATGAGAATCAGCGGGTCCTGCTGGCGGACCCGCCGCCAGGGATGCCCCCTGACCGCTGGGTGTTTGAAGACATCCGCATCCTCCCGTAACGAACGATGAGTCCACTGCAAAAACTCATCGCAGAGAACGCGGAGAGCGCAGAGATTTTCTTTAATAATGCTCTGCGTACTCTGCGGTCTCTGCGATAAAGAACCCTTTTTGCAGTGAAGTCAACGATGGAACCCGCAAACCGTCCGGCAATTTCCCGCCTCACTCCGTACATGGCAATCATCGCCATCCTGCTGGTCGGCGCGTTCCTCCGCTGGAGTCACCTCGCGCCCCTTTCCGACATGCTCAGTTACGACGAGGCATATTACGGCCTGGACACCCTGTCCCTTATAGAGTCCCCCCGGCTGACTCCCTTTCTTCCGGCCAATCTGGGACGGCAAAGCCTGTGGTGCTATGTCCTGATTCCCTTTGTCGCCGTCTTCGGGGCTCACCCCTTTGCCCTGCGGCTGGCAGCGGGATTCGTGGGCATTCTGACCGTCGCCGCCGTGTACCGGCTGGGGAAAGAGACGCTCACGCCCCGAGCGGCCCGCTGGGCGGCTCTGGTTTTCTGCGTCGCCGGATGGCCGGTCCACCAGAGCGGCCTGGGGATGCGGGCTGTCCTCTGGCCCCTGATCGGCACCCTGGCCTTCGCGTCTCTGATGCAGGCCCGCCGCACCGACCGGATGACCCTCTGGGCAGAGGCCGGAATCTGGGTGGGCCTCCTCTGGTATACCTACTTCTCGGCGCTTCTGTGGATTCTCTACGCGGGACTTCTGCTCATCGGATGGCTGTTCGGGAAGACGAACCGGCGCCGGGGACTGATAGTCGCTCTGCTGGTGGGCGCGCTGGTCTCGCTCCCGATGCTGGTGTACGGATACTATCATCCGCAGGATGTCCTGGGACGCCCCCAGGGGGTGCGGGTCTCCAGCCTGGCCGAACTGGCCGACACCGCGCGGGCATGGGCCCGGGTCTGGTTCTCCCCGGCCGACGACCCGGGCCGTTATAACCCCCTCTGTCCGGTAGTGGATGCCTGCCTGGCCGCTTTCTTCGTCATCGGGTTACCCGCCCTCTGGTGGGCCGTCCGCAAGAGGTGGCAGGCGGCGTGGCTCCTGGGGTTGGTTCCGGTCTCCCTCCTCCCCTCTCTCCTGAGCCGGGATGCCCCCCACTTTCTGCGTGCGGCGGGCCTGACTGTCCCGGTCGCGCTGATTGTGGGGGCCGGGGCCTGGGGACTGGAACGGTCCCTGCGCCGCGTTCGGCTCCAATCCCTGGCGACCCCGCTCCCCGTGGCGCTCATGCTTCTGACGGCCATCCTCACCGTCCAGGGTGCTGTCCGCTGGCTCCGCCACCCCTACGTCTTCCTGCTGATGGAACAGCACGTGAATCAAGGGGCAAATTTCATCCGGACCGCTGTCCCGAAGGATACACCCATCTACTTCTCCCCATTCTACCCCTCCCATCCGGTGGTCTCATTCCGCCGGACCGACCTGTCCCCCCGCCCTGTCGGCGCCTTTGACAGCCATCTCTGTATGGTGGTCCCGAACCGACCCGCCGTCTACGTCTCCGTCACCCTCTACGAGCCGGACTTCCAGCAGAAACTCTCCCGCTGGGCCGACACCTCCGTCCTCTTCCAGGACCCGGGTGCCAGCCCTCCGCGCTACGCCGTCTTCCAGGCCGTGCCGAAACCGGAGATTCTGCAGGGGCCGGGGACCGCCGGGGCCGTCTTCGGGGAACGGGCAGAGATGCGCCTGCCGGACCCCATCTCATCCACCGTAGATGCCGGAGCGACCGTTCCCGTCTCCCTGGCGCTGCGGGCCCTCCAGCCGCTGGACCGGGCCTACAGCATCTTCGTCCACCTCTACGGCGACCCAACCCCCTACGAGGGCGGCCCCCTCTGGGCCCAGACCGACGGCCCGGCCTGCGGGCCCTACACTTCCGACCTCTGGCGGACGGACGAGTGGGTGATAACCACCTTCTCCCTGGCCCTTCCGGCGGACCTCCCTCCCGGCCGCTACACCATCGGCGTGGGGGTCTACGACAGTACCAGCGGCGTCCGCCTCTCCGTGCCCGGACACCCCCACGACTTCCTGCCCCTGCAACAACTGGAGGTTCGCTGACCCACCCCTTTGCGGCACAGACAAACCAGGGGTATAATAACCCATATCACGTTTTACGTTTCACGTTTCACGTTTTACGTTTCACGTTTCACGCTCACCCCTCATCCCGTCTCACCCGGAGGAGGTCACCTATGGATTTCCTCACCCGTCTGACATCCGGACGCCCCATCGTTGCCGACGGCGCGATGGGGACGATGCTCCAGGCCGCCGGCCTGCCGCCCGGCAAGACCGGCGAGTTCTGGGTCCTGGAACGGCCCGAGGCCGTCGCTGCCGTCCACCGCGCCTACGTGGAGGCCGGCGCCGAACTGATCCTCACCTGTACCTTCGGCGGGACCCGCCCCCGCCTGGCCCGGTCGGGGCTGGCCGAGCGGGTCGCCGAGGTCAACCGCCGGGCGGTGGAAATCGCCCGCCAGGCCGCCGACGGACGGGCCTTCGTCGCCGGGGACATCGGGCCCCTGGGGGAGTTGCTGGCCCCGCTGGGGAAGCGAACCTACCAGGAAGCGGTAGACTTGTTCGCCGAGCAGGCCGCCGCACTGGCGGAGGCCGGCGTGGACGTCCTCTACATTGAGACGATGTCCGCCCTGGACGAGGCCCGGGCCGCTGTGGAGGGGGCCCGCCGGGCCGCCCCCCACCTCCCCATCACCCTGACGTTCTCTTTTGACCACCACGGACGCACGAATATGGGCGTCCGTCCGGAACAGGTGGCCCGGACGGCGCAGGAGTGGGGCGTGGCGGCCTTCGGTGCCAACTGCGGCGCCACGCTGGAGATGACCGGGGAGGCCCTGCAGAAGATGCGGGCCGCCGCGCCGGACGCCGTCCTCATCGCCAAACCGAACGCTGGCCTGCCGCGAATGGTGGAGGGCAAACCGGTCTACGACGCGACGCCGGAGATGATGGCTGACTTCGCCGCCCGCGCGGCCGCTCTGGGCGCGCGCATCATCGGCGGCTGCTGCGGCTCCACCCCGGACCACATCCGGGCCATCGCCCGGCGGCTGGCCGCGCAGCATGCAGGATAAATCAAACCACGAAGTACACAAAGGCTACACAAAGGGCACGAAGGATTTTGGATATATCCTTTGTGTCCTTTGTGAGTACTTCGTGCCCTTTGGGGTAGTAATACCAATTGCGTTTGTTTAAGACATTATGTATAATTTTAGCGAGTTCTGGTTGGAGGTGAAGTCCGATTAAACCCGTGAGCCCACTTGTAGACTGGCAAGAAGATGAAGCAACCTTATA
>Ga0272448_1006024_pt1 | contig 13197 bp, 15 predicted proteins | sample YNPCB0191_FD_202220 | JGI IMG/M metagenome (GOLD analysis project Ga0272448, IMG submission 202220) | Hot spring sediment microbial communities from Yellowstone National Park, WY, United States - YNP-CB-019-1 | ecosystem: Environmental > Aquatic > Thermal springs > Hot (42-90C) > Sediment...
TCTCTTTTTGGTAGCCTGCCCAGTGAAACGCTTCGTCGCGCGTGCCTTTTGTTATAAGAATAATGACTTTTCCCGGGCGGGTTCTTGCTGTTCTTCCAGAGCGCTGTATCTTTCTGATTGCAGATGGTATGGCCTCATAGAAAACAACTAAATCTGTTTCTGAAATATCCAATCCTTCCTCTCCAACCTGGCTTGCAGCCAGAACATTATAAATTCCCATCTTAAATTCATTAAGAATTTTTATCTGTTCCTTTTGTGAAAGTCCCTTTCCAAATTTCTTTGCCTGTCCGATGAATTCTACTGGCTTTATCTCAGGAAACTCTTTTAGAGTTTTATAAATTTTATTGATTGTATCCCTGAACTGCGCAAATATTATTATACGAGAGTCTTTTTTATTTTTTATCTGATTGTTTACAATCTCAACCAGTTTTTCTATCTTCGGATGTTCTTTGCCTTCATCATATAATTCATTTGTCAATCTCATTGCATTTTTTATTTCAATTTCTCTAACAAGCCTTTCAACTGCCCTAGTCTTTTTTTTGGATGCATCAGTAATTAATTTGTCAAAATATTTTTTTAATGAATATAGACACTGTGTTTCTAAAAGCAGCAATGCATGGTCAATTTTAAGAATTTGCGCAAGAACTGACATAGCTGCAAACTTGAATCCTCCTTGGCTTTTTGAAAGATGCTGCTGCAGCTGAATTATCTGGGTTTTGTTTATCACAGGAGTTTTAATTATATTCCACTTCATGACCATTTTTATTTTTTCTTCCTTGCTTTTTTCCAAATATTCACGTATACTTTTTAATGGCTGTGATAACTCAACATTAACCCATTCCTGTTTTAGAGGTTGCACATATGGAGTGACATCCTCATCCTCCCTTGTTCGGATTTCAATATTTTTTATGAATAACAGATTCTTAACAAGATTTATTTTGCTACGTTGCCCTCCGGGCGAAGCAGTCAAAGCAAGGATTAATCCATCAGAATTTTCAACATATTTTTTTGCAATATAAACATAGGCATAATTTCCAATGCATCTATGGGCTTCATCAAATATTATAAGAGAAAATTTACTAAGGTCAATTCTGTCTTTTTTTATGTCATTTTCAATTGTCTGTGGAGTTGAAAAAACAACATCAGCCTTTTCATAAATTCTATATCTCTCTGAAGGTTTGTTCTGCCCTGTTACGACAGCAAAATTTAGACCAATCTTGAAAAATTTTTCAAATGTTTTTTTATGTTGTTCAACCAATGGTCTTGTAGGCGCCATGAATAATATTTTGCCATTTTTTTTCTTTTCAAGAATATTCACAACAACAAGAGCAGCAATGCTGGTTTTACCTAATCCTGTTGGAAGAACACAAAGTGTATTATCACTAAGAGCAGTTTCTACAATGCTTTCCTGATAATCCCTCTTTTCTATTGTATTAGGATTTATCCATGGATTTTCTATATATTTAGGCATTATCAATAATTGAAAGCAAAAATAGATAAAGGTTAAGAAAGAATAACTTAAAAATAGAAGTAAATAATGGTTATATGATCAAAGTATGATATTTAGAGTATGGTATTTATGGTGAGAGCGCAAAGTCTAATTTTAAAAAAAGTTCTGGAAAAAATAGTTCCTAACAGCGATGAAGAAAAGAAACTAAGGGAATTTATTAGAAATCTTGTTACTGTTGCCCGTTTGAAAAGCGGGCTTGATGCAATTGTTGTGGGCTCAATCGGAAAAGGAACATGGCTAAGTGGAGACCATGATATAGACCTATTCCTTATCTTTCCTAAATCAACTAGCAGAGAAGAATTGGAAGAAAAAGGACTGGATTATGGCAAGAAAATTGTTAAAGAGTTAGGCGGTGATTTGTGGATAAAATATGCAGAACATCCTTATACCCATGCTATTATCAATAATTATGATGTTGACATTGTGCCATGCTATAAAACTATTTCAGGAGAAAAAATAATCTCAGCTGTTGACCGCTCACCGCATCATCTTGAATTTGTGATAAGCAACCTGAAAGCAGACATGGTCAATGAAGTTCGTCTTCTTAAGCAATTTATGAAAGGAATTGGTGTCTATAGCAGCGATGCAAAGAATCTAGGATTTTCAGGATATGTTTGTGAGATTTTAATTATAAAATATGGCTCATTTAAGAGCGTTCTGAAAACAGCATCAAAATGGTCTGTACCACAAATAATCACCGATTCAAAGAAACAAGCAAAAAAATTTCGTGAGCCTTTGGTTATAATTGACCCTGTTGACAAAGAAAGAAATGCAGCAGCAGTTGTAAGCAGCGAAAATCTCATAAAATTCATTAATGCTTCAAAGAATTTCCTGAAGGAACCTGATATTGAATATTTCTTTCCTCAGAAAAAAGAGTTAAATGAGAAAGAAATAGAGAAATTAAAAGATAGGGGAACAAATTTTGTTGCTATTACATTTGCTAAGCCAGATGTCATAGATGATATCCTCTATCCGCAGTTAAGAAAACTAACTAATAGATTAGAGAATTTGTTAAAAGAAAATGAGTTTATTCCTATAAAGTCTAGTTTTGTTGTTTGCGAAAAAAAGATAATCCTTGTTTTAGAAATGGAAGTTTGGTCTCTGCCCAATATAAAAAAGATGGTGGGCCCGCCTGTATTTTCAGCCAGGCATTCTAGGGAATTTTTAACAAAATACAAGAATGCTGAATATGGGCCAATGCTCGAAGGTGATAATTGGATTATTGAGAAAAAGCGTGAATACAAAACAGCTACTGATCTATTAGAAAAATTCTTCTGCAAGGAACCAGATGAGTTGATGAAACTTGGTGTTCCAAGCAAGCTTGCTGATGTTTTATTTAATTCCAGGGTTTTGGAAGGAGATGATTTCTGGAAATTATTAGAAAATAAAGAACTATCAATATTCTTGAAAGAAAAATATTTTCAAAGACTAGTTTAACAAACTATGCTACTAAAGGCAAGATTCTAAAATATATTCATACCAATAACAGTTTTATGATAATTGAATCTATAAAAAATAGAAAATTATGCGTTTAATCAACTTCTTGGCCTGTTTCCACTCCTTCTGGAATTTCTCTGTAGACCTGTGCATTGCTTGGAGTTACAACAATCCAGTCATCGCTTATGCCAGCAATGTCACCATTAACTGCTAGGCATGTTTTCTTTATCCTCGCAATAGCCCTTTTAAGGTCTTCCATGTTCTTGTCCTTTAGCCCTCTGACTCTGACAAATAAAATTACACCTTCTCTTATCTTTCTCTGAATTCTGTCAGAATCAGCAAAGTCGTCAAGTTTTTCAATTTGTACAGTTACCTTGCTTAGAGCAGGTTTCTGTTGATGTTCAATCTCAACATATTCCTCTCCTGCTTCTGCACTCTTTGATTTGAATCTCTTGAAAAAGTCTTTAATTCCCATTATACTACCTCTATTTTTGTTATTTCAGGAACAATGAAGTCATCTTCCTGAACGAAATGCACAAAGAAACTATTAGAATAGTAACTATGGCATTTCATATTACATCTTTGCTATTATAATATCCATCATATATTTAAAATTAAGTAATGCGTTTTGCTTTAATTCAACTTTTGCTCTGCTCCTTTATTGTTTCAAGAATAGAAACAATATTCCATATCTGTGTTCTTGTATATGGAGGGTTATTAACATCATTAGAAACTTCATCAAGAATAGAAATAGCAGCACCTATGCGTGTTACTAGGTCATGGGTTTCGTCATTAAGGTCTTTTTGGGCTTCTTCTATGAGTGTGCGTATATTCCTTGGAACAGTCCGGTCCTCTTTTATTTCCTCTATTAGTTTGTTTACTGTTTCCAAATCCATATTTTTCACCTGTGTTCATAAAGCCCATATACAAATCACACTAAAATGAATTCTAAATAAACCTCTTATTTTAATTTTGCTTTAATTAGAAATATAACGAACAGTAAATCTTATAAGTGTTTTTTAAAACCAAGAATTAGCCATCTGCCCTCAATCCATATTGTGGTGTCTCTGTTATCTAGTTACCTAATAGGTAACTAAAGTATTCAAATCTTTAGCTTTATGTTTATTTGTATATTTTGCTTTTAAATCGTTAATTCCACCTGCTTTCAAGCGGTGGATCAAGGACGTTTCTTATTCTTGATTTATTCATTCGTTCTAAAATAATAAATAGCACCACGCTGAATGAGCAAAGCTTATTCGTGTAGTGCGTGGTGCTGGAGGAACTAACATGAAAATGAATTCGTTTAGCTCAAGCTATGGACAATTGACGATACATGTTTCATTCATTGTCAAGTATCGTCATAAGATATTTGGCTTTGAAGAGATAAAAAAGTTATGTGAGGCGCAATTCCGTGCTACTGCACAATGCTATGGAATAGAGATAAAGGAAATAGGATTTGATGTCGACCATGTGCACTTGCTGGTTTCTCTCAATCCAAAAACTAGCATAGCAGATGTTGCAAGGCTTCTGAAAGGTGCAAGTGCAAAGAAATTATTCGAGATATTTCCTTTTCTCAGAAAAAAATATTTCTGGTGCGGGCATTTGTGGAGCCCAGCTTATTATTTCGATTCAGTTGGTCGAAATACTTATGAAGTTATGGAACAATATGTTAGATGTCAATAATACCATCGCATTTATGCGATGGTTGTTTATATATATAATCTTTTTACTAATTATTATGGCAAATGATATAACTGAAGAAGAAAATATAAGAGCAACTAAATATATAAAAGCACTAAATGAAGGGGTGAAGCGCCTTAAAGAAAATCTAAATGATCGAAATACTCTTATTAAATTAGTAAAAGTTTATTTAGTAGACTGGTATTTGTTGGGTAGAAATAGTCCTTGTCCAAAATCTGAATTAAATATTCCTAAAGAAGTTTATGAAGAATTTACGAAGCACGATCTTGTGGACGAGAATGATAAAATGACTGACTGGGGTAAAGAATATGCTTCTAGATGCTATGATGAACTTATAAATAAGCTTTCGTTAGAGCGTGGTCTTGAATATTACACTTGGGTAGAAGCTAGAAGCCATTATTTAGGGTTGCCAATGCCTCTTTCTTCACCACATCTTTTTAAGTGAATATGGTTTTTTGCGCCGCCCTCGCAACTCAAAATCCTTCGGGGATAGTTGCATTCCTCAGTTCCCTAAGTTCTAGTTCTGCAATCATATGAATTTTATCTTCTTTGTTGATTATATTGCTGCTGAGAAGGAGCATATTCTTCTTCAAGAATTGATTTTGCTTTTTCAATTCCCATTCTTACAGAAGTGATATATCTTCCCCTATCAATGCGAGAAACTTTCTGCTCTTCTAACATGATTAATGTTGTTTCAATGCTGTCCAGAGCAGCAAGTGCTGCATTTCTTTTTTCTGGACTTTTGCTTCTATCAGCCTTTTCTCTGATTCTATCATATTTTCTTCTAAGTTTATACACTTTCCATCTAAATCCAAAACCAAACAATCTCCACATGAGGATCAACTTATTGATCTATATGTTAATAATTATTAATAAAAAGATTAAATGCTATAACTTGAGAATCTTATAGATAAAACTAAGAATTTATGACCAAAAAGCATGCAGTCACTTATCCTTTTACTTTTAAGACGTCAAGAAATTCATCTGCATTTAATATTGAGATACCTGCCCTGTTGCCGATGATTTGGACTTCTACGATTTTATCTGGATTTTTCAGGTCAACGTTTGGTCTGTCTATTGGGTCTGTTAATTTCATTATTAATTCATTTGTTGGCACATCATATTTTCTTTTTCCCAGATCCAATTTCCATTTGTCATCCTTGTCAATATTTTCAATCATGCTGCTTATTGTTTTCTGCATGTCGCTTATATTAGAAGAACACCATTTGTCAATTGGAATCCACTTGAATGTTTTTTCAAACATATCTGGATTTTCTTCGCATAATTCCCTGGCCTTTTTGACCAGTTCTTTGGCATCTTCAACTTTTATTTCAAACAGTCCAGGAACTTCTATTTTTTCAAATTTCCCTTCTTGTCCTGTTTCATTTATAATTTTTTTTGCTTCTTCTTGTGCAAGCCCTGCATGATTTGGATCAAATGTTATAATAAGGTTTGCTTCCATTAAACCACCAATAATATTAAGATAGTTAATTTTTTAAGATAAGGTTTTTAGAATTAAGGCTAAACATGCAGGTATCTCTTGCGCTCCCAATTAGTAACATGCGAATTAAAATCTCTGAGTTCAGCATTTTTTAATCTTATAAACTCATCCAAACAATGCTCACCAAGAGCTTCCTTGACAACATCATCTTTAACAAGTTCTCTCAATGCCTCTTCAAGGGAGTTTGGTAAGGTTTCTATTTCTTTATGTGAGGCATGAAACATATCTTTTTCAACTTCTTTTGGAGGAGAAATTTTATTGTTTATTCCATCCAGCATATCTGCCAAAATAACAGCATATGTAAGGTATGGGTTTCCTGAAGGATCAGGGCATCTTAATTCAAATCTTATTGAATTATAATCTTCTTTTCTTATTGCTGGTATTCTTATTAATGCTGATCTGTTTGTGTGCCCAAACATTATATATTTAGGTGCTTCACTTTTTCCCAATCTCTTGTAGGAGTTTATTGTAGGGCACCAAATTGCGCAAGAACCTTTTGCATGCTTCATAATTCCTCCGATCGAATACAATGCATAATCAGAAAGATTGTCTTCTCGTTCTGAATTTTTGTCAAAGAAAAGGTTTCCATATTTTTTTCCATTCTTTTCTTTCACAATATTAATGTGACAATGCATACCTGATCCGGGTTTATCTTCGAATGGTTTTGGCATAAATGTTGCCAATAATTTATTTCTTTCTGCAACACCCTGCACTATCATTTTATATGTTATAGTCTGATCTCCTAATTTCAGGGCATCACCATAGACAATGTCTATTTCATGCTGTCCTGGACCGACTTCATGATGTTCTGCTTCAACTTTTATACCTATTTTTTTCATAAATTTTATGCATTCATCTCTTATACTTTCTGCCAGATCCTTTGGTGCGGCATCAAAATATCCGGCACTGTCATGTAGAGCAAGATTTTCATTTCTGTTATCCAAAAGGTAAAATTCAAGTTCTGGTGCAACATAAAATGCAGAATCAGGTCCTAATGATTTTTTCATTTTTTCTAGAGTTCTTTTCAAAATAAACCTTGGATACCCCTCAAACGGCTTTCCATCTGGAGTATAAACATCGCATATAACTCTTGCTTTTTTGTTTGGCATTTCTACATAGGTACCTAGGTCAGGGATAAGTATCATATCGCTTTCATGAATTCTTGCATATCCTTGAATTGAAGAACCATCAAAGAAACTGCCTTTGTATATTGCGCTTTCAAAATCTTTTGCAGATATTCCTTTACGTTTCAGAGTTCCACCAATATCTGTAAATTGCATATCAACAAATTCTATTTTATTTTTTCTAACCCTTTCTATAACTTCTTTTGCTTTTTCTTCATTAATAAAATAATCCATAATATCACTTTTATTATTATAAACAAAAATTATTAAATCAATATGTAAATTACAAGAAAATTACAATATCTCTTTATGAATTATAAAGGTTTCATTTTAATAAGTTAACATAAGTTATTCATATTGATAGATATGAAGTTTTATTACACGATTATCATTGCAGTTTTATGTATAGCTGCTTTTATACTTCAGAATATCTATCCTTCAATAACAGATGAATATTCACTTACATCGTCACAAGTTCTAGAAAAACCTTGGACAATTGTTACAAGCATATTTCTTCATGGCTCAGTTGAGCACTTATTTTTCAATATGTTCGCGTTAATACTATTTGGGCTGATATTAGAAAATATTATCGGAAGCAGAAAATTCCTGATTGTATATTTTGTTGCAGGAATTTTTGCAAGTTTAGGTGCTTTGATATACACGGCCTCACTTGGTGCAAGCGGTGCTATATTTGGAATATTAGGATGTCTGGCACTATTAAGACCAAGGGCAACTGTCTATGTTTATTTTGCTCCTATGCCTATGATAGCAGCTGTTGTTGTATGGATTCTTATTGATTTATTTGGTTTATTCATTCCAAGCGGAATTGCAAATATGGCTCATATCGTAGGATTGATTGTAGGTGTTATTATTGGTTACAGATTGCGAAAATATTATGGGCAGCCATTCAGAAAAAGAAAAAAAGAGAAGATATTGACAGAAGAAGAAATAGATAATTGGGAAAGAGAATACATAAAGTAAAGAAATAGAAATTTTCATTTTAAGAACAATGAAAACTGAATTTCAGAAAGAAAACATTGTTCTTGAAAGAAATGCGCAAGGAAACATTTCACAATAACATAGGGCATTTTATTTTGAAGTTCTTTGAAAACCCACTTTTGTGAAATGAAATCTCTTAATATGTATATCGAAGGTTTGGATGCGGCAGCATGGGAAGCAGGAGTAACAGAAGAATATTATGCAAAGAAGAAATGGAACCCACTCCAGCCTGTTTTTTCTATTAGTAAATTTACTATTGAATCAATGGAATTCCGGTCATGGTTGCTGCTATTATTAAAATAATAACCAGAATTAAGTCAATCGGAACGGTAACTATGGCAAAGGCCTTTGCTATTCCTGTATTTTGAAGCTTAGAAATGCCGATTGCTTTTAATATAACTATATATACAAGCAAAATTATCATCCATATTAAATTTTGCATTCCTAAAAATGTTATCCATCCCAGAAGGAAGTAGGGCGTTAGTCCATATACAGATGCTTTAAGTGTTTCCAGATATGGTTTATGTTTTTTTGTAAAAAGTATAACAAATATATGCATTATTGTAGCGTCAATAAATGGTACTAATATTATGAATATCCATGCAAATATGAACAAAAACATCACAGCAGGAAGAATTATGCTTCCGAAGGTATGCCTGATTACATATATATTTGAAATTGTACTAAGGGCTGCATACAAAATTCCCATAAAGAAAAGATAATCAAAAATGTATTCTTCTTTTTCCTTTGCAACTTTCTTAAATAAACTCATTGGTTTGAATATCACTAAATCAAGCTGTTCTAACATAACTCCTATTAAAGGTTTTTTTGCTCTTTCTTTGAAATTATGGAATGGATGAGGTTGTTCCTTTGTTTTCTTTATTTTTTTTCTTTGTTTCTTTTTCATATTATCAATTATAATTTATTTGGTATATATAAATAATTACTCCTGCATTACAGAAACAACTACATGCCTAACTGGCGCATCAAGCCACCCATGCCACCACGTTTTAATTTTCCTGGTGAGAGATTTTTCATCATCTTCTTTATTTTATTATAATTTGCAAATAGTTCGCGAACCTCGGTTTCAGTTGTTCCTGAACCCAAGGCAATTCTTCTTATTCGTGATGAATTTATGATTTCTGGATTGGCTCTTTCTTCAAAAGACATTGATTTTATTATATGTTTCCACTTCTTCATTTTTTCCTGCTGAACATCAAGATTTTTTTCACCAAATCTTTTACCGATTTTTCCCATGCCTATCATGTCCATTATCTGGGAAAATGAACCTACTTTGCCGATATCATCTATCTGCGAGATGAAATCATCTATTGTAAAATCTCCTGATATTATTTTTTCGGCTTTCTTTTCATCAGTTACAGAACGCACTTTTTCCAATAATGTTTCTAAATCTGGAAAGCCAATTAGTCGTGCCACAAATTTTTCAGGGTCATAAAGTTCAAGGTCATTTGGTGTTTCTCCAACTGTGATAAATTTAACTTTTGCCCCTGTCTGATAACAAGCTGTCAATGCACCTCCACCTTTTGCAGTTGCATCCATTTTTGTAACTAAAACATCTGTTATGTTAAGGGCTTCATGGAATTTTTCAGCCTGCTGCTTTGCAGCCTGCCCGATGTCAGCAGGAATAACTAAAATTTTTTCATCAGGTTTCAAAATTTCATTGATTTTTTTAATTTCATCTATAAGTTCTTCATCTAATGCATTTCTTCCAGAAGAATCAACAATTATAATGTCTGTATTCATTTTTTTCAGTCCTTCTGTAAGGACTTTGCTACTGTTTTTCTCGTTTTTTATTCCAAAGAACGGTACATTGATTTTTTCAGATAATTGCTGCAACTGCTCAAATGCTGCTGGCCTTACTGTATCGCAGCAGATTAGACCTGTTTTCAGACCTTTTTTCTGATAAAATCTTGCAAGTTTGGCTGAAGAACTGGTCTTGCCTGAACCGAAAAGACCAACCATTAAGATTTTTTTTGGCTTTAGCTCAATTGTCGGTTTCTTTTCGCCAAGAATTTTTGTTAATTCTTCATAGACAACCTTTACAACATGCTCTTTTCTTGATATACCGGTAGGAATCTTTTCAAATGCGCGATTTTTGATTGATTCACTTAATTGAAAAACTAATTTAACATCTATATCGCTTGATAGCAGAGAGCGCTGTATCTCTTTCACAAGTTCTTCAACATCCTTTTTATCAACAATCGCGAGCCTTGTTATTTTTTCAATGCTCTCACGTAGTTTGCTTGATAGTGATTCTAACATAGTATCACTTAATTATTGATTACTCAAAACTTTTTTAAAAGCAATTACATAACTTCAAAATCAACAACAACATGATAGATATTTGGAGCGTAGCTCTTGACGATTTTTGTATTTATTATTGAGAATGCACAATCTGCTTTTTCGCATGCATATTCTATATCTTTGATTGGCTTACTCCACAGCTCACTTTTGTTGTAGGTGTTGTGAAAATGAATTATGCAACCACTTTTTGCAAGTTTTAGCGCATATGGAAGGAATTTTTCTGTGCCTGGCAGATAGCCCATTATAATCCTGTCCGCCTTAATATTATTTTCTACCAATCTTTTGCTTATTGTTCTGCAATCTCCTAAAAGAGGAGTGATGTTCTTTATTTTATTTAATTTTATGTTCTCTTTCAGGTAGCGAAATGCTATGGGATTTTTATCTATTGCATAAATTTGTATGTTTTTTGCATTAGAAAATTTGGCTATACCAAGTGAGAAATAACCAATTCCTGCAAACATATCAACAATGATTTCATTGTTTTTTATCTGAGTAATAAGACGTTTTCTTTCAGACAAATTTCCTTTTGAAAACATTATCTTTCTTACATCTAATTTGTATAGTATACCATGCTCTTTATGGATTGTTTCAAAGCCATCACCTGCAAGCTTTTTTACTTTAGGTTTCCTTAGCTCGCCGCGAACCTGAACAATCTCACACACTGTCTTTATTCTTGGAAATAATTTTAGAATTGCATGTGTAATTTTCTTATTGATTTTCAATGACTTTGTCTTTGGCTTTAGTAGTACTATATCTCCAATAACCTGAAAGCTACTTGGAATATTTTTTTTATTGACGTCTGATATTGCTGCTATTTTATCTTTTAACATGATATCACTAGAATTTGCTATATTTACTCTATTATTCTATTGCATTTTTTCTTATCATTAAAATCTGAATTGCATTTATGATAAATGGAATAATGTATGAAATATCAACTATATAGAAAATTGCTATGAAAAAAAATGTAAGTATAGAAATTATATAAATTCCATATTTTATTTTTTTTCCTTCCCATGTCATAAGCGATAGTATTAATGCAATTATTCCTGTTAATAATAAAAGATATGTTAATATTGTTGTAATACCAAAGCCCATAAGCTCTTTGAATTTTATGAAATAGAAAAATCCATAGAATAATAACATAATTGATGAAATTACTGTGTTTATATTTTTCATTGCAGGCACCCATTATTATTTTAAGAACAATGAAAAAACATTGTTCTTGAAAGAAATGCGCAAGGAAACCATTTGGAAATGGTTACATAGGGCATTTCATAATTAACTGACTATTATGATATTATAAAAATATATTAGTTGATTGATTAATAAAATTATTGATAGATTGTATTTATTAAGGTGCCTCAATGAAAAGAAACAATATACAAAGAATAGCTTTATTGGTCATAGTGATATTTTCTATTACATTAATTGCAGTTCTTAATCAATCTGCAAGTTCTTCTAAGACAACAACTAATCTTGCTGCTCCTACTTTAAATCCGGATTGTGGTCATCCTTGTCCGCTATGCGACAGCGATGACGGAAATTGTGCTGATATTAATACAGATTGGCACGGTGCAATAGGTGTTTATACATATGCAGATGAATGCATTAATCCAATAGATTATGCAAAAAGCATGAGATGTTGTAGTGATAAAGATTGCCCGATTAATTCTTATTGTGATACAGATAATGGTGGAATATGTTCATCGCAGATATATCTAAGCCCTAATACAAACACAAAAGATCGCGATGTTCCTTCTGATGGTATTATTATAACTGATTTGAAATTAAATTGGCCTACACCTGGTTTTCATAGTTTATCAAGTTGCTATGGATGGAGAAAACTGAACAATAAATTAGATTTCCATGGTGGTATTGATATCTCTATTCCAGAAAATCGTATGGTTCAGCCTGCTGCAAAAGGAGTGGTTGTTGCATATGGTGACGGATGTGTTGAAGGAAATAAAAGATGCAATGGAGGGTTAGGAAATTTTGTCACAATGAAGCATAATTTTAATGGAAAAATATATTATACACATTATTCGCATCTGAAAAGCGTCAGTGATGAGGCAAAAGATTCATATAATAAGGGCAATGTCTTAGAAACATATAATACTATTGGAGTTTCCGGAAATACAGGATATTCTACTGGAGCACATCTGCATTTTGAATTAGGAACAACTCTAAAGAAATTAGATTCTTCATCTATTAACCCTTGCCCATATCTCTATGACAACGGCCAGAAGGTAGATTGCACATGTATTGGTTGTAGTGGCGCTATAAATAATGTATGCAATTCGTGTCCAAGTGGTGATTATATGAATTATAATGTCTGCCCTAAGCCAGCATAACTTTTTAGTTAAGAAGAGAAAATAGAATAAATGTAATCATGCAATCCAAAAAGATATGGCAGTTTTTGAGATTTCTAAAGTGTTAAGAAAATTTAAAAATCTTATTATAATTATAAAAGTGATAAAAATGAAAACTGATAAAAAAATTGAGAAATTGCAAAATTTAATTGAAAGAATTACAACCAAAGAATCTGCTTATAGGGCAAGGCATCTCATAAGAGTATTGGAAAATGCTTTGAATTCTGG
>Ga0272448_1006025_pt1 | contig 13194 bp, 12 predicted proteins | sample YNPCB0191_FD_202220 | JGI IMG/M metagenome (GOLD analysis project Ga0272448, IMG submission 202220) | Hot spring sediment microbial communities from Yellowstone National Park, WY, United States - YNP-CB-019-1 | ecosystem: Environmental > Aquatic > Thermal springs > Hot (42-90C) > Sediment...
ATATGCTATTATATTAATAAATATTGTTATGTGGTGAGGGGGATTATCCAGTAAAGACCTGTGGTTTATTTCAGGTATTTTTCGTATTCTTTTATATATCTCTTGAAAAACCACCTCAAAAAATATGAAATATCAAATAAAGGGCAACGTTCTTGTGCTATACCCCTACATATTTATAAATATTTGGATTTTTTAAAAAATGTAGGGGTAAGGTTTAGAAGTCTTTGTAACTAGAGTTACAACACTTAAATAGAGTAACCAATACAAGGTATATATTGCTTCTCCAAGATATATTTCAAAATACAAAATGGATGTGAATATAAATGTCCTCCTTGCGGCTTGAAGAACCCTTCTTTTATATCAAAGATCATAGAAATAGATTTGAACCCTACACTGTTAATTTTGGTAAGATATCGTTTGAAATTTCAGATGGACCTATTTTGTTTCCTAAACGTAACCCCCCTGAATGGGGCAGAAGAATTAAGGAATTCAATAATGACAAGTATGCTGGTGTAAGTTTTGAAGAATATACTGGCCAAAGCAACTGCATTACTTATGCATTGAAGAATATCATAGAAGATTATCTTAAAATTAAGAAAAAGAATGGTGAAAAAGCTAGATGGTATGATATTTTTATATCGCCTTCAGATACAAAGACCATCGATTATATCCTGGAGGAATATACTAGTAAATACAAAACATATAAAGCGAATTTTGGAGAAAACATCAAAACCTTTGCAAATAAAATTGAAAGAGGTATATCTAAAGATGATAATATAAAAAGTGGAGATATCCTTGCAATAGTTTGTTATTGCGAAGGAAAGAAAAAATATATTCATATGGCGCGCATAGACACATCACCTAACGGTACAAAAATGCTCTATGGAAAATTTGGTCCATATGATCCTGTTCTTATTTCTTCTATTCACACACAAATTGAACATTATGGTAAAAACACATTTTATGTAGAAGTATATAAACCGATTGTTAGAAACTAAACCTCCTCACCCTCAGAAGATACCTCTGTGTGCTTCTGCATCTTATACATCTCAATTATCTCATCAACAGTGGTTGCATCTTCGGGCCGCTTATCCGTGCGCAGATCACCTATCATTCTGGGGAAACGGAGTGCATACCCGGGCGAATTACCAGTCTTACCGCATGTATGCACAGGTGATCGTGTGATCTCATCCGCTGTTACTGTGATAACATACTTGGGTTCCACCCAGTAGGTTGGCTCCATTATAGAGTTTATGCGCGCATTCGGTTTCTTGGTTTTTATGGCTGAGAGAAGCTTCTCGAGCTCGGACATCTGCTCCTCTGAAAATCCTGACCCAACCTTGGCGATTGAGTAGAACATATCCGTATGCGGGTCGTACACTGCACCCAGCACCCCGCCAAACTTGAACCTTGCACGCGCGCCCCTGCCCGCAAAGTATCCTATTATTACCAAATCGATCGTATCTGAAAGTTCGTTGCGGTATGAGCGTTTAAGTTTAACCCAGGCAAACTTGCGTGCACCTGCAATGTACGGTGCGTTCAGGTCCTTGGCCATCAGGCCCTCAAGACCCCGGGATATGAAATCGTTGAAATGCGCCTCAATCTCCTGAGATGATTTCACAAGGTAGGATTCGGAGAGTGAAAGTGTCTTTGAATCCTTTGGGATTATGGATTCCAGGAGTTTCCTGCGTTGTGTGAACGGTTTATGCGTTACATCTTCACCGTTAATGTAAAGTATATCAAATGCAAACAGTTTGAGCGGCATCTCAGCAGATTTTTCCTCCACACCATGCTTGCGTTTCCTCTGTATGGTCTGCTGGAAGGGATAAAACTCACCTGTTGCTTCATTGTATGCTAACGCCTCACCCTCGAATATGACCTCATCGCAATCGAGTTCGTTGCGCACCGCATCCACAACCTCTGGGAGCATCGCTGTCATTCGTTCCAGCCTTCTCGAGAAGATCTCAACCCTATTACCTTTGAGATGGATTTGGAGTCTGAACCCATCATACTTGGCCTCGGCTATGCATTTCCCGCCCATCTTCTCGAGTATTTCATCCGCTGATGGGAGACGTTCAGCCAATGCCGGGCGTACTGGCGTGAACGGGACCATTGTGAATTTTGAGAGTGAGGATGGATCCTGTGCATACACCTTTGCGATCAATCCAAGGTCAGAACAGAGGTTATACTTGGATTCAAGAAGTTCTCTATCGCTTTTATCACCTTTATGCATGAGTGAGAGTGCATCGAGCACTGTAGGGTCGCCCACACCGAGACGGAGCCGGCCTATTGGCAGCCTTGCAATATACCTGGCCTCAATCGGTGTTGCGTTGGCAAGCAGGTCTATGAGCAGCGAGATCTTTGTATCATGAGACCCTGCACCCGTACTCGTTGCAATCTTGTAAAATGTATTGTACACTTTCTCTATTGTAAGCGTTGTAGAGAAGAGAGAGGTTTGCTTCTTGCCTTTGCATAATAGTTCTGCCACTGTACCCAAATCACCGTGCTTGAGATAGAGGGATTCCACCTCCTTCTCAGAGTATCCCATGGCTTTTGAGAGTGAATCCCCCACTAGCTTCTCGCCTATCCCTATCTCTATACCTTTATACGGGGGGGCCACCACGCCTTGCAGTAGGTATACTGAGTACTGTATATCCTGTGGTGAGAGTTTCTTGAAAAGTGAGGAGATGATTTCAACCATTTGATTGCGCGAGCGTGTAGACTCTAATTGATCCATTGCCTGCGCAAGAACTGCAAACTCCATGTGAATAAACTATACGTACAATAATAAAAATCATAATCTATTGCAAAAACACATACAGAGGACACAGTACCTGCCCTATCTCTTTCCGCTCTTTACAAACAAATAAAAAAAACGTAGGTACCCCGAGCTATTTCTTTCCTGCCCCTTACAAACAAATACAAAAAAATTGCATGTACCCCGAGCTATTTCTTTCCTGCCCCTTACAAACAAATACAAAAAAATTGCATGTACCCCGAGCTATTTCTTTCCTGCCCCTTACAAACAAATACAAAAAAATCGCATGTACCCCGCTCTATTCCTTTCTTTCAAGTCTTCTTTTCTCTCAATAAAGTAAATCCGAGATCAAGGAATTAACTATTACTAGCAAAGATACAATACACAATTGTAATTTCGGTGTTTAGTTCTTCTTTTCTTTCAAGTAAATGTAAATCGCTAGAATCAAGGAAATTATGCCTATTACAATTAAGAGATAATACACAATTGTGTAATCCTCAGCGGGTTGTTCTTCCAGTTGGGATTGTGGGAATGCAACCAATCGTACATCACTTGGTGCCTCCTTTCTCTGAACCTGCGGTGGCATATTAAAGAAGAGCATGTATAGAGAAGATGAGATTAGGATTAGTGCAAATGCAAACAGTACAATTGAACGAATAGGGATAGGATTCTCTTTTACGCCCATTAGTTTTCTTCCTTTCTCTGTGAGCGCATAGTACTTCCATTTACGGCCCTCATCGATCTTGTATATAAGGCCCGCATCTAAAAGAATGGAAAGATGCTGGAGTATGGTGGGGGAGGCAAGTGAGAGTTCTTTTGCAAGCTCGCTCTGCGTTTTCCTCCTGCGTATCAGAGAACGCAGGATATGCATACGGCTCTCTGAATCGAGAGCCTTTCTTATCAATGAATCGCTTGCCATACTCTCTTTCATTATGCATCACTTGCAACATCCACACTCCAGTTGGTTTCACTCTATTTTATAACTCACAGTTACTGATGCAGTCACCACCTGTTCACCCGGTGAGAGGTTGGTGGATGCATAATTCTCTGCGGCCATTGCATAATAGTTCTTGTAAACCGGGCCAGGGAAGTATACATAACTGTTGCTTGCTGAGATTGGCTGGCCGAGTTTCACATTAAGGCCATCTGCAATCTTCTGGGCTTTATCCTTTACATTTGCAGATGCATACTTGAGCAGGTTTTGTTCTATTGTCCTGCGCGTCTCATCCTTGAGCGTGAAATAGATCGAGTTTACATTTGCACCAGCATTTACAGCTGCATCTACAACGGCCCCGCCATTGTTAATATCAGATGTCTTCACAGTTAAGTAATGTACAGTCTTATACCCAGTTATCTTTGTGTCATATATCTTCTCATCATCACTGCAATCAGGCTTATAATCCGGGCATATCCAGTGCGACTGTTCAACCGGGTAAACACTGTAAGATGATGTTGTAATATCTTTCTCAAGGATACCCTTGCTCAGCAGCGCTTTCTTTACCTTATTCATAATCTCAGCATTCTTTGATTGGGATAATGTTGCTGTATCCTCCTGTGTTTCAACACTCAACTGAATAACGAGTTGATCGGGTGTAACAGTCTGCTGTGCCTCACCATTAACAGTAATTGAATGCTCCTGCGCCTGATTAAGTGTAAACGTCCCATTATTTTGTGCAGGCTGCAACGATGCACTCACAAGAAAACCTGCAAGTGCAACGAGCAGTAATATTCCAAGAGAGACCAGTACCTGGCCCACACTCAGAGTGCTTGATAGTATGCACTCATCTTCTTTTCTGGCCATTCATATCACCTAAAGATACATATCCAGCGTTAAATATAAAAGAAGTTTGGTTTAGTTAGGTTTGAGACGACTGTGAGGTATTTTTTAATATTTCGTACAATGTTTCTATCAATGAGGCTTTTGTTTGAATTATCATCTCAATCTAATGCTGCTTATGATCTCTCTTATTATACAAAAATCCAAGGGTTTGTCTATAACCTTGTTCGAAACAGCCCTTACAGTATTCTTCATAATAAGAAAGGATACAAGTTTTTCTGTTTTTCCAATATATTTCCAATAGGTAATTTCAAAGAAGGGGATAAAAGACGTTTGATTATATCCTCTCCTGATATTGGGTTCATAAGAATAATTCAGGATGCTCTTACTGATCGTAAAGAATCAATACATATAGGTGATCTGAGTTTTAAGGTTGAATCCATGAAAGTACTACAACCTAAACTGAGAGATGGTGTTAAACTCATCACTGCAACGCCCATCATAATAAGAATTCCAAAAGCCAACTATGAAAGATATGGAATAAAATCTGATAAGGAGTATGTATACTGGAGGCCCACATACTCATTTGAAGCGTTCATAAAACAGCTTGAAGAGAACATATTCAAGAAATACAATGAATTTTATAATAGTAAAACAGAGGAATTTCCGCTCTTTGAGATCTTCAATTTCAAGAAATCCACTGTAAACCATGTGGTGATAGATGGAAAGGAATATCGGTTCTTTGGTAGCACATGGGAATTTATATTTAACGGTTTAAAGTATGATAGGAAAAGGAGAGAAATACTCGAGTTCGCCATGGATTGCGGATTCGGTGAGAGAAATACGTTTGGGTTTGGGTTCGTGAATGTGGTGAAAGGTGTAGTTTGATGTTCTACGAAATAATTGAATTGGGTAGGCTATCGAAAGAAAAGAGTATTGCTGCAGATCTATTCACTAGAGATACTAATGCTATTTTGATTGTTATAGAATTTGATGATGCTTGCAATTACATAGGGTGTTCTCTCGAGCATTTTGATCCTAACAAGAAAGAGAAGTACTTATATATGAAAAAGGCTTCTAATGGCCCAGATTTTTCACCAACTGCAAAAGTAACCGAAATAAAGAAAACTCTTAAAACCAAAATCATTGGTTGGTTTAAAACATATAATGGGAATGACCCACTGATAAAAAAGCTAACCAAAATTATAAACACAAAAAAAGAAAGCATTGAAAAGGATCTTGAACAAACTTTTAATCAAATAGATAGAAAAACGAAAAAGGCAATAACCATAAAAATAGGTGGAAAATACGTTGGAGAAATTGAAGGTTTCCGCAAATATTTTGAAGAGTCTTACCGTGAAAGACAAACGAGTCAAAAAAGTAAAGGAGAAATACGTGGAGAAGCAATATGTATTGGCTGTGGAGAAAAGAAAGTTGTGTCACCATTGGCAGCCGCGAATTCTTTTAAATTTGCTACTGTTGACAAAATTGGATTTACGACCCATTTTAATCAAAGTGATTCATGGAAAAACATCCCATTATGTCAAGACTGCGGAGATTCTCTGACGATTGGTAAAAATTTGCTAGATAAACATCTTAATTTCAATATGTATGGTATAGCGTTTTATATGATACCTCAATTTATATTGGGAATAAGTGATAAACAGCACATCTCTGATTTAATAGAGCATATTAAAAAAGGGAGTAAAGATGAAAAAGATATTGAAACCTTCATATGTGAAGAGGATCATCTTAATGAGATTTTAAGTGAAAAGGACGTTCTATCATTTAAGTATTTATTCTATATTAAAAAAAGCGAACGAATGATAATCTTGGGTGTGAGTGATGATGTTTATCCTTCATGGCTAAATAAAATATATAAAAGTAGAGAAGAAAGTAGTATTAGCTATTCAATCTTCAAGGAAGAATTTCTCAAAAAAATATTTGGAGCCAAATATTCAGGAAATCTCAAATTCCATACGCTTGGCGCAGAATTTAAAGAATTCTTTCCATTAGATTCTAAGACATTAGGAAATCATCAGAAATCCTATGTTGACATTATCAACTCAATACTTTCAAGAAGAACTTTACCTAAGAAATTTATCATAAGTGCCTTTGTTCCTGTTCTAAGACAAAAGTTCACTGCGGAGAGTAATGTTAAATTTATAAGTCCTACTTTAGACTCTATTAAGATATTAGCTTTCCTAAGAAAGCTTGAATTATTGAAAGGTGAAACAATGGAAAACGAATGGGAAAAGAAAGCTTGTTTCTTTGTGGGTGTTTTAGCTGCAAAACTAATGGCTGCTCAATTTGCAATAAGAGGGAGTACACCATTTGTAAAAAAACTTCATGGTTTGCGAATAAATGAAAAAAACCTCAAAGATATTTTCCGAGAAACTAAGGCAAAATTACTTGAATATGATATTTATAGCTATCAAGAGTTTGAACAAATGGCTGCCGAAGCACTAGTAAAAAGCAAAGAAGGGTGGAAACTCTCACCAGATGAAATAAGCTATTACTTTACTTGTGGTTTAGCCCTTGGAAAAGGATTTAAAAATGTAGAAGATGCAAAAAGCATATTAAAAGAGGTGTTCTAGATGATGGAAGAAAAAGTTGTGAAAAATAGGTCGGAAATTTTGTTTTTGTATGACTGTAAGGATGCAAACCCAAATGGTGACCCGTTGGATGAAAATAAACCTAGAATAGATGAAGAAACAGGAATAAATATAGTCACTGATGTTCGACTCAAGCGAACGATACGGGATTATCTGATATCAAAACTTGGTAAGGAGAGTGTATTTATTAGATTAGAAAGAGAAAAAAATGGTGAACTTAAAAGTAGAGGTAAAAGAATTGAGGAAATGGAAAAAGAACGAAAAGAACCCTGGAAAAAGTGTATTGATTTAAGGCTGTTTGGTGCGACAATAGGTGTAGAAAAAGAAAAAAGCACGGGGTCTGAAGGCAAAGGGGAATCTATTGCAATTACCGGCCCGGTTCAATTTAGATTTGGGAGATCTCTCCACAAAGTGGATGGCCCTATTCTAATAAAAGGCACAACTGTTATGCCATCAGAGGCCGGTAATAAACAAGGCACATTTACAGAAACGTGGATTCTTCCATACTCTCTCATCGCATTTTATGGAATTATAAATGAAAACGCTGCAAAAGATACAGGATTGACTGAAGAAGATGTTAAGCTCTTACTTGAAGGTACGTGGAATGGAACTAAGAATTTGATAACAAGAAGCAAAGTAGGTAGCACTCCGAGATTTTTGATGCGAGTCATTTACAAAAAGAGTAATTTTTACATTGGCAATTTAGATAAGAAAATTAAGTTAATCTCAAATAAACGTGATGAAGAACTTAGGGACATCGCTGATGTAAAATTAGATTTATCCGAGTTAATTTCAGCATTGCAAAAAGAAAAAGACAATATAGAGAAAATAGAATACAAAATAAGCCCAGATTGTGCTATTGAAGGCGATTTAAAGAAATTGGGAGTACACTTAGAAGAACTGTCATTCTAAAGGTGAAAATTTGGAAGCTTTAATTTTTGATGTTTTTGGGGAATACGGTTGTTTTCGTATACCTTATACTACAACATCCGTAGTCTCCTATCCTTTTCCACCTAGAACGGCCATAACCGGTCTAGTAGCTGCGATTCTTGGTTTAAAAAAGGAATCATATGAACATATTTTCAACGAAGAGAATAGTCAAATAAGTATTCAAGTCCGTTCTCCACTTAAAAAAATTAGGGTTGGATTAAATCTAAATGATACAAAACATGGAATTACGTTAAAAGAAATCTCTAAAAAAACGAAAACACCGAGGACTCAAATACCTTTTGAATTTATCAAGGACTGTAACTACAGAATTTACATCTGGCTAAAGGACAAAGAGTTGTTTAACAAATTAGAAGAACACCTATCCACGCATACTTCTGTTTATACTCTATATTTGGGAGTGGCATTTGGATTGGCTGATTTTAAATTCATAGGAAAATATAAAACGGAAAAGAAATCTGGAGAAGAGATTCTTATACATAGTGTTATTCCAAAGAAGTATATAAATAACATGGTCGTACAAAGCGACAAAAAATATCTTGTGATAAATAGAGTACCACACTATATGAACAATCTAAGGGAAGTCACTAAGTTTGAAGATTTTATATACGAAGCGGAAGGTAAACCAATACTATTTAGAAATATAGAATACAATAAGGTGAAATTAGAAAATGAGATACAACACATCATATTTTTCTGATTTAAAATCACATCCTAAGAAACTTTTAGAAAATCATTTAAGAGAGGTTAGCGAGCTTTCTAGAGAAATTGTAAGAACAAAAAAAATTAAGAACTCAGAGAATATTGAAAAGGTGTCTTATTTAATAGGGATTTCCCATGATTTTGGGAAGGCAACAACATTTTTTCAGGAAAAACTCAATAAAGGAGAAAGGACACATAATGCAAACCATTCATTTATTTCTGCTCTATTTGGATATTATATTTTGAGTCATTATTTCCCTGGAGATAAAGTACCACTATACGGTTGGATAGTAATATCAAGACATCATGGGGATCTAAAAAACATAACACCGACTGAAGTTACAAGACTCAGAAATGGTGAAGAAAGGGAAATACTTGAAAAGCAAATAGAAGATCTACGAACTAAAAAAGAAAAACTTGAGATAATATTTCAAAATCTGCTGGATGATTTTGAGTATAAACCAAATATGATAGAGGAGTTTTTGTCGGAGTTAAACCAGAATATGGATGAATATTTAAAAAGAATTTCCAACGGATTAAAAGAAATTGAAAGAAGTAATAAAATAGATCACTATTTTTCAATAATGTTTCTTTATTCTGTTTTACTTGACGCCGATAAACTAAGCGGATGCGATTATTCTGATCTTCCATTAAAAGAGAGGATTAAGTTAAATGATGATATTGTAGATGTGTATTTAAGCAAAATGAAAAGTTATTCTAAAAACGAAATCAATGAATTGAGAAGAATGGCATATAATGAAGCCATAAAAAAACTAAATAGTACAGATATAAAAAATCACAGAATCTTTGACCTTAATCTCCCAACAGGTCTAGGAAAAACACTAATAAGCATGTCTGTGGCAATAAAACTAAGAAATCGTGTTAATACCGAACTTGGGTTTTTGCCAAAGATTATATATGCAGCTCCTTTTTTATCAATAATTGATCAGAATAAAAAAGTATTTGAAGATGTCTTAACAGATCATTTTGGGGGGGAGATTCCTTCAAAACTTTTAATAGACCACCATCACATCTCTGATATTTTTTATAAAGAAGAAAAAGAATTAGAACCGCTAGAGCCTGAAAAAGCATTAATACTAATAGAAGGTTGGCATTCTGAAATAATTGTTACAACCTTTGTACAGCTGTTTCACAGTCTAATCACAAACAGAAATAGGGCCGCTAGAAAATTTCATAATATAACAAATTCTATAATTATACTCGACGAATTCCAAACAATACCAACAAAATATTGGTCTCTAATAAGAGAGGCACTTGAGTATTTATCACAAAATTATAATTGTTTTATCATTGTAATGAGTGCCACACAACCATTAATTTTTCAAAAGGAAGAATGCATTAACTTGGTGGATGAACCAGAATATTTTAACAAAGTAAATCGCTATGCTATCAACTTTAAAGGTGAATTTACATTTGAAAAATTCAAGGAAGATATATTGGATGAGTTAAAATCAAATGATGTCATGATTATATTAAATACTATCAAAAGTTGCAAAGAGCTCTATACTTATCTAAAACAAAAACTTGCAGACACTGAACAAACCAAAAATGATGAAAACGGTATATGCAAGCTGAAAGATGGCACTATGTTAATCAACCTCTCAAGTAATATTATACCTTATCATAGATTAAATAGAATAGACGAAATAAAAAAGAATAAAGACAATAGAAAGATAATCATAACAACACAATTAATTGAAGCTGGTGTGGATATAAGTATTCCTGTTGTTTTTCGTGATTTTTGTCCTTTAGATTCGATAATACAATCTGCTGGCAGAACAAACAGAAATTTTGAATCATCCACAGGGGGAGATATACACATATTATATCTTATAGATGAAAGAAAGAAGTATTTCTCTAATTACATATATGACCAAGTGCTTCTATATACAACAAAGAGATTGATTGAAAAGCTACCTCAAAAAACAATTTCCGAAAAAGATTTTGTTCTACCTATCTATAAAGAATATTGCAAAGAACTGACCAATAAAGTTTCAGAGGAAGAGAGTAGACAAGTTTTAGAGATACTTCGTAATCTAAAATTTGAAGAAATTATGAAGTTCAAATTAATCGAAGATGAAATACCGGCAATAGATATTTTTGTAGAAATAAATGATGATGCTAAATGTTGCCTACAGGATTATAAAAGATGTGTTCAATTATTAAAAGAAAAAAGACAGGATCCATTTAGATTAATAGCTGAAACCGAGAGAATTAAAAGAAAATTATATCAGTACACTATATCTGTATCATTAAACAAAATAAATCCTAAGGAATTGGAAAACATAATAGAAAATGTGGAAACTTTTAAGGTAGTCAGAAAAGAAAAAGATACGCTAGACAAATACTATGATATGGAAACTGGTTTTAAAGATAACGAAAAAAACTCTTTTGAGATACTATGAAAATAACTGGTGTAATGGTTCAGTACTATAAATCTTGTATTACGGAGTTGTGGTATTTTACACATGGGGTAATTCCTATACAAGAAGATGAAAATTTAAGAATTGGAAAATTTATAGAGGAACAATATAAGACAAGAGAAAAAATACGTAATGTTGTAATTGATGACTCTATTTCAATAGACCTTTTAAATTCATTTGGAGAAGTGGTGGAAATAAAAAAATCCAGAATAATGAACGAGCCTAAACTTTATCAGCTATATTATTATCTATTAAGGCTAAAAAGAAAAGGCTTACTTCTTGAAGGAAGATTAGTAATTCCACAAGAAAGGAAGACAATGAAGATTTTATTAACTCCTGAAATTGAAGCAGAACTCATAAATATTGAGAAAGAAATAGCTAACATAGCAAAAGAAAAGAAACCACCAGAACCTATAAGAAAACCTTACTGCAAAAAATGTGCATACTATGAATTATGTTGGGTTGATTAGGTGTTTATATGAAGAAGAACTTTCACATTGTTTCAGAAGGGATACTGGAAAGACAGGAGAATACGATCTATTTCATAAATAAAGGTGGAAAAAGACCTTTACCAATAGAGAGTATCCAACAGTTATATGCACATGGGCCCTTAACTATTAGTTCAGGAGTTGTACATTACTTCGCACAGAAAGGAATTCCTATTCACTTCTTCAACTATTATGGATTTTATGATGGAAGTTTTTATCCGAGGGAAAAGTTAATTTCTGGTGAATTGTTAGTTAAACAAGTTGAGCATTACATTGATCCAATAAAGAGAATGAGAATAGCAAGGAAAATAGTTTATGGTGCTATAGAGAATATGAGAAAGACAATTACAGAATATAAGATTGAAGGAAAAGTAGATGCTCTATCAAAATTGGCAAGTGAAGTTGAGAATGCAAATACGATTACTGAATTGATGAATGTTGAGGCAAGAGCAAGAATTGAATACTATGATTGCTTTGATTATATACTTACAGGTGATCTAAAGTATGAAAGAAGAACGAGACAACCACCTGAAAATGAGATAAATGCATTGATAAGTTTTGGTAATTCTCTTCTTTATACTACAACTTTAACTGAGATTTATAATACACAATTGAGTCCTGTTGTTTCATATCTTCATGAACCTGGTGAAAGGAGGTTCTCACTTTGTTTAGATATAAGTGAGATATTCAAGCCATTGATTGTGGATAGGTTGATCTTCTATTTAGTGAATAAAAGAGTAATACAGAAAGAGGATTTCAGAAAAGAGGTAAATAGGATTTTACTGACGGAAGAAGGTAAAAGGAAATTTCTTCAATATTATGAAGAGAAGCTTGCAACAACCATTAAACATAGGTCTCTTAGGAGAAATGTATCTTATCAGAGACTTATACGTTTGGAAGCATACAAGCTGATAAAGCACATAATGGATATAAAGGAGTATAAACCGTTTGTTATGTGGTGGTAAGTTGTACGTTATAATTGCTTATGATGTAAGTGTTGAAAGAGTAAATAAAGTCAAGAGCTATCTACGTACTCAACTTACTTGGATTCAAAATTCATTATTTGAAGGGGAGATAACTGAAAGTCGTTATATGGAAATAAGAAAAAATCTTTTAGATATAATCAATGAGCAAGAGGATAACGTTGTCATATATAAATTCTCAAGTCCTAATATCATGGAAAGAGAAAATTATGGGATGAAGAAAGGAGATCCGAATGATATTATACTGTAGAAGTCGCGAATCACAGGCTCCTTTTGCAGAATCGCCCTTTCGCGACAAAATTACAGAAAGGTTTTATATTTCTCCGTCGTATATATACTTGTAATTTTGCCTGTTAGAATCAGACTAAAGTAGGATTGAAACGTCGATGTCTTCATTGGATTTCCTTCTGAGTCTTTTGTTAGAATCAGACTAAAGTAGGATTGAAACCTTTATACATTTTTTGTTCTTGAGGAGGCTG
>Ga0272448_1006026_pt1 | contig 13194 bp, 8 predicted proteins | sample YNPCB0191_FD_202220 | JGI IMG/M metagenome (GOLD analysis project Ga0272448, IMG submission 202220) | Hot spring sediment microbial communities from Yellowstone National Park, WY, United States - YNP-CB-019-1 | ecosystem: Environmental > Aquatic > Thermal springs > Hot (42-90C) > Sediment...
CCCGTCCCCACCTTGATCACGATCCGGCGCGCTCCGAGGATGCAGCTCCGAGAAGAGTTGTCCGTCATTGTTTATCGGTACCCAGCCGTTGGCCGCCCACACTCGCGGGCCGCGGCCTGCCGCATCGCGGTGCGTGGCGAACTTCTATCGCGCTCCAATCTTCTTCAGTATCTTGATGATGTTCTCCAGGCAGATGCGGCTGGCGTACTCGCCGGATTCGGAGAACTTCGCTCCGCCGGGACGGTTGACCTCTTCGGTCGAAAGGGCCTTGGGGCGCCAGTGCGTCTCGAGCGAGGCGTAGCCCTTGTAGCCGTCGCGGATGAGGGCTCGGAACTGGCCCTCGTAGTCAATGACCCCCGTGCCGACCGGGACGCAGCCGAGCTTGCCCGTCTGCGGATCCGTTCCCCAGTCCTTGACATGGACGTGAACCATGTGTGGCTTGATCAGCTCGTACCCGTCGGGGTAGGGCACCTCTTCGACCTGGTCGTCCGTGCAGGAGTTGCAGGGGTCCCAGGTCGCTCTAACGTACGGCGAGTTCAATTCTTTGAGGAATGGGACGAGCACTTTGGCCGTGCCGATCATCGTGGCCGCTTCGTTCTCGATCCCCAGGGTGGCACCTTCGCGTTTCAGAATCTTGATCGGTTCCTCGAACTTGTCGAGGATGCGCTGCTTGTGCTCTTCATAGCGGCCCTTCCGCCAGAAGGTGAACCCGCGGATCATCCTGCAGTCGAACTCCCTGCCGAGGTGGATGCACTTGCGGAGGATGTCGAGGTGCTGTCTGTACTCCTCCTCGGAGTCAATGTCGCACTTGAAGAACGGCGAAGCAATCGAGCAGACCTTGAGCCCCGTGCCCTTGAGGATGTCTTTCATCTTGGCCACGTGGTCCGGTGGGATCGCCTGGGGCGGATTGTTCCAGACGCTCCTAATCTCGATCCCGTCGAGCTCGTACTCGACGGCCACATCCACAGCCAACTTGAAGTCCTGGGTAATCTCGTCCGTGAATACTGCTAACCTGAACATTCGTCTCTCCGTGTCCTCTGTGGCCCGGTTCGAGCCCTACTTCAGTGGAAGGTTTACGGGACGTCCGCTCTGTGCCGAGCGGTAGATGGCGAGGATGATTTCGACGGCCTTGCGTGCCTCCTCGCCGTTGACGAGCGGCTCCGTGCGGGTCTCGATCGCGCGGATGAAGTCCACGAACTGCCGGCGATGCCCCTCAAAGCCGATGGCTGCCGGGTCCGCCGCTCCGCCGCCCGTCTTGGTCTTGGCTGCGAAGTCCTCTCGAATCCGGGCGTCCTCCGGCTGTTCCTGGGCGAACTTCCAGTGAACGATATTCTCCTCCTCCATCACGACCGAGCCGCCGCTACCGCAGATTTCCAGCCGCTTGAGGAAGCCGGGAAAGACCGAGGTCGCCCCCTCGATCACTCCGAGCGCACCGCTCCGGAACCTGAGGGCCGCGACAGCCGTATCCTCGACCTCGATCCGCTCGTGAGCAAGCGTCCCCGCGAAGGCCGAGACCTGCTCGACATCGCCCATGAACCATTGGAGGAGGTCAATGGCGTGGATGGACTGGTTCATCAGCGCCCCACCGCCGTCGAGCGCTCGCGTCCCCTTCCACCCGCCCTTGTCATAGTACTCCTGGGAGCGCCACCATTTGACATACGCATCGCCGAGCGTGATCCGTCCGAAGCGGCCCGCGTCCACGGCCTTTTTCGTCGCCTGCGCCGCGTCGTGGAACCGGGAGGGGAAGATACCGCACACCTTGACGCCGTGCTTCCGGGCCGCATCGTTGATCCTGTCCACGCGCTCGAGCGTGATGTCGAGCGGTTTCTCCACGATCACATGCTTGCCAGCCGCCGCGGCCGGCACCGCAGTGTCCGCATGCAAGCCGCTCGGCGTGCAGATCGTCACAATATCAATCTCGTCCAACCTCAGCATCTTCCCGACATCCGTGAAGTACCGGCAGCCGAACTTCTCGGCCAGTCGCCTCGCACTTGCCTCGACGACGTCCGCTACCGCGACCAGTTCAGCCTCCGGGATTGCTTGGATGGCTCTGGCGTGAAACTCTCCGATGAGACCGCAGCCAACGATCCCGAAGCCGTGTTTGCTCATCTCGCTCCTCCTGCGTCTTTGGAATAGTTTACCCTCTCGGGCTGTCGAATCAAGCGCCCCACTGGCGGCTGGGTGCAGGAACGGCCTCGACTCCCACCAGGGCGCCGTCGCCGAGGCGAGCGCTGGAATGAGCGAGCCGCTCCGCTACTTCGGCTCGGGGCTCGCCAGTGGCCGCGATCATGCACCCGGCTCGGTGCAACGCTCGAGTAGCCGAATGACGACCGGCCCGATCAAGCCGCCGCCGCACATGCTTTGCTCGAATGGGATCGCGATCCTGTCGTATGGCACTTCCCAGCCCGGCCCGCGCCGGCCAGCCCAATCACGTCGAACCCGGTCGGAGGCGATCACGTTGGCGAGTGTGTTCGTCACCGTGATCTCCAGTTCGAACCGGCCGCTCGCGTCCTGCATCTCCACGCTCCACGGCGGACACACGAGCGTCGCGATCTCGGTGCCGTTGACCCGGACGCGCGCCGCGTATTCGACCTCACCCAGCTCCAGGCGCACGATGCCGCCCTGCCAGTCCTTCGGCACCTGCACCGTGGTACGGTAGACGACGTCGCCGGAGAAGTCGGCGCCGAACCGCTCGCGCCAGCGGCCGAGTCCCATCGGCTGCCACTCGGCCGACGGGGTCTCGCGAATCTCGTAGTCGTGCGGCCCCACATCGAACCGACGCCTCGTGCGTGCCTCCCAGCCGCTGTCGAGTACAAGCTCTCGGCCGGGCACCGCCCGCAATGTCGGACGCGGCTTGGCCTCCGTGTCGTCCAGCAAGAGGAGCGCCGACTGGCCTGCGGCGAGTTCGAGCGGCACGCAGACTCGTCCGGCGCACGACAAGTCGTGTTGGAGAGCGGAGACACTGCCGTCGAATGGATCGAGCACCTTGGGACGACCATGGCCGACGACGTACATCCGGCCCCGGTAGGTAGTCTGTCCTTCGTTGAAGAGGAAGTAGAGAGCGCCGTTGCTCAGCCGTCTGCCGGTGACGCGGATTCCGTCCGTCGGCGGCGCCAGTTCGACGAGCTGAGGAAGCGTTCTTGCGAGTGCGTCGGCGTCCGCGAATACGGCGACCCGGTCGAGCAGCGGTCCGAGAGTCTGCTTCATCCGCGCTCCGCCGTCCATGGCGACTTCGGGGATTCCGCCGAGGCACAGGAGCCGCCCGCCCGCTCGCACGAACCTGGCTATCGTGGCTACGCCCCGGTCGGCCAGCCAGCGGCTGGGACCCGTGACGAGCCAACGGTAGCTCATCCGCCCGACGCGCAAGCCGGCCGACGCGTCAACGTCCCCGCCCCCGAGCAGGTCGTCGTCAATCAGGTCGAACTCGCACTGCCTGCGGAGCAGTGCTTCCGCAAGAGCTTCGTAGCCCTTCACTGAATCGTCGTCCGTCCCGGTCGCCCACATATCGCGGACGGGATAGTAAAGAGCGGCATCCACGATAGGCTCACCGCAGCTCAGTGCGTACCCGACGCGGGCGGCGTAACGGTGGAAGTGCGGCATGTAATCCCAGAGCGGATTCGCCCTGCCGAAGTGGGGCCGCAAGCCGGCTATGTGATGGTCTCGGGTGGACATCGGATAGCACCCGAGTACCAGCATGTTGACGCCGCGGACGAACTGGTAGTCGAGAATCCACTTCATCTGCTCGATAGTGATCCCGTTGCCGTACACCGCGTAGGACTCCGTGAAGACAAACGGGACGCCGTTCTGATGGGCCGTGCTTGCGGCATACTTCGGGAAGTGGTGGTTCGGCTTGCCTGGGAAGACTTGTTGCCAGATCACGTCGACGCCCGGCAGGTCCATCTCGCGGAGCATTCGGAGGACGTGCCCGAAGCCGTGCCGGATCGCCCCCATCGTCTCGTCTTCGCCGCCCAGGTGACCGCCAAAGAGCAGGCCGTGCGCTCGGCACCAGTCGCGCAGCGCCCTGAAGTACGCGCTTTGGAAGCGGGCCGACCACCAGTCGAAAAAGTCAACGCGAACGCGCATGTCGTCACGTGTCAGGGCGCCCGGGAGTTTGGCGAACGCGTCGAGGCAATCGTCAATGCGGTAGCCGAACCGGCGCGCGAAGTCGTCCTTCGCATCGTTCGTCCAGGGGATTTGGCGTCCCGGGACGACCCCGGGGACGGCCGGTTCGTCGGTGAACGCGAACCGGATCGTAGTGCCGAAGAACTGGCCGACTGCGTCGCGGTAGCGCTCGTAGGTGAGGGCGATGAAGGTTCGAGTCGTCTCCGGGTTCAGCAGGTCCGTCCGACCAGGGTGCCGCGTCGGCCGCCATTCGCCTGCTTCGTCGCGGCTCAGCGCGACGGCTGCAAGGTCGGGGTTCGCAGCGGCGACCCGTCCGGAAGCGAGGCCCGAAGGCCAGCCCCCTTCGTCGTAGAGCCAGTAGTTCATGCCGAGACGGGCTGACTCCTCGACCGCGAAGCGAACCTTTCCGAAGAACTCCGGCGACAGATAGTCAGCATCCATCAGGCTGCCAAAGTGCAGGGTTCGGAACTCCCGCGGCATCGGCAGAGCACAGACGCTTCGGGCCTCGTGCTCTCGCATGTCGCGAAGCTGCTCGGCCAGCACCCGCTCGTCGAGGCGCCCGTTCCAGAGCCAGAAGTAGCCTGGGTAGAAGTGGGCCTCAGGGCAGCGGAATTGCTCCATCGCAAAGGACAGAGGGTAATCGACGAGTTGCACGGGCGATTTTTTCGTGTCCGACATCTCGATGCTCCTGCCACGATTAGACTCATGACGGGGCTCCCGCGCAAGGCCGCCCCGGTCCCTGGCCTGCGCGCCCCTGCCCGGACCGGAGAATCACTCGAGCCAGAGCCTGCGGCTACGGCCCGTACGTCATCTGCTCGTCCTCGCCCCGGTCCGTCGAAGGGGGCGCACACATCCGCCGTTCGCCATTCTTCGTCTCCCATTCGCCCAACGCACTCTCGGCAATGGTGTGCTCTGCCCGTGGCTGCGAAGCGCGTCCGGCTCGATCGGGGCCTCGACAGAGGCTGTTTTGCGACCGAGAATGAGGGTAAGATTAGGAGCGAGACGGAATTGCCATCGAGAACGGAGGGGACTTTCGACTCCGGCTGCTGGCGGCGATAGGAGGAAAGATCGGATGACATCTCGGGAACGTGTCTTGCTGGCCCTGGGACGCAAGAAGGCCGACCGCGTGGCCGTCCACGATTCGCCCTGGGGGACAACGGTCCAGCGCTGGCACAAGGAAGGACTGCCGGAAAATCAGTCTGCCGAGGACTACTTCGGCTTCGAGTTTCGTGGCTTCGGCGGCGACAACTCGTTCCAGCTCGAACGCAAGGTCATCGAGGAGACCGACGACTACGTGATCGCCACCGACGGCAACGGGGCGACGATGAAGAACTGGAAGAAGAGCACGTCCACGCCGGAGTTGATCGACTTCACCGTGAAGACCCGCGCGCTCTGGGAGGAGTACAAGCCGCTCCTGGCATGGCGCGATACCAGGGTGAACTGGGAGGGCCAGCGCAAGGCCTATGACGCAGCCCGGGCCAAGGGGCTTTTCTGCTTCGCAAGCTTCGGTCCCGGCTTCACGAAGATCTGCAATACCTGCGGCCCGGAGCGAGTGCTCATGGCCATGATTGACGATCCCGAGTGGGTGAAGGACATGTTCATCACCGATGCACAGCTCTGCGTCGCCATCGCCGAGGAGATGATGGCACGCGGGTTCGACTTCGACGCTGGGTGGGTGTTCGACGACCTCGGATTCAAGCACAAGGGGTTTTTCTCCCCGGCGACCTATCGCGAACTGCTCCTGCCCGCGCACAAGCTGATCTGCGACTGCTTCCATGGCCGCGGCAAGCCGATGCTCCTGCACAGTTGCGGCTACGTGACCGAGTTCGTGCCGCTGTTCATCGAGGCGGGTTTCGATTGTCTGCAACCACTCGAAGTGAAGGCCGGCAACGACCTGCTCGGTTTGAAGCAAAGGTACGGCGATCGGCTCGCGTTCATGGGCGGAATCGACGTTCGCGCCATGGCGCACCCCGACCCCAGGGTCATCGAGCAGGAGATCGCGTCAAAAATCCCTGCGGCCAAGCAGGGCGGCGGCTATATCTACCATTCGGATCACTCCGTGCCCGACAACGTAAGCTTCCAGCAGTACTGCCGCGTGATGGAGCTGGTTTCGAAGTACGGAAGGTTCTGAGCAAAACGAGCGATAAGGACGAGTCGGACACAGCCACCGGCTCTACGCGACGAGTGGGGCCGTAAGCGCCCTGCCGGTGGGGTTCAGCGTACGCCGCTGGCGGGTTTTCGACACGAAGCATGTGCGGCTCGACGCGGGAGGGGCCGCTCGTCCGATCCCGTGGCGCTCAGTGCCACCACTTCTTGCGGCGGAGGTCGTCCACCCAATTCTCGATGGCGGCGTAGAGCGACCGAGCTTCGGCGGCAAGGCTCAGCCCCTCGGCGGGAGCGAGGGCTTGTCGAGCTCGGAGCTCGTCAATTATCTCCAGGGCCTCTTCTACGCAAAGCAGTGCGCGCTTGCACTGCGCGATGTTGCCGCAAAGAGTAGCACGCCCGTAGCCGAGCGTGTGGCCGCTGGCAATCATCGCAGGCGCCAGGCTGGCCGCGTGCAGCAGCCGTCGCTCCTCCTCGCCCCCGTCCTCCTGATTGACGTGTCGCTGCACGATGCTGAAGAACTCGCGGGCGTTCTGGAACGCCGGAATATCCTCGAACGACGAGTACACTGGCTGAGCAGCGTCCAGCACCGGCACCTGGAACCGCGGGTAGCACTCCTCCCGAGCTTCGCACGCATCGCATCTCCGGTTCTCCGAGCGGCATTCCTCGATCAAGTGGTTCCAACCGAGCTCCTCGGCAATCTTCCGCTCGCGACACGGGTCGTCCTTGAGCGTTTCGAAAAGCTCCTCGTACTTCAGAGCCATGAGCTCGGCCCTCTCGAGAAAGGTGTTCCAATCCTCTTCCGTCCAGTCCGCAGGATCGACCTCGGACTCTTCGAACTCTTCCGGCGACATGCCCTTACCTCCGTAGCTCGATCATCTACTATCGTTGCGAAAGATACGGGAAGAGCACCTCCCTGACACGATCAACATACTGCGGAACAAGTGGTCCGTATGAACGGCTTCTCGGCCCGTCTCTATGGCCCCACCCGCCTTGGAACCGTTCGGGAATGGCAAAGTACTCAGCCACCCGATACCTCTCTCGACGTCCAACCTTCATCCTTTAATTATCGGCCATCGTCCCCGCTGAATCAAGCCGGTTTAGTCACTTTGCCAGGAGATCGTATCCAGGGGGAGGAAGAGAAGAACACCACCTGCCCTGGGGGGAAGGGCAGGTGGTGGCTTGACAGACTGTTTAGCCAGGTATGTGTCCGCAACCTCGCTCAGTGGCGATCCAGTGTCCTCAAGAAGGCTCGCCACTGGCCCCTCGGCTCCTGGAGGAAACGAGGAAGGAAATCTTAGATGGCCATCCCGTGCAACCTCCGCCGTCCCTACGGGACTCCGGTGATCTCATATCCGCCCGTGCTCCGGAACCCCAGGAATGAATTCCTGGGCTATTGCCCGGCGTGCCTTCGGCACTGAGCCTGGATCTGGAGTAATTGTGCCCGGTCCTTGCGGGGCTCACGCTCGGATTGACGACCCTGCTACAGCCCCGGCGTTACATCACGGCTCTCTCGTCTGTCCCCGCGGCACTGAGGCTGGATCTTACGACCCCCGCTCCGAATCGAGACCATCCCCTCCCGGCTACTGACGGTCGTCCCCTTGGGACGGTGCCAGGAGCTCCGAGGCCAGGCAACAATCATGCCGGCCCCATGCGAGAGTGTTCGTACACCCCAGTGAATCGCTGGGCGGACAGACCAGCCGGGGCCGCCCGCGGTCGCCGCACGGCACGCCTCGGCAAGCACCCTCCGCGAAAGGGTAGATTCCTCCGGAAGCTGGGCTTGCAGCAGGTCCGCTCGGCGGGACGTCATGACCTTACAAATCCTGACAGCCCGAATGCGGGCTGTGGTATCATAAGGGTGTGAGGATGATGGTGGTGCTCGCGCTTGCGGGTCTGAACGTGTTGGCGGCAGAGGTCCGCCTGCCGGCGACCATTGCGAAACAGAATGTCTACGAAGAAACTCGTGGCGTGATCGAGTACTTTGCCTGCACGTCGAAAGGGAAAGCCTACGAGAGCATACTGGTCATAGACTGCGACGCGGAGGAGGTCTGCACGAAGCTCCTCGCCCTGGGGCTCAAGCCGGGTAGTCCCGCCGCCGATGTGGACGGCAAGCACATCCTCCCGACCGGCGACCGTGTTTCCCTCACGGTGGAGTGGAACCAGGACGGCAAGACCGTCTCGCACAAAGCAAACGAGTTTCTCGTCAACTCGAGAACCGGCAAGCCCATGCAGGACACGAGTTGGGCCTTCGTGGCCACCAAGAGGGTGGCCGACCCGGTGTCGAACAGGGAGCGAATCGCCGCAGCCGTCTCCGGGAACCTCATTGCCGTCCACCATCTCGATCCCGCTGTCCTCATCCAGAACCCGCTCGCCGAGGCAGAGGATTCGAACCTTTACAAGGCAAACACTGCTCTGCTGCCCAAAGAGGGCACGGCGGTCACGCTCGTGATCGCGCCAGCCGTCTTCGAGGGGCGCTGCGTCCACGCCTTCGTCTCTGGCAGAGTCCAGGGCGTAGGATTCAGAGCCTTCACCCAGCAGGTTGCGAAGACGCTGAAGCTCGGCGGCTGGGTCAGAAACCTCGACGATGGCCGGGTGGAGTTGCTGGCCCAGGGCCCCCCCGCCGCGGTCGAGAAGCTCCTGGCCGAGGTCAGCCGCGGGCCGCGTGGAGCCAAGGTCGAGAAGGTCGTAACGAACGACGAGCAGCCCACGGAGGTCTTCTCCACATTCGAGATCAGGTACTGAACGCTTCCCGGAGGGCGGGCCAGACAGTGAAATGCCGGCAGACCTCGAGCGGAGACCGTAGGGAGCGTGTGACAGCGAGCTCCGTCCCACCCGTTTCGGCACCCGGCGTGGAGTCCGGTAGCGTGCGATCCACATTGGACACCGACGCTGCCGCCCATGTGGAGCGTCGCGCTTTCCGCCTCGTACATGGCGTTTCGCGACGCAGCGGGCGCCATCCGAAACTGACCGTTCCCCGGTGCCGCTTATCAGCAACCACGCTGTGTCTGTTGATTCTCCTGCCTCTCGGTTCCCTCGGCTTCATCGCCCGCATATACAGCCTTCAGGAGGTTCTCGATGCCTCGAAGGTCATCTGTGTGGGGCAGGTAGAGTCCGTGGACGCGGCGAGGATGCTGGCCGTTGCGACAATCTCCGAGACTCTCAAGGGAGAGAACCGATATCCGAAGATCCAGATGAACATCGGCGTAGGCCAGGGGAAGTTCCCAGCCTACCTGATCAAGGCTCTCAAGCCCGGCTCCCCGATAATCTTCTTCTACGACCTGAACAACGGGAAGATCGCCTGCTGCGCTCATTCGTCGGACGTCTGGTTCCAGTTCTTTGCGGACGACAACGCGGACAAGACTAAGGTGTGGTGGAATTTCTCACATGTGGAAATCTACATGAACCGTACGTTCGCGGGGACGACTGTGGGCCTTATTGCACTCGTGAAGGACGTACTGGCCGGCCGGACCAAACCGCCGGCTCCCGATGCCAGCGTCCCACCGCTCGACGTAACCAAGAGTGAGACCGCAGCCTCCTCCGTCTCGAGGAGCTCTCTGCCGATGGAGGGGATCGAGGCACTCTCCGGTTGGGAGGGCGAGAACTGGGGCAGCCCGACGGGCGTCTCCGTCCGGGACATGGCAGGAGGCAATGGCAAGGTGCTCCAGATCGGCTGCAAGCCTACGGGCGACGGCAAGATAGCGGTCAGCAAGCTCGTCGAGATTGACGCTGCCGAGAAGCCAGTCGCGACGCTCGATGCCTACAACGACTCGGGGAAGCCGCTGGCCATTGCACTGGCCGTGAGCACGATGCCGGGTTGGGTCTACTACGAGAGTCCCCCCATCCCTCTGCCCCCAGGCGCCTGGCAACGCGCAATCACATTCGACCTGACATCCCCCAGCTTCAAAGCCGAGCACAGCCGCTGGCAGTTCAACTCGACACCGGGGAAACTCGACAAGATCGCCAAGCTGACCGTCCTCCTCTATGACGTACGCGGCAATGGGGCACTGCTCGTGGACAACTTCCATTTCTTGCCAGGCGGATTCTATCGCTGCCTCGAGCTTCCGGCGAACGGCGGCGAGGGACGGGGTGTGTCCTGGGCAGACTACGACTCGGACGGGGACCTCGACGCTTTCGTCTGTCACGGGAGCGGCGGACGGCTCTACCGCAACGATTCGGGCACGTTCACCGACGTGACCGCAGAGGCAGGGGTGGGACGGGGATCGCGCTCGGCAAGTTGGGCCGACTATAACGGCGACGGTAAACCCGACCTGTTTCTCTCCACGCCGGCCCTCTACACCAATATCGGGGGTAAGTTTCGTGACGACACCGCGCTCCTGCCACGACTGGCGAAGTACAACACGGAAGGAGCCGGCTGGCTCGACTATGACGGCGACGGCCTCCCCGACATCCTGTTGACCAACGGCGAATACGGCATCGCACTGTTCAAGAACCTCGGCAAGGTGCCCTGGTTCGAGGATGCAAGCAGTGCAGCCGGCTTCGGACCCGGCGGCATGGGCACGAGCAATGGGGACTTCGTGACCTTCACGGATCTCGACCTCGACGGGTTCCAGGATATCATATACAACCTCGGTACCGGCCTCGTCGCCCGCAATACTGGCAGGGGGGCTTTTAGCGAGTTCAAGAATAACGGCATCTCCTTTGCCACGGGAAACGGCCGAAAACTCGGCACCGCCTCGGCAGACTACGACAACGACGAGGACCTCGATCTCTTCGTCCCGCAGCGGGGTGGCTGCAAGCTCTTCCGCAACAACAACGACGGCACATTTACGGAGGTCGCATCACGGTCCGGCGAGCTCGAGAATCTCTCCGGCCAAAGTTTTGCCGCCGCTTGGGGCGATCTCGACCTGGATGGCCTCCTCGATCTGGTTGTGACAAACCTCGACGGCCCGCTCGCCATCTTCCTCAACAATGGGAACGGCCAGCTTGTCGCTGTGTCGGAGCGGTTCGCGCTGCCCGGCGCGAAGTTGCCCGCGGGCATCACGGGTATCTCCCTCGGCGATTGCGACAACGACGGCGACCTCGACCTCCTCCTCAACTCCGACGAGCCGAGAGCCTATGTCCTCCTCAATTCCGTGCCCCGTCAGAGGCATTGCTACCTCGAGGTCCGACCGGTTGGCAGGGGGACGCTAGGTGCGATCGTGCGTCTCTACGACGCCGCCGGAAAGCCGGTCGGCGTCCGGGAAATCTCCGGAGCGACGAACTGCGGAAGCCAGTTGCCACCGGTCGCCCACTTCGGCCTCGGAGAGGGCAGCTACAAGCTCTCCGTGCTCTTCGCCGACGGGAATCTCGTCCAGCAGGAAGTCAAGGTCGAGCCGCCGGGATTCGCACTGGCGGTCGAGAACAAGCAATAGTCCAGGCTTCGGCGGTTAACTGCAGCGGCCTGGACACACTACTTGCCCGGCTTGTCCAGCAGGTCGTAGCAGATGTCCAGCGTGAGGACGGCGTAGGCGGTACAGAGCGTCTTGTCGTCCTCCCAAAAGCGGCCGGTGTTGTTGGCCCAGGATCCGCTCTTCTGGAGAGAGACGAGCTTCTGGGCAAGCTCTGCGGCCCAGTGATGCTGTTGCCCGTCCTTCGTTACAATGTACGGGTCGCCGTACAGCTTGAGAGCCTCGGCCATGGTGAGGTAGTAGTAGTAAAGCCCCTGGTTACCCATCTCGGGGTTCTCGTCGAGCGTGTAGTGATCCCGGAGCCAGGCGTGGGCCGCCTTGACGCGGGGATCATCCTTCGGAATCCCAGCCAGCAGGAAGCACCGCAACAGTGCGTAGGTCATCGAACCATACGACCTGTAGATTTCCTTGCCGTTCGGCAGCTTGACTTTGTCGGCCTTGCTCTCGACGGGCGAGTAGAAGCCGCCCCCGTCATTGCCCGCGGTAGGCATGTCGTTCGTCTCGCTCAGATTCTGACAGCGGTTGAGGAACGCGACGACGCGCTTGAACGCCGGGTCGCTCTCCTCCAACCCGGCGGCCTTGAGAGCGCTGAGCGCAAACTGCGTATTCGAGAGATCGGGGCGCTGCCCCCCGCCGTAGCCGAACCCACCGTAGGCGTTCTTGTCCTTCTCGGAATCGTACCCGCTGTCCTCGGAACACTGTGCTCCGATAATGTACTTCCTTGCCTTCTCGATGATGGGTTTGAGCTTCGGGTCCTCGATCGAGACGAGCGCCAGGATCGAAGCGCAGGTCTTGTAGTTGGCGAGGCTGGGGTCTTTCTTGTTTCGGATCGAGCCGTCCTCGGCCACATTGTCGAGCAGGAACTCCACGGCCTTTCGCACGAATGGCCCGTCGGCCGGACGGTACTTCGCAGGAGAATTGACGATCGCCGAGAGCACCAACGCCGTGACGCCGACGTCTCGTTGGGGACCGTAAGAGCCGTCATCCTTGTTCTGCTGGGTACGGAGGAAGGTGATTCCGGACTCGATGGAGCTCTTGACTTGTCCCTTGAGAGCTTTGAGATCCAGCTTCGCCTCTTCGCCGGCGCAGACGACCGAAACGTTCAAGATGATCGAGAGCAGCGCTAACCTTCGCATATACCGCCTCCTCCTGGGATTATCCTTCCGCACGGGCACACGATCAAGCTCCGCGGGGGCGCGTCGGAACGGTTCCTCTACGCAGCGCTCGTGCTGCATACTCTTACCGCTTCCACCCTATAAGCGACGTCCTGCACCTGCGGGTTCACTCGCCTGCGGCGCGATCGGAGGCTTGCACACAATTCCGGAAGTCTCAGAGCGGCAAAGGGTGGCGTCTCGGGCCGGAAATGCGTTTACCCCAAATCGGGCGGGGGGCGAGGGGGCGTTGAGCGGACAACGCCCTTCTGTACCCCCGTACCCGCCTGGACTTACATCGAACGGGCCCCGCCTGCGAGCTTTTCCCGATCAGGAAGTTGACAGGGAAGCCCCTGTTGCATATAAGCTGTATTTCTGTGAGGTATACCGGAACCAGAAAGGAGTACCCC
>Ga0272448_1006027_pt1 | contig 13192 bp, 7 predicted proteins | sample YNPCB0191_FD_202220 | JGI IMG/M metagenome (GOLD analysis project Ga0272448, IMG submission 202220) | Hot spring sediment microbial communities from Yellowstone National Park, WY, United States - YNP-CB-019-1 | ecosystem: Environmental > Aquatic > Thermal springs > Hot (42-90C) > Sediment...
GATACCACGAGTAGAGGGCCGGTAGGGTGTAGGTCGTGCCGTAGAAGTTGAAAAAGAACTCCGTATAGGGGAACGAGCGCACCGTCTGCCACTTTTCACTCCAGACCTCGTGGCGCAGTATGTAGCGGGCGTTGAGCATCTGCATTTGCGTCAAGGGCATCGCCCACTGCCGAGGTTGCTCGAACTTGAAAACGCGCTTGACCACGTGTCGGTAGGCATCCCACCAGTCTCCCGCGACCACAGGAAGCAGCAAACTGAACCGCGTCGGGGCGTAGTCGATCGCGCGCCAGACGTGCTGATTCAGAGGATCGTGAGGTGCGAGTGCGATCTGGAACTGCGCGGTCATTTGGTTATCCTTGGTGAATCCCCATTTCATCGTGTCGGTGTCGGGCACCATCGACAGCGCGGAATCCGTCGTTTGAATGCAGATCATGCGAGTGGCGGAGTGATGGCCGTTGAGCAAGTCGGGCACGTTGGGGCCGTGCTCCGCCGTGTACCAGTCAATATGCGGACGGAACATCACCCTCGGCTTGTCGACTCCGAGCCGAACTTCAAGATCGAGCCAGGGCGGATCGACAGGATTCGGATCGTTCGGCACGACCGAGCACTTCAGCTCGACCGCTTGCACGTCTTTTCGATCGACGACATCAACCAGGAAGACACCGCCCGGCACGTCGGCCGCAAGCCTCGCCGGACCGACCGCAAGAAGCGGGCAAAGCCTGTCGGAAGCAAGCACTTGCAGGACTCCTGTTGCACCTGTGCGCGATCCTCCCGGATTCAGCAGGAACTTGACCGGACCGTTCTTCGGGTTGAGCCTCGATTCTCCGAGCGATACCGCTTCTGCCGCTGCGCACAAGACGGGTCTGCGAAGAATGCTCTTCGGCTGGACGGCGGGCGGTGTGTGCCGCTTGTTCTTCGCGGGCCCGGCATTCGCGTGCGGCGGCAGGGACATGCGAGGAGTTTCGGCCGCAAGCCCGGCTGCCACAAGCAACCCTTCGGAGTATCCCGGCTTGGCCGCAGCGGTAATTTCGAACGAAGCCGACTCACCAGGCTCGAGGCTGCCGAGCGACCTGCTCCTGCCCATCCAGGTAACCTTTACTCGGCTGACGGCGGTCTTCCCGGCGTTGCGCAGAGTGCCCTTCACGCTTACCTGCCGGCTGGACGACGCAACAACCGCCTCGCCCGGGGCGAGGTTGCCGATCTCCAGCTTCGGCTTTATCGTCATCGTGAATGGCCGACTGTCGATGAGCAGTCCGTTCACACGCAGCTCGACGATCATCGGGAGAGGGCCGACCGAAATCGGCGTGAGCCTGAACGATGCGTCAAAGCTGCCACCCTTCAGGATACGGGGAATCGGAATTTCGATTGTGCCCGCTATGCTATCTTTCGGGGCAACGAGTCTGAGCGACGCGCCGGACAGGGGTGCGTCCGTGCTCGTCACACGGACTTTGAGATCGAACGGCTCGGACTGTACGGCATCGGAGGGGGTTATGCTGCCGACGGTCGTGCCGTAGTAGGTCTCGATTTCCTGAGTAGCGATGTTGGCCGCGCCGTCGGCCAGCGACCGGATGACGAACCTGTAGTATCGCGCCCGCACGGGATTGTCTATCGCGAGCACCTGAGGATAGTCGGGCCGCAGGTCGGCGAAGGCCGCCAAAGGGATCCAGCTTTGACTATCGGTGCTTGAGAGGATTTCGACGTCTTTCCACGCCGCAGGCGGACGGACTCCTTCGTAGTAGTGCACGAACCGAGTGACCGCCAGAGCCCTGCCGTAGTCGACCGTCAGAACCACGGGCTTCTCGCTTTTAGGCGCCGCGGTGCGCCAGTGCTCGCGCGCGTGCGGCTGCGAGACATTGGTCGGATAGCCGTCAAACGCCCATCGGACCCACCGGCCCGGTTCCGGATCGGACGACGTCGTCACGCTCACCGGGTGAAGGTAGTAGTCCCACTTCACGGACCGCGCCGCAAGGCGCGGTGCGAGATGCGGCGGACCGGCGGCCCGAACCGAGCTTACTGAACTGTCGGCCATAGACATAAAGATCGTCACCCCACAGGCAAGCACTGCAACCGCCGGCCGGCTCCACAGACTCGTCACTTGCTCCCCTCCTCGGCGGGCATTCGCGCGTGCCATTTCGTCCACAGGCCCTCGTCCATCAGCATCCTGATGAACACCCCTCCGACAACCGACCGCGCGCGAAAACCGACTACCCTGCCGTCGATGGTGTCGTACCAATCGCTGAAGGGCACGCGGTCCGGCGACTCATTCAGAAACCTCCGCAGCGGCGCGATCATGCTTCGGAAATCGGAGTCCGATTCGGCGAGCGCGGCGCCCCATACCAACCAGTCGCTTTTCGTGTATGTCTTGCGGTTGTCCAGCGGCAGGCCGAACGCGTTCATGCGTTTCTTGTAGCCGGCCGCCTCGGTCCGCGCGACGGCAGAATCAAAGAGATTCAGACGGAGTATCCGGTCCCAAACCAGATTGTACTTGATGCTCCAGGTGCCCGGTTGATCGAAAGCAAGCCTGTAGTGGTCGTTGTCGCGTGCCATTTCGGTCCATTTGGAGGCCATCTGCTCGGCCGCTTTGCGATAGTCGGCAGCGATGCGTTTCTTGCCGAGCATTTCAGCGAGCCTGGCATAACAGGCAATCCCGGTGATCGCCTTGACGGACAAATTGGCGTTGTGCGCGAGGTGGCCGGCGAAGTCGTCGGTGCAGAGCTGGTTTTCAGGGTCGAGTCCTTTGACCCTGAGATAGCCGGCCCACCGCGACAGCAGGTCCCAGTAACGCTCCGCATACTTCGCGCTGCCGTCAATGTGGGCCATTGCACAGACCATGATCAGCATGTTGCCGCATTCCTCGATCGGCATCTGCATCTGGAGGTTGTCCGGTCCGCCGCCATAGAACTGGCCGTTCGCGAGGGGGTATAGTCCCACGTCGTGTGGCGCAAAGTCGTGGGGCCACTTGCCCGATGCCGCATACTGAAATATGGGTTCCAGCAGCGCACGAAGCAAATCGGTGTTGAACAGCAGAAACACGGGGGACGAAGGATAGCTTACGTCGACGGTAGCCATACACCCACCGCTGAAGCACTCCTTGGAAAACAGCAGCGGGCGAACCCGTTTGTGTCCCGCGTTCCGAGCGGCAGCAGGGGTCGGGGACGCCGCCACCAGCTTGTGCGCCGCCACGGCCTGGCGGTAGGCCAGCGCGACGATGTCGGCGTAGTCCTCGCCGCCCATTTTCCGCGCGTCGGCCAAGAGCTCGCGGTCGAACCTCTCGCAGCGGTCGTTCAGCACTCCAAATTCCTCGACGGCCTTCACGATCAGCTTTTCGATTTCGGTGCCGTCGCCGCGCCAGTAGGCTCTTAGCTTTCGGCGGAAGTACTCGACCGAATACAGGTCGTCGTAGACGAGCGTGACCAGCTTGCGGACCCGTTTTCGACCTACCGCGCCGAGGTTCAGAGAACACGCCAGGGCCGGCATCTCGTCATCGGCGCGCCTGGGCATGCGAACATCATCAGCTTCGGGAATGGTGCCGGTCCGCGCGAACGCGCCTCGCACGGCATCAGCCGAAGCAATGACACCGGCACTCCCGGGCGCGTCCGGGAACACGAGGTAAAGGTAGCCCCAGTCGATCCGCAGATCGTCACCGGACTTCTGCAAAACGGGCTGGTCCTGAGTTCCGATACGCAGGACGGTGAGCGGCCTCGGTCCGGCGAAGTGATTGCGGTTCCATCTGACGGCCTGCTGCGGAGTGTTGACTGCCCATTCGGACGTCACGTCTACGTAAAGGCTGACGTCGTGACTGCGGCCGTCGGTCGAGGCGGCTTCGAACAGAACATAGCTTGCAGGGCGCGACACTACATCCAAGTCGTTCAATAGAAGGGGCGTTATGAACGCGGCGGTGAGCGCAATCCCGGCAGCTTCAAAGACGTAGACCGTTCTGGTGGGGCCGACCGCAAGGCTGGTCTGGTCCATAGCCGGAACGTCGGACGGCACAGGCCCGGCAAATCTGTACGGCTTGCCGTCTATCCGTGCCATTCCGCAAAGCGACATCGGCGCACCGGTCCAGTGCCTAGTTGCATCATCCGTGAGCCTGTCGGCCATGGACCAGACGCTGAAGTACGGGTCGACAGCCACCAGCGGCACGGCCGGGGGTCGAAAAGCTCTTGACTCGCCGGAAGCCGCTTGCGATGTCGTAAAGATAGCCTGCAATACGATAACCACCAACAGCAAAGCCAACGACAGGGCCACTGCCAAGTTCTTATTTGCGATTTGTGCGCAAAAGCCCTTCACAAATGCGCGCAGGTTGATTATAATGCACAACAATGATCGACTGCAAGGAGTGGACAGTTGAGAAACCGCATCCGTTCTCTCAAATCAATCCCCGGCCTCTCGCGACGCGAGCTTGCAGCGGCCGCACGGCGGCGCGGGGCGCAGGGCATCAGTTGGCTCGGGCTTGTTGTTATGACTACGGCACTATTCGTTTGGACTGGAGGTGCAGCAGCATTGGCCGATACCGATGCTCGGTTCGAAAGCATGGAGGACGTCTGGCGGGGGTATGACCCCGAAGCGCTCCCTCTGGAAATCGAAATCATCAAATCGTGGCAGGAGGATGGCTGCTGGCTCGAAAAACTGAGGTTTACAGGCGAGACGGTGGACGGGGCCAAGACGAGGATCCTCGCCGTCCGAGGCGGGCCTATCGGCGGGAAGAACGTGCCCGGCGTGCTGCATATCCACGGCGGCGGCCAGACGTTCTATCCCGGCTGGGTAAAGTTCTGGGCGTCGCGGGGGTATGCGTGCGTCACTTTCGACTTCTGCGGCAAGGCGTATGACCGGACGGAGTACACCGACTGGGGTCCACTCGAGACCTGCAATATGCCCAAGGCCGGGGACGGCTACTTCGTCAAACCGGATGTGAGGGCATCGTCGTGGTACCATTGGGTTGTGGCGTGCCGGCGAGCCCTTACTCTGCTGGCGCAGACGCCGGGCGTGGATCGAAAGCGGCTGGGCATCTTCGGCATAAGCGTAGGCGGAACGCTGTGCTGGATGGTGGCGGGTTGCGACCATCGCGTGAAGGCCGCCGCGCCGATCTACGGGTGCGGGTACAATATCGATCCGCGCCGCCCCGCAAACGAGGCCGCCCCACCCTCAAAAGAGCATCTCGAGTTCAAGCGGCTGCTGTCTCCAGAAGCGTGCGCGCCGTATATCACCTGCCCCGTGCTCTTCCTGAGCGCCACGAACGATATGCACGGGCGTATGCCGACGGCCTATGAAATACTGGCCGCGGTAGACGCTCCGGTTCGCCAGGTTTTCACCCCGAAATACGATCACCACGTCGAGCCTGAACAGGCTAGGGACCTCCCCCTCTGGATGGACTGGCATCTCAAAGGCGGTGCCCCATTTCCGAAAACCCCGAAGATCGAAGTCGGCTTGGATCGAAGAGGCGTCCCAATCGCAACGGTTACCGCAGATGACGCCGACCGGGTGAGCAGGGTCGAAATCTACTACTCCCTCGGCGACAAGGTCCCCGGCGCTCGGTTTTGGCGCACGGTTCGCGCCCAAAAGTCGCTCCGAACCTGGCGCGCCGGCCTGCCGGTGTTGGATACCTGGAAGAGCCTGAGTGCGTTCGCTAACGTTTTCTATTCGTCCGGTGTGTGTCTGAGCTCGAATCTGGTCTACACGATTCCGGCCCAGCTCGGCAGGGCGCGAGCGACCCTCAAGTGGTCTGCACTAATCGACGACGACAAGGACCCTACCGCGAAGTGGTACTTCGTGCCGGCCTACACCGACCCATGCATCGACGTGACCTACCTGAAGGCGGGCGAGGATTCGTCGGGCAAGTTTCTCACGCTCAATCCGCAGGCGTTCGGCAGGGACATCAACTTCTACATCGGCTCGCACTTTCCGGGCGATGAGCAGTACGAGGGCAAGCCGGGCAAGGCGCTGGCATTCGATTTCAAAGGCGCATTCAAAGGCGATCTCACCGTAACGATCGTGCAAAACGACCGTCTGATCGGCGGCAAGAACTTCAGCGCGACGGTGTCGATCGAGTCCGCGCGAACCGGCTGGCAGAGCGTGGTACTGCCGCTCTCGGCGTTCAAGGGTGAAGACGGCGGGGGACCGGCATCCTGGGAGGAGATCGACAAGGTGAACATCATAGGGACGACCTCCAGTGACGGGCCGCCGTGCTTCAGGGGATTCCGGTGGGTGGACGAATCACTCGAAAAACGTGTAAGTGCGAACGTGAAAGATGATTCCGGCAACGGTCCATAGCCCGCCGACCACGAACTCGCCTAAGAGCGTGCCGATGAAAAACGGGACCGCCTTCCGGTAAGCTCGAAGGCCGCCAAACTTGAGTGTGATCGCCTTGGCGGCGCTGCCGACCAGCATCGACATCCACAAGAACCACATAGCCCAGCTCGGTGCCATGGCTATACCGAGTGGGTGGAACGGGAAGAACGCGAACTGCCTGCGCAGCATGCCCAGGCCGAGCGCGGTTACCAAGCCGACCGCCGCGCCTATGCACTGAGCAACATCAGGCCCTGCCGGATTCAGGATGGCATTGTTCTGAAGTATGACGGCTTGCGGCGCGAGGCCGACTGGGCAGCCGTTCATCCTGGCTGTCGCCGCCCCGCGAGCGTATATCAGCTCCAGACAGCTCCAAAACACCACGATTGAGCCGTAGACCGCCGTCAGCACAAATACCTTGACCAGTGTCCGGCTTTCGGCTCTGACGGAGTCGTTCATTTTGAGAGCTTCCATCAGATGCGGCATCGGGTGGCTTGCGTAGACTCGGTTGAACCAATAAAGCATCGAAAAAGCGGACAGAGTACCGGGACTCATGGCCGACGAACCGAATAGGTAAATCAGCCCGTTATGCGGGCCCATGTTGTGGAGGTCGTGACACGGAAAGCTGAACTCGGCCCGGATTCTGGTAATCATCACCGCCAGTACTATGTAGATCGCAAAGAAAAGCGGCACGACCCAGGCTGCCATTCCTATCATATGGGCAAAGGCTCCCAGCAGGACGATCCCGATTGCGGCTCCGAACACGGCCTCCCTAGCGGTGAGAGGGTCGCCCGGGTCTCTGGGAGCCTTGCCGGGTTTTAGGGCTGCGGTGATTAAGTTTCTTAAATGGTGTTTGGACACCCACACCCCCAACAGGAACACGCCCGCGTAAGTTCCAAAAGTCAGCCCCACCGTGTTCGGCAGTCCGTAGGACGTCGTCGGCGAGATGGCGTATATCTGGAAAAGCACCCTCTGAACGCAGAAGATGAGATAGTAAATCCAGCACGACATCGAGAGATCGAGCGGCATGAAGAACGCGATGGCCACCGTGGAGAACAGCACCCCGAAGCGTGTGCCGAGGAGAGCGTTCCACGGGTGGTTTTGGAAAAGCTCGTCGTGCGGGGTCGGCTTGAAATGGATCGCGGGCAGCCACGGGTAGATGTAGGCGAACCCGTTCCAAAGGGTAAGCCCGCCCGCAAACGCAAAGCCCAACCACATCGTTCTGTTACGATAAAGCTCGCCGCGTTCGTCGATCATCTCGACATACATCGGCACGACCGGAAACGACAGGCGCTCGTTGACTATCCACTGCTTTCGCAGGATCGATGTCAGACAAGCCATCACCCACAGCAGTACCGCGATAAATGCGGTCCATATGGCGCACGGCACCAGCCAAGGCCGCAGGTTTTCCCAGAGGTAGATGCTGGAATTGCCTAGATAGTAGTTCTTGACGGCCACGGGGTCGCTGACGAGCAGGAAGCTTGGAACGTGACTGGTGAACTGACGCACCCATGGGCTGGGATCGTTCGCCATATACTTGGGCAGCGGCAGGAAGTAAACCAGTATCTCCATCATATTGTGGGACATCAGCGCCGAAGCCGTGTTGAGCATCAGGAAGATGACGAGCATCTCGGCGGTGGTGAGTCCGACTCCGGGCGTGCGAGCCGATCTAGTGGCCCGCTGAACGATCGCCCGCAGGCCCATGTTGGCCAGCGCAAGCAGCATCATCGTGACCAGCGTGTTGTAGAATGGCACGAAGTAAGTGGGGAACATCCAATAGACGAGCTCGGTCTGTGCGATCCACCGCACATTGATCGGTATGAGCAGCAGACCGATGATCAGGGACCGGGCGGTTATCGCTCGGGCAGGCGCAGGCCGAAGCTGCGCGGCCTCGGCCGCAGCGTTAGGCTCGACGGCTGCACTGACTGCGCTTGGAGATTGCGGTTGGCTTTGTCCGGACAGCGGTTCCATCGCAGCATCAGCACCATCAACCGGCGAAACGTACCGACATCACGTGCTTTTCAAGCGCGGTGCATAGTGCGTCGATGTTCTCGATAGGCGTGTTCGCATCCCAAACCGACGCCGAGATCATCAGGCCGCCCTCGGGCATGTAAAGCCTTTCAACCACCTCTTTCACCTGAGCATCGATGTCCTCCGGCGTGCAGAACGCCCACATCTGCCGGTCCAGGTCGACGTTGGCGCACAGTCGGCCCTTGTAGAACTTCTCAATGTCGTCGAGGGTATTGGCGCGCAGTTGCGGGTCGTGGACGGAGACGCCGCATTCGATAAGGTCGTCCACGATTTCGATCAGCCTGCCGTCGGAGGACAGTATCACGTGAGCCCCAGCCTCGCGTATCGGCCTGAACAGCTTCATAAACATCGATTTGATGTACTTGCGAAACTTCGCAGGGCTGATCATGAGGGCGTTCTGCGCGCCGATGTCGGTGTGAAAGGCGACGGCATCGACTCCGATTTTCAGATACTCATTTACCAGTTTCAACTGGTGTTCGGTGAACCGGTCTATGAGCACCTGGAGATGCGGGTCGTCGGTGGCGAAGTCCATCATCAGGTTCTCAAAGCCTCTGAGGAAATAGAGCCGGTCGAAAAGCCGCTCGCCGTTCGCGACGACCAACTCGCCGCGTTCTTTCTGCCGCGCGATCGACTCACGGATGCTGTTCCAGTCCCGGTCGCCGCGTTCAGACTTGGTCATTACGTCCGGAAATTCGTAGTTCTCGAGCGCGGCCCAGTCCTCGAGAGGATGTCCGACAACCTGGCCTTCCAATCCGCCGATTCTGTTGTACCAAACGCAGCCCCAGTTGTCGGTGTAGTATTCGCCCTCTCGATAGACGTCGCCGAAGGAGTCGAAATCGACGCTTCCCTTCCGGTAGCCCGGAAAGAGCAGCGGATGACGAAGCACTACTTCCTCGAGCTTCTCACGGTGCGTATGCCACGTAAGCGGCGCGAAGCCGATTCCGCACGGTATCCTTTCGGGGAAGCGGAACTCCACGACACGAAGCCAATTGTCTCTATCGGTCACTGGAATACCTCACGATGGGTCGAACCGCCGACGGCAGGTTCGAGTTGTGCTTTGTGCCCGCATACTGCCGGGGCAGGGCGTTGTCGAATTCTTCGACGGCGTCCCCCATTGGTCCTACACCCCGGAAGCGTGCGCAGAGCATTTCTGTGCTGTTTGTGCGCATTACCCCTTTTCAACTGCGCGCTATTTCATTATAATGCACATTGATGATTATTGGGAAGCTGGGAGGACATGTCAATGCTCAAACTGCTTGATCTAATTGCGGGATCGGGGTGGGAACAACGCGCCCTGCTTGCCGCCGTATGCTGCGCCGCGGTGCTGTCCCTTTCGACCTGTGCGAAGGCTCAGAAACCGACCGACGACGCGTTCGAGCCGCCGCTCAAGCTCAAGGAGCCGTTCGACAAGACGCCGTTCAGACCCGTCAAGCTGCCCGGTTGGCTGGAGGACGTCACTACCTACGTGTTCGGATCCGCCGAGGACGCGGTGGAGTGCAAGGTGCAGATGGGCGTTATCGGCATCGGCGACTGCCAGTATGTCTACTATCCGAGCAAGCTGCTTCCGATGAGTCCGGCGTTCAAACCGGATCAGCTCGCCAACGAGATCAAGAAGTTCGAGAGGGCCGGGGTGCACCTGATCGCGGCGATCCCGCCTCGGCTCCAGGCTGCAATGTACGCCAAGCACCCGGAGTGGCGGTCGAAGCACACTCGGGACCAGGTGCTGCCGGAGATCGATCCGGCCAAGGATATCGGAGGCGACCTGTGCCTAATGGGACCTTGGGGCGACTATCTGATCGATGTGCTGGCCGAGGCCATGAAGATGTTTCCAGCAATCGTGGGCTACAGCTTCGACGGCATACACGACAGCGGAGCATGCTACTGCGACTGCTGCCGCGCCGCATACAGGAAAGATACCGGGAAGGACATACCGGACCCCAACATGAACGATCCGGAGTTCAGGCAGTACGAACAGTGGCTTAACCGCCGGATGGAAGCTTTCGTCGTCAAGCTGCAGACAAGGCTGAAGGCCGTCAATCCCGATTTCGCCCTGGTTACCTGGACCACCAACGCCGGCCGGTTCGGTCACTTTCTGTCGATACCCAGGAACATGCCCGCGAGGATGAACTTGCTCTTCGATTCGCCCGGGCAGGAGTACTGGCTCGACGAAACCAACCGAGGCAACACGGTGGTACCCGCCTTCGCCAACGCCTATATTTGGGCCGTCACGAACCATAGGCAGGCTCACAGCGAGCCGTATCTGATGTCGCACGGCAACCCCTACGGCACAGACAGTTTCCCTCCGCACGAGCTCTACAGGCGCGTGCTCCTGACGATTACGCACGGCGCGCAGATGGCGCTCGCCAGGGGCTGGACGAACCTCCGCGAGGCAACCCGCGTCGCCTTCGAGGAGACCAACAAGAGGTCGCCTTGGCTCACGCATAAGAAACCTGAACCGTGGGCCGCCATGGTGATGAGCGACGACACCAACTCCCTCTACGGCCGAGACCCGGGAAAAGTTGAGGAGCGATATCTGTCGAACGTGCTCGGAGCTTTTCGCGCTACGCTGGAAGAGCATCTGCCGACCGCGCTCATCTGCGATTGGAACCTCAACCCCCAGGACCTAGCGCCCTACAAGGTTCTTGTCCTGCCGAACACCGCCTGCCTGACCGAACAGCAGGCCGAATCCATCAGGCAATACGTGAAGAACGGCGGCGGACTGGTAGCCAGCGTGGACGTCTCGCTCTTCGACGAGTTCGGCAATCCCAGAAAGGAGTTTCTGCTGTCGGACGTGCTGGGCGTGCGCTATAAGGGGACACCGAACGCCACAGGAGGCGGGTCGGACATCGACGTCAACTTCGCCAAGGGCATCGTCGACCCTAGCTACTGGGAAAAGCGAAAGAACATTTTCGACTTCAGAATTTCCTCCGGCCACGAAGCGGTGCACTGCGCCCTACTCAACCAATATGTGGGCCAGGCCAACGTGACGTTCAAGGGGCAGGCGGTGGCGGTCGAGCCTCTTCCGAAGGCGGAAGTTGTGGCGACGATTCAGCCCCGACAGGAAGGCTCGCAGCCGCTGCCCGCGATTGTCGTGTCGACATACGGTAAGGGCAAGGTTGTGTATATGGCCGCGGGCTTTGACTCGGCCTACTATCTGTATCCGTATCCGTACCAGCGGCTTCTGATCACGCAGGCGATGCGCTGGGCCGCGTCCGAACCGCCTAGGATCACGACGGACGCCCCGATGTGCGTGCACTTCACCACGTTCCGGCAGACGAAAAACGGCGAGCGGCTGGTCGTGCATCTATTCAACGACCTGAACACAACCGGCAACCACGCGAAGCCCGACGACGACGTACCGCTGCGAGAGGAGACCATACCCGTCCACGACATCAAGGTGCGCTTCCAGGGCTATAACATCTCCCGTGTGCACCTTGAGCCGGAAGGAGTCGATCTGGTGCCGGTGACTGTTGACGGCGGCATCGAAGTCGTCGTTCCGAAGGTAGAGATACACACCATGGTGGTTGCCGAGCTGAAGTAAGACGAGGTTTCGTCGACGGTCGGTATCACGTTCGTGCCCGTCCCGGTGCCGCGCTTAGCTGTCGGGCTTATCGACCGGCATCCGGGGACAATGGGACGGAGCGTGCCGCTGCAAGACAAAACGCGGGAGGTAAGACATGACGTCACTTGAGCGTGTTATGACTGTGATCGAGGGGCGCATCCCGGACCGCGTCCCCACGGACCTGCACAACTTCCTTATGGCGGCGCGGATGGCGGGGATGCCGTTGTCGCAGTGCCTGCAATCAGGCGAGCTTATGGCCGAGTCCCACCTTGTCGCCTGGCGACGATTCGGCCACGACATGATCCTTGTCGAGAACGGCACGACGGCGGTTGCTCAGGCGATGGGCAGCGGTATCATATACACGGACGACCAGGCCCCGCGCGTGATTGACCCCGTCCTGAAGAGCCTTGACGACATCGACAAACTCAAGATCCCTGATCCTGAGCGCGATCACCCGCTTCCGGAGGTGCTGAAGGCCGTATCGATTCTGAGAAAGGAACTGGGCGACAAGGTTTTCATTATGGGCAGGGCCGACCAGGCTCCTATGGCTCTTGCGGGCGCGATAAGGGGTCACGGCCAGTTCTTCTTTGACCTAGGCGCTTGCGAGGACTCGAAGGTGATCGACCGGCTCCTGGACGTATGCGTGGAGGCCACCACTCGTTACGCCCTGGCGCTTCAGAAAGCAGGCGCGCACGGCACTTCTATCGGTGAGTTCGGCTCGGATACCATATCGCCGTCGATGTATCGCCGGTACGCCCTGCCGCACCTGCAGAGGTTTTTCTCGGCAATGAAGAAGGCCGGCTTCCCGGCGTCCCTGCATCAGTGCGGCGACACGGCCGCCGTCCTGCCCGAGATGGTAGCCAGCGGGGCCGATATACTCGAGCTGGATCCGCATACCGATCTGCGTGCCGCAAAGGAAGCCACTCGCGGGAAGACGTCGGTCTTGGGCATGGTCGATCCGGCGAATGTGCTGCATAGGGGGACTCCGGCGCTCGTCGAACAGAAGAGCCGAGAGGCGCTCGAGGTTCTGGCGCCGGGCGGCGGGTTTATTCTGGGACCCGGGTGCGCGCTGGTGCCCGAAACACCCGAAGAGAACGTGCAGGCCCTGATTGAGTCGGCGGCGAAATACGGGAACTACAGACCTGACGGGACCCTGTCTCCGCCCGGCGCAAGTTGAGGAGACGACGTCGATGCGCTTGTGTGCATCATCCTGGACCCCGCGGCAAAGCGCCGCCATTCCGAGGGCGGCGAACAGCCCGCGGGAGACGGGGAGATTCCTCCCTTCGCTCCTCCTTCGAGAATAGTCGTCAACCG
>Ga0272448_1006029_pt1 | contig 13190 bp, 16 predicted proteins | sample YNPCB0191_FD_202220 | JGI IMG/M metagenome (GOLD analysis project Ga0272448, IMG submission 202220) | Hot spring sediment microbial communities from Yellowstone National Park, WY, United States - YNP-CB-019-1 | ecosystem: Environmental > Aquatic > Thermal springs > Hot (42-90C) > Sediment...
ATGTTATCTGCGATGCTATTTTCTAATGCACTCCCAAATTTGTGCACAGATATAGAAATACGCTGTAAAGTATTATTTCCACCGAGGATGGGATGCATATTTTTATCGAAAATTTTGGTTAGGTTAACAGCACCCACCTCTGGCCAAAAACTTTATATATTAGAATGTTTTTATTTTGCCGAAAAATTTAAAAAGGGATGAAAATGGTTAAGAAAAAAGCTGAAATAGAGGAAATTGAGAAGTGTCCTGAATGTGGTTCAACACATCTTGTCCAAGATTATGAGAGAGGAGAGCTTGTTTGCCAAGATTGTGGGCTTGTTGTTGATGATGCATATATTGACCAGGGTCCAGAATGGAGAGCTTTTGACCCAGAGCAAAGAGAAAAGAGAGCAAGAACAGGAGCGCCTCTTGATTATACAGCAGCAGATAAGGGGCTAAGCACGGTAATCGGATGGAAAAATAAAGATAGCTATGGAAAATCAATTCCAACAAGAAACAGGGCACAGCTATACAGGCTCAGGAAATGGCAGAGAAGAATAAGGGTAGGAGGCTCTTCAGAAAGAAGTCTTGCAGCAGCTTTACAGGAACTGGATAGAATAGCAACTGATATGAATTTATCGAGAAATGTAAGAGAGGCTTCCGCAATGGTTTACAGGAGAGCTGTAGAAAAGAACCTTATAAGAGGAAGAAGCATTGAGGGGGTAACGGCGGCGGCAATATACGCCGCCTGCAGGCAGTGCGGGGTGCCGCGCACACTTGATGAGGTGGCGATGTCATCCAAAGTTGATAGGAAGGAGATAGGACGCACATATCGCTTTTTGGCGAGGGAGCTTTATCTAAAACTTATGCCAACATTTCCACAGGACTATGTAGAGAGGTTTTGCTCTGAATTAAATCTTACCGAGGAAGTGAAGACAAAGGCGCTTGAAATACTTGAGCAAGCTGAAGACAAAGAGCTTACTTCTGGAAGAGGCCCGACAGGTGTAGCTGCAGCAGCAATTTATATTGCATCAATACTCTGTGGAGAAAGAAGAACACAGCGGGAGGTTGCGGATGTTGCTGGTGTTACAGAAGTGACAATAAGGAATAGATATAAGGAACTTGCTGAAGAACTTGACCTTGATGTTGTTCTTTAATGAAATGGATTTCTGAAAGAAAAAAGGACCATTACTACAAGGAAGCGAAAAAGCAGGGATATAGAGCGAGGAGTGCTTTTAAACTTATTCAGATAAACAATAGATATCATATTTTGAGGAAGGGAAGCATTATAATTGACTTAGGGGCGTCGCCTGGGGGATGGAGCCAGGTTGCTTCCAGATATGGAAGGGTTATAGCAATTGATATAAAAAAAATGATGCCTATTGAGGGTGTAGAATTTATTGAAGGAGATATTACCGATGAAAATACTGTTTCAAGAATAAAAGATATTGCAAGCGAGGTTGATGCTGTTATAAGTGATGCATCCCCGAGCTTATCTGGAAAGTATGAAATGGACCAGGCAAGGAGTGTATGGCTATGCGAGCATGCCCTTAAAATTGCAAAAGAATTTCTGAAAGAAGGCGGAAATTTTGTTTGTAAAATCTTCGAAGGCAGTGACTTTAAAGAATTTTTAGAAGATGTTAAAAAATCCTTCATGATGGTAAAACTTCATCGCCCGCAGGCGAGCAGAAAAGCAAGCAGTGAAATATATATCATTGCAAAGGGGTATAAAAAATATGAAAGAGATTGAAAAAATAGCCAGTTATGGGCTCTGCAACTCATGCCTTGGAAGACAATTTGCAAAATTAAAAGACGGACTAAAAAATTATGAAAGAGGAAAAGAATTTTGCTCGCTACTTAAAATTGATGAAACTCCTCCAAAAAAATGCTGGCTTTGTTCAGGTATATCTGAGGAAATAGAAAATTATGCAAAAATTTTAATGGAAGAAATGAAAAAATATGAATTTGATAGTTTTCTGGTTGGTTGCATGATTGATGAAGAGATAATAATGAAGGAAAAGGAAATAGAAACAGATTATAGTGAAAGCATAAAAAGGGAAATAGACAGAGAAGTGGGAAAAATAATTGAAAAAATTACTGGAAAAATAGTTGATTTTGAATCTCCAGACATTGTTGGTATAATAGATACCTCATTTGATAGGGTTAAATTGGATGTAAAACCAGTTTTTATATATGGAAGATATAAAAAGCTAATCAGGGGCATTCCTCAGACAAAATGGTATTGCAGGAAATGCAGAGGGATAGGATGCAAATATTGCAATTATAAGGGGAAAATGTACGAAGAAAGTGTGGAAGAACTAATTGCTCATGAAGCACTGCATCAATTTGAAGCAGAAGAAGAAAGTTTTCATGGAGCTGGAAGGGAGGATATAGATGTATTGATGCTTGGAAATGGCAGACCCTTCATACTTGAATTAAGGGATCCAAAAAAAAGAAAAATAGATTTAAAAATTCTTGAGGAAAAAATAAATGAATATGCAAAAGGAAAAGTAGAGGTGAGCAATTTAAGATATGCCAGCAGGGGTGAGGTAGAAAAATTGAAAAGTGCTAAATATGAGAAAGTATATAGGGTAAAGATAAAATTCACTGGCAATGGAAAAATTAATGAAGCGGTAAATGCATTAAGGGGTAGAAAAATAGCTCAACGCACTCCAAGCAGGGTTTCCCACAGACGGGCAGAAAAAATCAGGGAAAGAAGAATAATAGATATAAAAATAAGGGAAATTAAAATGAATGAAGCAATAATTGAAGTCGTTGCAGAAGCCGGGACTTACATAAAGGAACTCATAACGGGAGATAATGGAAGGACAATACCTTCGCTTAGCGAGTTATATGGCTCAGAAATAAAGGTAGAAGAGTTAGATGTAATATATGTGGGATATGTGGGTGATGAAAATGAGAAGATCTAGAGGGTTTAGGAGCAAAACAAGAAAAAAATTGGGAAAAAAATTTAGGGAAGGAGAAATGAATGTTATAACAAGAGCAATGCAAAAATTCGAGGAGGGAGAAAAGGTTGCAATAGTGATAGATCCCTCTGTCCATTATGGAATGCCCCATCCCCGCTACCAAGGAAAAACGGGTAGCATCGCAGGGAAGCAGGGAAAGGCATATATACTAAAGATAAGAGACGGTAACAAAATAAAGCATATAATCGCTTATCCTGAACATTTGAGAAGGGTATCAGGATGAAAATTCTCCTTATTTCTGAAATAAAAGATATATTGAGCAAGATTAGCAGTAAAAGAGAGCTAAATAGGGAACAAAAAATAGCTCTTGAACACAGCGAAAAAGTATCTTCGATAAACATTAAGGAAGGGAGGGAGCTTGTAGAAGAACTATTGAAAATAGGGAGAATTAATGAAAAACAGGCGTGCAAAATAGCGGATTTATTGCCAGCAGAAAAGGATGAAGTAGTTGCAATATTTGCAAAAGAAACATACATGCCCTCTGACGAGGAAATAAATAAAATTATTGAACTGGTTAAAAAATATAAATAGGAGGCAGAATGGAAGATTTTGTTTATATTTTGGATTATTTACCCTCAGGAAGAACTGGTTATAGAAGGGTACCTATTGCCTATGGAATAGGTGAAAAAGAATTTACATTACTTGAACTCACCCCAAAACCAGATGTTACAATCAATATAGGAGAAAGGGTCTATGTTGGAAAAGAGCTTGATAAAAGAGATAAAATAATGAAGGTAAAAGGAAGGGTTAATTATGAGGATTTAACACCAACAGCTCAGGGAGAACTTTTTTATGTTCTTATAGATATAGTAAAGAAAAATGAAGATAGATTTGTTAAATTTTTTAATGAATCTCCTCCTATCACAACCAGATTTCATGCCCTCGAACTTATCCCGGGACTTGGTAAAAAAACAATGCTTGAGATTTTACAGGAAAGAAAAAAAGCTCCTTTCAAAAATTTTGATGATTTATCTTTAAGGATAAAAAATCTTCATCATCCAGAAAAACTAATTGCTAAGAGGGTTCTGGAAGAATTGCAGAATCCAGACGAAAAATACCGCTTATTTACCCGCCCGCCTTTAAGAAAATGAAATTAAGCCAGAATTTTTTGATAGATGAAAGTATAGCTGAAAGGCAGGTAAATTATGCAAATTTGAATGAAAATGATTTTGTACTTGAAATAGGAGCGGGAAATGGAATTTTAACAAAAAAAATTGCTAAAATTGCAAAAGTTATTGCAGTTGAAATAGATGAAAGATTTATACCAAAACTGAAAAATATAAAAAATGTTGAAGTGATAAATGAGGATGTAACAAAAATTGATTTAAATGATATATATTTCAATAAAGTAATTTCAAACATTCCATATCATATTTCTTCTGAAATAACATTTAAATTACTTGAAAAAAAATTTGAACTCGGCATACTTATGTATCAAAAAGAATTTGCTGAAAGACTTGTTGCAAGAGAAGGAAAAAATTATTCCCGCCTTTCAGTAATGGCTTATTCAAAAGCAGACATTGAGATTCTTGAAATTGTTCCGAAAAAAGCATTCCGCCCCGTCCCAAAAGTTGATTCCTGCATTGTAAAGGTTGTGCCGATTGGAAAAAGATTTGATTTGGATTATGAAATATTTGATAGGGTTGTAAAGTTTCTTTTTGCCCATAGAAGAAAAAAAATAAAGAATTCCATTGCTGTGCTGGGCCCGCTTGCAAGGGAGGCGGCGGAAAAAACCGGTGTGGCTGACAGGAGGGTGGAGGAAATAAGCCCGGAAAAAATAGCGGAGTTATGCAAATATCTGGAGGATAAAAATGAGATGGAAAAAAATATTTGATTTGGTTGATGTTGATGCGATATTTATAAAAAATAATGATGAGAATTTTTTTTATTTTACAAAAGCAAAGGGGTTGCATGAGGGCAGCGTTGCAATTGTTACAAGGGAAGGAGCAAAAATTATTTCCACTCCTCTTGAAAAAGAGGGAATCTTTTATCATAGCAAGGAGGAACTTAAAAAAATTTTGAAGGATTTTTTAGATGGAAAAAAAGTTGGTTTCAATGGGGAAGCTCTCGAATACAATTATTTTATCTATTTGAAGAAAAATTTGAAGGCAAATTTTATTGATATAAGCAGAAAGCTTAAGGAAGTTAGGGTAATAAAGGATAAAGAGGAAATAAAAAAAATAAGAATGGCATGTCTGCTAACCCTAAAATCTATTGAAAAGCTAAATTTTTATGAAAAAAGAGAAAAAGATATTGCTTTTGAAATAGATTGCAAAATAAATAGAGAAGCAAAAAATGCCTTCCCAACAATAGTTGCTTTTGGAAAAAATACATCAATTCCCCATCATGTTCCTTCAAATAAATTATTTTCAAATCCAGTTATAATTGATTGCGGGGCAAAGTATGATGACTACTGCTCGGATATTACAAGGTCTTTTTATAGCCAAAGAGAAAAAAGAGTATATGAAATAGTAAATGAAGCATTAAATATTGCAATTGATGAATTAAAGGAAGGAGTAAAAGCAAGCGAGCTATATAAAAAAGTAGAAAAATTTTTTTCAGGATATAAATTTAAAATGATTCATGGATTGGGTCATTCCATTGGCTTAAATGTGCATGATGGCTATTCCATAAGCAAAAAATCCAATTTTTTATTTAAAGAAAACATGGTTTTTGCAATTGAGCCAGCAATCTATACTAAAAACTTTGGAATAAGAATTGAGGAAGATGTTTTAATAAAAAAGAGTAAGGCGGAGGTTATTAGCAGGGTTTCTGAATGAAAAATAAATTCTTTTTTACTTTTTCTTTTCCAAATTCATAGTAAATATGACAGATTTGCCAATTTTTTATTCTATCTCATTTGTGCAATTTCACTTTCGGAAAACTGAATTAGCAGATAAATTTAATATTCTTTCGTATTTTTCTTTTATGAAAAATCTTGAAGAGATAACAGGTTTTATAGAAAAAAAACTGAATGAAAAGGATGATTTGCGGGAAAAGGCGTTGAAGTTTTGCAGGGATATAATAAGGAATAGCAGAAAAAGCATTAAAAAGATACATTACGGAGAGATTGACGAAGCGAAAAAGTATATTGAGGAGGCGAAAAAAATATTAAAGGAAATAAAAGATTCAGCAAAGGAGCATCCCGATATAATATCCTCTGGCTACACGGAAGGCGCAATGCAGGAGCTTGCGGAAGCAGAAATTTTTCTCTCAATAGTTGAGGATAAAGATTTTCCTTACCCAGATGAAATAAATGTGAGCTGCTCCGCCTATCTGATGGGGCTTGCTGATGCTGTGGGAGAGCTAAAAAGGAAGGAATTTTATATGCTGAGGGAGAAAAATATAAAGGAGGTAGAGAAGTTGCTTGAAATAATAGAAGAAATAAGTGATAAAATATTTGAATTTGACTATCCCTCTGGCTTGATACCCATAAAAAAGAAACAGGATGCAATAAGAAGAATGGTTGAAAGGATGAGAGAAGATGTAATATTATTTACGAAAAGCAGGGAATTGGAGGATAAAATGGAAGAAATATTGAAGAAATTCGATTAGTTGCTCTCGTATATTATTTCACCATTTTTTATTACTTTATCAACAAAATTCACTCCAATTTTATAGGCAATGAATGAATGGGAAGGAGTATTTGTAATTATTAAATCCGCTTTTTTACCCTTTTCTATGCTTCCAACTTCCTTATCCATTTTTAATGCTTTTGCAGAATTTATTGTGGCATACTTTAAAGCATCAATAACCTTAATTCCCATCTTATAGCAGGCAATCTGAAGAACGAGTTGCATATTTGTAACATAGCAATTTGGATTCAAATCGGTTGCAATTGCAATATCAACTCCAGATTTTTTCATATTTTCATATGAAGGAAAATGCTCATCAAGTAAAAATGGCACAAATGGAAGCAAAACAGCAACCACCCCATTTTTTGCCATCAATTTTAAATCATTTAATCTTGCCCTTAATAAATGGTCTGCTGAAGATGCTTTAATTTCCGCCGCCAGCCTGCTACAGCCCATACATGAAAATTCATCTGCATGAATTTTTGGCATCATTCCATATTTTTTTCCAGCTTGCAATATTTTTCTTGATGAATCAATGCTGAAATACCCTTTTTCGCAAAAAACATCGCAGAATTTTGCCATTTTTCTTTCTCCGATATAAGGAATTACTTCATTTAAAATATAATCAACATAATCTTTTTCGTTTTCTCCTTCAGGAATTGCATGTGCAAGAAATGTTGGAATTGCATCAATTCTATCTATTTCGTTTATCACTTCAAGCAATTTTACTTCATTTTTTAAATCAAGTCCATAACCGCTTTTAATTTCCACTGTTGTTGTTCCATGCTTTATCATCTCCTCTACTCTTTTCTCGCTCTCTTTTTTTATTCTTTCCTTATCCGCCTTTCTTGTTTCTCTGACAGTAAATAATATCCCCCCTCCTCTTTCCGCAATCTCCCTGTAGGTTGCTCCTTCTAACTTCCATTCAACTTCAAAATCCCTATATCCAGCAAAAACAGCATGAGTATGGCAATCCACAAAGCCAGGCATAACAAAATTATTGCAAGCATCTATAACTTCATCCGCCCTCCTCTTTTCCCCTATACTTTTTATCTTCCCCTCCTCCATGTAAATATATTTCTCCTTCCTTATGCCATATCCATCAAAAATTTCCCCTATATTCTTTATCAGCAAACTCATAAAAGTAATTCCATCATCATAAATAAATATGTGTAATTTATTTCATATAAAATGCACGAAGAAAAACTTGTGAAGGAAATAAAAAGAACTGCTTTACAGATAAGAAAATGGGTTATAGAATCAATTTATAGGGCTGGCTCCGGGCATCCGGGCGGAAGCTTATCAATTGCTGATATAATTGCCTGCCTTTACTTTCATGAAATGAAGCACAATCCAAAAAATCCTAAATGGGAGGATAGAGACAGGCTTGTTCTTTCAAAAGGGCATGCATGCCCCGCCCTATATGCTGCTCTTGCTTTGTCTGGCTATTTCCCTGTTGATGAACTAAAAAATCTTCGAAAAACAGGGCATTTTTTGCAAGGGCATCCATGCATGAGAAAAGTGCCGGGTGTGGATATGTCAACTGGCTCGCTCGGGCACGGGCTGAGTGTTGCCGTTGGAATGGCTCTCGCTGGAAAGATGGATAAGAAAGATTACAGGGTTTTTGTTATACTTGGCGATGGGGAAGTGCAGGAGGGAGAGATATGGGAAGCAGCAAATTCAGCTTCCCATTTCAAGCTCGATAATTTGATTGCTATTCTTGATAGAAATGGCTTGCAAATTGATGGGGCAACTGAAGAAATAATGCATATTGAACCAATTTCTTGGAGATGGCGCGCTTTTGGATGGAATGTGATTGAAATAAATGGGAATAATGTTAAGGAAATCCTTGATACATTTCACAATATAAAGAAAAACGGAAAACCAACAATAATAATAGCAAACACAATAAAAGGAAAAGGTGTTTCCTTTATGGAAGGCACTTTATCATTCCATGGAAAAGCTCCTTCAAAGGAGCAATATATAAAGGCAATCAGCGAGCTTGAACAGGAGGAGCGTGAATTAGATGTTTAAAGAAATGAGGAATTTAAGAGATGCATATAGCTCTGCATTGATTGAATTAGGAAATAAGAATAAGGATGTGGTTGTGCTCGATGCGGATTTGGCCCTTTCAACAAAAACAAAAAGATTTGGAACAGTTTTTCCAGATCGCTTCTTTGATGTTGGAATTGCTGAAGCAAATATGATGGGAATAGCAGCAGGCCTTGCAACATGTGGAAAGATAGTTTTTGCCTCTACATTTGCGGTTTTTGCAACAGGAAGATGCTATGATGCAATCCGCCAGTCAATAGCATATCCCTGTCTAAATGTAAAAATTGTTGCAACTCATGCGGGGGTATCTGTTGGAGGGGACGGAGCAAGCCACCAAATGCTTGAAGATATTGCTTTAATGAGGGCTTTGCCAAATATGACTGTTATTGCTCCAGCTGATGCCACTGAAATGGAAGATGTTGTTCCTGAGATTGCAAACTATTATGGGCCGTGCTATGTTCGCATTGGAAGGGCTGATGCTCCTGTTATATTTGAGAAACATGGAGAATTTAAGATAGGAAAGGGATATATATTAGAAGATGGAGATGATATTGCAATAATAGCAACAGGAACAATGACAGCAGAAGCAATAAAGGCAGGAGAAATTTTGAGAAAAGAAGGAATAGATGCAATGGTTGTTCATATGCCCACAATAAAGCCAATTGACAAGAAAGTTGTTGAAAAGGCAAGCAAAACAGGAAGAATAATAACCTGCGAGGAGCATACAGTAATAGGTGGGCTGGGAGATGCGGTTGCGATGACAATTCAAAGGAAGCCAGCCCAGATGCACAGAATAGGAATAAATGATGTATTTGGAGAAAGCGGGGAGGCAAATGAATTGCTCGAAAAATATGGGCTTACTGCTGAAAATATTGCAAAAGTTGCCAAGGAAATGATTTAGTCAATCCATTTTATTATGCCCGCCATCGGATTTCTTAAAGGTGTTTGCGGGATTTTCTCTGGATAGCCAAATGTAAGACAGGCAGAAATATGATAGCCATCTGGCAAACCAATTTCTTTCATAATATCCCTGTTCATCTCAAGAAATTTTGCAAAGCCTATCCAGCAACTTCCAATGCCAATGCTCCATGCATAAAGCATCATATTCTGGGCGCAGCATGCACATGATTCATCATTAAAAATCTTATCATCTGTAATTATAAATACTACCACTGGTGCATCAAAAAATATTGAAGTTTTTGATTTTGCAATTGCGGAAAGAAAAAGAATTGTTGCATCATCTTCCAACTCCTTATATCTTTTTCTCAATTTTCTCCTATTTTTAATTATATTCCCTATCTCCCTTTTCACTTCTTCTGAAAGTTTTTTTATAAAATCTTTATTTGTAATAACTACAAATCTCCAAGGTTGTCTATTTTCTGCAGAGGGGGCATATTTTCCAGCATCTATAATTTCCTCTATTATTTCTTTCGACAAATCCTTATTAGAATAATTCCTTATACTTCTCCTTCCTTTTATACACGAAATTACTTCATTTTCCATAAATAGTAAAACAGAGGCAGTATTTTTCAGTTATTACTTTTTAAAACAATTTTTTCTGCTTTATCCTTTCCAATGTTTTCCAGCTTTTTCTTGTATGGGGAGGAAATTCATTGAACTTTTCAAACCATTCTCTTATGAACTCTATTGTTTTTTCATCGCTTGGGTAACCGCTTCCAAGGGGCTTATTAATTATTTTTTCAAGCTCTTCAGAAATTTTCTTAATTTGCCTGTCTCTTTCAACTTTTGCAATTATTGAGGCAGCACTTACAACAGGATAATTTTCATCTGCTTTATGCTCGCAAATAACTTCACCATATTTCAAATTCTTTTTTATCATTTCCCCAAATTCTTTGCTATCATTTCCTGCAGAATCTATAAAATAAATTCTTGCAAAGTTTTTATTAGCAACCCTGGCAAAAATATATGCTTCAAGCTCATTAATTGTCATTGTTTTCCTCAAATCATCTATATCACTTGCTTCTATAACCACAACTTCATGAATAAAATTATTTTTTATATAAGCTGCAATTTCCTCCCTCCTCCCGGGCGTGAGTGTTTTCGAATCCTTAACACCCGCCCTTAAAAGCTTCTCTTCATCGCTTTCCTCAATCCAAACACCCGCAACAACCATTGGTCCTATAACAGGCCCGCGCCCCGCCTCATCTATACCACATATCATATTATCAGCTCCCCATATTTCCCTCCGCCGCCGGGAATTATTTTTATTTTTCCTTCCCTAAAAGAGGCAATTGCATCAACAATTGCTTGAGGAGATTTTTTCCTTAATTCGCTTAAATTTGCATCTAGAAGCAAATTTATTTCGCTTCCAAAGCTCAAAAGTTCTTCCCATCTTTTAATGGCAAGAGATGAATAGGGACTTATGCGAAGTGAGGATGCTATTATCTCTACAAGGGGGATAAGATGAACATATCTTGCTCTATTTTCAGGATGAACTGGCTCATCATAGTCGGCGAGCTCATCAACTCTATCTTTTACTCCTTTTTTTATTTTTCCTCCACACCTGCACTTCCATCCCATCTTTTCTGCCTCATTTTTTTCATAAATTCTATAGCAAGAACAACAGGCGGTGCGATTATATTTACCTTTCTCGGGAGGATAGCCAGCATTTATAGCTATTTTTCCTTTAAAAATTGCATTTTTTATTTCTTCCCAGCTGAACTCATCTATTTCAATTCTATTAAATTCCCTTCCCAAGCGATGAGGGGAGGAAGAGTGAGCATCTGAATTTGTTAAAAATGGCAATGAATTTAATTCTTTTATTCGATCTGCATAGCTTGAATCTGCACTTAGCCCAAGTTCAACGAAGGATGGCTTTTTTCCATAATATTCTACCACTGAATCAAAATAAGCATATAGAGAAGTGTAGGGAGTAAATGCATGCGCCGGACCAACCAAAGCATTTGCTTCGAAGGAAATTTCAATAAGCTCGTTCCCATCAGCAAAAATTTTTGGTCTTCCGCTGGTTTCATCCTCTATATAATTTTTTATTTCCTTCTTGAATTGCTCAACTGAATCAAAATCTGGGAAAAGAAGGAGATGATGAACCCTATTTTTATCCTCAACTTCGCAAGTAAGTATAAAATTTATTCCCTCCACCTCTATCCTTCCATTCTTATAATATTTCATTATTTCTTTCTGCCATTTTTCATGCAGGCAATCACCAGTGCCCAAAATATTCAATCCCTTCTTTTTAGCCCCAATTGCAAGATTTTTTAAATCAATTTTTTCCGAGGCACCGCCAGAAAAGGATGAATGAATATGGAAGTCAGCATTTACAAGCATAAAATAAAAATAAAGGAGGTTAAAAAAGTTATTTATTGAAAAATTATAATCTACCTTATTCGCAGGACATATTTAATAAATCATGTATGAAATCCTTCATTTTATCAATGAACTTAGCTTTTAAAAGAAGTTGATTAAAGTCATCTCTCTTAACATATTTCCTTTTATAAGCCTCGATTAAACTCTCGTAACTTTTAGGATCTGTTATAAAAGCACAGTCCAATACATGTAGAAAGATGTATCGATTTTGTATCTTTTTTGATCATAGCTATATCCACATCTGGAAATATCTCTTTCCAATTTCTAATAGATAGCTCCTCCTTATAAAAAACCAAGGTTTCATCACCTCTCATAATCATAATTTTATCCTTTAGCAGATCATCTCCTTCAATTATATTTTCAATGTATCTGAAAACCACATACTCGTATAGCTCTCCTTTACAAGATTTCCATGCCTTGATTGCCTCTAAAAAATTTCCATGGTAAACACCTGCCACTGTTTCATCGCATTTACTTTTTAATTCTTTAATTATTTTTTCTTTGCATTTAAATCCACGTTTCATTTTCTTCCTCGATTAATCTTTTTTGATTCAACCCAGCTTCATTTATTAATCTATTTTTGGCTAGATTACAGTAATTCTCATCTATCTCTACCCCAATTCCCTTTCTTTTTAATAGAGCACATGCAATTAAAGTGGTTCCGCTTCCCACAAATGGATCAAGTACTGTATCACCTACAAAACTGAAAAGCTTAATACATCTTTTAGGAAGTTCGACAGGGAAAGGTGCAGGATGCTGAACTTTTTTCTTGCTTTCTCCTGAAAAAGTCCATATACCGTTGGTCCACTCTATAAATTCATCCTTCTTTATGTTTGTTATACCATTCTTTATTTTTGTCCATCTTTTCTTATAAAAAATAGCAATAACTTCTACTGGAGCTATTACATACGGTGCTTTTGCAGTGAGCCAGGAACCCCAAGCCGTACTTCTGGATATATTTCCTTCGTTCCATATTATTGTAGAAAAATATTTCCATCCGATATTCTTAGCAATATTTACAATATCTGCATACACACTTTGGAAACCGGCTTCTTCTCTCCCTTTGCTTTTATCTAACGGAATATTTAGACATAATCTTCCATCCGGTTTCATTAAAGAATATGCCTTTTTTAACCATTTTTCGGTAAATTCTAAGTATTTTTCATAAGGTATATCATCTTTAAAAGAGTTGTAACAAATATCTATATTGTATGGGGGAGATGTAACAATAAGATCAATCGAATTTTCATCT
>Ga0272448_1006030_pt1 | contig 13189 bp, 12 predicted proteins | sample YNPCB0191_FD_202220 | JGI IMG/M metagenome (GOLD analysis project Ga0272448, IMG submission 202220) | Hot spring sediment microbial communities from Yellowstone National Park, WY, United States - YNP-CB-019-1 | ecosystem: Environmental > Aquatic > Thermal springs > Hot (42-90C) > Sediment...
CGGGCCTGCCTGGAGGTAGGCAGTTCGGACCGTCCGCGCCCTCGGGCCGGACTCACACAGCAAGAGTGTTCGTGCGCCCGGTTGCTCGCGGTTATTTGGTTGCGGACGTGGGCTGCTTTATACTATAGGAGCTGGCCAGGGTGGCGGAACTGGCAGACGCGCGGGACTCAAAATCCCGTGGGCGATGAGCTCGTGCGGGTCCGACTCCCGCCCCTGGCACAAGGATGTCGAGGCCGGCTGTGCAAACCGGCGTATCGGCTCCGGAAACCCGGCTCACCCGACCGAGGCGTACCCGATCTCGTGGCTCCCGAGGATTCTCGCCCGACGGACTCGACGAGCGCGAACCCGCGGGCCGTGCATCGGTTCGATCTTGTTGTTCGTGCCTTCCGGGTGCCCGGAAGGGTCGGTTTCTCGTAGTATGCCAGGAAGCCACGGCGGCGTAGCCGGAGCGGCTCAGCGGACTTCCGCGACATCCGGGTGCGCGCGAGCTGCGGCCGCGCGGTCCGGTTCCGAGGCAATCTCCCGCCCGAGGTCGTTTCGGCATTGGATGATTGGCTCGTTGTCGCAGCGGACAATGAAGACGGGAGCGCCCCGTGCCGCCCCGCGTATCGATCCCTTCCGGAGGCACCGGAGGATAGCCGCCGGCCTTCCTTTCGCACGTCTCAGCGTCGGTGTTACGGCGTAGGGCCGGTTGGAGGCCGACTCCCGCCGCTCCATCGCTCAACTCCAGAAATCCTTGACGATGGTGAAGAAGTTCTCCAATACCCTGCGCCCGTGGAGGTACGGCTCCTCGTAGGCTTCCGCGTGGAACTGGATACCGTAGAGCGGGCGGGTCACGTGCTTCATCGCCTCGATGCGGCAGTGTTCGCTGGAGGCCAGTAGCTCGAAGTCCCTCGGCAGTCTCTTCACCTCGCAATAGTGCGAGCAGCAGAGGATCATCGTCTTCGGCAGACCGTCGAACAGCGGGTCGCGTTTGACCTGTCGGATCGGGAAGAAGCCTCTTGCGACGAAGTAGCCCGGGCGATAAAGGTCTCGCGGATACGGTTCGTACTTTGTGAGCTTGCGCATCGGCTGGTCCCAGAGCCGTTTGACCTTCCGGAGGTTGCGGTTGAAGGAGAAGCCGAGAAGTTGGTGGCTTCCGCAAATTGCCAGCACGGGTAGCTCCGCGCGGTGCAGCACTTCATCCATCCCGGAGAAGCTTTCGACAGGCCAATCCTGGAAGCTTTGGCCGAAGCCACTCATAATCACCGAACGGGGACGAAGCTCCTCGACGACCTTGAGTGAGAACTCCTCGTGCGGCACGATGAGCACGCGGTCGCCCGAGGCCTGCTCGAGCCGTAGCTTCTGTCTGATCCCGCCGCCGTCCTTGTAATATGCTTCCCGTCTCGTTACCAGAACAAAGATGTGCATCCGCCCCTCCTATTATTATCGCTCCGATAGGCTCTCGAGGCCGTCGGCTGATGCCGACTTGCTTTCACTCCTGAATTCTACCGATAAGGCGCCCGTTGCCCAAGCCGGAGCCGCGTTGCGGGTGCGAGGGCGTACTTACAGAGTAAGTTCCCGAGCCCAGTGCCTTGCCGGAACGGGCCGCCTGCTGGCGTACCGCTATCCACCGCTTCCGTACTACCGCAAGGACTTCCAGCCGGTAGGACTCCCCCGGATGCGCGTAGGGGCTGCTGTGCGCCCCGGCCTCATCGGGCCGAGAGGGAGAGTCCGAGCTCGGCGGCTAGCTGGGCCGCAGAGTCGTACCGCCGGGCGCGGTCCCGGAGGAGACACCGGAGGACTATCTGGGCGACCCGGCTCGGAGCACTTCCCTCGACCTTCGGAGCGCACGGGTCCTCGCGGGCCTTCGCTTCCCTCAACTCGGTCTCGTTGTATCCCTCGTAGAAGCCGTGGAGAAAGAGGAGCTCGTAGAGGGTAGCTCCGAGCTGATAGAGGTCGGTTTTCTCGTCGGCCTGGAAGCGGCGGTCGAGAAGCTGCTCCGGCGCGAGGTACCGCCAAGTGCCGACGATCCGGCCCGTACCAGTGATTCGCGAGTCTCCGTGCGCCCGGGCAACTCCCATGTCCATCAGCACAGACACACCGTCGGGTCGGATCATGACGTTGGACGGCTTGATGTCCCTGTGGATGATGCCCTTGCTGTGCAGATAGGCAAGTGCTTCGGCGAGCTGGACGCCGATGCTGGAAACGGCCTGTTCGTAGTTGTACTCAGGCCGGATCCGGGGGCTTGCGGGATGGGTAGTGTGCGAGCTGATGTCCGATCGTGCCGCCTCCAGAAGGTGGCGTGCACAAAGCTCGTTTCCGGGGACCGACTTGAGCCGTTCGATCAGCTTCGACAGGGCGACACCCGATACGTACTCCATGACGAGGAACGGGAGGCCGTCGTGTTCACCGTACTCGCGGATGTGCACGATGTTCTCGTGGACGACGGAAGAGAGGATCCTGATCTCCCGTCTGAAGCGTTCGAGGACGTCCGGCTCCAGCGTGAGGTCGCTGTGAAGGATTTTGATCGCGACGGGCTCGGAGGTCCGCTCATCCACAGCCTTGTACACGCCGCCCATGCCGCCGAAACCGATGGTACCGGTGATGAGGTACTGGCCGATGCGCCGCTCGGCGGGTTCTCCGAAAATCTCCTCTAACGATTCCTCAGCGCTCATTGCCGGGTTCGCCTACGGCTCGTTGCCAAGCAGACGGCGGAGGTAGGCGAGCTCTTCCTCCGTATCCGCGTCGGTGTTCACCGTCGCTCTTACCAGGTCCCTCAGCGTCTTGACCAATGCCCTGTAGTAGGCGCGGAGCTCGTTCTTTACCTTCTCCTCGGAGACGCCGAGGTGCTGGGCCGTGTCTGCCACGCTCAATCGCTGCCATACGCGAAGTTCGAAGACTCTGAGCCGCAGCTCATGGCCCGATGCGATCAGGGAAGCAGCGAGCACTCGCTTGGCGGCCTCCAGAGTCTCCCTCGCCCAGTTCCTGTCGAACTCGCGGTCGGGTGCGTACTTCTCGTCTGCCTCCGGCTCCGGTGCTCCTTCGTCGAACGACACAGTTCGCTTGTCTCCCCCCGTGCCACGCTTCCTCAGGTGGTCCACCCAGAACCACTGCATCCGGCGGAAGATGAAAGCCCGGAAACGGCCACGATCCGGGTCGTATCGCTGGAACAGGTCGCGCCGTTCGATCACGCTCCCGAAGAAGTCCTGCGTCAGGTCTTTGGCCGCTTCGTTGCTCAGGCCGCGTGCGCGGAACCATGCGTAGACCGGTTTCCAATAAAGCCCGCACAACCGGTTCAGGGCCTGTTCTGCCTCGGGCCCGTTGCCCCGTGTCTTCCCGATGATAGTCCACGAGGTGACAGGCATCTCGCTCCTGTTTCCTCCCATCGTCGTCATGTCTGGTTTCCCACGGGGCATATTTTACTCGCCTTGCTCTATCTAATTATTCTATGCCGACAGGTTACTTTTCCATATCAGTCGCTTCGTTCTCCGAAGCTCCACAAGCCTCCGGTCCCTTCCCCACGCTGCCCAGTCGCCCGTCTGCACACCGTCCAACCTGCACGCACCGGCCACCAACCTCGCCTCCTTTCGAGGCGGGCCTTGGCTGGACACCGCCGGCTCGTCACACACTATCCTCCACTACCTTATACGAAGGCAATGCGTCCGGGGTTAATCCTTAGTAGAAAACCCGACAAGTAGCCTGCTGCACCCGTAACGGCTGCCGCTCCTTGGATGGTCAGTAGGCCCCCGCGCGCACACAATCGCATCCGATGTTCATAATAGGAGACATCACGCGTTCCTCGGTCTTGCGGAAGAAAGTACCCCCTACGGAGGTGCAGTTCCATGCAATCCCGAGCAGCAGCCAGGACTCGGTAGCCTCAGAGCGTTCCCACCAGCCTGCCCATCTCCTCCTCCAGCTCCATGATGGACTCGACGAGTTTGAACTGGCTCCGCGCACGGTCGAGGTTCTGGCCTTCCCGATGGACTTTGAAGTAGACATCCCCTGCCAAATAGTCCGTCAAGAATCTGAGGCCGATCGTGAACGTGATGAGCCGTCCTGCGAACGGGAGGTACCGCTTCTCCACCGGCGTCAGGAACTCCCCTGCTGTCGAAATGTAGCCGCGTGCGAGTGCTTCGAACATTGGCATGCGGACGTAGACCTTCGAGAGGTCTGTCTCGTCCTCCGCTGTCGGACTGGTGGCCGTGCGTACCATGTCGCCGAAATCGTAGAGCACCAACCCCGGCATGATCGTATCCAGGTCTATCACGCAGATACCCTTCTTCGTCGTGTCGTCCACGATCACGTTGTTGATCTTCGTGTCGTTGTGGGTTATCCGTTCGGGAATCTCTCCCTTCCGCTGGAGCTCGACAAGCGTACCGATCCATGGCTTCTGCCGGAGGGCGAAGTCGATCGCAGACTTGGCACTCTTCGCACGGTTATGAGCGTCCGCAGCGAGGACACTCTCGAAAGTCTCGAACCGCTTCGGAGTGTGGTGGAAGTCGGGAATCGTCTCCGGCAGGCGCGGCCCCGGCAGGTCAACGAGCATCCTTTGGAACTGGCCGAACGCCTTGGCCGCCTCGTAGGCTTGTTCGGGCGTTTCGAGCGAATCGTACGTCCGCCCCTTCTCGACGAAAATGTACGTTCGCCAATAGTTGCCCTGCTCGTCGCGATAGTAGGGCAGGCCCTCGCGGCTCGGAATCACCGTCAGCGTCTTACGCGACACTTCACGCTCCCCCGCAGCGACGAGCTTGTCCCGGATGTGCCGCGTGACCCGCTGGATACTCTCCATTAGAGTGACGGGATCCTTGAAGATCCTGTGGTTGACCCGCTGGTGAATGTACCGGACGGTCGTCCCGCCCTGATCGTAAGTCGCAGCATAGGTATCGTTGATGTGTCCTGTCCCGTACGGTTCCGCACAGACGAAATCGCCCAGGATCTGGAACTGCCTGCTGACCGCTTCCACGTTGTGCCGCATCTTTTTCTCCAACTCGACATTCTACAGAACGGCCCCCCGATCCCGCAAGACGTCGCGGGAGCCGAGTGCACGAACAGTCTTGCGGAGCGAGCAAGGCTCGTCGGTGCGGACCATCAGACCTGCCTACTTGCAGGCGGGTGCCAGAGAGCTATCGCCCCTCGCTGCCGCCGAACCCCAAACGGATGCTCGCTGCTCGCCCTAAGGCCGAGCAGCCCTCTCCGCCCCTCGGTTTCTCGGGCACGCAACCGTAGTGGTGGTAGTTCGTCTCGGAGGCGATCGGCGGCTGTACGGTATCATCCCGGACTTCGCCTTGCGCTTCGAACCGAAGGACGGACAGGGATCCTCCTTCCCCGAGTGCCCAGCCTCGGTCAGCTGATAGGCTGAGCCGCCCGCCGTGAGCGCCGGCGCAGGAGCCACGCAATCGGGCAGAGCATAACCACTGGGAGCAGGAGGAACCCCACCGCGGCCAGGGCAAACGGAACCGCGTGGACGGCAATAGCGTGGAAGACCAGCGGACCGAGCACGGATCCGAGATGGACTCGATAGATCGAGACCGCGATCTCCTGCGCGGTTACGCGTCCGTTCCCGTCCGTCTCCTTGTCGCGGGTGCGGAGATCCTCGATCACGGGCCGGGCAGCACGAAACCAGGCCTTTGCCTCTGAATGGCTCACCCAGCTCTCCGCCGCACCAAGGATGAGCGAGGCAAGCCCTTTCTCGAACCAGCTCGTCCGCCCTGTGATCTTGGCGATCGTGTCCGCGCCGATTCGCAGCAGAGCCTGACGGGGGGCCTCGACGTGCTCGGCGAGGAATGCGATCTCGACGTCGCGTTTCCCGTCCATGTATGCCCGCGATCGAGCAGCTAACTCGTCGAGCTGTAGCTTCGGCTCGACTACTGCGGCCAGGGCGAACGCGACGACCGGCCGGACGACCACTCTGCAGATCATCTCGCTCGTCCGGCTCCTCTGCACGAACCACCGGGCACCCTGCGCCGTCCCGATCGTCCCGCCGGTCACTAACAGACACGAGGGGATCGTCAGCGACCACAGCGCGACGACCGCCACACGAATCCAGCGATCGTAGGGCCGCCCCCAGTCGAACAGGCCGCGACGCACGAGCAGGCACCGGGCGAGCAGTACGAGACCGACACCGGCCAGGAGCCCGGCCGTCACTCCGAGCACTACCCATCCGGTTACACCGAGCGCATCGCGAGCGAGCGCCCCGACCATATATTTCACTCCTTCGTTTCGGGACAGCTCCCGGCTGCGGTCAGGAGGTCCGACACGGCCCCAAGACTCCAGCCGGATGGCCTTGGTCTGCCTCGTTCACTCGTCGGACGGCGCTCTTTCGAGCTCCTCGCGCTACAGGCCCATCTTCCGCAAGTTTTCCAGGCAGAGCCTCACACACTCCAGCGGCGGGTGGGCGTACGTCTCGTGCTCGACGATGTACCACTTCGTGTTCCCGATCTTCTGGCAGAGCGAGAAAAACTCAGGCCACTTCATATCGCCCTCGCCGATGAGCGCCTTGTCATTCGTCCTGGAGAACTCCTTGACGTGTACGGTGATCGCTCGTCCCGGGTACTTGCTGAGGAAGGGGAGCGGGTCGGCGCCGCCGTGCATTGCGTTGCCAGTATCGAGCTGCATGATAACCTCGTGCTTCGTGTTGCCGAAGAAGGTGTCCCAGGGCAGCTCGCCGTCCATGGCCGTGAACTCGATGTGATGATTGTGGTAGCCTGTGAACAGTCCGTGCGGCGCGAGCTTGTCGGCAATGTCGTTGAAGAGTTTCGCCGTCTCCAACCACGCCTTGCGGGAGTTCCGCCGGTTCTCTGCGAGGCCGGGGACGACGAGATACTTGTTGCCGAGGGTGAGGTTGAACTCGATGGACTTCTTCAGCTCATCGCCCAGGAGCGTGTCGAGGCCGATGTGCGTACCGCAACAGACCAGCCCCAGGTCATCCAACATCTTGCGAAGCTCCTTGGCCGTGCGGTTGTGGTAACCGGCGAACTCGACGGCCTTGTAACCCATCTTCGCCACGGCCTCGAGTGTGCCGGGCATGTCCTTCGCGCAGTCCGCGCGGACCGAGTACAGTTGCAACGCGAACGGTATCTGTGCCATCCAACTTCCTCCTCTCGGGAGTCGGCATCCATTCGGTCTCGGATGCCTCTGTGGAGAGTATACACCGATTGGGACTGGCTATCAAGGCCGACGCAGCCATGGCGAACCGCCGGCGTTGACCTGGGGCGACCGCCCGTGTAGAATGTAGCCGGAGATTCGGCGATGGCGGACGAGATGGATGAGTTCGTGGGCGAACCGGACGAGTGGACCGCGATGACCCGCAGGAACGATGGGCGGAATCGGCTAAGCTTCTATCTTGCCATGAAAGGGGCGCTCGATCCCGAACCCGATTCACAGAGTCCCTTCGAGTTCGAAGAGACGGAACGCGCGTTTCCCCCTCTCTGGCGACCGGGAAACACTCGCGGTGATGCTTCCGGAGGAAGAGTGGCGCGCCCGGGCGATATACGGTGGCGGAAATGTCGTATAGGATAGCGATCTCGGGAAAAGGCGGCTCCGGGAAGACGACGATCTCCGCTCTGATCGTCCGTTACATCGTGCAGAAGCTCGGCAAGCCCGTGCTTGCCGTTGACGCGGACCCCAACTCGACGCTCGGCGAGGCACTGGGACTCCAGGTTCGTTCCACCATCTCCGACATTCGCGAGGACTTCGCAGAGCAGAAGATGTCACTCCCCGCAGGACTGTCCAAGGATCGCTACATCGAGTACGCGATTCACCAGACGATCCTCGAGGCAAACGGCTTCGACCTCCTCACGATGGGGAGGCCCGAAGGGCCGAAGTGTTACTGCTACGTCAACAACCTCCTGCGCGGCTTCCTCAAATCAGTCTCGGCGGACTATCCGTATGTCGTGATGGACAACGAGGCCGGAATGGAGCACCTGTCCCGGCGAACGACGGACGATGTGGACCTCTTCCTGATCGTCGCCGAGTGCAATCCCGTCGGCATCCGGACCGCACGGCGGATCGTCGAGCTGACCCGGAAACTCCCGGTGTCAGTCAAGCGTCAGATGCTCGTCCTCAACCGCGTCCCCACCGAGCTGGAGCAGACGCAGATCATCAGCCGTATTCCCGAGGACGAGATGGAGGTGGCCTGTGTATTGCCGCTGGACCCGGAGGTTCAGGCCTACTGGTTCCGCGGCCGGCCGCTTTTCGACTTGCCGGAAAAGAACCCAGTTTATACAATACTTTGTGATTTCCTGTCGAGGACATTCAACGCTACACACTCGTAGAACAGTCGAGGAGGACGGATCATGCCTTTGCCACCGCTGACGGAGAAGTACGCCACAGGGGTCAACGTCGTCACGATCGGGGCCACCCGCGAGGAAGGCGGGACCCGGCAGTGCTCCATCAAGGTCGGCGGCGCCAAGACCCTGCCGTTCATGGACGTGGACGGAGACAAGGGGTTGAAGCCTGTCATCGCGATGGACGTCATGGATATCGTCCCGGAAGAGTGGCCGGAGGTACTTGCAAAGCCGTTCAAGGACGTCTGGAACGATCCCGGCAAGTGGGCGAAGGCTTGCGTAGAGAAGTACGGGGCAGACATGATCTGCGTCAAATTGGACGGCATTGACCCCGACAAGGGTAACCGCACCCCTGAGCAGGCAGTCGAGACCGTGAAGCGCGTGCTCGACTCTGTCGGTTGCCCGCTCATCGTCTGGGGTTCCGAGAATGACGAGAAGGACAACCTCGTCATGCCGAAGGTCAGCCAGGCCCTTCGTGGCGAGCGCTGTCTCCTCGGTACAGCGAAGGAAGACAACTACAAGGTGATCACCGCCGTCTGTCTCGCCGACGGGCACAACCTCATCACGCTCGCGCCACTCGACATCAATCTCGGTAAACAGGTCAACATACTCGTCACCGACCTCGAGTTTCCGCTCGACCGAATCGTGATGTTCCAGACGACCGGTGCTCTCGGGTACGGATTGGAGTACGCCTACACGATCCAGGAGCGCCAGCGACTCGCAGCGTTGACCGGGGACAAGATGATGATGTGCCCGATGATCTGCGACTGCGGCCACGAGAGTTGGCGGGCGAAGGAGGCCAAGGCCTCCGACGAAGACGCACCGCAGTGGGGACCTCAGGCGCTTCGCGGCCCCGCCTGGGAGGCCGCCACGGCAGCCGTCCTCGTCCAGAGCGGCGCCGATATCCTTCGCATGAGGCACCCCGACGCCGTTGCCGCCGTCAAACAGCTCATCAACCAATTGTGGGGATAGACCGGACCGAGCTTCCAGCCATGAGCTTTGCCCACCATCCGTCTGCCGGCACCGATCTCCAATCTCGCTTCCAATGACTCACCGTGAGCGAGTCCTGACGGCGCTCGACCACAAAGAGCCGGATCGCGTACCCATTGACTTCGGCGCCATGCGCTCGACGGGCATCATGGCTCTCGCCTACAACAAACTCAAACGACACCTCGGAATCTCGTCCTCCACACGGGTGTACGACCTGATGCAGCAGTTGGCGGAGCCGGACCTCCAGGTGCTGGAGTACTTCGACGCCGACGTGGTCCAGGTCCACAGGCTTTGTCCCTCGTTCGGCCTGCGAATTGATCGCTGGAAGGAATACCGGCTTGCGGACGGCTTCCCCGTCGTCGTCCCCGAAGGTTTCGACCCGATCAAGCTTCCCGACGGCTCGGAGGAGATACGGGAGGGCGGCCGGACGATAGGCCGCCGACCGGCCGCAGCCCCGTACTTCGACCGCGTCAACTTCCCACTTGCCGAGGCCAAGAGCATAGAGGATATTGACCGATTCCAGTTCGGTTCCATGACGGACGAAGAGCTGACGTTCATCCGTCGCCAGGCCGAGCACTGGCGGGCCACGGACTACGCCATCCTCGCCGCGTTCGGCGGGAACATCCTCGAGGGCGGCCAGTTCACCTTCGGCTGGGATCGCTTCATGACGCTCCTCGCGCTCGAGCGGGACATGGTCGAACGCTTCCTCGACCGGCTCGTGGAAAGCTACCTCAGAGACCTCGACCGCTTCCTGCCGACGGTCGAGGGACTCGTGGACATTATTCAGGTCGGGGACGACCTCGGCACGCAGCAGGGTCTCCAGATTTCGCCGCAGATGTACCGCGAGGTCATCAAGCCGCGCCAGGCACGGATCTATGGACACATCAAGAAACACTCGACCGCCCGTCTCTTTCTCCACTCCTGCGGCTCGATCGTCGAAATCCTCGACGACCTCATCGAGATCGGCGTGGACATACTCAACCCCGTCCAGACCTCGGCTCGTGGGATGGATCCGGTCGAGCTCAAAAGGCGCTTCGGCTCGCGGCTCGTATTCTGGGGCGGCGGCTGCGACACGCAGCGCGTGCTCCCCCGCGGAAGCATCGAGGACGTCAAACGGGACGTTCGCGACCGCATCCGGATCTTCGCTCCCGGCGGCGGTTTCGTCTTCACCCAGATTCACAATATACAGGCCGACATCCCCCCAGAAAAGATCGTCGCCCTCTACAAGACCGCACTCGAAGCTGGCCGCTATCCGATCCGGTAGCCCGAGGGTTCACCCCGGCGAGACAAGTGGCAGGAGCTCAGGTCCACGTTCCTCCGCCCGGCAGGAAGCAATGTCCGACGAGTGCTGCTTCTTTTCGCGACCGCAGTTCGCTCGTGCCTTCGCCGCCTCGGCGCGACGCTGCTCCGTGGCAGCGTTATGCACGGCGGCCGGGGCACGCCGTGTACGCAGGAGCGGGTATAATAGTTCGGATGATGAGAATCCGGTTCACCTCCCCGGCGGTTCGGCCCGCGAGTGGCCTTCACCATCCTTCCCCAGGAGCCAGAACGAGCGGATAGATCCATGAACAGATTCCGGTACGATACGAGCGGGACTTGGTACAAGGGCAACACGCATATTCACAGCACCGCGTCCGACGGCGGGAAGAAGCCGGAGGAGCTATGGGATATGTACGCCCGGCTGGGCTACGACTTCCTCGTCCACACCGACCACTGGGTGGCGTCCGAGTTCCAGCAGAGAGGCGACCACAGGAGCGCTCCGCTTCTCGTTCTTGACGGGATCGAGATATCGGGAGCGGACTCGACCGGCGCCGAGTACCATGTTGTCTGTCTGGGCGCCTTACGGGGGCTGGCGCCCGCGATGGGATTCGCCGCGGCGCTCGAGAGCGCTCGTCGCCAGGGCGCGGTGCTCATACTTGCTCACCCGCACTGGACAGGCAACTCGTTCGACGACGCGTTGCGGCACAAGCTCGACGGCGTGGAGGTTTACAATCATGTCTGCTGGTGGCTCAACGGCAAGGGCGATGCGGCGCCGTACTGGGATGCCATGCTGGATCGTTTCCCCAACACGCTCGGTTTCGCCGCGGACGATGCCCACGTCTGGCCGTTCCATGCTGGCGTGGACGGCGGCTGGATCGTCGTGAACGCACCGGAGCGTTCGGTACCTGCGATCCTGTCGGCAATCCGCAGGGGCAACTTCTACTCGAGCCAGGGGCCGACCATCCACTCGATCGAGACGGACGGGAAGCAGCTTCGTGTCCGGACGTCCCCGATCCGAATCGCACACCTGTGCGGCCCTGCCTGGCGCGGCGGAACCTCTGGCCTCGCGGGCGGCGCTCTGGTCTCCGAGGTCGCACTCGAAATCCCGACGGACTGCCGCTACGTACGCCTCCAGCTCGAGGACGAGCACGGCCGCCGGGCGTGGACGAATACGCTGTTTTTCGAGGAGTGAAGGCACGAGGGCGGACACGCACGACACCGGTAGTGGACACCACTCGCGGGCGGTATGCGCGAGCCCGACGCGCTCGCCCCACCGGGACACTGCCCGTCAGCCCCTGCCGCGTACACCCCACCCACGGTAAAGCTCGGATTCGTCCGGCGGCGTGTACTGGAGCTGCTTCGTCCCTCTCACCACCACAGAATCCGGACCATCTCGAGCCGCGCATCCCAGCGCGCAACCGCCGAAGCTCGAGTCGTTCGGAGCTCGATCTGGATAGCCGGTTGCCAGATGCCGCGTCCCCGCTCGATGACGACAAGAAACAACTGCCCGTTCAATGGCGTACCTTCCTCGATGATCCGAGTTTCCGCCACGTCGCCCGGAGCACGGTAGAACTTCGCCGTCACCCGGTTGCCTCGATAGATAGCGTATGCCTTCAAAGCGCAGTAGACCCGTGAAAACCGGTGGCCGGGGATCTTCCCATTGCCGACCTCGCCACCCACCTGTGGCATTGCCGGCGGGATCGGAACTTCGATCACGGCGGGGACATCGTAGTACGTCGGGTAGTAGATGCCCGCTTCCGGATCGTGAGTCAAGTTCGCCGAGACGAGTTGCTCCGCTGCCCGGTCGCCCCTTCGGAAGAGCAGAGACAACGCCCCGACCGGCCGGCGCAACGGGGCACACTGCTCGACAGTCAACCTGCCCGCTTCGTGCAGGGAATCCCTGACGCGCCACGTCGCTGCCTCTGGCAGAACACTGCCGAACAGGCAGGCCGCGCATACGTCCCACCTCCCCCCCAACAGGAATTGTGGGCGGACGATCCAGTGTCCCGCCACCCGCTCGACGCTCTGCGGGCAATCAACGACCGTGTCCGGCTCCAGGCGAGCCTGAATCGTATCGTAGGCTTCCTTGACCCGGCGGACGTCGCTCATGAGCTTTGTCTCGTAAACTGCTACGAAGGCCGTCCCGCGCAGGCCGGTCTGCCAGATGCAACGGTAGTCGGTCGTATCGAGCCTCTCCGGACGCTCTCGCTGCCGTGCAAACTCGTTGATCACCTTGTAGTGAGCGGCTCGCGGATTCTGGGTCAAATGGAGGTCGTGCCGGAGGACGTCGAGATCCGGCCACGGGCCGATGAGCAGGTCCACGTTCGCTCCCGGCATCGCTCGGTCGTTCAGGAATCGTATTGCCGCCTCCACACCTTGCCCGTACGTACCGACCTCCAGCAACCGCTTGCTCACCACCGACTCGGTCGGGAAAAGCTCGTTCGTGTAGTCTATGTAGTAAGGCCGCACGGCAAGCGAACAAGCGGCAAGGTAGGCACCCGTGCCGCCCACGACGAGGAACACAGGAGCCGAGCGTCCATCCCTCCCGATGAGAGACGACACCCGATCTGCCACCCACAGTAGCCCCGTCGCCGCAAGCACCGACAACGGCAGCAAGCATACCAGCGCGTACTTCAGTCCGTTGAGCTTGAGCGGGATCGGCGCCAGAGCGA
>Ga0272448_1006032_pt1 | contig 13187 bp, 14 predicted proteins | sample YNPCB0191_FD_202220 | JGI IMG/M metagenome (GOLD analysis project Ga0272448, IMG submission 202220) | Hot spring sediment microbial communities from Yellowstone National Park, WY, United States - YNP-CB-019-1 | ecosystem: Environmental > Aquatic > Thermal springs > Hot (42-90C) > Sediment...
ATCCATCGCGGAATTTGGGGAAATGGGCCCACCTCTCCTCCCCGGCAGAGAGGCGTACAATGGTCCGGGAGGCGGCCATGGAAGACGCCGTTCGCCGGATTCTTGAAGCCATGGGTGAAAACCCCCAGCGACCGGGGCTGGAACGAACCCCGGCCCGGGTGGCCGAGAGCCTGATGGACCTCACCCGAGGTCTTCGGGAACCCCTGGAGCCTCTCCTGGCGGGCGCCGTCTTCGAGGATCCTTCGGAGGGGATGGTCCTGGTGCGGGACATTCCCTTCTACAGCCTTTGCGAACACCACCTCCTGCCCTTCTTCGGCAAGGCCCACGTGGCGTACGTGCCCCAGGGCCGGCTCATCGGCCTCTCCAAGATCCCCCGCATCCTGGAGCACTTCGCCCGCCGCCTCCAGGTCCAGGAGCGCCTCACCGAGGAGGTGGCGGACACCCTCGACGGCCTGCTGAAGCCAACGGGCCTCGGCGTGGTCTTGGAGGCCACCCACCTCTGCATGGTCATGCGGGGGGTCCAGAAGGAGGGAAGTCAGGCGGTGACCTCGGCCCTCCGGGGCTCCTTCTTGAAGGATCCCCGAACGCGCCAGGAGTTCATGGCTTTGGTGGGCCGGCCCGTCCAGCCCCTCTGACCGATCCCTACGGCCCTCCCGGTCCTTCGAAAAGGGTGACGCCGGGGGGCGGGGAGAAGCGGAAGAGGGCGGGATCCACCTTCGGGAGGACCTCGACCTCCGACAAATCCAGGGAAATCTCGTTGCCCAGGGCATCCCGGAAGAAGATGCGCCGGAGCTGGCCCGTCTCCGCGTCGGCGGCGGCCTCCACGTCGCGGATCCCGGTGTCGTCGTGGAGGAGTTCCAGCCGGTAGACCCGGAGGCTCCCCACCGTCGTGGCGCCGAGGCAGGCCACCTCCTCGAGGAGGCGTTGCTGGCCCGACAGGAGGCGGAGGGCCAGAGGAAGGTCGCCCCCGTCCATCCGCTGGACGAAGGCCTGGCGCTCCGCTGGAAGGTAGAGGACGGAGGTGCGGCCGTCGGCCACCGCCAGCTTTCCGGGGGGCCGGCTGTACTCCCACCGGGTCCGGCCCCCGGGGGCCACCACCAGCGTCCCCTCCTCCACCTCGGTCTGGTTGAGGGCCGGCGCGCGGAGAACGTGGCGGAACCGGGCCTTCAGCCCCGCCCCTTCCTCCAGGCGGGAAAGGAGCCGGGCCACCTCCTGCCGGCAGGCGGGGTCCTCGGGGGCGGCGGGGAACGCCGCAAAGGGCGGGAGGAGGGCGGCGAGGAGCAGGGGGGCCAGGGTTCTTCCGTTCACGGCTTCACCTCCGGACTTGAGGGAAGGGCCTCGGGGGTCTCCGGCGCCTCCCACCGGGGCACCACCCACACCACGTAGCCGGCGGGGCCGGCGGGACCCTCCTGGGTCAGATAGAAGGGCACGGGCTCCATCCGGCGGAGGGTCTTCTCCTCCTGAAGGACCACCTCCGGCAGGGGAACCTTCTCCGCCGAAAGGGGCCGGCCCCGGACGGCCACCCGGAGCCGGAGGCGGCCTCCCTCCAGCCCCAGCGGGGTGATCTCCAGGCGGTACCGCTCGGTTTCCCAAGCCACCTTCCGGGGGGGAGGCTCCTTCTGCAGCGCTTCCGGACCCGAAGCGGGGGAAGAGGCCTTCTTCTCCTTCCCGGGCTTGGGCGGCTCCAGGGCGATGGAGAAGCTCTGGCCGGCCTTCAAGGCCGGAGGATCCTTGCCGGGCTCCACCACCGGAAGGCCGGCCGTCCAGTCCTCCCCCCCCTCTCCCGCCTCCCCGTCCACCCACCGGGGAACGCGGCGCTCGTAGTCGTGGCTCACCGGCAGGCCGTCCAGGGACTGGAGCTGGAGGGCCTCCAGCTCCACCCGGTGGGCCCCCAGCCACTTCTCCACCCGCACGAAGAAGAGGAGCGGCGGAAGGGGCGGCGGCTCGGGGGGAGGAGCGCTGTCCAGGGCCGCCTCCACGGAGACGAGGACCCTCGTGGCCGTGGCGGCGTCGGCGTAGGCCTCCATCACCTGGGCCCCGGGATGGGAAAAGAGGAGTTCCCGGGCCCGGCTCACCGGGGTCCCCCCCGGCGGGGCCGCCTCGGCGAGGAGAAGGCAGCGCAGACCGCCGTCCTCTCCCACCAGGGGCTTGACGGTGAGGTGGAGGTCCAGCTCCAGCCTGGTCTTGCGCGTCTCGTTTTCCACCGTGAGGCGGCGGTCGAGAACCCCGGTCTTCCCCAGGGGAAGGTGGGCGGTGAAGGCCCCGGCCTCCCGGGGAGTCTGGCGCTCTCCCACGGTGAGGACCTTGAGGCTGACGGCGGCGAAGGACGGGGAAGGGGCCGGCCCCTCCCCCGCCGCAAAGCCGGGAGTCGCCCCGAGGAGAACGCCCAGAAGAAGGACCACCGCCCGTCCGCCCATGGCCCCAGCATACGGAGGCCCGAAGGGAGGGGCAAGGCCCCGCCTACCCTTTCCCCGCTCGAAGTGCTATATTAGGGCTATGGGCGACCCTTCAAGGCTGTGGTTCGGCGTGGGGGACACGGTGGTCTACCCCGGGTACGGGGTGGGTGTGGTCCAGCAGATCGAGGAGCGCACCCTGAACGGCCGGACCCGCCTCTTCTGCGTCCTTCTGGTCCGGGAGGGGGACAACGAGTCCCGGGTCATGATCCCCGTGGATAACGTGGCGGAGGTGCGCCTTCGCCCCCCCGCGAGCCCCGCCGAGGCCGAAGAGGCCCTGGCCATTCTCTCCGGCCCCCCGCCCGAGATCCTGCCTTCCTGGCGGGAGCGCTTCTCGGCCCACAGCGACATGCTGGCCCGGGGGGACCTCCTCTCCGTGGCGAAGGTCCTCAAGGCCCTCTACCTCCTCAACGCCCGCAAACCCCTCTCCTTCCGGGAGAAAAAGATGTACCAGAAGGCCCTCCTGCTGGTCACGGCCGAGGTGGGGCACTCCCTCTCCCGGAGCCGCAGCGAGACCGAGGCCGACGTCCTCGACCGCCTCTCCCGGCCCGATTCCCGCTAGCCCCTTTTGTTGCGATCTCGCAACGCGCCGGCCACAGGCCCGCCACGGGCCCCTGGCACCCTGTCCTCCGGTGAACCTTTGGTGAACCTTTCGGAGGAGGAAAGACGATGAACCCGAAGAAGCTCCTGCTCGCCGCCACGGTGGCCGCCCTGGCCCTCCCGGCCCTCGCCCAGTCCAAGATCGCCCTCAGCGGGGCCGGCGCCACCTTCCCCTACCCCATCTACGCCAAGTGGGCCTACGCCTACGAACAGAAGACCGGCGTGCGGCTGAACTACCAGTCCATCGGTTCCGGCGGAGGCATCCAGCAGATCAACAACAAGACGGTGGACTTCGGAGCCTCCGACGCTCCGGTGAAGGACGCCGATCTTGCCGATCGGGCCCAGTTCCAGTTCCCCGCCGTCATCGGGGGGGTGGTTCCGGTGGTGAACCTCTCCGGGGTAGCCTCCAACCAGCTGAAGCTGACCCCCGAACTGCTGGCCGACATCTTCCTCGGCAAGATCAAACGGTGGGACGACCCGCGCCTCAAGGGGGCCAACCCGGGCCTCGCCCTCCCCGAAAAGGAGATCGTGGTGGTCCACCGCGCCGACGGCTCGGGCACCACCTGGGTCTTCACCAACTACCTCACCAAGATCTCCCCCGAATGGAAGGAGAAGGTGGGGAACGAGAAGTCCGTCTCCTGGCCGGTGGGCTTGGGCGGCAAGGGGAACGAGGGCGTCGCCTCCTACGTGCGCCAGGTCAACGGGGCCATCGGCTACGTCGAGTACGCCTACGCCAAGCAGACGGGCCTCACCACCGCCCTCCTCAAGAACCGGGACGGCGCCTTCGTCGCGCCCTCCCTGGCCGCTTTCGAGGCCGCCGCCGCCGGGGCCGACTGGAAGGGCACCCCCAACTTCAGCGTGATCCTCACCGACCAGCCGGGGAAGGACTCCTGGCCCATCACGGGGGCCACGTGGATCATCCTGTACAAGACCCAGAACGATTGCGAGAAGGCCCGGGCCATGCTGGACTTCTGGCGCTGGTGCCTTCGGGAGGGCGCCGACATGGCCCGGTCCCTCGACTACGCCGCCATGCCGACCAAGGCGGTGGACCTCATCGAGGCCGCCTGGGCCAAAGAGATCCGTTGCCAGGGCAAGCCCGTCCTCCCCGCCGGGAAGTGACGACCGCACCCGCCTGACCTTCCGGGCCGGGGAACTCCTCCCCGGCCCCTGCTTTTTCGCTCACTCCCACTCGATGGTGCCGGGAGGCTTGGTGGTGACGTCCAAGCAGACGCCGGAAACGCCCGGAAGGGCCAGGATCCGCCGGCGGACCTCCTCGAGGAACTCCGGCGGAGGCAGGAACGGCCGGGCGGTCATGGCCCGCTCCGAGAGCACCGGCCGGACCACGACCAGCTCCCGCCCCTGCCCGTCGACCTCCAAGGGGACGAAGACCGTCGGGCACTGCCACACGGTCCGGTAGAGGCCGTGGCGCCGCAGGGCTTCCATTACCACGGCGTCGGCCTCTCGGAGGAGGTCCAGCCTGGGCGCCGTGACCGTGGCCGGAAGGGGGCGGGCCCGTTTCAGGCCCCGGCCCGTCAGGTCAACGACACAGCGGTTCACGCCGGGGACCTTCTGGTAGATCCGGGCCGCCAGGGCCTCCACCGCCGGAAGGTCCACGTCCCAGAGCAGGACCGGCGATTCGTAGGACCGCAGGTCGGCCTTCACCCCCACCGACCGCACGGGAAGGAGGGTGGCGCCCACCCCCGCCTCCCGGGCCAGCTCCCCGAGGGCTTCCCGGGCCCCCGGCTCCGGCTCCGCCGCCCGCCCGTCGGAGCACAGAAGCCGGATCCCCAGTCCCGGCCCGGGAAAAGGATGGCGCCAGACGAGGGATTCGGGCAGGCCCAGCCGCTCCCCCAGCTCCCGTACCTCCGCCTTGTACAGCTCCTTCAGCGGCTCGAGGACGCGCCCCTCGGCGATCATCGCCTCCACCGCCGGGACCCGGTTGTGGTGGGTCTTGATGACGTCGGCCCGGCGGGTTCCACCGGTCTCGATGGTGTCGGGGTAGATGGTCCCCTGGGCCAGCAGGCAGTTCTTCAGGTCCAGCCGGGAGGCCTCCTCCGCGAAGACCGCCAGGAAGGTGTCGCCGATGATCCGCCGTTTTTCCTCCGGGGCTACCACACCCTGCAGGGCCTTGAGGAAGCGGGCGGAGGCGTCGGCGAAGTGCAGGTTATCGCCCCACCCCCTCCGCCGGAACTCGGCAAGGACCTCACGGCTCTCGCCCTTGCGCATGAGCCCGTTGTCCACGTGGAGCAGGCGGACCCGTTGGGGCCCCAAGGCCTTTCCCAGGAGCACGGCGCAGACGGTGGAGTCCACCCCGCCGCTGGCCAGGAGGAAGACCGGCCGGTCCGCGGCCTTCTCGCGGATCTCCCGGAGGGCCTCCTCCTCGTAGGCCTCCAGGGTCCAGTCGGGCCGGCAGCCGCAGACCTCGAAGACGAAGTTCCGGAGCATCTCCTCCCCGTGGACGGTGTCGTCCACCTCGGGGTGGAACTGGAAGCCGTACCGCTTCAGGCGGTCGGAGGCGATGGCGGCGTTGGGGTGCGGCTCCTCCCCCGGCACCCGGGAGACGCCGGTCTCCTCGAAGCCCGGCGGCAGGCGGGTCACCGTGTCGCCGTGGCTCATCCAAACGACCTCCTGGGGACCCAGGCCCCGGAAGAGGGGGCAGGAACCCCGGACCTCCAGGATGGCGGGGCCGTACTCCCGCTGGGTGTGGCGGACCTCCCCCCCGTAGTGCTTGGCGATCTCCTGGTGGCCGAAGCAGAAGCCCAGGATGGGGATGGGCAGGTCGTAGATCCCCTTGTCGTAGGCGCTCTCCTCGTCGTAGGCGGAGAGCGCGGGACTTCCCGAGAGGATGATGCCGCGGTAGGGCCGGAAGGCCTCGGCGGGGGCCTCGGGGTCCAGGATCTCGGCGAGCACCCGGAGCTTGCGGATCTTGGCGGCGATCAGGTGGGCGTACTGGCCGCCGAAGTCCACCACGGCGATCTTGTCGTGGGCCATCGTGTCCTTCCTGTTCTGTCAAAGGGGGGCCGGGGGCCTTCGCCGCCGCATCGCCTCGAAGAGCGCCAGGGAGGCGGCCACCGAGGCGTTGAGGGAGTCGAAGGAGCCGGCCATGGGGATGCGGAGCCTTTTCTCGCAGAGGTCCCCCACCAGGCGGGAGACTCCCCGGCCCTCGGCCCCCACCACCAGCACCAGCCCCGAAGTCCAGTCCAGATCGGCCTCCCAGATGGACTCCCCGGAGGGGTCCAGGGCCGCCACGGTGCACCCCGCCTCCCGGGCCGCCCGCAGGAACATGGCCTGGTTGGAGACGAGGGCCACCGGGAGGTGCTCGGAGGCCCCCGCCGAGGCCTTGGCCACCGCCGGGGTGATCCGCGCCGCGTGGTGGCTCCGGAGGGTGACCCCCGTCGCCCCGGCGCAGAGGGCGCTCCGCAGGATGGCCCCCACGTTCTGGGGGTCCGTCAGGTTGTCCAGGGCCGCCACCAGCGGGTGTTCTTCGGCGAGGAGGTCCCGGAAGTCGGCGTAGGGGTACTCTCCCACCTCCGCCGCCACGCCCTGGTGGGCGTCGGTGCCGGCGATCCGGCCGATGGCCTCGCGGGTGACGAAGAAGGTCTTCACCGAGGGCTCGGCCCCGGCGGCCCGGGCCAGCTCCCAGAGACGGTCGGCGCTGGAGACCCAGAGCTTCCGGACCGCCCGCCGGCCGGCGCGGAGGCATTCGGCCACCGGGTGGACGCCGTAGAGCACCTCCATGGTCATCTCCTGCGGAGGATCCGGACCGCCCGCTCCAGTTCGGCCTCCCGGAAGGGGGCCGTGTGGGGAGGAGGCAGGGCCAGCCGGCCGGCCTTCTGGAGAGGAATATACCGCACCTCGCCCCGGGCGTTTTTCTTGTCCGCCCGGGCGGCGCGGAAGACCTCCCCCGGAGTGAAGGCCTCCGCCTGCGGATCGAGACCCAGCCGCCGCACCGCCGCGACGATCCGCCCGAGGTCCTCCTCGCGGCAGTATCCCTGGACCACCGCCAGGGCCCCCTCCCAGCAGAGCCCCGCCGCCACCGCCGGCCCGTGGCCCAGCCGCCACGCGGAGATCCGCTCCATGGCGTGGGCCACCGTATGGCCCAGGTTCAGGGCGTTTCGGGCCCCCGACCGCTCGAAGGGGTCGGCCTCCAGCACGGCCCCCTTGAGGGCGATGGAGCGGGCCACCAAGGCGAGAGCCTGACGGGGGTTTCGCTGAAGGGATCGGGGGTCTGTGGCGGCGACGGTCTCGAAGTACGCCCCGTCCAGGAGGAGGCCGTGCTTCAGGCACTCGGCCAGGCCGGCCCGGATCTCCTTCAGGGGAAGGGTCCCCAGGCAGTCCAGGACCGCCACCACCTCCTCCGGAGGGTGGAAAACCCCGACGAGGTTCTTTCCCCGGGGGGTGTTGACCGCCGTCTTGCCTCCGAGGGAGGCGTCCACCATCCCCAGCAACGTGGTGGGAAGGCTCAGGTAGGGAACGCCCCGCATAAAGGTGGCGGCCGCGAAGCCGGCCATGTCCGTCACCACTCCCCCGCCGGCGGCCACCACCAGGCCGTCCCGCCCCAGACCCGCCGCCAGCAGGGCGTCCTCCAGCCGCTCCTTGGTGCGCCGCGTCTTCCGCGCTTCCCCCCCGGGGAAGGCCACCACCGGAGGGGTGCCCAAGGGAGGCAGGAGGGCCTCGAAGAAGGGAGCCAGCACACGGAGCAGGCGTTCCTCGGTGACCACGAAGAGCGGGCGGCCCCGGGCCGCGCGGCGCACCCGGACCGCCGCTCGCGCGGCCGACGGAACGACCCTCACGGGGTGCAGGGACAGGGAAAGGGTAAGGACCGAGGGGGGAGCCAAGAAAAAACCGAGGAGCCCCGCCCGAAGGCGGGGCTCCCTACGGAGGGCGTCACATCTTCACGAAGATGATCACCATGGTGTACAGGGCCAGGGACTCGATGAAGGCCAGGCCGATGATCATCATGATCTGCAGTTTGTCGGCCATGCCGGGGTTCCGGGCGGAACCCTCGCAGGCCGCGGAGATGGCCTTGCCCTGCGCGAGGCCGCAGATGGCCGAGGCGAAGGCCATGGAGAAGCCGGCGGCGAGCACGCCCAGGGCGTCCTTGCCCAGTCCGGCACCGGCAGCGGCGCCCCCTTCCTCGGCGAAGGCCGGGGCCGCCAACATCAGGAGCAGAGCTCCCACCAGAACGATCAGCGCCTTTTTCCTCACGGACTTCCTCCTTTCACAACCGAGCTTCCCTCTTCAGTGGTGTTCCACCGCCCCCGCGATGTAGATCATGGAGAGCAGGATAAAGACCAACGTCTGGACGAAGGAGACGAAGATGCCCAGCAGGATGAAGGGCACCGGAACGGCGAAGGGGACCAGGTGGAGAAAGACCCCGCCCACCTGGTGGTCGCCGAAGATGTTGCCGAAGAGCCGGATGGCCAGGGACATGGGCCGGGCGAGGTGGCTCACCACCTCGATGGGGAAGAAGAGAAAGGCCATGGGGAGGATGGGCCCCATGAAGTGCTTGAGGTATCCGAAGCCCGCCGCCCGGGCGCCGATGAAGTTGTAGGTCACGAAGGAGCAGAGGGCCAGGGAGAGCGTCACCAGGATGCTCCCCGTGGGAGGCATGAAGCCCGGCACCAGGCCGATGAGGTTGGAGAGGAGGATCAAAACGGCGAAGGTCCCGATGACGGGCATGTACCTCCGGCCGTGGTGGCCGATGATGTCGTCCAGGAACTTTCCCACCACTTCGACGATCAGCTCCAGGATCTGCTGGAGGACCCCGGGGCGGTCCACCGAGAGCTTCCTCGTGGCCAGGAAGGCCACCAGGAGGGAGAGGACCATCAGGAAGGACAGGATGACGAAGTGGTCCGGCACGTGCCGGTGCAGGAGCCCGTTCACCAGCAGGGTGAGGAGGGAATCCATTTCGTGCATGTCTAGCCCCGTTTCCGCATCGCTCCGCTCAGCGAGAGAAGCATCAGCGGCCCCCCAATCCCGAGAATCACCCCCAGGGATTCCCGAGGCAGGACCTTCAAAATAGCATAGACCCCCCCCGCAAGCAAGAGGGTTTTCACCACCAGTCCCAGGGCGGTTCGAATGCCCCGGGAGCGGGAGAGGGGCTCGTTCCCCAGAAGGCCCCCGAGGTGCTTGGCCATCCAGAGGAAGTCGGCGGTCACGAGGGCGAAGGAGAGGACGAAGGCCAGGGCGGCGGCGAGGCCCGCGAAGACGCCCAGGCAGAAGGCGCCGGCCACCCACCCCGCCGCCGCCATCCGAAGGAACCGCGCTCTAAAGGCCGCCGTTTCCACCGCGCCCGTTCCTCTCCTTCTCCCGGGCCAGGGCCAGCATCCTTATGAGGTAGACGAAGGCCCCGACGAGGCCCACGACGAAGCCGGCCAGGGTTCCGTAGGGGGAGAGGCCCCAGGCCCGGTCCGCCAGGTACCCCAGCCCCGTTCCGACGAGAACGGTCATCGGGAAGGTGTAGACGAGCTCCAGGTAGACGCCGAGGCGCCGGAGCGGCGAGGCCACCCCTCGCTCCTCAGCGGGCCAGGAGGGTCGCCCGGGCCGCCCAGTCCAGGAAGGGCTGGCCGTACAGACCGGCGGCCAGGGTCACCGCTCCGCAGATCAGGAGCCCCGCCAACAGAGGGGCGCCGGCCCGGGGAACGGCCGCCTCCTCCGTCTCCTTGAGGAACATCCGGAAGACCACCCGGAAGTAGTAGTAGAGGGAGATGACGCTGGTCACCGCCAGCACCACCGCCAGCAGGTAAAGGCGGGCGCTCACCGCGGCGTAGAAGATCATCAGCTTGGCCAGGAAGCCCGCCATGGGAGGAATGCCCCCCAGGGAGAGGAGGAAGAAGATCATCAGGACCGCCGCCCAGGGGCTCCGGCGGATGAGGCCCTCGAAGTCCTCCAGCCGGTCTCCCCCGGAGCCCTCCCGTTCCAGGTAGAGGATGATCCCGAAGGCGCCCACGTTCATGAAGGCGTAGACCAGCAGGTAGAGCAGGGAGGCGGCCACGCCCTGGTCGGTCCCGGTCTTCCCCGAAGCGACGAGGCCGATGAGGATGTACCCCGCGTGGGCGATGGAGGAGTAGGCCAGCATGCGCTTCACGTTGTCCTGGAGCATGGCCGCCACGTTGCCCCAGAACATGGTGAGGATGGCCACCATCCCCAGGACTCCGGTCCACGTGGGGGCCAGGGGTTCGAGCCCTCCCAGGAAGATCCGCAGGGCCATGGCAAAGGCCGCCGCCTTGGGGGCCACGCTCATGAAGGCGGTGATGGGGGTGGGAGCCCCCTCGTAGGCGTCGGGGGTCCACCAGTGGAAGGGAACCAGCGCCGCCTTGAAGAGGAGGGCCGCCGCCAGGGTCACGACCCCCGCCGCCAGGGGGAAGCCAAGGCCCTCCCCCGCCGCCAGACGGGCGGCCAGGACCTCCCGGATCCCCTGGAGGTGCACCGTGCCGGTGGCGCCGTAGAGGAGGGAGGCCCCGTAGAGGTACAGCCCCGAGGAGAGGGCCCCCAGCAGAAAGTACTTGGTGGCCCCCTCGACGCTCTTGAGGTCCCTTCGCAGGTAGGCGGCCAGGACGTAGACCGACAGGGCCATGGTCTCCAGCCCGACCCAGAGGGTGAGGAGGTCGGCGCCGCTGGCCATGACCATCATCCCGAAGACCGACAGGGTGAGGAAGGCCAGGTACTCGCCGGTCCAGGCGTTGCGGAGGTCCAGATGCTTGAAGGAGAGGAGGACCGATAGGGCGGCCCCGAGGAGGCACACCACCTTGAAGGACTGGCTGAAGGCGTCCACCGTGAGGCCCACCGACCCGTCCAGGCCCGTCAGGGCGGCCACCCGGGCCCCGGGGGGCAGGGCGGCCAGGGTCTGGAAGCAGAGGATGAGGGCCACGGCGAAGCCCGCCAGGGCCAGGACCGCCGTCCCCCGGCGGAGGGCCGCGCCGCCGCGCACGGCGGCCAGGATCAAGAAGAGGATCCCGAAGGCGACGGTGGCCCACTCGGGGCTCAGGAGGCGCCAGAAGTCGGGGTGGAGGACGGCCATGTCGGACTCCTAGTGGGCCCCGTGGGCGGAAGGAGCGGCCTCACCCTCCCCCGAAACGGGCGCCCCTTCGGCGGGCGCGGCCGCCTCGGCGGGAGCTTCGGGGGCCTTCACCCGGGGGACCTCCGCCCCCTTGGCGGCGGCGACGCGCTCGATGGCCGGCCTCATCCGGCCCATGAGGTACTGCACGCTCCGGTCCATCTTGTCGAAGACCGGCTTGGGATACAGGCCGATCCAGAGGGCCAGGAGGACCAGGGGCATCATGTACCCCCATTCGCGGCCGTTCATGTCCTTGCCCTTCACGTGCTCCTCCAGGTGGGGGTTGGTGACCTCGCCGAAGAAGACCCGCTGGTAGAGCCAGAGCATGTAGGCGGCGCCCAGAAGCATTCCCGCGACGAGGAAGAAGAGGAGCGACTTGGAGAAGATCAGGAACGAGGGCATGTGGTAGGCGCCCATGAGGATCGTGATCTCCCCGATGAAGCCGTTGAGTCCCGGCAGGCCGATGGAGGAGAGGGTGATGATCATGAAGAAGGTGGCGTAGACCGGCATGAGCTTGGCCAGGCCGCCGTAGAGCTTGATTTCACGGGTGTGCATGCGCTCGTAGATGATGCCGACGAGAAGGAACAGCCCGCCGGTGGAGATGCCGTGGTTGATCATCTGCATGACCGAGCCCTTAATGCCGGCCTCGGTGAGGGCGAAGAGGCCCGCCATGCAGAAACCCAGGTGGCTCACCGACGAGTAGGCCACCAGCTTCTTCATGTCCTTCTGGACCAGCGACACCATGGCGCCGTAGATGACGCCGATGATGGAGAGGATGAGGAGGAACGGCAGCCAGGCCAGGGTGGCGTCGGGGAGGATGGGAAGGGCGAAGCGGTAGAAGCCGTAGGTTCCCATCTTCAGGAGGACGCCGGCCAGGATCACCGAACCGGCCGTGGGGGCCTCCACGTGGGCGTCGGGCAACCACGTGTGGAAGGGGAACATGGGGACCTTGATGGCGAAGCCCACGAAGAAGGCGGCGAAGACCCACCACTGGAGCGAGGGGTCGAGGGAGACCTTCTCCAGGATCACGTTGAGGTCGAAGGAGTGGATCCCCGCGGCGTCCACCGGCGTCCGGAAGTAAAGGACCAGGATGCCGATGAGCATGAGGACCGAGCCGGCCAGCGTGTAGAGGAAGAACTTGATGGCGGCGTAGAGCTTGTTCGGGCCTCCCCAGATGCCGATGAGGAAGTACATGGGCACCAGCATGACTTCCCAGAAGACGTAGAAGAGGAAGAAGTCCAGCGAACAGAAGACGCCCAGCATGCCGGTTTGGAGGATGAGGAGCCAGATGTAGTACTCCTTCTCCCGGTTCTGGATGTAGGTCCAGGAGGACCAGGCGGCGATGAACCCCAGGAGGGTGGTGAGGAGCACCAGGAGCATGGACATGCCGTCCACGCCGAAGTGGTAGGAGACCCCGAGGGAGCGGATCCAGGGGATGGGCCCCTCCTCGAAGACCCACAGGGAGTGCCGCGAATCGGCGGCGGCCTGGGCGGCGTCCCACCCGAACCAGAGGGGCAGGCTCAGGAGGAAGTCGAGCAGGAACACGCCGGTGGTGAAGGTTTTGATGAGCTTCGTGTTCTCCTTCGGGAAGAAGAGGATCACGAGCGCCGCCGCCAGCGGAATGTAGGTGAGGATGGAAAGAATGTACGGCATGTCCTAGGCTCCTTGCGTTCGCTACCGGTACAGGTACCACACCATCAGCAGCAGGAAACCTGCCGCCACCCCCAGAGCGTAGTGCTGGAATTGACCGGTCTGGATCCTCCGGTTCTGCCTCGAGAACCACTGGAAGAGGGCGGCGGTTCCGTTGACGCCCGCCCCGTCCACGACGTACCGGTCGAAGGCGAGGGCGCCCACCGAGGAACCGACGGTGAGGTTTCGGGCGCCGTTCACCAGCCCGTCCACGATCCACCGGTCCCACCACCAGAGCCCCTCGGCGAGTTTGAGGAGCGGCCGGATGAAGGCGCCGGAGTAGACCTCGTCCACGTAGTACTTGTTCAGGAGGAGGCGGTAGGGGGCCTGGAGGGCGAGGGCCAGCCGGGAGGGGGTCTCGGTCTCCCGGCGGTACCAGAGGGTGG
>Ga0272448_1006033_pt1 | contig 13186 bp, 7 predicted proteins | sample YNPCB0191_FD_202220 | JGI IMG/M metagenome (GOLD analysis project Ga0272448, IMG submission 202220) | Hot spring sediment microbial communities from Yellowstone National Park, WY, United States - YNP-CB-019-1 | ecosystem: Environmental > Aquatic > Thermal springs > Hot (42-90C) > Sediment...
AGGTGATCGTAAAGGTCAGGGTGTGATTACCGTCGGGCGGCCTGGTTGGCGAGCTGCTGGAAGAGGAGCTGCTCCCGAATCTGCCAGTAGAGCGTGTCGAGGGCGTCGCGGATTATGGGGATGCGGGCCGAGGCAAGCGTCTGCTCGGCTTGGGGCACGCTCTGTGCGGCAAGGGGAGTCGTGACGTCGGCGAGGTCCTTGCGGAGTTTCTCCAACTGATCCGAGCACCCCTTCTTCAGCTTGTTCCCGTCTGCGAGCGTTTTGAGCGCTTCCTCCGTCTGGGAGAAGAGTTTGGTGAGCGAGTCCGCCTCCTGACGGATCAGGGGTAGAAGCTCGACGGCTTTGGCAGTCTTGCCGTCCCAGTCGAGAACCCCGCCGGGATGGACGAGGCGCAGGTTCGGACCGTGGCGTTGGGCAAGCAGGTCGAAGAGGTCGTGCGATTCCTGCGAGATCTTTCGGCCGATGTAGAGGTGGCCTAGGTACTGGATGTGCTCGTAGTTGCCTTTCGGCGACCAGACGGAGACAAAGTCGCCGGTGGCGGAGATGCGTTCGACCTGGAAGCCGAGGAGGTCGCCTTCCTTGATGACCAAGCCGAGGTCGTGGAAGGGGACGACGATTTCGAAGCAGAAGCCCTTGTCATAGCGGGAGGAGTAGCTGCGCCAACCCGTGCCCACGCCCCAGCCGGCGTCGTACTGGTTGCCGGCGAGCGTCCGGCGGATCATGACGTCGCCTCGCGCGTTCTTCAGGTTGCTGGAGATGCGAAAGGCGTCCATGTGTGAGTGGCCGGGGTCGAAGTAGATCTCGTAGCTGTCGTCCGTCCAGATCGCGGAATCGCGTTCGACGAGGGTTGCCCGGACTTTCGTCATGTCCGCCTCCTGGAAGTCGAGCGCGACGTAGAAGTTCTCGTCGTCGTAGAGGACCCGGAAGGAGGACTGGTTTCGCGCCAGGCCGACCGCGTGGACGCGGACGAAGTTGCTCGCGACGTCCGCCGACTTCCAACACTCGTCGTCGAGTACGCCGTCGAGCTTCGGGGGCTTGTCGGTTTTGTGAGCGCTGTAGACGTAGACGGTCTCGCCTGCGGACATGGCGGCGCACGAGAACAGCAGTGATAGAATGGTCTTCATTGGCTGCCTCCCGAGAGATAGATTGTTTTCCGGGCAGAGACGCCGCTGAGTACATCCGTGACCTTCACGGACCATTTGCCTGCGGCGTCGAGCGGGAAGTGGAGCCACTTCGAGAGCGTGGTTCCGGATAGGAAGAGGGTCTGGAAATGCTCGGTGCGCTCTTTGGCTGCCGCGTCGAAGACCTGGACACGGAGGGTGTGGTTGCTCAGGGGGACGATCCTGCCGTTCCGCTCGCCCGAGAGCCCGATGCGGAGGAGCGGGATTCCGCTCCGCGGATCGAAGGCGCGGGGTAGTTCGATCTCGACATGGGTGGGCTTGTGGTCGAGGACCGCAAGGAGCTGCGGTCTCGCCTTCGCCAGATCGAGATTGACGGAATCAGTGCGACCGAGCGGCTTCTCGGCGAGGACGTCGTAGAGGTAGCGTGTCTCGCCGAGCTTGAGCACGCCCTGCGACGCCCCGCCGGCTTGCCCGTCCTTGATAATGCCGAGGAGGAGGACCTCGCCGGCTCTGAAGCCGACCATCTTGGTCGCTGGCATCCGGGAGCCATCGGGTTGAAGGAGTCTCGGTATCAGAGGGACGCCGGAGCGGTTGAGTAATGCCTCGAAGAGGGCGAGGTACTGGGTCTCCCTGCCAAAGCGACGCAGGATGGAGTAGTCTTTGAGGCAGAAGTTGAGGAGGATTGCCTTCCCCTGCTCGTAGGAATGGATGACGAGGATTGGGGCGGCCCCGACGGTGCCGAGTGCCTTGCCGCCGTCCAGGGCGATGGTGTCGTCCACGAGAGCGGCGTCGAGCTGGAGGGAGACGGGTTGCTCCTCGTAGCGGCCCTCGAGGCGAAGCGGCTTGAGTTGCGGTTCGGCATCGAGTGGCCGTGTCCGTTTCACGCCGAAAAGGTCGAGCAGTGGCGGTCGAGCGATCTTCATGCAGCCGTCGCCGAGGTCGCCTGGAAGCGAGTCAGCCACGAGCGTTCCGCCTTCCTTCACAAAGCTGCGAATCGCCTCTGTCTCCTTCTGCGACAAGCTTATCGCACACGGAAGGAAGAGCACCCGCGTCCCGCCTGGAATCCCGGCCTCTTCGATCTGCTTCGTAGTGATGTATTTGAACTGGCAGCCGAGGTCTTCCAGGAGCGTGATGAGGTTCTCGTGTGCGGCAGGGAAGCTATTGTTGAGGCACTCGATCCGTGCGGCATGTTCGCTCGCGCGCGACCAGAGGATTGCCGTGCCGTCCCATACCATCGCCGAGTTGTTGAGCTGGACGCCTGCGCCGTTCATGATTCGAGCGAGGTCGTCCTTGATCCAGAGGAAGTGTGGTGCATGGCTGTAGCCGGATGTCAAGTTCCCCTCGCTCGATGGCCCGGTGGCGAAGTACCAGAGCGAGTTGTTTCCGTCGAAGAGCCAGCCCCAGAGCAGTTGCTTGAGGCCGACGGGATCGCGCTGGGAGACGTAGCCGCCGTACCAGTTGCCACGGATGAGTGAGCGCGGTGCGATCGAGCGAAGCAGAGCGTTGCCCTGGCGACCGCCGTACGGACTCCACATCTCGAGGCCGTCAATGGTGGTTTCGAGGTCGCCGGGCTGAGAACCTTCGGCTCCAACGAGGGCGTCGTTATCGCCTTGCTTGATGCTCCGGGCGAGGTGGTGGTGGAGATCGGCGTAGAGGAACTCGCAGTGGGTCTGATGATCGTGGTAGCCGGCGACGTTGCCCGTTTTGCGCGCCTCCTCTGCGGTTACAGGCTCCGCCTCGTCGAAGCTCTTGTAGCTTGTGCCCCAGCGGGCGTTCAGTGCCTCGACCTTCTTGTAGCGTTCGGCGAGCCAGGAGCGGAAGTGCTTCTGGTCCGCTTCGGTGGTGCCGATGTCTGGCGTCATGCTATTCTCATCGCCGAGGTTATAGACCCAGACGCCGGAGTGCTTAGCGGCATTGGCGGCCGCACGGATTTTGTCGGCGGACTTCTGCCGATACAGCGGGTCGCTGAAGGAGAAGAAGGGCTTGCCGTCAGGTCCCTCGACCGTGTGGGCCGGCACATGCCAGCAATAGTAGATATGGTATAGGTCGTCGAGGGCTCCGAGATCGGGCCGGTAGATGAGCGCGTTGAAGCGGCCGTCGTGTAATTGGATGTCCACATAGTGGCCGAGGATGCCGGGTTGGCTGTTGCCCCAGATGACGTTCAGGAACTCGTTCCTGTAGCGGTACGGCACATAAGTGACGACTTCCTTCTTGTCGAGCCGGGTCTCCCCGTCCAGGAGCGAGGCAATCACCCGCAGTGCGAGGCTGGTTCGACGGAGCGGGAGCAGGGCGGGCAGGGCGGCCTCGTCCCCTCCGACAGCGACGATCGAGTCCCCGCGGTCAATCAAACCGCCATAGGTATCGCGGAGCTCTACGTGCAGGCGCATATCTCTTGGTGCGGGGGCAGAAAGGATTGCCTTGCCGCCAATTTGCTCGGTCGGGCGATAGCTCTCCTGGCTGAGTGCTATCGCCTTTATGGAGACTGGGGGCCTGACATCGATGGTAAACGTTCCCCAGTCCCAGGTTCCCCGCTTTCCACGGAGATACAGGTCGAGGTAGTGGCGTCCGCCCGGGAGGGGTGGGAGGGAGAGTTCGAGAGTTTGAGTTGCCGAGGGAGCAGGGGAGACAGCGCGAGAGGCGGCCCATTCACGGACGTCGAACGCGTCTCTCAGAACGCACTCGAGTTTCAGAGACTCCCCTACTTCGGAGGCGTTTTGGACACGCACGGGCACGATCAGTGTCCGTGCCTCCTCGATGGACGGCGAGGCGTAGGCAGTCCCTTCGAAGGAAAGTCGGAAGTGGGGTTCCCTCTTCGCCGCCCAAAGCAGCGAGCGGCCGACGAGGGATAGGTAGTGCTCGTATCGGGTGAAGGCCTGCCAATCGTACCCGTCGGGCGGCGTCAGGCCGAAGCAGCCATAGTAGCTCCAGAGTCCGACGAAATAATTCAGTGCGACGACCCGTCCGCTGCCCAACGTGCCGGTCTGCACTGCAGCGGTTACGAGCTTCTCTGCGGTAATCTTCTGCTTTGCGGCGACATCGGCGAAGTACGGCAGCGATGCGAGGTCCATCGCCCGGAGTATTACGCCGCGCCCGTCCGGGTCCTGGGTGATCGGAGCACCGAGGCCGTCGAGGGTCATGTACGCCCAGACGAGCCCGGTGCCCGAAGCGACCTTCTCCCAGAGCTTCGTTCGGACCTCCGGGGGCATGGGGCCGAGCCAGACGTTGGCGACGAGGATCGCATCGTACTCGCCCTTGAGTTTCTCCAGTGCCTCGGCCTTTTTTTCGGCCTCGGTCGTGCCGCTGAGCTTCGTCGTGTAGTAGTCATCGGCACCGAAGCGGAGCTGCTGCGGATGGTAGGTTACGACCTCCGTGAAGTCGAAGTCGAGTCGCTGCCAGAGCTCGACGACTTCGCGGGCCGGTCCGGCGTTCGGGGCTAAGACGAGTACCTTGAGCTTACCGCCCGCGTACGGCTTCGCCAACGGCGTGTGGGGTGTGCGATAGTCAGTATCGATTCTGTTGAGGAAATCCCCGGATGGCTTGCCGACCTCGGCGACCGCAAGCGACGTTACAGTGAAACCGAACAGCAGGACGGCGAATCTGCTCATATCTTCCTCCCGGCGGCCATCTGATCTTCGCCGAACTCCAGAGAGATACGATAACGTTTTGGTAAGAGGCAGTCAACCGAACTGGTCTGCGCCTCGCCTATGGGAGGGCGGGAGGCCGACTTTTCTCCCGGCGGGGGAAATGGCATAATACGGGTATGAGAGCTTCGTTCTTGCTTGTCCTTGCTTCCTGGGGCTGCACGGGGGCGCTATCGGCCGAGAAAGCGGCAGGGGAAGATGCGGAGCACTCCTTCGAGATCGTCGGCGACTGCCCGAACATGGTCATCTTTGACTTCCAGTCGCGGGACGAAGACGGGAAGCTCGGCAGGTGGATTGCCGCCAACCTTCGTGCGAAGCTGGATCGGCAGAAGCTCTTCATCATGATCGAGGACATTGACCGCGAGGCAGCCTGCAATTCCGCGGGCTTCAGACCGACGAGCGAGACACCTGCCGACGAGGTTGTCAAGTTCGCCAAGGACAATCTCGATGCTGACTACGCGATTTGGGGCGACGTCGAAGGAAGCAACGAGACCGGCATCACGATCTCGCTCAAGTGCGCGCGCAACGACAACGGCAAGGCGGTCGTGTTGATCGACAAGACCGGCGAAAGGGCTCTGAAGACCCGCGACCAATACACCGTTCGATTCGTCGCGTGGGACCTGATCGATCTGATGTTGAAACCGTACGGGAAGAGAGTGGAGCGGCCCACTGATGTGGCGCCGCCTGATCCTGCGGCGGAGAGACGCTGGAAGGAAGCGCCGAACCTCCTCCCTGACCGGGGGTTCGAACTCGGCACCAAGCATCCCATTGGCTGGGAGGAGTTCAACTGCCCGGCAGGCTGGCAACACGGCGCCGTGACCTGGTGCCCGAAAGCTCCAGCCGGCGGCAGCGGGAAGTGTATCAAGTTCGAATTCGGCGAGGACATAGCTGGCACCTATGGCGTCGCCTACTACAGCAACTACATTGACATCAGGGAGTGGGCGACGTACCGTTTCTCCGTGCGCGTGCTTTCGATGGGGCCGTCGGTGAAAGTCTTCTGCAAGGGCTACGACTGGTTCGGCGCGGGCGGGTTCGAGAAGAAGGGACAGTGGCGCGAGGTTTACCGCCGCCAGATCAACATCGCTGCCGGTGGCAGCTGGACGACTCGTGAGGAGACCTTCGTGCCGAAGCCGGACGCTCTCGGCAAGTACCACCCGAAGAAGCTCAAAATCGGCCTCTACGCCTACTGGCCGGCTGGAACCGTTTACTTCGACGACGTCGTGCTGAAAGAGATCAAGGACCCGCCCGCGAAGCCGCCGGAGCACAAGATACCGAAGTGGTAAGGCACCCGCCCGGGCGACTGGTCGAGCCGCTGGTACAGTGCACCCCGAGGTTTCCGATGCTCGGTCCCTACCCCTCGGTCTCCTTCATCCGCTTCGCCAGGATCAAGTAGAGGAGTAGTGCCTCGTAGAGGGAGCTGACGGAGGTGCTCAAGGCGAGGCCTGCGTGCTGGAGTGGCGTGTGCATGAGGCACCACTTCAGGGACATGCCGAGCAGGGCCGCCAGGATGGTCACCTTGAGCGGGGTCCGCGCGTCCAAGATGGCGTAGAACGCACGGTAGAACACGCTCGACAGCGTCATGCCAAGCAGTCCGACCGCATAGTACGAGAGGGCGATCGCGGTCATCTTCGTATCACCTGCGGTGAAGGCCCCGCGCTGGTAGACGAGCTTGACGATCCAATCGGAGCAGACGATGGTGATCACGGTGATTGGCACGACGAGCAGGAAGTTCAACCTGATCCCCTTGTTGAGAGCAGCCTGGAACTTGTCCCGCTGCCGGAGGGCATTGCTCTCGACGAGAGCCGGGTAGGCGGCGCGGCCGATCGCAAGCCCCACGATGGCCTGGGGGAGCTGGATCAGTCGGAAGGAATAGTTCAATGCGGCGACACTGCCGACGTTGGGCAGGAGCGTGGCCAGAGCACGGTCGACGATCGTGCTCACGCGCCCCACGGCTGCAGCGAGCCAGATCGGGATCGAGATCGCGAGCACCCGCCTCGCGCCGGGATGCGTGTGATCGAGCACTCGCTGGAATACCCCGCCACGGCGAAACGGCACGCCGGGAATCTGGACGACGAACTCCAGCAAACCGCCGACCACGAGGCCCACTGCCGCGCTGTAGATCCAAAGGCTGCGGTGTAGAAACACAATGCCCAGTATGGCTCCGATGCTGAAGCACGAGGGGGCGATCGAGTACAGCGTAAACTTTCGGAGCGCGAGGAGCACGCTACCCAAGAACGCTGCAAGGCCGATGAACACCATAAACGGCGTCATGATCAGAGCCAGTTTGACAGCGAGGTGGAACGTCTTGGTGTCGCTCTTTAGCCGGAATCCGGGCGCCATGACGTACATCAACTGCGGGGTAAAGATCGCTGTCAATATGGACAGAACGACCAAGGCGATCAGTACCGCGTTGAATACGGTCGCGGCGATTCGCCAGGCGTCCTTCTCCTTCCCATGGGCGAGGTAGCTCTGGAAGGTGGGCATAAAGGCGCTTTCCAGAGCCTGCTCGCCGAGGATCCCCCGGAAGAGGTTCGGGATCGTGGAGGCAACGAAGAACGCGTCAGCTGCCGCGCTCAGCCCGAAGTAGTAGCCGACGATCGCTTCTCGGAGGAACCCGAGAATCCGGGAAACGAAGGTCCCAACGAGCAAGTTCATCGCACCGCTCACGACACCAGGCTTTGGCACGGCACGCTGCTGGGCGGCCCCTACGGCTGCGAAGATGAAGCGTGTCGAGCCAGCGTAGAATACGTCCCCGTCTCTGAGCTCGGCCGAGCCGGTCAACAGCCGTCCGTTCAGGATTGTTCCGTTGGGGGAAAGATTGCGAAGCTCGTAGGTGTTTTCCCCGGTGGCAGCGATTGTGCAGTGGACCGGCGGCTCCCCTGGATCGGCGATCCGAATGTCTGTCAGCCGTCCCCGGCCAATCGTCGTCTTGTTGAAGACAAGCTCGTACTGTACTGTTTCCGTCCTGAGTTGCGCCATCACCCAATATCATCGCCGGGAAATGGCAAGGTGTGCACCAGTTTGCCTTGTAGCGCGCAGTTGGCCGGTGCCCAGCTGGCTCGAAGTTCTTAGAGGGGTTAGCTTTACGATGGTGTAGTCTGCTACCATCGGTCGGCAGGTCAACCCGCCTTGCGCAAGCCGGTCCGAGCGCCCTCTCGCTCGTAGGGCGTTCGGCCGGAGCACACCGCCGGGAACTGTCGAACCCGGATCACGCGGAGCGTGGTGGCACGTCCCCTTCGACGCAGGGGTTGATCGAGCGGGAGGGGAAAGCAGCCGAGCGGGGATTCACTTGAGTCGACCCCGCGGCACGCCCCGGGGACGGACCAGTTGCACCGCAAGCCGGAGTTTCTTACGATTCTCTCTTGATGGATTACATCCCGAACAGTCCCGGCGAACGAGAGGCGATGTTGCGGGCGATCGGGAAGTCGTCTGTGGAGGAGCTGTTCAGCTCGATCCCGGCGAGCATACGCGCCCGTCCGCCAGCCGGCCTACGCCCGGCTGCCTCGGAATTGGAGATCGCACGCGAGATTGCGGAGCTTGGCACCGTCAATACGAGTCTGGAGGAGTCTGTCAGCTTCCTGGGGGCCGGCTGCTACGATCATTATGTCCCCGCCGTCGTTGACGAACTCTTTGCTCGCGGAGAGCTCTGGACCGGCTACACGCCCTACCAAGCGGAGGCGTCGCAGGGAACGCTCCAACTCCTCTTTGAGTACCAGTCAATGATCTGCGATCTGTTTGCGATGGAGGTAACCAACGCCTCGATGTACGACGGCGCATCAGCGCTCGCGGAGGCGCTCCTGATGGCCGAGCGGATCAAGCCAGGCGGGAAGCTACTGCTGTCCTCGGCCATTCACCCTGAGTACTTGCAGGTAGCCCGCACCTACTTCGCGCGCTCGGCAACAGCTTTGGAGGAGGTTGCCACCCAGGACGGCGTAACTTCGCTCGAAGACCTTGCCCGTCGGATAGATCAGAGTACGTCGGCAGTGGCCGTAGCGAGTCCTAACTTCTTCGGTTCAATCGAGGAAATGGCAGAAATCTCCCGTCTCGTCAAGAGGGCCGGTGCACTCCTGATTGCGGTCGTGAATCCGATCAGCCTCGCGCTGCTCGCTCCTCCGGGCGAATATGATGCGGACATCGCCGTGGCCGAGGGGCAGTGCCTGGGCAACTATCCGAGCTTCGGGGGCGGCTGTTTCGGCATTCTCGCAACGAAGCAAGCGTTCGTCCGACAGTTGCCCGGGCGCATCGTCGGCGAGACTGTTGACGCGGAGGGTCGCCGCACCTTCTGTCTGACCGTCCAGACCCGCGAACAACACATCCGACGGGAACGTGCGACCTCGAATATCTGCACGAACCATACGCTTCACGCACTGCGAGCCGGAGCCTACCTCGCAGCACTTGGCGCGGGCGGCCTCAGGAAGGTCGCATATGCTTCCCTCGCCAAGGCGCACTACGCCTGTGACCAGATCGTCAAGATCGGCGGGTTCGCCAAGAAGTTCTCGAAACCGTTCTTCAACGAGTTTGTCATCGCTACGCCGTTCGACGCGGCCGAGATCGAGGCCGAGATGCTCGACCGGGCCATCTTCCCGGGCGTCAATCTCGGGAGATTCAAGAAGGAATGGGCAAACAGCCTGCTGGTTTGTGTGACGGAGAAGCGCACCCGCTGGGAGATCGAGGAGTTTGTGAGATGCCTCAAGGGAATGAGCCTCTCATCAATGAGCTGAGAGAACGATCCGCGGGGAGCGCGTATACCCCGGAACTCGACACTCGCGCACAGCCCGTCGAGGCGCTCCTCCCCGAGGCGCTGCTGCGACGGACGCCGCTCCAGCTGCCGGAGGTGAGCGAACCGGGCCTCGTGCGGCACTACACACGGCTCTCGCAGCGCAACTTCTGCGTGGATGCGAACTTCTATCCCCTCGGCTCGTGCACGATGAAGTACAATCCGCGCGTCTCGGAGAAGCTCGCCCGGCTCCGGGGGTTCCAACTCGTTCATCCGTACCAGAGCGAGGAGACGGTTCAGGGCGTCCTCCAGATTCTCCACGAAGCGGAGCGATGCCTGGCGGCCGTCACAGGGATGGACGCTGTCTCGCTCCAGCCGGCCGCCGGCGCTCACGGAGAGTTGACGGGCATCCTGCTCATCGCAGCCTACCACCGCGACCGTAATGAGAACCGACGCAAGGTCCTTATCCCCGATTCCGCCCACGGGACGAACCCGGCAAGCTGCGCACTCTGCGGCTACGAGGTCGAGACAATCCGCTCGAACTCCCACGGACAGATTGACCTGGACCAGTTGCGGGCAAAGCTTGACTCGTCTGTCGCCGCGCTCATGGTTACGAACCCGAATACGCTCGGCATTTTCGAGGAGCGGATCGTCGAGATCGCCGACGCCGTCCACAAGGCCGGAGCACAGCTTTATATGGATGGTGCAAACCTGAATGCACTCGTCGGGATTGCGAGGCCCGGGGACTTTGGTGTGGACGTCGTACACCTCAATCTCCACAAGACATTCGCCACTCCTCATGGGAGCGGCGGACCGGGCGCCGGCCCCGTCGCGGTCAAGGCCCACCTCGAACAGTACCTCCCTGTCCCGATCGTTCGAGCCGAGGGGAGCCGCTACGTTCTCGACTACGATCTCCCGAAGTCGGTTGGCAAGGTGCGCTGTTTCTACGGCAACTGCCCAGTCATATTGCGAGCGTATGTTTACCTGCGGCTGCTCGGTTGGGAGGGCTTGCGCACGGCTGCCGAAAATGCCGTGCTCAATGCGAACTACCTGCTGTCGAAAGTCAGGCAACTCGGACTTCCCTACGAAGGACCGAGGCTGCACGAGTTTGTCCTCTCGCTCGAATCCCTCCGCCCGTTCGGCGTGAAGGCGTACGACGTGGCGAAGCGGTTGCTCGACCTCGGATTCCACCCGCCGACGATGAACTTCCCGCTCATCGTAAAAGAGGCTCTCATGATCGAGCCGACAGAGACAGAAAGCAAAGCGACGCTCGATGCCTTCGCCGAGGCACTTCTACGGGTCGTAGAGGAGGCGCGGACCAGTCCCGATCTGTTGAAGACGGCTCCGCATCACCTGCCCGTCCGGCGTCTCGACGAGGTCAAAGCAGCAAGAGCACTCAGGCTTCGATGGTAACCTGGCGGCGGATTGACCCTTCTTCAAGCCCACCCGACGCCGAGATGCCGGTCAAGCTCGGCATGGCGCTCGACGAGAGCCTGCTCGCTCACCTCACCCAGCCGGTCTTGCGGCTTTATTTCGTGAAGCCGGACGCGGTCTCCATCGGCTACTCGTTCCCGCTGAAGCAGGTCGCGCAGGAACTCGTCGAGTGGCACGACTTTGCCCGGCGTCCGACGGGCGGGGGGATCGTTTTCCATGGAGACGGGCTGGTCTTTTCTCTCGCCCTCCCGCATGAGACCGCTGTCCTGACGGGGGATGCCTGCGTGATCCACAGCGCCGTCGTCGCGGGATTACGGCTCGCGGGCCTCGACGTCACCCTGGCGGTCGAGCGTGGCGAGCGGTGCAGCTTGTGTTCGAAAAGCATTGTCCCGTGGGACGTGTTGCTTCGCTCGAAGAAGATATGCGGGAGCGCCCGCCGTCGTCAGGCTACCGGCTTCCTCATTCAAGGCTACGTCGATCCCGTATTGCCGCAGAAGGAGCTTGCCGCTGCCCTTCTGGAAGGCTTTGCGAGAGTGCTGAACACCCCGCTCCAGCCGTCCACCTACACCTCGGAAGAGTGGGACTCCGGCCAGCAGCTCCTGAGGGAGCGCTACGATACGGACGAGTGGATCGCAAGACGGTAGCTGCGATTCCTGGCACGTTGTCGCTTCAGGCTTTCTTCCGCCCCGTACGCCGCTCCCGACGGAGTTCCAGCGCGGGCGTGGCTCGCCCGGGAAGCCAGACGAGGTCGGTGGGCCGGTCGAGGGGGAAGCAGGCACCGTCACGCCGCCATTGCCGGGTGCGGAACGCAATCCAACGACGCGGCTTCCGGTCCGACCCCAGCCGCACGACCACGTCAGCCTCGACGGAGACTGCGAGACCTTCCAGGAGGGTTGGTTCGCCGCGGCACCACATGATAGCTCCCGCATCCCCGATCGAGACGATGGCCAGGTTCCCATCGGCCGCCGGCCGCACAGCTGCGGCCGGGAGCGGACAGGGACCGATCAAAGTGACCAATTCCCAGCGAAAAGCAGGCTCGTAGGGTGAGAACCGCAGGTCGGGGAAATCGGGGATGTCGAGCTTCTCGGGAGTGATCTCCGGCTGCCAGTCGCGGGTCTTGTAGGTATTCAGGCCTAACGTATAGGGCGGGACGAAGCAGGTGGGGGCGATCTCAGTCGCCAGGGCGGTCGGGGGTGGTTCGGCCGGCCGGTCGTCTATCCGGGTGAAAACAGGACGCACCGCGAGCCGACTCTCTCCTGCCTGTGTGCTGAAGGCGAAGCCATCGTCCGCCTGCCATGTGGCTCTCGCACCGTGAATGTGCCATGCGAGATTGCGCGGCCGATCGGTCTCGATCATATCGTGCATCACGAGGACGCCGCAGTCGTGGAAAAAGACCCACCGGCGGACCTGCCGCCGGACCCCGTACTCCGCCTCGTAGGCGCGAGTCGCATTGGCACAACAGAAGCTGACTCCTCCACCCGTAGCAAAATGCTCGACGTACGGGAGATCGCTCAACGGGATGGCGTACCCCAGCCAGCGACCGTCGGTATGGTTTCCGCCACCGTCAACAGTGATCAGGTTGCTGTCGGCGGTGCGTTGGCGGTAGCCGGGCACACAGATCGGCACGAGCGTCTGCCTCCCCACGTCCCAGGAGAAGCTGCCGGCGTGTTGGGAATGGTACCATGACCGGTTGATCCAGTTGTGAGCCCAATGCTGGCGCGGCGTGAGTGGCGTGCCGCAGCGGAAAGTGAAGAGCACCTTCCGATCGCGGCTCCGGCAGAGGATAGTTCCGTTCCGAGAGCAGGCGGAGAGGGGCACGGGAGTCGGACGGGACGGACTCAGCGCTGGGTTGTATGCCAGGAGCGCCAATGCGTCGAAGTTACGGTCGCCTAGCCGGCGGCCGTCACTGGTCAGCCTTGCGGCACGGAGAGCGTCCGCCTGGCATCGGCCGCTGCGGTAGCGGTCCGCAAGGTAGAACAGAAGCGTCGGGGGGACACCGCCCTCGCCCACGAACTTCACGATGTTCCTGCCGAAGTTCCTCAGGAACGGTAGCTCGCCGCTCAAGCGGCGCTGACAGCTCCTCTCCAACATCATCGTCGTCAAGATCAACCACTGTGCATTGAAGACAGGCCACTCGGAGATTCCGTCTTCGGGCGCGTGCAGCAGCGCATCCGCTATGTTCCCGTGGATCCAATCCAACCACTCGGGTGCCCGAGGGTCATCGCCCACAAGAGCCAGAGCAGCGGCAGCGAAGCCGAACCACAGTCCCTGAC
>Ga0272448_1006036_pt1 | contig 13183 bp, 9 predicted proteins | sample YNPCB0191_FD_202220 | JGI IMG/M metagenome (GOLD analysis project Ga0272448, IMG submission 202220) | Hot spring sediment microbial communities from Yellowstone National Park, WY, United States - YNP-CB-019-1 | ecosystem: Environmental > Aquatic > Thermal springs > Hot (42-90C) > Sediment...
ATCTCCTTGGGCGTCTCCGCCTCATCGGCGACGAGGATGCGGGAGCGTGTGTTCATGATACGCCTCCGCATCGGCTTGCGGGTGCGCCAAGCAGGAAGCCGCGCGGCCGCCAGGCGGCGGAGCGCGGCACGCGCGTTGCCCGTGGATTGAGGCCTGGGACGGCCGCGAAGGTAGACCCGGCGGGACCGGCGCTACGGCCTCGCGATCGCAGTGCGGGCTTCGCGCGCACGCCCCCGCGACCAGGCGGCGAAGCTGCCAGGGGGCAAAGAAGCCCCCTGTGCGCTGACGGTCCCCCGCGCAGCCTACCCCCGCCCTCAGCCCCCCGGGCCCCGCCTCGAGAGATTCGGCCCGGCATGGGTGAGCTCCGAACGTCGATGGTGTTGACTGCGCGGTAAACAGCGAGACAATCTCAGTTCAGAGCATGAAACGCCGCAGTCCGCGTTGGGCACGGGGCTAGCGGACTACGATTGCTGATGAGGTCGGTGCTGCGAGCAGGCGGTGGCCAGTCGAGCATCAGGGGGCTTGTATACGTCGCACTTGGCGACAAGGGTTAGTCTAGCGGGTGGCGTGTAGCTTGTCAAGAGCGGATCGTAAGATTTCTTCCGATGGCCCTGTCGGGCCGGCTTCGGGATGGCTGCGACGACCGGCTGCCGCGCCGTGCGTGGGTTCAACGCCTCCGTCCTGGGGCTGTCGGGGGAGACGATGGCACGATCTGTGCACTTCCGGGGGCCGGCGAACAGCAGCAGTGGCAAACCGAGCGTACGGCAGGTGCTGATGGCAATGACACGGGCTTGTTGGTGGCTCGCAGTCCTTGTCTGCGGGCTTGTCGTGGTTGTTGCGGGGGTGACGGCGGTGGCGGAGGGCGAGGCGGCGGCGCCGGCCGAGGCGGGACAGGTGCAAGAGCGTGCGGCCGGCGCCGCGGCAGGATCCAGCGCCCCCGCGGAGGCGGCGGCGACCGCAGAGTATCGCATCCGGCCGGGGGACACGCTGTCGATCACGGTGCTGGGCGAGCCGACGTACTCGGGCTCGTTCACGGTGCGGCCGGATGGGACGATCCTGTTCTCTGACGACATGGTTGGCCCCGTGCCGGTAGGGGGGATGACGACCAAGGAGGCGACAGAGACAGTCGCCAGCCGCATCGGCGAGTATGTGAAGGACCCGACGGTTGTGCTGGCGGTGAGCCGGTTCAGGATCATGGTGGTCGGCAACGTGAGGCGGCCGGGGCAGTACGACCTGAACGAGGGGGCCCGGCTGATGGACGCGGTGAACGCGGCTGGGGGGGTGGAGGACGAGAAGCGCGACCTGGGGCGGATCTACCTGACGAAGGCTTCGGGAGAGGAGCATCGGTACGACCTGGAGGCGTTCAAAGAGAAGGCGGACGCCACTCAGAACGTGCTGGTTGAGCCCGGGGACAAGATCGCGGTGGGGCGGGCGGTCTCTCCCAGCCGACGCGAGGGGGAGTTCAAGCTGACCGGGGCGTTTGCAAAGCCGGGCACGTACCGTCTGGACGAGGATGAAGACACGCGGATCTCTGATGCTGTCGAGCGCGGGGGGCGGTGGACGACAGAGGGGAACCCCCGGGCCGCGAAGCTGATTCGCGCGGACGGGACGCAGTGTCCCATCGACCTGACGCTGCTGGACGGCGACCCCAGGGGGGCTGAGAACCTCGTGCTGCGCGACGGTGACGAGCTGTTCGTGCCCCGGAACACGACCGAGGTGAATGTGCTGGGGGCGGTCGCGAAGCCTGGGGAGTACTTTGTGGCGCCCGGGACAACGCTGCTGGAGGCGATTGCGACCGCGGGCGGGCTGAAGGAGACGGCGATCCTGGAGAGCTGCGCGGTGGTGCGGTCGGACCCGCCGGTGCGTGTGCCGGCGAACCTGAAGCGCCTGCTCCAGCAGGGCGACGTGACGCAGAACCCGGTGCTGGAGAACCGCGACGTTGTGTTCGTGCCAGAGCGGCCTCCGTCCACCGGGACAGGGTCGAAGACGAACTGGTTCCAGACAATGACGGATAACGCGTGGCGATACATATGGCTATTCCGATACTTCTAGAGTTGGCGGCCATGGGTGTCGGGGAAGGGTCACCGTGACCGCGCGCGACTTCTGGCGGCTTTATCGCGAGGTCTACCGACGGCGATGGCTTGTCATCGCGATCTGCGGGACGACGTTGGCGGTGGTCGGCCTGGGGTGCGCGTTCATGCCCCGGTATTACCGTGCGTCCGCGTTCGTGATGCCCTCGGAGGCGGCCCTCAGCAAGCCGGTGATTCCCGGCACGACGACGGCCGAGGAGGCTGGCAGCCGGCAGGTCGACCCTCGGCGCAAAGAGGAGCTGATGTCGACCTTCATCGGCCTGGCTCAGACGGCCGATGTGCGGGAGCGGGCCATCACGTCCCTGGGTCTGGCGATGACGAGCAGTCAGCTCGAGGAGTTCGTGAAGGTCGAGCCCGCGGCCGGGACGATCATCAAGATCACATGCCTTGCGAGGACAGCGCGGGGATCGGTCGACCTGGCGAACGCGATCGCGCACGAGTTCGCGGGCTACTACCAGGAGATCACGAGCAAGCAGGCAGAGCGGAACCGCGAGTTTCTGGAAAAGGAACTGGCGGCGGCGGCGGCCGAGATGGAGGCCGCGAAGGCGGATCTTCAGCAGTTCAAGAGTTCGCAGGCGGAGGCGGCGCTTCCGGTTGGCACGGCGGAGAACCCATTTCTGACCCAGTTCTACGCGCAGCGTTCGGAGATGGACGCCACTCGGTCGAAGCTGCGGGAGGTGGAGGGTCGGCTGCGCGCGGTGCGCGCCGAGCTGAGGGGCCAGCCGAAGATGCGGGAGACGGAGACGAGCACGACGGACAACCCGGTGACGCGGGAGCTGCAGAGCCGCCTGGCCGAACTGGAGAGGGACCTGCTCCTCGCGCGTTCCCGGTACACGGACAAGCACCGCAAGGTCAAGGACCTGGAGACGCAGATCGCCGATGTGCGGGACCGGCTGGCGCGGGAGGCCGACAAGATGGTGACCCTGCGGACGGTGCAGCCGAACCCCGTCTACCAGCGCCTCGAGGACCAGGCGGTGGAGCTGGAGGCTGAGGCCAAGGCATTGAGCGCTCGCCTGGCTTCGCTGGCCGCGGCGATGGCGGACAACGAGCGCCGGGCCGGGGAGCTGGCTGACACGTCTGTTGCCCTGATCGCGAAGACGCGCGAGTACGACAACGCGGAGGCGAAGCATGCTCGCCTTCAGGCAATGCTCGACGCGGCGAAGATGGAGGAGAAGGTCAGCTCCAGTGCTGGCGAGATCGTGGTGGTGGACCAGGCCCGGTCGGCCGTGGGGCCGGTAACGAAGAAGGGCCCCTCGATCTGGCAGCTTCTGCTGCTGGGCACCGTGCTGAGCGTGGGGCTTGGGATCGGCACCGCCCTGGGGCTGGCGTTCCTGGATGACCGCGTGCGGGGGAGCGAGGACGTCCAGCGGGAGCTGCAACTGCCGGTGCCGGCCGTGATCCCCGAGCTTACGGCGGGCACGAACGGAGTGCCCCTGGCGCGGATCACCGAGCTGCAGCCTCTGTCGGCGCACGCCGAAGCGTATCGCTTCCTGAGGACGGAGCTGATTCACCAGAACGGCGGACCGCCGGTGCGGACCTTGATGATTGCGACGGCCAAGCCGCGGCAGGGCGGATCGACGACCGCCGTCAACCTGGCGATCGCGCTCGCCGAGATCGGCAAGCGAGTCGTGCTGGTGGATGCGGACATGCGCCGGCCGTGCCTTCACGAGTTCTTCGGCGAGCCCAACGATGCCGGGCTGACGACGCTGCTGGCCAACGGCAGCGACGGCGCGGCCCGCGCGCTCCGACGAACGACCCAGGAAAACCTCCTGCTCCTTCCGGCCGGGCCACCGGTGGGTAACCCGGCGGCGCTGCTGAGTTCGGAGCAGATGCGCGTTGTTCTGGAGAAGCTGCGGCAGAACGCCGATTACGTGATCGTCGACACTCCTTCGGCCGCGGCCTTCGCGGACGCCGCCCTGGTGGGGCCTCTGGTGGACGGGGTCATCCTGGTCATGCGCGCCAATCAGCCCGTCCGTAACGCCGAGGTGCGAACCAAAGAGCTACTGACGAAGGTGGGCGCCAACGTGATCGGCGCGGTGCTGAACCAGGCCCCGGCTGAGACGGTGGACAGCTATTACTTCCACAGCCACTACTACCCGAACGGGCCGGTGCCTCCGGCGGTGAGTCGGGCGAGTGGAGGGCCGACTGCGGCCCTCGAGCCGCCGGTGCGCACCGCTGCCGCTGCCTCCGTTGGGGACGCGGTTGATGCTGCCGGCCCCCGGGACGTCGAAGAGGCAGTGGTTGAGCCGACGGCCACGGATGCTGCTGACGCGGAAGGCGAGCACGCCCGCGCGCAGGCTGTGGCGCGGCCACAGGGGCGCCGACGCGGGCTGGGCACGCTGCTGGGCGGCCTCGGCGCGCTTGTGGCGAGCTTGGCCCTGCTGGTGTACTTCGGGCTGATCCCCACGACGGCGCCTCACGACAGCAGAGCCGCTGCCAGGCCAGCCTCCGGCGCCGGGCCCGTCGCGGCTCCCGAGGCCGCGGTGACAGTGGTGGCGGTGATCAGACAGGCCACCGAGGTGCGCGTGGAGACCGACGGCCGGCTGCTCTACGAGGGGATCCTGACGGGCGGCCAGCAGGTGTGGAAGGGCTCGCGCGAGGTCACGATCTGGGCGAGCCGGCCGGAAGCGATCGAGGTGACTGTGAACGACAAGGCGCTCGGCCCGCTGGGGAACGCCGGGGACCCGCCGGTGACGCGGCGATTCAGCTCGTCGGAAGAGCCGACACAGTGAGCAGGAGCGCGGCACAGTCTGTGCTTGCCGAAGTACCCGGGACGGCGGACATGAGGCGAGCGGCGGTGACCGGACACGATCGAGCGCCCCGGCCGGCAGAGGTGGTGAACGCGCTCACCATCGATCTGGAGGACTGGTTCCAGGTTTCGAACGTGGAGCATATCATCCCGTTCGCGGCCTGGGAGGCGTGTCGCTCGCGCCTGGTCGCGAACACGCGGCGGCTGCTCGATCTGCTCGATGGGGCGCAGGTGAGGGCAACGTTCTTCGTGCTGGGGTGGAATGCCCAGCGGTACCCGCAGCTTGTCCGCGAGATACGCGAGGCCGGCCACGAGATCGGCAGCCACGGCTACGCGCACCGCCTGGTGTATGAGCAGGGCCCCGAGGAATTCAGCGCCGACCTTGCGCGGGCGACGCTGTGCATTGGCGAGGTGACGGGCGCGCGTCCGCGGTGCTATCGTGCGCCGTCGTTCTCGATCACCCCGCGCTCGACGTGGGCGTTCGAGGTGCTGGAGGCGCACGGCTTCGAGACCGACTCGAGCGTGTTCCCAATCTTCCACGAGCGCTACGGCTTCCAGGGGGCTCCTCGGCTGCCGCATCGGGTGCGGGTCAACGGCGGGCCGGGGATCATCGAGGCGCCGCCGTCGACGGTGCGATTCGCGGGCCGTAACTTCCCATTCGCGGGTGGTGCGTACTTCCGTCTCCTGCCCGAGTGGGCTGTGGAGTGGTTCTGTCGTCGGCTGAACGCGCGCGGAGAGCCGGTCGTCTTCTACCTTCACCCGTGGGAGCTGGACCCGGACATCCCGCGCTTCCGGCTGTCGCCGTTCCGGCAGCTGCGCAGCTACACCAACCTCGACCAGACGGAGCGCCGGCTTGCGAGGCTGTTGGGGCAGTTCCGGTTCGGCGCGCTTTCCGACATGCTGGCGCAGCACGCGCCTGCGACGGAGTGGGCGCCTGTCGCAGGGAGTCCCAAGCGTTTCGTCAGGCCCGGTGGGCAGCAACCGGTCGCGTCGGCGCAGCTACAACTGCACATGTTCGACGAGTCCAGGGCCGGAGGCTGAGGGTTCATGGCACAGGCCCCCCATAGGACCATTCGGGCGAGCGGCGCACCGCGAGGCGCGCAGCGGCTGTGGCGGACGGCAGCTGCCGACGCTGCTGCGAAGCGCCGCATTCTGATCGTGGGGGCGGGGGCGCGCGGCCGAGACATAGCATCAGAACTCATGAACGGCCGGTCTGACGGCAAGTATGAAGTGGTTGGCTTCGTCGACGACCGGCTTGACCTGCCGCGATTCGACGGCCTGCCGGTTCTAGGGGGATTTGACCAAGTACTCGATCTCGTCGAGGCCAACCAGATCGACGAGGTGATAGTCGCGTACATGCCGAGCTGGCAGGAGGACCTCATCAAGCGCAGCATGCTGCGGGGCGGAGATGGGCTGCGCATCAAGGTACTTCCGGGCTTCTACGACGCGATGGTCAGCGACTGCCACATAGAGCCGCTGGCGGACATTCCGCTGGTGTGTCTGCGGGGCATCCGTCCTTCTCGCGTTTTCCTGCTGGCGAAGCGGGCCTTCGACATCGTGTTCAGCCTGCTCATGCTGATCGTCTGCCTGCCTGTGGTGTGCCTGGCGGCGGCCGCGATCAAGCTCACTTCGCGCGGTCCGGTTTTGTACAGCCAGGAGCGAGCGGGCCGGGACGGCCGGCCGTTCCGCATCTACAAGCTGCGCAGCATGGTGATTGATGCGGAGAAAGGGACTGGTCCGGTGCTCGCGCACGAGTACGACCAGCGCATCACCCGAGTCGGGCGGTTCCTGCGGCAGACGAGGCTGGACGAGATTCCGCAGTTCTGGAACGTGGTGAAGGGCGAGATGAGCGTTGTGGGGCCGCGGCCGGAGCGGCCGGAGTTCGTGAGCGAGTTTGCCTCCCGCATTCCGGGCTACCTGGAGCGGCTGAAGGTCCGCCCGGGGATAACCGGTCTGGCGCAGGTCTACGGCGACTATCTGACGAGCGTGTATCACAAGCTGCGCTACGACTGGATTTACCTGCACCGGATGTCCCTGTGGCAGGATTTGCGCATCATCCTGATGACCGTCGTAACCGTGCTCACGCGGGCGGGGACGTAGGTTTGTGTGCCAGAGCGCTCGGCGACAGGGCGTAGCCGTGCTCACGCTGGCGCGCTCGCAGGGCTCCCAGGGTAACTGACAAGAAGGACGTCCCGTCTGCTGCCGCGGTCCGCCCATTTCGTCCTGGCCGCCCCTGTGGGGCGCCGTGGGACGTGGCACAGGTCTTGCACCCGGGGGGGACCTGAAGCAACAAACAGCGCATGGGCACGTGTCCACACGAGCGCGATGATGTCCTCTGACTTGACACCGCTGCGCGAGACACCGGTCCCGGGAGTCCGGGCCGAGACCAGGCCGCTGACGGCCCGCCGGCCGCGGGGGCTGCGCGCCCACGTGGCCCATCTGTGGCACTACCGGGAGCTGCTTCGGTCGCTGGCCCTGAAGGAAGTGCGGGTCCGCTACAAGCAGTCCGTGCTCGGCACCGGGTGGGCCGTCCTCCAGCCCTTTGCCCTGATGGTGGTGTTCACGGCCGTGTTCTCACGGTTCCTCCACGTCCAGAGCGAAGGGGTGCCGTACCCCGTCTTCTCCTACACCGCCCTGGTCCCATGGACGTTCTTCGCCTCGTCGGTCTCCTTCGCCGTGCCCAGCATTGTCAACAATATGAACCTGGTCACGAAGATCTACTTCCCGCGGGAGATCTTCCCCCTCGCCGCCATCGGAGCGTGCTTCGTGGACTTTGCCATCGCCGCGACCATTGTCGCCGCCCTGGTTCTCTGGTACCACGTAGGCGTCACGTGGACCGCGCTCGTGGTGCCGGTGCTTATTCTGCTCCAGGTCATGGTCGCGGTGGGCGTGGCCCTGATCGCCTCGGCCATCAACGTGTTCTTCCGGGACATCAGGTTCGTCATCCCCCTCGTGACGCAGGTGTGGATGTACGTGTCACCGGTGGTCTACCCCTTGAGCGAGGTGCCCGAGCGCTTCCAGGCCTTCTATATGCTGAATCCGATGGCGGGCATCATTGACGGATACCGTCGGGTTATCCTGCACGGGCAGTTGCCGGACTGGGGCGCGCTGGGCGTGACTGCCGCGATCTCGCTGATGCTCGTCATCGGCGGATACGCCTTCTTCAAGCGCTTCGAGATGCAGTTCGCGGACATCATCTGAGAATCATGGCGCCAGTCATCAGGTTCGACAACGTAAGCAAACGCTACCGGCTGGGGGCCCGGCTGGGCGATCTCCGTGAGTTCGTCCCAGACCCCGTGGCGGCCGCCCGGAACTGGTGGCGACGGCGCAACGGGCAGCCCGTGCACGAGGACCTCTCCAGCAAGAACGGCGAGGTCTGGGCTTTGAAGGACGTGAGCTTCGAGGTCGAGGAGGGAGAGGCCGTCGGCATCATCGGCCCGAACGGGGCCGGCAAGAGCACCATCCTCAAGCTTCTCGCCGGGATCACCGAGCCCACCCGCGGCAGCATCGAGACCCGCGGGCGGGTGTCTGCTCTCATCGAGATCGGCACCGGGTTTCACCCTGACCTCACCGGGCGCGAGAACGTCTACCTGAACGGCTCGATTCTCGGGTTGACGAGACGCGAGATAGACGCCAAGTTCGACTCCATCGTGGAGTTCGCCGAACTCGAGCGCTTCATAGACACCCCGGTCAAGCGCTACTCGTCGGGGATGTACATGAGGCTAGGCTTCGCGGTGGCAGCTCACCTGGAGCCTCAGGTGCTGCTGGTTGACGAGGTACTGGCGGTTGGCGATGTCCTTTTCCAGGCCAAGTGTCTCCGGCATATGGGCGAGCTGGTGCGCTCCGGCTGTACTGTCCTGTTCGTATCTCACAACCTGGAGGCCGTCTCTAGGCTCTGCCGTCGGACCATTGTGATGTCTGCCGGCAGCATCATCGACGACGGTCCGTCAGACCAGTCCGTGCACGCCTACCTGAAGGCCGCCCAGGGTGCTATCCGAAGGTTCCGGATCGGGCCGCAGAGTCCCGAGAGGATGACCTCCGATGCTGTAACGGGTGATGCTAGGATCACAGGGATCGAACTACTCGACGCGCAGGGCCGCTCCACATCGTCGTTCCGGGTAGGGGATTGGGCCACCGTGCGCTACCGAGTCGCATTCGCGACGCGCCTTGAGGACCCGGAGTTCGCCCTGATCGTGCGGCGCCACGACGGGCTCGTCGTCTACGACGTAAGCACGGCGACGCGGGGCGGTCGAACCGGGGTGTTCCGGGCCGGAGAGGAAGCTGTGGTCGAGTTCCATCAGTGCATCCCCCTCGGGGCCGGCACGTACAACGTGACGGTGCACGTCACACGAACTGACCTGAGGATGCGCTGCGACTGGCAGGAGGCCGCGGCCTCGTTCGTCGTCATCGGCTGCGACCTGAGCGGTGGCGCCGTCAGTCTCCAGAGTGCGGTTGACGTCAACGGCGTGCGCGTAGTGGGAGGTCCGGAGTGCCTGCGCGGGAGGGCACAAGTGTTCCGAGCCGGACTCGCCAGGATGCCGTGATGGCTGACTCCGACGCAAGGCCACTTGCGGAGGGGCGCGCGGTGGCGATGCCACCTGACCGAAGTGTGCGCCAGGGCTGCGACTCAACATGGGTCATATGATGGAGCGCGAGACCCCAGCGAGTAGGGGAACAGCAATATCTGATCCCGGGGCGGATAGTGCTCCTTCGGGCGCGCGGGGGTGCAGCGCACAGGCATCTTCACCCACGGGCGTCCTGCTTGCGGTGCACCGCCTATACAGCCACGGCGGCATTGAGGAGCACACCGTGCAGACTGCACTGGCGCTGAAGCACGCTGGGTGCCGCGTGGCTGTGCTCAGCGCAGAGGCGGTCGACGGTACAAACATGTATACTCGTGCCCTCCGCGCCGCGGGCATTCCGCTGTACGGGCCGCAACCGCGTCTCCTCGCGCTGGTAGATCTGGCTGAACGGGGCGCGCAGCTGTGCGTACTGCCCCTCCGAGTTACCATGACGCCGGTCATTGCACTCGCGAGGGGTCTTGGGTTGAGGGCCGCATGGCGTGAGGCAGGCCAGGGGTTCGGCTGGCGTGTGGACTGGCTAACCGCGCGGGTGCGGGATGCTGTTGTGGCGGGGATCACTAAGGCTGTCGCCCGCAGGTTCGGGCCCGATGTCGTGCAGATCACTGGGCCCTGGTCCCGCGTCCTGCTCAGTTGGGCAGCTGCGTCGGACTACTGCTTTGTGTACTGTGAAAGTGAGGAGCCGCAGTATCGGGGAGAAACGTGGCAGTGGCTTACCGGCTTGCTGCGCCGCGCTGACGCGATCATCGCCAGCAGCGTGCCTCTGGCCCGCCAACTCGCGGCGCGATTCGGGCCCTTCCCCGTCTCGGTGTCCATCGTCCCCCACGCAGCCCGCGCGCCCCTCTCCGCTTCGGCCTTACACGATCATGAGCGAGTCGGCCCGGACGTCACCGTTGGTAGTCTCGGCCGCCTAGACTCTAAGAAAGGCCACCGGTACCTCGTGGCGGCCATGCAGCACGTCGTTAGAGAGGAACCAGCGATCCGACTCCTCCTGGGCGGTGATGGGGCCGAAACTGAGAGGCTGAAGCAGCAAGTGTCCTCCTCAGGCCTGGACCACCACGTAATGCTGCTGGGAGTAGTTCCCAGAGACGAGCTCACGTCCTTCATGGCGGAGCTGGACATCTTCGTGATGCCGTCCCTGCAAGAAGGATTCGGCATCGCTCTTGTGGAGGCCATGGCCCACGGAAAAGCAGTTATCGCCAGCAACGTGGGAGGGATGGCCGCTACTGTTGACCACGGAGTGAATGGTCTGCTCGTTCCGCCGGCGGACAGCCGGGCGCTTGCCGAGGCGATACTGCTACTCGTGCGCGACGGCGGTCTTCGTCGGCGGCTGGGAGAGCAGGCCAGAAGAGACTACGAGGAACGATACGCGCCGTCCGTTGTCATCGAGAAGCTCCTGGACGTGTACAGGCACGCGCTCGCGCGAAGGGCCGGGGGATGTCGCGCCGTGTCGACGCCGCGGGAGCCCGATGCAGCGTGGTCTGCGGGTGGGGAGATGATGCCGTGATGAGGCCGGAGGAGACTCAGGCTACGGATGGCTTCGCGCGCCCGGGCTTGGTGAGCGTGGTGATCCCCACCTACAACTGCGCCCGGTATCTGCCGGAGGCGATAGACAGCGTGCTGGCGCAGACCTACCGCGACTTCGAGATCATCGTGGTGGACGATGGCTCGACAGACAACACCGCCGAGGTGCTCGCCCGCTATGGCGACACGATCTGCGTCATCCGCCAGACTAACCAGGGCCGCAGCGCGGCCCGCAATGCTGGCATCCTGGCCGCCCGCGGCGAGTACATCGCGTTCCTTGATGCCGATGACGTGTGGCTGCCACATAAGCTCGAACGCCAAGTGGCCGTCATGGAGTCGCAGCCTGGCGCAGCCTGGTGTTACTCGGACTACCGAGAGTTCGGTCCCTTGGGCCGGGTGGCGGAGAGCTTCTTCGAGCGGACCGGCCGCCGGCCGCCGCCTCAGGGGTGGATACTCTTGGAGGAGATGGCGGCGCCGCTTGCATGGACGTGCACGGTGATCGCACGCGCTAACTGCTTCAGCAAGGCGGGGATGTTCGACACGTCGTTTCCAGTTTCGGAGGACAGAGAGATGTGGCTACGCCTTGCGGCCTACTTCGACGCGGTGTGCGTGGACGAAGTGCTGGCGCTGTACCGGCGGCACGAGACGCAGGTAACGAGCCGTACCGCGCGTTCGGGTGTCTTTGCCTACCATGACTGGCGGGCCGTAAGCAAGCTACTGCGCAACGATCTTCCCCGGCTCCCTGCCGACCGGCGCAGGGCTGTGGCTGCGGCCGCGAGAGAGTCCCTTGCCGGGTCGGCATTCCGCGTCGGGCTGGCAGCCGTCCGAGCGGGTGAGGTCCAGAAGGCCTTCTACTGGCTCGTCCGGGCCGTCTTGGCTGACAGACGGATGCCTGCCTGGCGTCTGGCCCTGCTAGGGGAGGCGTTGCTGCCCCGCGCCGCGATGGATGCCTGCAGGCGGCTGCACGACCGAGTCAGGGCGCAGCTGCGGCGATCCGGCCGCGGAGTGAGTCATCCAGGAGCTTCTACCAGTGGGTGAGCGGACCCCCGCGATCTCGGTCGTGATCCCGACCTATAACCCCGCGCAGTACCTGCGCGAGGCACTGGACAGCGCCCTCTCTCAGACGTACGGGAACCGCGAGATCATAGTGGTGGACGATGGCTCGACGGACGGTACGCCGAAGGTGCTGTTGCCGTACCTCGGGCACATCACCTACCTACGCCAGGCGAACGCTGGGGTCAGCGCTGCGCGCAACACGGGCATCCGGGCGGCCCGTGGGGAGTGGGTGGCGTTCCTCGATGATGACGATCTGTGGCACCCCGACAAGATCGCGCGGCAGGTCGCGGCAGCCGGTGGCGACTCCGGCTGTGTTGCGTCTTTCACCGACCGCATGGAACTAGCCGATGACACTGTGGTCCAGAGCAGCGTCAAGCAGGTTGCTCCCCAGGTCCGTTCGGGATGGATACTCGAGGAGCTGTTCCATCACAACTTCATATGCACTTCCTCGGTGATGGTAAGGAGACAGACCCTGCTTGCGCTGGGTGGGTTCGACGAGAGTCTGCGCCAGTCAGAGGACTGGCATCTGTGGCTGAGAATCGCGGCGCGGCACCGGTGGGCCTTTGTTGACGAGGTCCTGGTAACCCACCGCGCCCGCCCCAGCAGCCTGTCAACGAGTATTGAGGGCCGGCTGGCCGGCTGCCGCGCGGCCCTCGAGAAGATTGTGGCCGAGGTGCCGCGGCTCCGGCCATTGGAGCGGCGGATAAGAGCTACGCAGCTACTGTCGGCCGGAACGAAATACTACTGCAGAGGAGATTACCGGCTGGCCCGGGCGAAACTGGCGGAAGCGATCCGAACCAACCCGGGGGTTCTCCGTTCCTACCCCTACCTCGCGATCACGCTGGCGCCAGGGGTTCTAGTGCCGGCTGCGCGTAACCTGCGGCGTGCGGCACTCGGCATCGCCAGCATGCTGATGCCGAGGTCGGTGAGATGACCGCGTCACATCCAGAGCTGACGCGTAGGCGCTTGGCCGCCGTGCGCCGGGCACAGGTGATGTGGCCTGCGTGGCTGCTCGCGATGTCCGTGGGCGTCGGTGCCGGCTTGACTGTGCTGGAGGCCAAGCCTCTCTACGTCGTCGCCGCGGCGGTTCTGCTCGGCATCGGGGTCGGCGCTTTCTGCCAGCCATTCGTCGGTGCCGTTGCGTACGTGCTGGTCCAGTTCCTTCGTCCAGGTGAGGTGATTCC
>Ga0272448_1006039_pt1 | contig 13182 bp, 12 predicted proteins | sample YNPCB0191_FD_202220 | JGI IMG/M metagenome (GOLD analysis project Ga0272448, IMG submission 202220) | Hot spring sediment microbial communities from Yellowstone National Park, WY, United States - YNP-CB-019-1 | ecosystem: Environmental > Aquatic > Thermal springs > Hot (42-90C) > Sediment...
CCTCTGGCTCCGCGAGAACGCACCTGAGACCCTTGAGCCACCCAACTGCTGGCTGATGATGCCGGGGCTGCTGAGCCTCAAGTTGAGTGGAGAGCGTTCGATTGATTCCACCTCTGCGACTACCACGATGGCCATAGACCTTTCCCGGCGTACCTGGTCGGCGAGGTTGCTCGATCTTGTTGGCATCGATCGGTCGCTCTTTCCCCGCTGGGTGGAACCGGGCGACGTTATTGGCTACGTAACCAGCGCCGCTTCGGCTGAGACTGGTTTCCCAGCTGGCATACCAGTCGTGGCTACCGGTCACGACACCCAGTTCGCGCCTGTTGGCTCAGGTGCGCGCCAGGACGAAGCGGTTCTCAGCAGCGGCACCTGGGAGATTCTGATGGCTCGACTGGACCGATGTGTCCCGAATCGGGTCGGCTTTGAGGAAGGCCTGCTCATCGAGCTGGATGCCCAGCCCGGTCTCTTGGACCCTCAGATACTTATGATTGGCTCAGCGGTTCTGGAGTGGGTGCGTCGGCACTTCTTCGCTCAGTTCGAGGACAGGGCAGCCGCCTATTCGGCTATGATTTGCGCCGCGAGAGAGTCCGGCTTCGGTGCCCGAGGACTGCTGATGCTGCCAAGCTTCGTGCATAGCAGCGGCCCGGCCAGAAAACACGGTTCGCTGGGCGCTCTCCTTGGACTGACCCTGGAGTCGGAGCCTGGCGACATCTGCCGAGCCGCTCTGGAAGGGCTTAGCTTCCAGATGTGCGAAGCCCTGCGTATCCTGCAGAACGCGACTGGTTTCGTTGCGAGTGGCCTGCGGGTGGTGGGCGGGGGCTCACGGAACGACCTCTGGAATCAGATTCGAGCCGACGTCAGCGGGCTGCCGGTAACGACTATCGAGCAGAGGGAAGCTACAACGCTGGGAGCAGCGATGTTCGCTTTCGTGGGCGCAGGCGTTTTCGATAGTATCGCCGAAGCGCAGGCAGCCTTCGACTCGGGCGAGGTACGCTATGAACCAGGTCCTGATCGCTCCCGATACGAGGATCTGTTCCGGCTGTACTCTGATCTCCCTCCTCGTCTTCAGCCTACGTACAGACGCCTCCTAGAGATAAGAACCGAGCAAAGGTAGTTCAGATCAGGCTCAACTTGGTCTTTTCAACAGCGTTATGCTAGTCGTGAAGCCGTCTTCCCGATCGTCTCGTTCCGAGGCCGTCGTTCGCGGGAGCCCCTTCCAGAGCTTGCCGCCTCGCCCGGTCTGGCACGGGTCCTGCGCCCAGACTGGCTTGACTACTTCACACGGAAGGGGGAGCGGATGAGGTGGCGGAGTTGGCCATTGGGGCGGGCGGGGTTGGTAGCTCTGCTGGCAATGGCGCTGGGAGTAGGCTACTTCGTTGTGGGGCGGGCGATAGCCCCGCCCGCGACGTACAGCAGTCCCGGGGTGATCCAACCGGGCACCCAACCGGGCAGCATCCCCTCTGCAGATGACAACAGCCAGACTAGCAAGCCGGAGTATGTCACGCTCGAGGTTCCCGGCGAAGCGGTGATGCAGAACGGTACTCTGGAGTTATCGGGCACCGGCTTCAGCCCGGGCGAGTCAGTGATCGTGAGTGCCAGCGAAGGCGAAGCGGGCAAACTGAAAGCCGTGGCCACTATCACGGCCGACGCGCAAGGGAAGATAGAGCAGAAAGTGACTCTGCCAGAGTGGCTCACTTCCGGCCCACATTCCCTTCAGGTCACGGGCAAGGACAGCGGGCGGCAGGCTCAAGCCACGCTGTACATCCGAGCTAACAAGCCCTGGATCAACCTAGCGTCCTACTCGGTGCAGCCAACCCAAAAGCTCGGCTTCGTAGCCGGCGGCTTTCAACCCGGTGAAGACGTAAGCATATACCTAGAGCAGGGACAGAGCATTCCTGACCGGCCTTCCACTCGACCGCTGCTGACAATCAAGGCAGACAAGGCGGGCAACCTGATGTGGACGGAAGTCCAGGTGCCATTAATGAAGCCAGGCGCCACAGCGATGATCGTGAGAGGCAAGGCCAGTGGCCTTCAGATTGGACAGACCGTCACCGTGGAGGCGATGCATCCTTTGCTCGAACTCAGCCCGTGGTCCGGTCCCCCTGGTGCCGAGATAAACCTCAATGGCCGTGGCTTCTTGCCCGGAGAGAGAGTATCTGTGTTCGTCGGCAACGGTAATCAGCCAGCTACCACGTTCCAGGCCGATCAGTATGGCAACTACTGGGGAGTAGGGCCGGTGCACATCCCCCAGGATGTCACCCATGGGAAGCTGGACATCAAGTTGCTGGGTGAGAAGAGCGGAGCCACAGTAACCCAGCAATTCGCTGTCGTCGCCCCCCATCCCTGGGCTGAACTCAACACTTACTCTGGCCCTTCTGGCACCCCAGTCCTTGTGAGCGGAGGAGGCTTCGCCGCCAAGGAAAGAGTGAGCATCCATATCGGCAGCGCTGGCTCGCCGATCGTGGCTGAAGGCGAGACTGACAGCAACGGTAAGCTATGGTCAGCCGGGCCTGCGACTGTGCCAGAAGGCTCTTCCAAGTCGGTGACGTTCGTCGTGGTGGGGGAGAGCAGCGGCGCCCAGGCTTCGGTCATATTCCAAGTCGTCGACCTCTTCAGCGGGAGCGGAGAGCCTGGGTCCAACTGACGTCAACTCGCGCCAATAAAGACAATCGCAGGCTTGGCACTATCTCATGCAAAAGGAACGCCGCCTGCTAGGTGGCGCGACTTGTGGCTGTATCAAGCACGCTAATCAGAACTCGCTATCTCTGCTAAGGGCAGCGGCTTCAAACCGGTTGAAGTGCGGTGGGTATTGTCTTTGGCATGAGAATTCAGCAAGAAAGAGAGAGGCCCCCGAAAGGCAGCCCCTTACCCTTCATCCCCACATATCTGCGTCAGCCGCCCCACTCACTAAAGCCGGCATTCGCAACCGCAACAGGGACTCACCTTTCGCGGGCCTAACCACCACCAGACCCCAACCCCAGCGTATTCTAGAACCGGTCCTACTCCCCTGCAATAGGAAAAAGGTCCCAAACCGGCATGCGTCCATCTGGGGATGGCCGCTTTACTGGGTCCCGGCCGCGAGTGGGGGAGGCGCTCCGGTGCTGTCACGTCGCCCTGCGCTCGCTAAGATAGGGTGGAGGCAAAGGTCGCCGTATCCTCTGCCGACTGGCTGCTTATTACCACCAATTGCACACGGCTCTGGTTCCAGCTCACAACGCTCGCTCCAGAAATGCCCCAACTCAGCCCCTCGTAAGTACCAATGATCAGGGCGTCGGCCCCAAATGGGACCGTAGTCGAAGTGGCCGGTGTTTCCACGACGATGTACACTGTGCCGCTTTCGTCGCCATAGAGAAGAAGCACGACCGGGCGCCCGTCGACAACACCTGCTAGAACTGTGTCCTGGGTGATGCCGGGTGGTAGCTGACGCGAGAACAGCGGTGAGAACCCAGCCTCCCGTGCAGCCTCGCTAGTCGTTACTCTGCGCAGGCCGAGAGCATCTGCCGCTGCTTTCAGGTCAGCTTTGATCTCTCGCGTCCCTGGGGGCTCCGCCAGAAGGAACTGGCGTGCAGAAGCGTACCCCGAAGTCACCAAGTCTTCGTAGTCTAGCGAGAACACGATGGCGCCTTGCGCATCGTAGATGGCAAGGCGCACAGGCAGGTAAGTATTGGCATCTATCCACAGCAGCTGCTGAGCCAAACTCCTCGTGCCAGCCTTGGGGACGACCTCGAGCAGAAAGGCTTTGTGCCCAGATATCTGCTCCTCTCCTCTCAGCATAACCTGCGACTCATCCTGAAGGCTGGTCAGAAGGTCGTCCACTTGAAGCATCTGGAGAAAGGGAAAGCAGCCGTCGACTCCGAGAAGCAAAAGCGCGGTCAGGTCTGATACCTGAGAGAGGCGGAAGACACGACTGGTAGCAGGTTCGTACAAGCTCAGCTCCTTGTCGTCGTTGGTGAGGATCGTCCCTTTCGCTACCTGCCCAGGCACAGTGTCGAGCACCTCCAGTCGAAGTTGGTCCGGTCTGGCCAAGTCCTGGCGCACCCTTGCGGTCACTAGATGATTGTCGATCCGGGTGGACACCCGCACGGTTGCTTTGAGTCCACGGGCGTTCAGCCACGCTGTCTCTGCCCGGTTGGCCAGTTCGACCGGGCGAGAGGCTGCGACGTCGGGCGTGCGTGTTGCCTTCGGAATGGCAGTGGGCGGAGGTGACTCTTGTGCGGGAATGCTCGACGGCGTTGCAGAAACAACGGCTCCAGGCGCTCGCGCCAGCTGATGCGCCTCTCCCGGCTGAATTCCCGACAAAGCCCCGGGCCCGGCGCATCCACCAATCAGAACCATCGCCATCACAAAGAAGCCTATTCTGCTCCCCAGCCAAGCGACGCGTGTGAGCATAGGGACTGATCTCCTCTCCGGCAGCAGTCCTGGTTGAGGCAACGTAGCGGCAGAGCAAGAATACGCGCCTACTGCCGAAGTCTCAGGTACCGAAAACTTCGGTGCAAGTGATATGCCAGTCCGGCCAGTGCCGACGCTGCCTCGACCGATGCCTAGCAGGCAGACTCACGTCTCTCGTCTTGCATAAGGGCCGGCGTCGAGCCCGAGTCTGCTATAATGGCGACGCTTCTGGGAGCGGATCGTTGCCTAGGTGCACGCTCGGAGGGCACGGTGGCGGCTGGGCGGAGGAAGCTTGACTTCATGGGTGATATCGCTGTCCAACTCAACAACGTCAGCAAGAGAATCGATAGTGTGAGCATAGTCAAGCATATCTCTTTCGAGGTCGCTCAGGGCGAGGTCTTCGGCCTCATCGGCCCCTCTGGCAGTGGCAAGACGACTACCATCCGCCTCATTTGCGGGGTGTACGAGCCCACCGATGGCGAAGTCAGGGTCTTTGGTGTCGCTCCGCGCCACTTCAAGCGGTCGCATCGAGAGCGAATCGGCTATATGCCGCAGCTCTTCCTGCTCTATCCCGACCTAAGTGTGAGTGAGAATCTCAGCTTCGTCGCTTCGCTCTACGGAATGGGGTGGCTGGCTAGGCGCCGCCGGGCAAAGCAGGTGCTCGAGTTTGTGGGTCTGCTCTCCGACCGTCACAAGCTGATGCGAGACTGTTCGGGCGGGATGCAAAGGCGGTTGGAGCTGGCGTGCACGCTAGTGCACTCTCCAGATCTGCTGTTTCTAGATGAGCCGACAGTCGGAATGGACCCGGTCTTGCGCCAGCGGTTCTGGGGGCACTTCCGCAGTCTGGCCTCAGAGGGCAAGACGCTCTGTATCACCACTAACATTGTCAGCGAGGCTGAATACTGCGATCGGGTCGCCGTCCTCAACGATGGGCGATTAGTGGCCATCGGCACGCCTCTGGAACTGAGGAGGTTGGCCTTCGGCGGGGATGTACTCGAGTTGGTGGCAGACGATATGTCGTGGGACATACTTCGCACTCTCGACTACGTGCCCGACGTGATCAGCGCACAGCAGATCGCGTCTGGTCGTCTGCGCATCCTTGTCAAGGACGCTTCACGCTCCATTCCTCCCGTCGTCAATGCCGTAGAGAGTCGAGGGGTGAGGGTCCAGTCGGTGCGCGAGTACCGCCCACCTTTCGACGAAGTATTCGCGCGACTGGTGTCGCAGAATGGCTAAGACCATAACCCGTACGCTGGGGTTCTTTGGTAAGGAACTGGGCGAAGTATTCCGCCAGCCGTCGCTTGTGCTCGGAGCGGTGCTGGGACCGTTCCTGATCATGCTTCTGTTCGGGCTTGGCTACACTGGCTCTCGGCCCCCGATCAGAGTGGAACTGGTCGTGCCTCCTGGCTCTGATGCGGCCATTTCCCTGAGCCAGTATATGAGCAGCCTGCAAGGACCGATGCGGATCGTTGCTGTATCGCCAGATGAGCAGACTGCACGCCGAGCCCTGGTAAACGAATCCGCTGATGCTGTAGTGGTACTCCCTGCCGACGTCGGCAGCTTTGTGCGAAACGGCACGCCGGCCCCTGTGCGCGTACTGTATCGGCAGATCGATCCCGTAGACGAGAACTATCTCAACTATGTCGTGCGACTATATCTGGCCGACATAAATCGCCAGGCAGCGACTGTCCTAGCACAAGAGGGAGTGGGGTTGGCTCACGACCTGCGAAATTCCCTTGAGCAGGCACGAGGCGACCTGGATCGCCTGAAGGTCGGCATTGCTCGCGGCGATCAGGCGTCAGCCGTGCCGGCTCTGGAAGACCTCGATGCCCAAGTGGAGGCGATTGACGCTCGTTTCGGAACCGCGCTGCAAGCGGCCCCCGCCCTGATTGGAAACGAATCATCTGCGGCAAACCGAAGACCGAGCGGGACCTTGGTGGGGACGCTGCGGCAGAGACTGGCGCTACTCCGTGAAGCCATCATCAGCGGTGCTGCCTCGACACAGCAAGCAGTCCTGCTGGCTGCCTTGGAGGGAGATTTGGCAAGCTTGATTGATTTGGCAGACCGCGTTGCTGCCCTGCCAGTAGAGACGGTCATCAGCCCCTACACGGCGGAGATGACAAACCTGGCGCCAACTCCCCCGACCTACGTGGGCTTCTACGGGCCCCACGTTCTGGCTCTGATGGTGCAGCACATTGCGATAACCTTCGTTGCGCTCTCTTTGGTCCGGGAACGCGGCCTGGGCGCGATGGAACTGTTCCGCGTCTCCCCTGTCTCGCCAGCAGAGATACTGACCGGCAAGCTCCTGGCGTATGGTCTCCTGGCAATACTGGTGGCCGGCGGACTGACTTGGCTGATGGTCGTCGCGTTCGGCAGTCCATTGCTATCCCAGCCGCTGTATTTCGGCGCCGGCTTGTTACTGCTGACAGCGGCCTCGCTTAGCTACGGACTTCTCATATCGATGGTCTCGCACAGTGAGCGACAGGCGGTCCAGCTCTCGATGCTGGTGTTGATTGGCTCGGTCTTCTTTGGCGGACTCTTGGCGCCTCTGAGCAGCTTTACGTGGCCAACCAGAGCGGTGGCCTTCGGCTTGCCGGTTACCTATGGTATCGAGGCTTTTCGTAGCATTCTGCTGCCAGTTGATGGTCTACGTTGGCTACCTCTCGCGGCGCTGCTGGCCATGACCGTAACCAGTGGCGGGGTCAGCCTTCTGCTCTTTCGGCGTGAGTTCGAGCGAGGGTAGGGATTGTTCTAGGGTAGGGATTGTTCTAATGTCGACGTCAGCGCCGCGCCGAATGAGGAGTTCGTTCAAGCAAGTGAGGCCTAGTACAGATGATACGTATTGCAGCTGTGGCAGATGTGCACGCCCATCCAGAAGCGATCGGCGCCCTGCGGGCTGGGTTTGCTGGGGTCAATGAGCGTGCGGATGCCCTGGTTCTGGCAGGTGACCTGACCCTATCGGGCCTGGTAGAGGAAGCGAGGGTCCTGGTGGACGAGTTGAGCGAAGTGACGATCCCCAAGCTAGCGGTGCTGGGGAACCACGACTGGGAAGCCGGCCAGCAACTCAGAATCATAGAGGTGCTGCAAGAATCCGGCATCAGGATCATCGATGGGCGGAGCGTCGTCCTGGATATAAATGGCTCTTCGGTGGGATTTGCTGGCGCCAAGGGTTTCTGCGGCGGGTTTGACCGGTATCTCGTCGCCCCGTTCGGAGAGGAAGCGCTAAAAGAGTATGTGCGCGCAGGGAGACGCGAGACAGAGAAGCTGGAAACAGCGCTAGCGGCACTTGACGCCGAGTACAAAGTCGTTGCTGTTCACTACTCTCCCATCCGGGACACCCTTGTGGGTGAGGCTCTTGAACTGTACCCATATCTCGGTAACTCCGGCCTTGCCAGCCCAATTGACACACTTGGTGCCGATGTCGTTCTGCACGGCCATGCACACTACGGCTCACGCTTCGGACGCACGAAAACGGGTATACCAGTGTATAATGTCGCTAAGCCGATAGTAAACACCTACGCGGTTATCGGCCTTCCCCAGGGGAAGCCGCTTGCCAAAGCCGATGCGTGACGGGAACAAGTGGGCGTAGCGGATAGAGGAGGCGAGCAATAGCCCAGTGCCGGTGGCCGTGGGTGAGATGGACGCAGTCTGTTCGGCACCAGTAAGAGGCTGCTAGGCGAAGATACCACCCTTAGCGAAAGGAAGCCGATGACCCAGCGCAGCCGCCACCCCTCTCGTTTCTGGGCTTTTGTGGATGCCTGCATATGGTGGATAGCGATGGCGCTTACCTACCTCTCCATCGTAATTCTCCTGACCGGGCGGCTTGCCGTTCGTATTAGGCGGTTTCTCGAGCGGCGAGTCCGGAGAGAGGAGCCAGAATTCTAGTACCGCCTTCACCGGAAGCGGTTGGCTAGCAAGAGGATATGCGACGTGTGCGCCAAAGCTTACATTCTGATCCAGACAGAAGCAGGGAAATCAGCCGCAGCAGTCGGGGCGCTGCGTACTCAGCCAGGGGTGATAGCAGCTGATCTTGTCATCGGACCTTACGATGTCATCATCGTGGCCGAAGGCGAGGATACCAACGCAATTGCCCGCCTCGTCCTCAACGAGGTGCAGCGGACTCCAGGCGTGACACGCACACTCACCTGCATCGTTGCTGACTAGAGCTTTCGGCCTGGCTCGCCACTGCCCTTCATCGCTAGTCGCTTTGACCGGGTCAGCTATCGCTATTGGTAATGGGTGAGCTTTCACGGAGGCCCATTGCGTCTACCGGGGCGAACGGCATTTGGTTTGTGGTAAGGAGCACCTGGTGAGGGACTGGCATACGGATGCCTTCGCGGTCGAACGCCTTCTTGATACGTGAGCGCAGTTCTCGAGCCACATCCCATTGCTTGAGCGGCTGGGTCTTGATCAGTACCTTCAGGGTCACGTGATAGTCGCCAATGTTATCTATCCCCAACACCGAGGGTTCCTCGATGATCTGAGAAGCAAAGACGGGATCCGAGGCCAATTCAGTTACGGTCTGTCGCAGCACTTCAATAGCGTGGTCTATGTCCTCATGGTAGGCGATATTCACGTCGAGGGCCACTCTCGACCACCCTCGCGTCAGGTTGCGTACGACTCTGATCTCGCCGTTGGGGATGGTGATGACGGCTCCCTCCAGGTTGCGCAAGATCGTCGTGCGGAAGCCGATCTCCTGCACTTCGCCAGAGAGCTCGCCCACTCGGATCACGTCACCGACAGCGAATTGGTTTTCCCAAATGATAAGGAAGCCACCGATATAGTCGCGAATGAGGCTTTGGGCTGCCAGGCCGGCCGCCAAGCCCACCACGCCGGCGCTGGCTAAGAGAGGCCCCGTCTGGACGCCAATCTGCCCAAGAGCCATCATCGCTGCAAGGACTATAATTAGCATCCGTCCCGTATTCTCTACGATGCCGGCCAGAGTCTTCGCTTTCTGCTGACGCTCGCGCGGCACGGCGGAGTCCCTGCTCAGCATCCTGTCGGCGACCTTGCTCGAGAGCAAATGCAAGACATGCAGCAGCAGATAGGCGATCAGGATTATCCCTGCCAGATACAGCAGGTTCATCAGAAGCGCACTGAGAGTCACGTTCTCGTTCAGCCATTCGTCCAGCATAGTCGGCCCCCTTGGTGGTGCCGCCCCAAAGTGGAGCGCGGCCTGCACTTCCTGCTGGAATGCCCCCTACGAACATAGTGGAAGGACAAAGAGAGAACCAGCAACCGACCGTGGTATACGCGATTGGGCCTTTGCCCTAACCTCCCGAACCCCTCAACCAAATGCCACCGGCGACGTTCACCAGCGCTCAGGATGCTGACCCTCAGCGCAGTTCGAAGCGCTTGAAGGCCTCTGCATACTGGTATCCGGGTTGCACGCCCGCAGCTTCGGCATTCTCGCGGATGCGGCGGGCGATCTCTTCGGTCCGGTCTCTCACCTGGCTGGCGTGATGCCACAAGGCCGCCAACCGGTGCTCCATACAGTCGGTAATGTCCTCCCAATAGTCCGGGCTATCGGTCCAGAAAAGGTACAGTTCGCGCACGCGCCAGGGCTGGCGACCTTTCACCAACTGTTCCGGGAATATGTACCACTCGCGGGCAGCATAGACGGCATCGCACGCTGCTTGGCCAGCAGCGCGATGGTCTGGGTGAAGCTGATACTTGCGCCAGGGATCGATTGTAACCACAATGTTTGGCTGGCGCTCCCTGATTTCACCAGCAAGCTGACGCCGCAGCGAGAGGTTGTTCTCCAGCAAGCCATCAGGGTGGCGCAGGAATACGACTTCAGACACTCCTAGTTCTCTAGCTGCAGCCATCTGTTCCTCTTCTCGCTGTCCGGCGATCTGCGCCGGCGTAACCTGTGGATCGTGGCTTCCCTTGTCGCCGCTGGTAAGCAACAGATAAGTAATGATCTTGCCCTGTTGAGCCCACTTTGCCATCGTCCCGGCACAGCCGAATTCCGGGTCGTCGGGATGGGCAGCAATCAACAGAACCCTGTCTCTAGGTGTCTCGTTCTTCGTCACGCGCAAAACGGCCTCCGTGGTATCGCCATCGTTACCGCGGTCCGCCGGCGGCGGCCGCGACCTACCCAGTTTACCATGGGGCCAGTAACTTGGCGAGGCACTCCAGTTGTACCGTTGGTCAACTTTGGAGTATGATGGCTTCAAGGAATGCCCTTCAATCGGCCTGGCTGGCCCTCGGCTGGCTTTGTGGGGCACTGCCCGAATGTCGGCGGGAAAAGACCTTCGGCAAATAGTACAGCGATCTGCAAGTGGAGAGGTATGGCTATGAAAGCAGTCGTGCTACGTGCTATCGGCGAACTGAGCTACGAGGATGTGCCGGACGCCCAGATCGAACGGCCCGACGATGTACTCGTCCGCATTCGAGCGGTGGGGATTTGTGGGGCCGATATTCACGGCTACTTGGGCCATACCGGTCGGCGCATCCCTCCCATGATTATGGGACACGAGGCAGCGGGCGAGGTAATCGCTGTCGGCAACGCCGTGACGAAGTTCAGGCCCGGGGACCGGGTGGCCCTGCTGCCGATGCAGATTTGCGGTGAGTGTGTCAACTGCCGCGCTGGAAAGTCCCATATCTGTCTCAACCGCCAGCTACTGGGCTCGGGCCGCACGATGAAGGGCGCGCTGGCGGAGCGTATTGCCTGGCCGGAGAAAAGCGTCTTTCCCATGCCGGATCATCTGTCGTTCGAGGAAGCTGCTTTGGCTGAACCGACGGCCGTCTCGGCCCACGCTATCAGCTTAGCGCAAATCGCTCCCGGTAGCTCCTTGCTGGTGGTGGGGGCTGGAACGATAGGCCTTTTGGCACTGGCCTGTGCTCTCGTCAAGTCACCGGGAAAGGTGTACGTGTCCGATACCAGCGACTCTCGCCTGGCGAACGCGCGCGATTGGGGAGCTGGTGCCACCCTGAACCCACTGCGAGATGACGTGGTGCAGATAATTCGTGACGAGACAGACGGTCTGGGCGTCGATCGTGCCATCGAGGCAGTCGGCAACACGCCTGCTACTATGCAGACCATTCGCGCAACTCGCTCTGGCGGCCTGGTGGTTTGGATCGGCAACAACCAGAAGATCATCGAAACCGATATGCAGGAGATCGTGACGCGAGAGCTCACCGTGCAGGGCTCCTTCTCCCTCAGCGACCGCGATTTCGTGGATGCTATTGAGCTTGTTGCCAGCAGAAAAGTGCCAGCAGGCAAGCTGATCGGCATGCGCGGCAGTCTGCAAGATGGGCCAGCTATGTTTGCTGAGCTTGCCAACAACTTGAACATACTGAAAGCGGTCATCCTGGTGGACTGAAGATATGGACTGTCTGGTTAGGGGAAGGCTATGAGAGAAACGACCGGGCGAGAGCAAGCGCTGTCTGAAGAAGCGGAAGTAGCCGGGGTGTTGGCAGACCTTGCGGATCAGGGCTACGCCATCACTGGTCAGCGCCGCGCTCTGGTGAGTTATGTTCTCGCCCTGCCTGGCTGTTTCACCTCCAGCCAGCTCTTGAGTAGCCTACACAGCGACCGCATTCACGTGGGCCGGGCCACCGTGTTTCGTACCTTGGAGTTGTTGGAGCGCCTGGGGTACCTGAGTCGGGTTGCTGAAGGCGAACGCTCCGCCTATGCCGTCTGTAAGCCCGGCCACCACCATCATCTCGTCTGCTCCGGTTGCGGGCAGGTGCTGCACCTTGCCGACTGCCCGATGTCAGACCTTTTGGCCCAGTTGGAGCAGCGGACAGGCTACCGCATTGAGCGTCATCAACTGGAGATCGCAGGCTTATGCCCTGAGTGCCAGCAGTCCGAAGTGCAATCGTGAAGACTGGCGCTCATGCGTCAGCTAGGTCATGCTGCACTCCCACCGCTTTCTGGCAAGACGGGCATTCACCCTTGCGGCGCCCGCTACCTTGCCGATCTTCACTCCGTATGCTACAATTGCCCCAGTGATACTTAGTATCACTTGTTGGAGGTTGTGTGTTTGGCTGGCGGGCTTTCGTGGCATGCGTTTTGGCGTTGTCTCTGACAACGCTGCCAGGCTGTGGAGCCTCTGGCTTTGGTAGTCTGCCTTCGGGAAGTACAGCCGAGTCGTCTTTGAGAGTGATGGCTACCACAACTATCCTGGCCGACATCACTCAGCACGTGGTCGGCCGGCGCGCGAAGGTTGATGCCCTCATACCGCTCGGCCTTGATCCGCACGAATTCGAACCGTCCCCAGCCGATGTGGCGCGGGTAGCCGGCAGTCGGATACTCATCGTCAATGGCGGCGGCTACGAGGCTTACCTGGATCGGCTGCTTACGAACGCGGGTGGGCAGCGCACGGTGATCACCGCCTCGTCCGGACTCACCAGCCGAACGCCTCGTCCAGACGAGTTTGCCGATTCCGCTCCCCGCGAGGTGGACCCCCATTTCTGGATGGACCCGACGCTTGTCATAAAGTACGTGGACAACATCCGAGATGGGCTAAGCGCAGCCGATCCGGCTGGCGCCCAGGAGTACGCCGCTAACGCACAAGCTTACTCGGGGCAGCTAAAGGATCTCGATTCGTGGATTGCCGCGCAGGTGAAATCTATATCACCCGACCAGCGTCTGCTGGTCACCAACCACGAGAGCCTCGGGTATTACGCCGATCGGTACGGCTTTCGCGTTGTCGGTACCATCATCCCCAGCGTTACTAGCGAGGCTTCGCCATCCGCTCAGCAAGTAGCTCGGCTTGTAGACCGCCTCAAGTCCACTAAGGCCAAGGCCATCTTCCTTGAACCGGGTACTAACACCCAGATGGC
>Ga0272448_1006042_pt1 | contig 13179 bp, 11 predicted proteins | sample YNPCB0191_FD_202220 | JGI IMG/M metagenome (GOLD analysis project Ga0272448, IMG submission 202220) | Hot spring sediment microbial communities from Yellowstone National Park, WY, United States - YNP-CB-019-1 | ecosystem: Environmental > Aquatic > Thermal springs > Hot (42-90C) > Sediment...
ATTCCGATGGACAAGTTCCCAGCGGCTGTGCTGGCGCTCTCGTTCTTCGCCGGCGGTCACATGTCGGAGATCATCCGTGGGGCGGTGGGCTCGATCCCGAAGGGGCAGATGGACGCAGCCGCCTCCATTGGTCTGACCTTTTTCCCGCGTTTGCGCTACGTTATTTTGCCGCAAGCTATCCGGCGCATCGTCCCACCCTGGGTGAACCTCTGCGTCGAGTTGATCAAGGGTACCTCACTGGTCTCCCTAGTGAGCATCACCGATCTCTTGCTCTCGGCGCAGCAGATCTTGGAGCGGACGGCGCAGCCCATCCCCTTCTACATTCTGACGGCGGCGATCTACTTCGTGCTTTGCTACAGCATGGCCACTCTGGGTGGCCGGCTAGAGAAGCGCTTCGCTTACTACGACTGACGAGGGCTAACCTATGATAGAGACAGAACCCAAAGGTCAGATGCCAGGCGGACCTGGTGGGGGCAAGAACATCATCGTGATCGAGGATCTCCAGAAGCGCTTCGGGCATCTGGAGGTCCTAAAGGGCGTGGATCTCAAGGTAGACCAGGGCGAAGTAGTCGTCGTTATCGGCCCGAGCGGCTCGGGCAAGACCACTATGTTGCGTTGCATCAACTTCCTGGAGGAGTACAACGGCGGGCGCATCTACGTGGACGGCGAGCTGGTGGGCTACCGTGAGAAGGGGGGCAAGCTCGTAAGGCGTTCGGAGGGAGAGATCGCCCGCATGCGAGCTGATGTGGCAATGGTCTTCCAGAGCTTCAATTTGTTCCCCCACATGACGGCCTTGGAAAACGTGGCGCTGGGCCCCATCCAGGTGCGCAAGGTTCCCAAGGATCAGGCCTACGAGAAGGCCAAGGCCCTGCTCGCGCGCGTGGGCTTGGCGGACAAGCTCGATTCCTATCCCTCCAAGCTGAGTGGTGGGCAGCAGCAGCGCGTCGGCATCGCTCGGGCCCTGGCTATGGAGCCGAAGATCATTCTTTTTGACGAAGTGACTTCGGCTCTGGACCCGGAACTGGTGGGGGAAGTGCTGGCGGTCATGAAGCAATTGGCCCAGAGCCACGGAGTAACAATGCTGGTGGTCACTCACGAAATGATGTTTGCCCGTGAGGTGGCCAATCGCGTCGTCTTCATGGATGGAGGCAAAGTGGTCGAGGAAGGGAAGCCGGAGGAACTTTTCTCCAACCCCCAGACCGAGCGCTTGCGCACGTTCCTGAAGCGCTTCTTCGAGCATTGAGAGGGGGCTTAGCTAGCCCTCCTACCCCCTTTCCTCAGAGGGAAGGGGGTTCTTGTTGCGATAATCAGTTCCTCTGTGGTGCTAAGTGTCTCTCTCCGCCACCAGTATCTCGACCGGCAGGCCCCACAGAGACATCTCCGCCACGTCGAGCGTGGCGAAGCCGGCTGCTTCCACTGCAGGCTGGACGGCTATGGGGCGGCAGTCTATGTAGTGAGGAAAGGCGACGTGTGCCCGCTCATACAGCGCCCTGGCCAGAGTGGGCTTCCCTCTGGCAGACAGGGCGACGACGCCGAGGCGCCCGTTGTCACGTAGCGCTCGGCGGTACTCCTGTAGCACTGTCCGAATCTCTCGATCGGCGAATAGCTCAAGGGTGAAGCTCATGAAAGCGGCCGCGAAGCAGGCCGAGCGAAAAGGCAAGCTGAGTGCGTTGTCGCGCACGAGCAGCACCCGTCCCTCCAATCCAGTGTCCTCGATCTTCTGGCGAGCGACGGCAAGCATGCCGGCCGACAGATCCAGTCCACAGACTCTACCGTGCTCGCCCACTGACTTTGCCAGTTGAACCAGACCATTGCCGATGCCACAGCCGACCTCGACCACCATCTGGCCCTCTTGCACGGCCAGCTTGTCCAGACTGGCTTCCATTGCGCGGCGCTCACTGGAGCCCGCCAGCAGATCGTACCAGCGGCTGAGGGAGTCGTAGGTGGACCGAACGCTAGCCATTCATCTGCCTTTCTGGCATCGTAATCGCGCCGACGTCGGGACAATCGCAGAGCAATGCCTAGCCGCGCTGGCAGTGCGCCCTGTAGATGGGCACATACACGCCGGCGTCTCGAGTGACGCAGCCGCAGGGAGCGGCGACGCCCAGCAGCTCCGCGCACTTGCCGCAGGTGGTACAGAGGCGGCGAGGGTCGAGGGCGCCCTTCTCCAGCAGGTCGCGAGCAAAATCGGGGTAGGCGAAGGCCTGGCGTCCTAGGCCAGCGATCTTCATCCAGCCGGCGCGCAGGTGAGCAGCGGCGGCCGGCGGGAAATACTGGCGCAGCCAGCTATAGCCGGTGCCGACCACCGCCATCTCCGGCACCGCTTGCTGAATAGTGCATGCACAGTGCAGCAGTGCCTCGATACGGTAGAGTGGGTGGTCGCTAGGCGTGGCGAGAGCAACCTTGTCTGAGGGGCGGTTCACTTGAGGACGATGACTGGGGACGCCGGCGCTGACGTTCAGCAGGCGCACTCCTCGCCCATATAGCAGCCGTGCCAGGCGAATGGGTTCCGAGAGGTCGATCTCGTCAGGGACCTGCTGGTTCTTACCCCAGCCATAGGGATAGTCCAGAGTGTCGAAGGCGTTGAGACGCACGGCCAGCAGCAGGCCCGGTGCAGCCATACGCACCTTGTCTATCGTGTTCAGTAGGAAGCGGGTGCGGTTTTCGAAGCTGCCGCCGTAGCGACCGGGGCGAGTGTGAGCCCCCAACAGCTCAGAGCAGAGATAACCGTGGCAGGCCTTGATGTCCACGCCGTCGAATCCTGCCTCCTGAGCCAAACGAGCCACAGCCGCAAAGCGGTCTTCCAACGCCTCCAGTTCGTCGTCCGAGATAGGTGGGTAGTCGGGCGAAAGCTCTTGGCTAGCATCCAAAGCTGGATTGTGCCACGCGATGACGGGCGCCGGCTTGCCGTCCTTCTTCGCGCGTCGACCGGAGTGGGTGAGTTGAATAATGAGCAATGGCCCTTGGCCTGGTCCGAATACTTCCCAGTGCGCTCCTCGCACACGCTGCACCAGGCGGGCATGCTCAGCCAGGTTAGCTGGCGTCAGCCAGAGTTGATGGGGATTCGACCGAGCCTCCGCACTCACGGCGGTAGCCTCGAACCAGATCAGCCCCGCGCCGCCGCGGGCGAATCGCTCGTAACGGCGGAAAGTAAGCTCGCCGGGTGCCCCTTCGGCGGTGCCGTCGCAGCCCTCCATGGGTTGGATGCCCAAGGCGTTAGGCACCTGCCAGCGCCCCACTGGCACCGGTTGCGCCAGCGGCGAGAGATCCTCATCCAGAGGCAGGTCTATTCCCAACGCGTCTAGTGTGGACTCTAGCTCAGCCAAGGAGCGATAGTGGAAGCGTCCTGAGTCGGCCGTTCTTGCCTCCTGTCTGTAGTGAATTATCAATACACGGTCAGCCAAGCTGCCGGGAGTAATATAGGTGGCTGGTCCCTTGCAGATCGCCTGGGATATCCTAGCAGGTGCAAAGCCTCCGGCCAAGAGGAAGCAAGGCGATCTTGTTTTGGTACCCTGAAACTGGGGCTCCGAAACCCCGGAACCAGAAAAACCGGCAGCCACCAACGCCAGCCATTGCCGGCACACCTTTTGCTGCACGTTCGAACAGTGCGTTTTTCAGCCTTCGAAGTGAAAGGAGCCTTCATGCCTACTATGCGTGCGGCGGTCGTTGATCCGGCCCTGGCTAACCGCCTTGCTCTGGGAGAAGTGCCCATTCCAACACCGACACCGAACCAGGCTCTGGTGCGGGTTGCAGCCTTTTCTCTGAATCTGGGCGAGGTACGCGGAGCCCTGCTGTCACCCCAGGTCGGGGCGCGGCCAGGCTGGGACCTTGCCGGCACGGTGGAGCAGGCAGCCGCGGATGGCTCTGGACCCCGGGTGGGGATGCGGGTCGTAGGCTGGGTGCCCTCCGGTGCCTGGGCAGAGTTCGTCACTGTGCCCACCAACGCTCTGGCCGAGTTGCCAGCCAATGTTAGCTTCGCCGAAGCCGCCACCCTGCCCGTGGCCGGCCTCACCGCCCTCTACGTTCTGGAGCACGGTAGTGGTCTGCTTGGCCGCCGGGTGCTGGTGACCGGCGCTTCCGGGGGAGTGGGCCACTTCGCCTGCCAGATCGGTCGGTTGATGGGAGCGCGCGTAGTGGGCTTGATCCGGCGCGAAAGCTATCGCAATTTGCTGGCGGCCCTTGGCGTCGAAGATATCGTACTGGGGGAAGACGCGGAGGTGGCCCGTCCTCTTGGCCCCTACAGGCTTGTCTCCGAGGGTGTAGGCGGCCGTGTTTTGGCCCAAGCTCTCAGTATGTTAGCACCGGACGGCATCTGCGTTTCCTTTGGCGCCACGGCGGGTTCGGAAGTAACCTTCAACACTTCGGCCTTCAACCGCAGCGGCCGAGCCAGCCTTTATGGTTTCGTGCTCCTCAACGAGATCATCCGGGAGCCGGCCTCGGTTGGCCTTTCTCGCCTGGCCCATCTGGTCTCCGCCGGTCAGCTCAAGCCGCTCATCAGTGCCGAAGGCCCTTGGACTGAGGTAGGTTCCACAGCCAGAAGGCTTTTGGAGCGCCACATCCCGGGTAAGACAGTGCTGCACGTGGCGCCATAGGGGAGCCAAGTGCAGACTGAAGATAAGCCTTACCCCTCGTCTCCTTCCGCTCTTACCAACAGGAGTGGCTGGCGGAGGCGAGCGAGGGCACGGGCGCCCTCGCTCGCCGACCAAAGCGCGTCCAGCCCCGACCGGCCGTGTGTGGCGGCCACGATCAGGTCCACTCCGATTTGCTCTGCTACTTCGATGATGACCTTGACCGGATCGCCACGGCGCACGGTCGCCGAGGCGGCTATGCCCTCGCTCTGCAGCCTGGCCGCCGTGGCGCTCAGATAGGCGGCTGCCTGCTCTTGCTCTAGGTCGAGGGCATGGGCGGTGGCGTGAGGCGTGAGCACGGCCACTGCCGCCTGCTCCCCTCGGATCGTCTCCAGAGTGGGCACGACTACCAGCAGGTGCACTTCGGAGGCGCAGGCGCGCGCCATCTCTACTGCTAGAGGGAGAGCGGTCTCGTGCGATGGATCGCCGTCGAGGGGGACCAGCAGGCGGCGGCAGCCGAAGGGAGGGGCCTCTCCGGAGGGCGTGGGCCGAATGAGCACCACCGGCGTCGGGCCACGGCGCACCACCTGCTGGGCGATGCTGCCTGAGACGAGGTCCCGTAGCCCTCCCCAACCGTGCACGCACATCACTACCAGGTCTGCCCCCAGCTCGGTGGCGTGCTCCGATATACTGCGAGCCACGTCGCCTTGGGGATTTAGATGTACGTGGTAATCGACCTTCAGACCTGAATCGGCAAGCCGCTCGGCTACCGAACGCAGGTATTCCTTGGCCGCTTCCGGGTCCGAGAGGTGAGTCTGCCCGTGCACCGTCTTCGGTGCCCCCTGTTCCATCACGTGCAGGAGAGTGATGTCAGCGCCAAAGCGGCGGGCCAGATCCAGCGCCGCTGGCAAGGCGGTTTCCGCCAATCGCGATCCATCTATTGGCACTACCAGTCGTTTCAGCCAGGCCATCACGCACCCCCTCCACTTGCGGTCTGGTAGATCAGGAAGATATTGAGAGAGAGAATGAGCGCCGCCACGAGACTGACTACCACCGTCGTGAGAGGGCTATTGACCAGGCCGCCCATAATGTCGCGTCGGCGCGTGAAGAGCACTAGCGGCACCAGCGCAAACGGGATGCCGAAGCTGAGCACGACCTGGCTGAGGACCAGCGTGCGCGTGGGGTCGAACCCCAGCCCAACCACCGCTAACGCGGGCAGCATGGTGAAGCCGCGGCGCAGCCAGATAGGAATGGTACGGTGAAGGAACCCTTGCATGATCACTTGCCCGCTCATTGTTCCCACTGTGGAAGATGAGAGGCCGGACGCGAGCAGAGCGATGGCGAAGACCACCGGCGAGATCGGACCCAGCAGCGGTGCCAACGCCTCGTGGGCTTGTTCCAGCGTCCCCACGTCACCCACCCCTCTCTGGTGAAAGGCGGCCGCAGCCGTGATAAGCATAGCGGCGTTGACCAATCCGGCCAGGCTCATCGCCACTACCACATCGATCAGCTCGTAACGGAACAGCCTCTTTGCCTTCTCTATGTCCCGCACCACGATACGATTCTGAGTAAGGGCCGAGTGCAGGAAGATCACGTGCGGCATGACGGTGGCGCCAAGGATACCGGTGGCGAGTAGGACGCTCTCGGTGCCCTGGAACTGTGGCACTGCGGCATGGTAGGCGATCTGCCCCCAGTCTGGGCGTCCCAGAAAGGTCTCGATGACGTAGGAGCCGGCGATGATGCCGACCATCAGGGTGATGACGATCTCCAGCGGCCGATAGCCGTAGCGCTGGAGGCCCAGGATGAGGAAGGTGATGAACCCGGTGAGGAGGCCCGCCCACAGTAAGGGGATACCCAGCAAGAGATTGAAGCCGACAGCCGCTCCCAGGAACTCGGCCAGGTCGGTAGCGATCGCCACTACCTCGCCTACTACCCACATAAGGTAGACCAAAGGCTTAGGGAACTCGTCTCGAATGACCTCGGCCAGGTTGCGTCCCGTAGCGATCCCCAGCTTAGCTGAGAGAGCTTGAATCAGCATAGCCATCAGGTTGGAGGCTACGATTACCCATAACAAGAGATAGCCGAACTGCGCCCCGCCAGCGATGTTGGTGGCGAAGTTGCCGGGGTCGACATAGGCCACCGCGGCCACGAAGGCCGGCCCCAGAAAAGGCAGCACGCGCGCGAGGCCGCGCTTGGCGCTGCTTCCAGCCAGAACCTCCTGCGCCACGGCCGTTGTGCTTTCGCTGGCTCCCGTTCCCCTGGCCGACGCGTCCCCATAACGCGCGCCCATACCTCTGCTCCTTCTGCGATCTCTCATGTCATGCTAAGCATAACACGGAGATCGGACAGATCGCGGCTTACTTGGACAGCCAGCACACGCAAAGGGACTGCTGCCTGTGGCTGGCAGCAGTCCCTTTGCCTATCTGAACTACTTGGCCTGGGAGCGGCAACCGCAGTACGGGCGCGGCACCTACTTCGTAGGCGAGGTCAATTCCCCATCCCCTTTCGCTTTCGGCTCGGCTGCTAAATCGCGCAGAGCCGGCACACGGGCCATGAGGTCTGCGATCTTGATGCCGGTAAGCGTCTCTAGCAAGGCAGGGGCCTGCGCGATCATGCGAGCGACATCGCCGGTTACCTGGCTGGCGCCAATGTGATCGTTCGATCCGGTCGAGACGATGGTGATCTTGTCCACCTTAGCCAGTGGCTCGGCCATGTTGCGCACTACTTCGGGTACGGCCCCAAGTAGCTTGTCGAGGATGGCGGCTTGGTTGTACTGCTGGAAGGCCTCGGCCTTGACGCGCATAGCTTCGGCTTCCGCCTCACCCTTGGCCCGGATAACCTCGGCCTGAGCCAAGCCTTCCACGCGCACGGCCTCGGCCTGGCCGGCGGCCTCGGCGACCATCTTCTGGCGCTGCGCCTCGGCCAGAGTGGCGATGCGCGCTTTCTCTGCCTCGGCCTGCTTGAGAATGGTAGCAGTAAGCTCACGCTCGCGGCGCAGGATCTCGGCCTCCTGCACCTTGATCTGCTCCTCACGCTGGACGCGCTCGATTCTGACCTGCTCGGCCACCACCTGCTGCTGCATGATGTTGGCCTGAATGTCGTAGGCTTTGTCGGCCTGAGCCTGCTGGCGCTTGATCGCGGCCTCGAACTCGGCTTTCTTGAGGGCCAGGTCGCGCTGGGCTTCGGCTTGCCGCGTCTGCGAGGCCGCCTCGGCAATCACTCGCTCCTGGTCGGCCGCAGCGCGGGCCACGGCCGCTTCTCGCATCGTCTCTGCCTGGCGAATCTGCGTGTCGCGCAGAGCCTCAGCGTTGGCGATGTCGGCCTTCTTCTTGATGAGAGCGATGTCTGGCTTGCCCATGTTGGCAATGTAGTCGTTCTTGTCTTTCACTTCCTTGATGGTGAAGCTGACCACCTCAAGGCCCATCTTGTTCATGTCGTCGGCACAGGTGAGGCGCATCTTGGCTGCCACCATCTCGGGCTCTTTGACGATCTGTTCGACCGTCAGCTGGCCAACGATGCCGCGCAGGTGCCCCTCCATCACCAGCCTGATAAGCCCCTCTCGCTGCTCAGGAGACTTGGTAAGGAATTGTTCGGCGGCGGTGAGGATGCTCTCCCGATCCGATTTGACCTTGATCTGCGCCACTGCCTCCACAGTGACGGCCACGCCCTGCTGAGTGTAGAGGTCCTGCTGAGGTGCCACGTCAAACGACATGAGCTCCAACGAAAGGTCTCGGCAGGAGTGCAGCATAGGGATGACCATCTTGGCTCCGCCGGTGATGACTTGGGTGCCGCCGAAACCGTACACGATCAGGGCCTGGTTGGGACCTACCTTGCGCAACAGGCGAGCCCAGATCCAGAGGATGGTCAACAGAACAAGAACGGCCAGAACGACGATCGTGAAGATGATAGCACCGGCATCATCCTCTGGGGCCATGGGCACGGCCAACATAGGCAACATCTTCTTCCTCCTGTTTAGCGGGCCTCTTGCTTAGCGAGCGCCAAGTGATGCGGACAGTACCTAACAAGATCGGCAGGCATAAAGCAGGCTGTCATCCCGCGTTCTAGCCTTCACTCTTCTCCTTCCCGCTCTTCACCTGCCGATATCGGACATACGGCTCGACCTGGGCGATTCCTTTCTCGAAGCCGACAATGACTACTTCGGTGCCTTCCGGGATCTCAAGGCCATCTACAGTGGTGGCACCATCGCTGTGGCGCGAGCCTTTCAGGGTGTAGACTACCTCGCCGACCCCGCCGGCTGGAACACGCAGCGAAATCTTGCCCAACTGGCCCAGTACCTCGCGATCGCTGGCGTCGCCAGGCAGGGTGCCAGGAAGCAGAATCTTCACCAGGAAGAGGAACACCAGCCAGGCGGCAAGCAGGCCAGGTATGAGGGCTAAGAGGAGGGTCAGTGGCGGCCACCAGTTCAGGACAGCGTGCAGAATGTAGCCAGCCGCGCCGAACCAGGTGAGAAAGGCCATCGCGGTCATAAGGTTGAAAGGCGAGGCCCACACTCTCGCCCCAGCGCCGCGGTCTCCCGCCTGGTGGGCGAGGGAGTCATCGGCAGTGCCGACGTGGCCGCCTGCGGCATGGCTGCCTTCGGACGCAACGTCGTGTCCGCTGGCAACATCGAGGGAGGAAACGGCATGGTGGGCCGAGGCGAGAGCGTCGACGCCACCATCACCGCCGTGGACGTGTACTCCCGGCAAGTGGAGAATGTCGTGGCCCAGCCCGACGAGAGCCGAGACCAGCACGAAGGCTAGCCCCAGCAGGAAGCAAGCTAGGTAGAATCCGGCCAAAGCATCAGGGACTGCGAACACGGCGGTACTCCTGGCCGGCATAAGCGGGCCGCTCTCAGAGCCACATTACGTAACGACACCAGATTAGCACTTTTGCAGCGCCTGCGCAACAAGCGGCAAGCTTCCGTCCGCCGGCAGGGTGAGGCTGAGAATCTTGCCCGAGCGCCATCGGCAGCATTAATTCAACAGCCCGCTACAGGTGAGCCAGCCACCGAAGGCCGGCGCCGTCGCTGCGCTATGCGGGCCCTGCTTCCTTGACAGACCGGCTGGCCAATCCTAGCATAATGCTAAGGGGGTAAGCATTGACCGATAGTAGCGCCGCCGCGGGCCACGTTCGGGTCGCATCGGTACCTGGCCGAACCTCTCCTGGTAGGGCGAGGGAAGTTCTGAAACCGGTCTCCCGTCGCGCCTTTCTGCGCGCGCTCGGTTTGGGCTTGGTAACGGCTTCGTCGCTGTTGTCGGCTTGTGCCAATGGCCCTACTGAGCCGACTGGCACCAAGTCGGGGACGCCGATCCTATATGTGCGGACGCTGCCCGAAGCCAAACCGACGTCAGCCAAGTACAAGGTGAGTGTGCTGCATTGCCCACCTGAGGCCACGGACACGGAAATCGAGAGTCGAGTCGCCGAGGCTATCGATCAGGTGGTGGACCTGCAACGGGCTCTCCAGGGCAAGCGAAAGGTCTTCCTCAAGCCCAATATGGCCGGCCAGGAGCTGGCTCGGTATCGTGGCCGCCTGCAAGCCCTAACAGACCCCGCGGTGTTGAGAGGAGTAGTGGCCGCTATCCGTCGGCACTACCAGGGTGAAATCGTCATCGGCGAGGCGCCGACTACCACTCAGGTCAGCTTCACGGATATCTACGCTAGCGCTGGCTACGCGCAGGCGCTGAAGGGCTTCAACGTTCGAACGATCGACCTCAACCAGGCACCGTTCGTCGAGCTGGGCGTGCCCGGCGGTGGTCTGATGTTCAGCCGCTACACCTTGAGTCGAGAGCTGGCAAATGTGGACTTCGTCGTCTCTGTAGCCAAGATGAAGTCGCACGTTTCAGCCGGGGTCACGCTCACTTTGAAGAACCTGTTTGGACTTCCTCCTATCAGCATCTACGGCTGCCCTCGGCGCTATCTGCACTCACTCATTCGCCTGCCACGGGTACTGGTGGATATGGGCCTCATCTTCCGCCCCGATCTTTGCGTCGTGGATGGTCTGGTAGGGCAGAACGGCAAGGAGTGGGATGGATGGGGAGCAGATACGGAGGTATTGATAGCCGGCAACAACGTGGTCGCCACCGATGCTACTGCCTGTCGCTTCATGGGAGTGGACCCGCTGGCCGATTACGGGCAAGCCCCCTTCTTGTGGGATCGCAATCCTCTGCGGCTGGCCCACGACGCTAAGCTGGGCAGTGCCCGAGCTGACGACATCGAACTCTCGGGGGATGATTGGAGCCGGTGGACCCACCCGCAGTTCTACGTTGAGCGGACGCTCTCTGCCGACGAGCCCAGGGAGCGCCAGAGTCTGGTGGAGCAGGCCAGGGCTTATTTGCAACAGCGCGACGGGTTGCTGCGCGAGCATGCCGGTCAGATCGTCTGCTTCCAAGATGGCAGACCGGCCTTTTTCCTGCCCGATGCTAGTGGCTTGGGCTTCGAGCCAGGGCAGAAGGGGAGCTTCCTTTGGGGGCCAGCGGGCATGGGCTCGCTATTGAAGAGGGTGCTTCCCGCCGAAGAGGACCCTGAGCATATGGAGGTGTACGACCAAATCCAAGGTTGAACGGCTGAATCTACTTCCCGACCGAGAATAGATGGTATAATACTTTTAGTAACAACCAGTGTAATCGTCGTGTCGTATTGAAGACCAATGGCGCCGCTGGCTTGCTTCCGCATCGCGTAGCCGGCCTGGTGCCGAGGAGGTTCCCCCCTTGTTGGAGCGGTTCGTCTATCTCGACAATGCCGCGGCTACCAGGCTGGACGAGAGAGTCCTGGAAGCGATGAAGCCTTACTTCTTCGACATCTACGCCGTGGCCACTTCGCAGTTCGGTTACTCTCTTGGCATCGATGCTCGCGACGCTCTAGAGCAGGCTCGGGCTACCATCGCCCGCCGTCTTGGCGCCAAAGCCGAAGAAGTCATCTTCACCTCTGGCAGCACCGAATCGAGCAATATGGCCATCAAAGGGGTGGCGCTGGCCTTGGCGGAGAAGAAGGGGCGCCACATCGTCACCACTCCTATCGAGGACTTCCCGGTCCTGCACTCCGCTCGCTCCCTGGAGCGCCAGGGTTTCGCGGTTACCTACGTGCGAGTAGATGAGAGCGGACGCGTAGACCTCGAGCACCTGCGCCAGGCCATCACTCCCCAGACCGCGCTAGTCTCTATTCAGGCTGCAAATCAGGAGATCGGGACCACGCAGGACTTGACAGCCGTCGCCGCCATTTGCAGGGAGCGAGGTGTGCTCCTGCACGTGGACGCCACGCACAGTTTCCCTCGCCTGCCCTTGGATGTGCACCAGATCGGGGTGGACCTGGCGACGCTATCGGCGCACACCATTCATGGGCCCCGTGGGGTGGGGGCCCTCTACATACGGGCGGGCACGCCCATCCGCAAGTTCATGGACGGTGGCTTTCAGGAGTTCGACCTTCGGCCCGGCGTGGAAGACATCGCCGGCGCGGTGGGTTTCGCCAAGGCGGTCGAGCTGATAACCCCTGAGGAGACGGAGCGATTGCGGGCGATGCGCGATCGCCTCATCGGGAGGCTGCTCCAGGTTCCATACACGCGGCTCAATGGGCACCCCGAAGCACGCTTGCCCCAAAACGCTAACCTGTCCTTCCGTTTCGTGGAGGGGGAGTCGCTGCTGCTACATCTGGATATGCGCGGCTTCGCCGTTAGCACCGGCTCCGCCTGTTTCAGCCGCTCGTTGGAGGCCAGCCACGTCATCTTAGGCATAGGCGGCGACCATGAGCGGGCTCACGGCTCGGTTCGCTTCACCTTCGGCCGCTTCAACCAGGAAAGCGATGTGGATGCGGTGGCCGAGGCAGTGGCAGAGGTCGTGAGCGACCTGCGTCGCATTAGCCCCCTGGGCAAGAATGCTGAGCGAGAGCAGCTAGTATCAGAGGCCAATAGGAGGCTCTAGCCGAAGGGCAGAAATGAAAGGAGTGGGAATATGCCACTGCCATATAGTGAAATCGTGATGGAGCACTTTCGCCACCCCCGCAACGTGGGGCGCATTGAGAATCCCGATGCCAAGGCTATCGAGGGCAGCCCGGCTTGCGGCGATATGGTTGCCGTCTATCTCAAAGTGGACGAGAAGACCCATCGCATCGAAGATGTCAAGTTCGAATCTTACGGATGCGCTTCCAATATCGCCACCGGCTCGATCGTCACCGAGCTAGCCAAGGGGAAGACCATTGAGGAAGCGAAGCAAATCACATGGAAGGAAGCCTCCGATGCCTTGGGTGGGCTGCCGCCTATCAAGACTCATTGCTCCGTGCTGGCGGTGGATAGCCTGCGTGCTGCCATCCAGAACTATGAGGAGAGGCACGGTCTGGTAGCCGAACGCGAGCCAACCACTGTCGAGGCAGTCACCCGTCGGCTCAAGCACGTCATGAACCCGGTGGTGGGGCTAGACCTGGTGCGTACCAAGCTCGTGCGAGAGGTGAGCATCGCGGACGGAGTGGTGCGCGTGGTGATCGACCTGCCCGCCACCCACCAGTTCGCCAACAACATTCGCGAGGAAATCGAAGAGAAAGTGGGGCATCTCTGGGACGTGCAGCAGGTGGTGGTTCAGTTCACCGAATAGGCTGGCGGAATGCCAGGTGCAGAATGCACCCA
>Ga0272448_1006044_pt1 | contig 13177 bp, 11 predicted proteins | sample YNPCB0191_FD_202220 | JGI IMG/M metagenome (GOLD analysis project Ga0272448, IMG submission 202220) | Hot spring sediment microbial communities from Yellowstone National Park, WY, United States - YNP-CB-019-1 | ecosystem: Environmental > Aquatic > Thermal springs > Hot (42-90C) > Sediment...
ATATCATATATTTTATCGTATTTTTCTTTTCTGATTTCTTTAGTTGTTAAGTCAGATTTTATTCGTTTTAAAAATTCTTTAAAATTTGGGTTTACTTGGGTTATTTTATTCATTGTTTCAATATCAACAATATCTTTTTCTTTTGCTGGATAAATTATTTCAGATGAATCGGGATTCTCAATATCTAATCTCATAATCCCAATTCCAAAAGAATTTGTCAGTCTCTTTATTTCTTGTAAAAATTCTTCATCTGTTTCAATATCTGCCGCCACAAGATAACCCTCATTTGCCCATGAGGAATTGGAAACTGCTTGAAAATAAGACTCTCTTAGATTACTAAAATTTAGTTCTCTTTTAATCTCGTATGAAAATAACTTTATCCCTATGCTACCGATGTCTTTTGATATTTCTAAAATTTCCGATTCCCATTCTTCAATAGGAAAATATACCCCAATAACATCAGGATGAAGCCATTGTGAGTATTTGGATTTATTTGATTCTTCGTGAAATATTGTCTTTGTATGGATAAGACTATAGTTATAAACAAAATAAGAAAGGTATTTATGTAAATCTCTTTCTTTATATTTTGATTTTTGTTCTTCTTTGACTGGTATTTCACCTGTTATGTATTTATTAATATCACTTTCTTGAATCAAGTCCTTAAGATAAAACCTTGTTGGTTTAAGTTTTAACTTAATGAACTTTGTGGACGGATTATCTCTAATATCAACATAAAGCCTTGCACCTATAGTCTGCCATGGGGTTCTCCCAGAAGAATTTAATTCCTTATCATATCCTTTTGATTTGCCTATTTCCCAGATTTCATTCTGTGTTAATGGCCTATTCTCTTCTCTAATAAGCTTTTCTGCAAATTCAATGAAATTCATATAATACCTCATTTACTCTTTGCTAAATAAATTACCAAATTACGCCTAACTCCCTTTTTCTTCATGCATGCCATGCATATAACCAACCTCTCACGTGATTATACTCTATTTTCATCAGATAACCACCTCCCTTTCCTTCCTAAAGCTAATCCAGCGGACTCAGAATATTTCGAATATCTCGGTTGCTCAAATGGGTATACATTTCTGTTGTCCTCGAACTTTTATGCCCCAGGAGTTCCTGGATGTACCGGAAATCAGTGCCATTTTCCAATAGATGTGTGGCAAAACTGTGTCGCAGGGAATGAATACTTACATTTTTCTTGATTCCGGCACTCTCAGCGGCATTATAGAAAATCGATTGGGCGCTTCTGACAGAAAGATGCGCCGTAATATCTGTGCCGGGAAACAGCCATTCTTTCACTGGGTAGCAGGCGCGGTACTCTTGGTAGGTTCCCCTAATGGTTCGGGAAAGCATGACAAACCGGTCTTTTTTCCCCTTTCCCTGCCGGATATGAATCAGGCTTCTTTCGAAATCCAGGTCGTCCAGTTTCAAGGTTACCGCTTCGCCTACCCGGAGTCCTGCTGAATAGATGAGCATCAAAAGAAGTCGATGTTTGAGGTTTCGGGGGGCCTGCAGAATGCGCCTGACCTCTTCTTTTGAAAGGATATCCGGATACCGCAATTCATGTTTGGGATAGGGGATACCTTCAGCAGGATTTTCCGTTCCTTTTCTTCCCATAGAACGATAAAATGCTTGCAATCCGCTAATCACATGCGCGGCCGTGCTCCGGTTCAGATGGCCGGTAATATTTTGAAGCTTCTCCAGATACAGAACAACGTCCTCCCGCCGTACCAGTTCCGCGGGAATCCCAGTCCGATGCAGAAATAATTGGAATTGCCGTGCATAGTTTTTAGGGTTCCTTTCCCTGAACCCCTGATTTCGATCTTAGGTTACATACAAGAATAAGCGTGTGCAGATAATATGTCAAATCCTATTCCTTGGATAGAGGCAATGCGCCTCCCACATCGGTTATTGCAACAGGAACCCGGGAGATCTCTTCTCCATCGCCTGTTTTCGCAAATCCTCCGGCATCTTCTCGATGGCATACCGGAGGGCTACCCGGGGCATGCGGGACTTGCGGGCCATCACGAAGTCGAACACTGCCTTCTGGTGTGCCTGGCTAGCCGCTTTCAGCATCCACCCGTACCCCTTCTGCACCATATCGTCAGGATCAGAGAGGAGGAGGTCGGCAATGGCAAACACATCGGCAAGGAACTTTCCTCTGCGGGCAGGAACGATGAGGGATACCGCGGCCCCGCGCCGAACCCAGCGGTTCTCCGACTGTGTCCAGCTTTTCAGGTTCTCGATATGCGCGGGGTACATCTCCACGAAAGCTCCCACGGTGTGGTTGCATAAGGTGTCGCAGGAGGCCCAGTTGGATATGTAGGATCCTATCCAGGTTTCGAAGACGGGAAAATCCTCCGGTTCATACTCCCGCCGTAGCGCGTAGGCCCAATGGCAGGCGATGAAGGATTCCTCCAGGTATCCCGAACGGAAGAGTTTTTCGCAGTAGAAAAAGATCGCCTTTTTCCCTTTATTCTGGACAGTCTTGAAAAAAGCGCGAGCGATCTTTTCCACCTCCGACGCTTTCACCCCGTGCAACCGCACTTCTTCCTTGAAAAACCGTTGACCGCTTTTTCGAACCCCCTCGTCGCTTTTCGAACGCAGTTCTTCCCGTATTCCTTCGAGGATTGTATGCATACCTGGCACTATAGGGGATCGGGGCGATCTTTTCTACTAGATGATCTTCTTTACTGCTATACAGGGATACAGACGATTTCACCCATCCGTGATAAAATTAGTTTCGCTCCTTCACGCAGGGTGATACTCTGGGTGGAGTCATCTGCCTGGTGGGAGATCTAGCGGGTGGGGGGCTCATAGCATTCGGCGTTTTATGTATTATCCTTGCCCAGGGCCAGGTTCCTGTTGTATCCTTGTTTCTCGGAGATTCATGGAGGTATTCGGTCCATGCAAAAGTTCATACGGGTACTTCTGCTGAGTGCCTGTTTCCCCCTAGCTTCTCTTTCTGCACAGCCCCCCTGGGAGGTCCAGTCCGTAGAAGCCCTAGAGGGAATGGCGAAAAACTACTATAAGCCATCACTCACTCTAGCTTTCGGGACCTTCACTTACGAGTACACGGGATTGGGAAGCGCCTTTTCCCGCTTCCTGGAAGAAAAGTTCACCACTATCCTGTCCGGATCCCCGCGGGTGAAACTCTTTGCCCGACACGCGGTGGAGAATATGGACCCCGAATTCCGTCAGATGTACCGGGACTTCTTCAAAACTACCGACGTGGATGCGGTTCTGTACGGACGTTTTTCCAGAGAGCAATCTGGAAACATACGCTTGCATCTTGAACTCACAAGCCTCACCACGGGGGAGTTATTGGGAAGCACGGATATCCTTGTTCCCACTTCCGAGATCCCGGGTCGGATCAGTGTGGAACCCCCTGGCTTCGCCAAAGCGATGGATGAGAGGCGGGAACTGGAAAACCTCCTCGCCACCGCGAAGGGTTCCCTTATGGTAAGAGCGGTTACGGATCGCGGGGCCGGTGCCGTGTACAGAGACGGGGAATGTCTTACGATCCATGTGTTCGTGAACCAGGACGCCTACCTGAAGGTGTACCATGTGGACGTGAACGGGAAAACCAAACTGATCTTCCCCAACCAGTTCTACTCCCACAACAAGATCAAGGGTGGTGCTATGGTAACCATTCCCGATGCCACCTATCCCTTCAAGTTCCAGCTCGGTCCACCCTATGGCGCGGAGTTCATCAAGGTGGTGGCTTCTACCCGCCAGTTCGCCGATATCGAGAAAGCCTTTACTGACCTTCCCGGAAAGGCAAAAGAGGCGATGACCCGGGGACTCACCGTCATTCCCCAGGGAAGCACCCCTGGTGAAAGAGGCGAAGAAACCGCGGAAGCCCTTTTGGCCTATACCATCGTGGGGAAGTGAAAGTGATCTTTCTTTATTTCCGGTTGTTCATCCGATAGAACGGATCTCGAAGGTAGGGTTCTAGCTCCCTCTCCTGCTCCGCAAACCATCGGGAGATGGATTTCTTCAGCGAGGATAGGGCTTCCTGTGATTGCTGGAACTGAGCTGTATAATCCGCAGGAATGGATTCCTTCAATTTCGCAAGGACCTCCCCTTTATCGAGCTTCGTCAATACGCCATTTTTCAAGAGTATCTCACCCTCGACGACCACATGATGCACATGGGTTTTTCGCCCCCGCTGGAGGAGCACCTCGATCGGGTCGTGCGCGGAAAAGGTGAACGGCTCCGTCATTCGGGGATAATCCAGCACCACCAAATCGGCCGGTTTCCCTACCTCTATTTTCCCGAGAGTATCTCCCCAGCCGATACAGCGTGCCCCCCCCTCAGTGGCCATCCGAAACACATCCCTGGATCCCAAACAGGGGGAACCGGGCACCGCGTCCACTACCCGGTGCAGTTTGGAAGCCATCCGCATCTCCTCGATGAAGTCTCGATCGTCACCGAACTCCTTGTCGTCCATTCCCAATCCCACCGAAACTCCCGCGGTATAGAGATGCCATAGAGGAGAGATACCGTTCCTAACCCTCAAGTTGCAGGAAGGATGATGGGTAACATTGCACCTCGTTCTAGCCACAATCTGGATATCTCCCTCGGTGATCCAGACGCAATGCCCTAGACTCACATGGGGCCCTAAGATCCCTTTCTCTTCCATCCAGGCAATGAGTGTCTTTCCATAGGTCTTCAGTCCATAGAGATACTGCTGGGGAGTCTGCTGCACGTGGGTAAACAGCATCTTGCCTTCCTTCCGAGCCCTCTTCTCGATTTCCAGCAGTACCCCTTCTTCCACCCACTGGGGTGCCATGGGGCCATGATGGATTCGAATGAAGTTCGAATCGTAGGAGCGCGCCAGGGTATCTACCGAATCGAAGTATCTCTCGGGGGTGAAGAGCCGGGAGTGCTGCATCAGTTGTTCCGCGAGCTTCCGATCCTCCGGAGAAAGGGTAGAGAGAAACGGTTCCTGTTCACCGTACACGAAGGTGTTCACATAGGACAGCGCAGGTGCGAAAGCAAGCCGCAGGCCGCTTTTCCCATAAGCTTGAAGTATTTGCTCCATTTCTTCCACAGCGGATAGGGGTTTCGCAGGGGTATGGTTGTGCATGACCGCGGTCACTCCCGATTCCAACAGAAGAATGCACTGCCAAAGGGTGTCCCAGTAGGCACTGATGGGGGGGTACCTTCGGAACTTCCACACTTCCAGGGTGTCGTCTATCGCACCCCGCTGGAAGTCCGATATACCGCGGCCATGTCCATGTGCATTGACAAGACCGGGGATCACGAGGGCTTCGGCATCCCCCAGAAGGTGATCGGGTTTGAACTTCCGCATAAGATCCTTATACTGCCCTATTTCCTGCACCTTGCCATCTTTCACGAATACCGCCCCCGAAGGGATGGTCCTGCCTGCATCGGGAATGAGGTATTTCCCGTACACTAAAAGAGTGCTCATGCCTGGCTCCTTTGCTCACGGAATGCACGATACGAAGTCGGGTGCGGTCCTTGGGGTATATACCTGCCGCTTCCCGGTGGAGCCACTAGTTCCCCATTCCTTACAATGGGCTTTCCCCGTTGGTACACGGCTTGAATTTCCCCCTGGACCTCTAGCCCTTCGTAGAGGGTATAGCCCGCCTTTGTATGCTGGGTAGCTCCCCTCAACACATGTCTCTTCCCTGGGTCAAACAAAACGAAATCCGCATCGCTTCCCGCTTCCAGGGTACCCTTCTTGGGATACAATCCAAAGATTCGGGCGGGATTTTCAGACAAACAGCGAACCAATTGCGGTAAGGAAATAAATCCCGAGTTGACCCCCGCTTGGTAAACGGTATAGAACAGTGTCTCGGCCTGGGGAGAACCGTACCCAGCCGCAAGGAAATCGTCGCCGAGTTTTTTGGTTTTGGGCGCATGGTCGCTGGCAATCACGTCGATTTCACCGAGCTTCAGACTCTCCCATAGGGCTCGATTGTCTTCCTTTGTTCGGAGGGGTGGACCTATTTTCGCTAGGGGGCCCCACTTGTAAAAATCCTCCTCCGTAAGAAGAAGGTATTGGGGACAGGTTTCGGCATACACCGTGTGCCCTGCGTCTCTTCCCCGCCGAATGGGATCCATCCCTCGGCCGATACTGATGTGGGGGATATAGATCGGACAGCCGCAAACCCTGGCAATCGAGATGGCCCGGTTGATCGCTTCCTCCTCCAGAATCGCGGGCCGAACTTTTTGGAAGGAATCCAGGGCGGGGATTCCCGCTTTCTGATACTTGTCTTCCAGGTAATCGGTGGCCAACCCATTTTCGGCATGCACCATCACCATCCCCCCATGCTCCGCCACAAGATCCATCGCAGCGGCAAGGTAGTAATCGTTTGTCATCCTGCCGAGCTTGGCATAGGTCATGAACATTTTGAAACTTTTTACCCCGTAGGGAAACGCATGGGGGATATCCGCATACTGCTTTTCCACTTCGAACAATCCAAGGTGAAATGCATAGTCGATACAGGAACTGCCTGCGCTCTCGAATGCCTTGTCCAGTGCCTGACGAACTGAGTCGCCCGGGAACGCGTAGGCATAATGAATTACCGTGGTAGTACCCCCAAAGGCGGCGATCTGTGGAAGGGCAGTAAAATCATCCTCGTAGTACGGATGCGTGTGGGCATCCACAAAACCCGGAAGCACGTACATCCCCGACGCATCGATCACCTCCTTCGCTTCCCTATTTCTTACCTCTTCTCCGATGGATTCGATCTTTCCATTAAGGATCCCCACGGAACAGTGGGTGAACCCCTTTCCCGTCACCAGCATCCCATCCTTCAGGATCAGGTCATACTTGCGTATTCGCGAATCCATTCCTTGATTCCTCCCTTCCTTTAGCCTATACTGTCCCCTATGGCACAGGCAAGTAAAACGGTCAAACGGGTTGCGACTTAAAATCTGCGAAGGTATGGTGGATGCGGGACTGAAGCACGCGAAGAGAGCTTTCTACGCAACACCCCCGGCAAAACTCTTTAAAGGTATGGGATGTAACGGGTAATTGACAGCCGCTACCCTCCGGGGGTTGAATGTGGTAGTGCCCGTGGATGGGGTGTCCGCGGACATTCTCTTTGCCGAACCGTATACCGCCTGGCATCTCCTGAACAGCCCCGGAACGCGACGAAACAGTTCGGTAACGAGCTTCTCCCAAATCCTCTTTCGGTAAACACCCTGTTGAATTGGAGGACCTATGGTTTTTCCCATCGATACGTATAAAACCCAAATCGAATCCTTTTATAGTTTAATGGCGAAGCGCATGGACATAGCCGAGGTGAAATTGGGTGAAGACAAATGGACTTTGAAGGAAATGGTGGGGCATCTGATCGATTTCTGGAAGCAGTACAATCTGTTTCTCCTACATTTGATTCAGAACGTGGACCCTAAAACCCTAGACCACTACTGGCTCGTGAACTCGGAGAAAAAATCTCTCAAGTTCCTGATAGAGGACTATTTCCGGCATATCCAATGGCACGTGGATCTATTCAACCAGCGGGTGCAGGAGATCCGGACCGGTTCCCGATGAACAAGATCTTCGCCAGGGGAGCCCTGTCAAGGCGTTCTTTCTTTTTTGCCACATTTACATGCGAGCTCTATTTATTCTATCCTAAGCAGGAGCCGCCGAAGGAGGTTCTCCATGAACGATGCCGAGAGTCCTAGAAAGAAACTATACTCCCTGCTGGGAGATTTACCGGATAGAGACAGGCCTGTATCGGCGGAGTGCGTCGAGACAATCGAATGGGACGGATACATCGTGGAGAAATTACTCCTCGACCTGAACGGAATCGAGCCAGTTCCGGCCTACTGTGCCCGGCCAGCGGACCAATCCGGGCCATATCCTGCGGTCCTGTACAATCATGCCCATGGGCACCGATGGGATATTGGGAAGGAGGAACTACTTCTGGGGAGAGACTCCCTAAAGAAGCCCCCCTATGGAAATGCATTGACTTCCAGAGGGTATCTGGTGCTCTGCATCGATGCGTGGAACTTTGGGGAACGGAGAGGGAGGAGCGAGACGGAACTGTTCAAGGAGATGCTCTGGAACGGACAGGTGCTCTGGGGCATGATGGTGTACGACAGCCTCAAAGCGCTGGACTATCTGGTAACCCGTCCCGACGTGGATCCCGCTCGAATCGCAACGGTGGGCTTTTCCCTGGGGAGCACAATGGCATTCTGGGTTGCCGCTCTGGATGAACGGGTGAAGGTATGCATCGATCTGTGCTGCATGACGGATTTCCAGTCCTTGATCGATACGCAGGGCCTCGACGGTCATGGAATCTATTACTATGTCCCGGGATTGTTGAAACACTTCGATACAGCTTCCATCAATCGATTGATCGCACCGCGACCACACCTCTCCATCAACGGCAACTTCGACCGCCTCACTCCTCGCAGGGGGCTCGACAAGATCGATCGGGAAATGAAACGAACCTATGACGCCCTCGGGGTACCCGACCGCTGGTGCATGCTTCGTTACAATACCGGCCACCTGGAAACAGCCCATGGACGGAATGCGGTTCTATCCTGGCTGGATCGCTGGTTATAGCGGGTTTAAACCCATTATTCTGCAATAAGGACAAAAATTTTTTCGCCTTTTTGAATTCTTCGGCGTCACTTTCCCGTTCTATCCCTGTAGAATGAGAGAGGGAAAACTGTCAAATCAGTCGTGGATGGGATTCTTCCTCGCTTTACTGGTGAGTATGGCAGCCACGATCCTTCATGGGGGAGCCAGTCTCCTGATCCAGAGGATTCAGTCCATTCCCGAAATACCGCCCCAGGTCTACTCGAAGGCGAAGGACGCTTACCTACGGAACGATCTCACCGAGACGATTCGGCTTCTACTGCCCGCCGGGGATCGACCGGAAAACTCCCCTGCGGCCGGCATTCTCCTGGGAAAAGCATACTTCTTCCGGACCGACTATTCCGAGGCAGAACGGATCTTCCAGGGGGTGCTCCGTAAAGAGCCTGTGCATCCAGAAGCGCAGAAATGGTTGGCCCGTATAGCCTTGAGCCAGGGCAAGGGGGAAGAGGCAGAACGACTCTGCTACCGGATCTTGAGCCTGGATCCGGAGAATCCCGAAGCCCTCTTGCTTCTAGGCAAAGCCCGTCTGTCGAAAGGAGACACGAAAGGCGCCCTGGAGTATCTAGAGAAGGGAAAGGCCAACTTGAGGAAACTGGCGGAGATCCCCCTGGAATTGGCGGACCTGTACCGTCAGTTCGGACTCGAGAATCGGAGCCGGGAGGAACTAGAGCTGGCGCTGTACCTACTGGGAAGAGAAAGCTCCCTGTACCGCGCAGTTAAGCGATCCCTTGAAAAGCTGGGGGAACCATGAAGGGTATACAGAGGACTGCATACTTGTTTTTATTCTGTGTATGCTTCGCTTTTCTTTGGGCAGCCTCCTGTGCCACTGGCACGGGCAGGATCGTACACGAGGGATACCTGAAAGAAAATCACGGGAAACAGCTTAGGGAGTCCAGGATCCAGATCCAGGAGGTTCGGGTATCCAGATCTCTCGATGTACAGAAAATCGAGGAGAATGCCCGTTACGTCCTGAGCTTGCTCTTCCAGAAACGGAACGAGGGAAAGATAGACTCACCGGCACTTTTCCTCCACGTATCCCTCAAAGAAGATTCATTTCTACAGGAGTATCGCCTGTGGAACACCGTTACCGTAGAACTAACACTCTTCGATGGGACAACCCTCGTATACTCAGGACTCCTGACAGAGGAAACAGAATCGACCCTAGCCTCCTACCCCTATCTCTACGCCCTGCTCGAGCGCGCTAGCCGGGAGGTTCGATGAAGGGACGGCAACTTTACTCGAAGAATCATGCCTGCTCTTCGATGGTGTTCTTCTTCCCCTGGCTCCTGATGGTTATACTCCCTGCAGAGGGGAATCCGGAGACTGCACTAGGGGCAGAGGAAGGCAGGATAGGCTCGACTATCCCCCTCGGGATCGATCTACTTTCGGCGGTTCGGAAGGCAAGGGAAAGGAATCTGGAGCTTTCCCTTTCCTTTTCCCAGAACCAGATCGAGGAAACCCTCCATCGCCTGGCCTACCGTCGGTTTTTCCCCCGGATTACGATAGGGTACTCCCGCAACGATACCGTTATCTACCACCATCCAGATACCTATGGGCAACGTCTTTCCCTCGGGATAGAGCAGGAGATTTACGATCGGGGGAAGGGATATGCGGATCTTCGGACAGAGGAAAAGAACCTCCGACTCCGCAGGAGGCTTTTAGCCCTGCAGGAAGAGGAACTGTCCCTCAAGGTGGTGGATGCGTACCTGAAGGCCATAGGGCTCCGTCTACAGAAGGAAATCCTTGTCCACGCGATCGACAGTGCCCTAGAACACGGTCGTATCGCCCACACGGAGCTATCCCTCGGAGAAATTACCGAAATCGACTACTTCTCGATTCTCTTGAAAAAGAAGGATCTCGAATTGGAACTGGCAACCCTGCGCCGGGAGGAAGAGCGGATCCTCTTCGAGCTTCGGAGCCTCCTGGGTTGCCTGGATCGGGAAGTCTTTCCCACAGGTAGAATCGATACCGACTACAACGGGTTCCTTCCCCTGGATCAGGCAGAGCGGTATGTAACATTGGCGATACAAAGTTCAACCGAACTGGAAGAACTTTCTATCCAGCGAGAAGCCTTGAGCCAAAAGGTAGAGGAGGCCCGTTCATCCTACCTTCCCTCCATCACCCTGCAGATGGAACTCCGTATGGAAGGAAACACCTTTCCCCTCACCGAGCCCGGCCTATCCATCGCGGTAAAACTAGCCTGGCCTACCCCGGTTGTTCCCTTTTCCCTGAGTATGCAGGCGGGCACGCAGGGGTACTACCAACGGAGCCGAACACTTTCGGCAGAGGCGCAGGCGGGGGAAAACCTGGAGGGGCTTCTGTCGATTCCCCTGGCACGGCTGAAGGTAAGACAAAACGAAGCAAAGTACAGCCGAACCATAGAAGAGATACGGTTCAACCTTACCCAGGCTTTCTCCCTCCTTCGCGAGAAGGCGGAGCGGCTACAGATCCTCAGGGAAAAGAGCACCCTCCTCGAAAAAAAGCTAGCGGTGCAACGACTCAAGTTATCCCTCGGCGAGGTAACCCGGCTCGAGTTCCTGGAAGACGAAATCGAACTGTCCAAAAATAAAAGCGCCATTCTGCAGGGGATTTCCGAACTCTTCCTCCAAGAGACCTCGATCCTGAAGCTCTGCGGCTTAGGGACCTTCGGAACCTATCCCACTCCCCTTTTGCCCGAGAAAGCGGCTTTCTGCTCAACACGCACCGCAGAACACACCGTACACGAAAACGCCACGGAAACGGATGAGGGAGGCTGAGGAGTCATGGCGAGGATAGTGCTTCTGATTCTTCTGGGAGGAGGGTTCTTTTGGGAGGGATGCGCACCCAGCACTCCTGCCCAAAAAGCGCCTTCCCCGCCGATGGTTCGGGTGGTCCGGGTACAGAAAGAGTACTTTCAACCGGCCCTGAAGACCTTCGGTACCCTCACCTATACCCGAAAAGCGGATGTGTACTCATCCCAGGAGGGAATCATCGAGACAGTGCGGGCGGAAGAGGGGGATCGGGTGACCTCCGGGCAGGTACTGGCCACCCTTTCCCGGGAAAAACTCCTTATCGCCCGGGAGCAGGCTTCCGCTACCGTATCGTGTCGGGAGGCCCTTCTCGCTCTGGCAGAGGAGAAGCTAATGGAAGGGCACCGGTCTGTGGAGGCCCGGATTTTGGCCATGGAAAAGGCCGAGGCCGAGCTTGCACAGAAAGGCATAGAGTACGCTCATCTTTCGGAAGTATTCGAAACCAAGAAGAAGCTTTTTCAGGCAGGAGGGATTCCAGGGGGAGACCTGGAAGTGATAAGGACACAGTATCTAAAAGGCAAAACCGAGTGGGAACAATCTGCGCGGGACCTGGAGATCCAGCGGATCGGTTTCCGGGACGAGGATCTTCTAAGGGCCGGCTATCCGTTACCTCGATCGAAGGCGGAGCGGATCACCCTTCTGAAGGAACTGGGGACCAAAACATTACAGGCGGAGCGGGATGTTGCCCTAGGTGAACTTTCCATTGCCAGAGCGGAACTTTCTAGGATCGATCTTCTTCTCGACGAGACCGAGATTCGATCACCTCTTTCAGGAATCGTGAGCCAGCGAGCCATCGAGAGGGGTGAAAAGGTCTCCCCGGAAACCCTCCTTTTTTCTATCTACGACCCCGAATCCCTCTATGCCCTGGTTGAGGTGCATGAACGTGACCTTGCGGGCCTTCGGATGGGACAGGCGGCACAGGTGCAGGTGGGATCATCCCAACCTAGAGTGACCCTATCGGGAAGGGTGGCGATTCTAACACCCTACCTGAATCCTCAATCCCATTCTGCCCAGGTTCGGATCCTTCTCGATCCCCCCTACAATCAGGGTAGCCCCCTCGAGCTATTCCCGGGCATGTTCGTCCGCCTCACCATCCCTACGGGTCCTGGCAGGAAGGTAATACGGATTCCCGAATCGGCACTCCTACCCGAAGACACCCCGGGGAAAATCCAAGAAGGGGAGGCAAAAACTGCTGCTTCTTCTGGTACCGTGTTCGTCCTCCGGGATTCTACCCTATTCAAGGTACCGGTACTCCTGGGAGACCGGGGAGAAGGGAAGGCGGAAGTTCGGGGAGGACTCGAGGAGGGGGAACGGCTGGTGGTGAACCCATCCCGGGCGCTGGGGGAAGGGGAACGGGTGGAGGTAACGGAATGAAAGGGACATGCCTTTTCCTAAGGAGCCTGGTGGCACTTTGGGCGTTCCTCGGCTCCTGCCGTCTCTGGGAACTTCGGGATCCTTCGGGAATCCAAACCTACCCCTCGGAACCCAACTCGGTGATCTGCGAAAAGATCTGGGTATCCTTCCCCTGTTCCCCCGACCGTTCGGACGCGGAGGCTCTCTTTTCGGTGAAGGATTCCTTGGGTTCGGTACCGGGGAGGTTTCAGTGGGAAGGGAACACTCTCTATTTTCTGCCAGAGCCCCCGTTGAAGCCGGGGACCCGATACATGCTCTCCTTCAACGGAACCTACAGGGATACGAAAGGCAAGTCCTACGAAGAATACTGCACGGTCCCCTTCTTCTACCAGTACCGATCGGAATCCGCTCCCTCCATCCGATCGATCCTCCCCTCCCG
>Ga0272448_1006045_pt1 | contig 13176 bp, 15 predicted proteins | sample YNPCB0191_FD_202220 | JGI IMG/M metagenome (GOLD analysis project Ga0272448, IMG submission 202220) | Hot spring sediment microbial communities from Yellowstone National Park, WY, United States - YNP-CB-019-1 | ecosystem: Environmental > Aquatic > Thermal springs > Hot (42-90C) > Sediment...
AAAATTAAAAAAGAGAAATTAAAGATTGCCTTGACTATTCTTATATTTTCTCTTTATGGAACAAGAACTATCTTAAGAAATTATGACTGGAAAGACCCTTTTAAATTTTATGAGAAATCATTGAAATATTTTCCTGATTCAGAAAAACTTATTTACAATTATGCAGTTGAATTATTTAAAAAAGGAGATTATCAGAAAGCACTCCAGACATTTAAAAAACTTGAAAAAAATGTTTCTGATGAAAAAAGATTAATGATAGGACTTGCAAAATGTTATTTTATGCTTGAAAATTATGATGAAGCAGAAAAATATTATATAAATGCAATAAGATTAGACCCGAATAATTATGATTCATTAACAAATCTTGCATTATTATATGAAAGGAAAGGAGATATTGAAAAGTCATTAAAACTTTTAGAAGTTTCATTTAAAATAAATCCTTATTATTCTTCAACTCTTTATCTTCTTGGAAAAATATATCTTGATAAAAAAGAATATGAGAAAGCAGAAGAAATATTTAAAAAAGCAATTGAAGTTGAACCGGAAAATGAAATAATATGGAATAAACTGGGTGTAATTTATTTTGATACAGGAAGATTTGAAAAAAGTTTATACTGTTTTCAGAATGCATATAAATTGAATAAAAATGATTTTTTAATTTTACTAAATCTGGCGAGAGTATATCAGAGATTAAATGACCATATGAAGGCACTTTTTTATTTTGAAAAAGTTTTTGAATTAAACTCTTCTATAGCAAAAACAAATTTTGATATTTTAAATGATTATGCAATTTCTTTAAATGAGGTAGGTGAAAAAGAAAAAGCAATTAAGATTTTAAAGGATATACTTAAGAAAAATCCTGATTATAAGCCAGCAAAACAAAACCTAAAAATAATCACCTTACAATCCCACCTCTAAGGTGTCCATAATTATTTTAACCCTATGATTGTCAAATTTATGAATTAGAATTTATGTAAATTAAAAAAAGAAAACCCCGCTACCAGAATGATAGCGGGGTTTTTCTTCTTTTTTAGATTATAATGGATTTCTTACCTTTGCCTGGGTGTTATCTGCATTATTCCAATTCGGGAAGAGGTCTTCAACCTTTCCAACTGGTATCCATCTCACATGCCCATCTATATAGCAGGCATTAACTCCGTCATTCTTGTGGTTAAGTAATCCAACTGGAACTGCACTTGCTCCACCACTTGTTGAAGTTGCTCCTGTCCTCAAAGCAGATAAACTCCACGCAGTTCCAGGAGGATTAGGAGCATTTGGAAAGTTAGGATCTGAGGCATTAATTGCTTTATCAACCACAAGAACTGTATCTATGTCAACATTCTCATGACACCATAAAGCATAAGCATATGAAAGACCTGCTCCATCTGTATTTCCTGCTGTATCTACTAATTGAGTAGAGACTCCCTGAGCAATTTCTTCAGTTGCTAAATTAACTGTTTTATGAGAAAGGTCAGATGGGCATATGAATGTCTTCTGTGCTGAAACATAGTTTGGATATAAAAGTCCCAGACATCCAACTGCTGTCTGGTTTGTTCCTGCTGAAGTAATCGGGAAGAATTCTCTGTAGTCCTGGCTATACATCCTTAATGCAAGACCAATCTGTTTTAAGTTAGATATACAAACACTCCTTCTTGCCTGTTCCCTTGCTCTTGCAAGTGCTGGCAGTAACATCGCTGCGAGAATCGCTATGATCGCTATAACTACCAGCAATTCAATTAATGTAAATCCTTTCCTTTTCATCTTCTTTCACCTCCTTTCTTTATTTTTAATTTTACCATACTTCCTCCAATTTGTCAAGTCATCAATAATTGTTGTAAATATTCATATAATTAGGCACACCCTTGAAATCACGAGAAGATGGAAACACATAATAATCGGTGTTTCCTATTTTAGTTTTATATGTCGGTATCCATGCTGCTGTTCCTGAAACAAATAAAGCATTTACTCCACTTGTTCCATGGTTGTTGTCTGCTTTTAAAGTTAAACATTTAATAACAGGGTTATTATTATTATCGGTACCATAACTTCCACTACTCCACACCCCATTTGATGTAGTATCTATTACTTCTGGCCTCTGTTTATCTATTAGAATTACTGTATCATCCTTGGTCTGCTCATTTAAAGTTGCTAAACCAGCATCAAATGCATAAGCATATGAAGAATGGGTTGGACTTTGGATATAAGTATAAGGAGATTTTCCATCATTCTTCTGGCTCGGGCAGATAAACATTCCAGGGTCTTTCAGATAATTAGGACATACCTTTCTAACACCAAGTAATTTATTATAAACTCTTTCTACAGGTGTATCTCCCAAACCAGCAGGTGTTCCACTTGTTCCAGGGTCAGTTGGTGCACCTGAACTGTCTGGGAAACGCTCATCAAAGTCCTGAGCATACATTTTCAAAGCAAGCCCAATCTGTTTTAAATTACTTAAACATACACCTCTCCTTGCTGTTTCTCTTGCTCTCGCAAGTGCTGGCAATAACATCGCTGCAAGTATCGCAATGATAGCAACTACTACCAGCAATTCAATCAGTGTAAATCCCTTTCTTTTCATCTTCTTTCACCTCCTTTCTTTATTTTTAATTTTACCATACTCCTTCCAATTTGTCAAGTTTTTTTATGGATTCCTTATATTCATATAGTTTGGTATTCCTTTATAATCTCCTGAGGATGGTACATAATAGACGTTCCCAGATGTTTTTATAGAAGGAATCCAGTTTACAGCACCTCCTATAAATAAAGCATTAACTCCTGCTGTTGTATGGTTATTATCAACATCTAATATTAAACCAGTAGGTATAGTTCCGGACAAAGCAGTAGCCCATGTCTTTGGGCCACTTACATTTACAAGACGTGCAATTGATTGCTTATCAACAACAATTACACTATCATCCTGTGTTTGCTCATTCAATGGGGAAGACCATCCAGCATCCATAGCATAAGCATAGGAGCATTCTGACCTTTTTGTTATTCTCACAGTTGTTGATTTAAAATCCTTCTTCTGACTGGGACATATAAATATTCCAGGATCTTTTAAATAATTTGGACATGGCCTATTTTTATCCCAGCCGGCTGAAGTTGAATTTGTATATCCAAGGAGTTTATTAAAACACATTATAACATGGCCTTCTCCCTCAGTTGCACCGGCTGGTGGTTGAGCAACTCCTGAAGCGTCTGGGAAATTCTCATCAAAGTCCTGAGCATACATTTTCAAAGCAAGCCCAATCTGTTTTAAATTACTTAAACATACACCTCTCCTTGCTGTTTCTCTTGCTCTCGCAAGTGCTGGCAATAACATCGCTGCAAGTATCGCAATGATAGCAACTACTACCAGCAATTCAATCAGTGTAAATCCCTTTCTTTTCATCTTCTTTCACCTCCTTTCTCCAAATTTTCAAAACAAAAATTTTTCATTTTATGGTCTTGGTATCCTTAAAGCAGTTGCACAGTTTGGAACACAGTTAGGTAATTCTGCAGTAGGTAAAAGATAACTGGTTCCTGATTTATAAGAAGCAACCCATTTTACATTTCCTCCTACATATAAAACATTAATTCCTTCTGTCCCATGATTATCTGCTGTTTCAAGTGGATGAGTTGAACCTGCACAAAGTGTAGTATTTGCAGTTGTAACAGATGACCTTCTCCACCTATCTGCCATAATTGCTGTTTCCTGTGCTGTTTGTGTATGAAGAGGGAAAGCATAAGCATATGAGCAGTGTGCCTGAGAAATAAGTCCTGTTTCTGATTTTGTTTCAGCAGAAGATGGACATACAAATACTCCAGGGTCTTTTAAATAAACTACTCCTTCTCTTTCAGGATTTAACTCATTTAATTGTCCTGTTAGAAGTTGTAAGGAGGCAGCAACATCATGACCAGTTGTAGCATTTTTATCAACATTTGTAGGGAATCTTTCATCGTAGTCCTGAGCATACATATGTAAAGCAAGCCCAAGTTGTTTTAAATTGCTTACACATACTCCTCTTCTTGCACTTTCTCTTGCTCTTGCAAGTGCTGGTAGTAACATCGCTGCAAGTATCGCAATGATAGCAATTACCACCAGCAATTCAATTAATGTAAATCCTTTCCTTTTCATCTTCTTTCACCTCCTTTCTTTTTTAATAACATTTTATATTTCCAGTTTCCCTTATTACTTTAATATACCTCATTTTTTTTATTTCGTCAAGTTTATTTATACCATACATTTTTAATTTTGTCAAGTCCTTTTTAAAACACTATATAAAAAAGAAATTTTCTTTTTTCTCCAGGATACCCAGGAGCAATTTCATATTTTTCATCAAGTATATTATAAATACCAAAACCAAATTCAATTTTACCCTTATAATTTATTTCAAAATTTAATGTTGTAAAACTTTTTAAATCTCCTTCTATAAAATGTCTTTTCCCCAAAAAAGAATTCCATAATTTTAATTTTATATTTTTATTTTTAAATTCAATTCCTGCATTATTTTTATCCTCTGGTAAAAATGAAATTTCTCTATCAAAAATGTTTTTTTCAATTTCAGCAAATAAGTTTAATTTATCACTAAAAGGTATCTGGAAATTAAGTAAAAAATTTGTCTGATTAAATTCTTCTCTTTTAGGTTCATATAAGTAATCTGAGTCATAATCTTCCCATAAATATATCATATTATAAGAATGGGAAATCTCAAATTTTATATTTTTCAACTCAAATCTTATCCCTCCTTTATAAATTTTTTCTGGAAGTATTTTTTCATTTTTTAATTCTTTCCAGTTTTCTGTGATTACATCTTTCAATAAATCTGGAATTTCAAAATCACTATTCACAAAAAAAGTAAAATTTTCATTGATTTTAAATAAAAATTGAGGTAAAAAGGCAAACCCTTCTCCAGAAAAAAATTTTAAACCCAATTTTCCTGAAAATCTCTCTTTTTCAAAAACTACATATTCTCCTATGGAAAAAATACTTCCTTCTTCAAAAATATTTTCTTCAATTTCGGTATTTAGTTTAAAATTTTTAAAATTCTTATCTATATTCAGGTTTATAAAATTAAAAGGTCTTTCATCAACAAAATAAAACTTATGAGAAAAATCAAAATTGAAATCAGATAAATTTTTTCCAAAACTCCATATAAGAGAAGAAAAATCCCTTTCAATTTTAAATGGATTTGTTATAGGTCCAGGTAATTCCATTTTTCCAGTTGAAAAATCTATAGCAAAAGGTCCTTTTAAAGAAGAAAAATAGAATCTATTGTAAAAAAAATCACTATTTTCTCTGTAATTTTTTGTATAGAAAGTTGAGAAACCAATATTTATTTTCTCATCTTTATAATTTATATCAAAAGTTTTTGTTGCAAAATTCCCTAATTTTATTGTAAAAAAATTTTTTTTCTCTTCTTTTTCAACTTCTACTTTTTCTTCTTTTTTTTCAATTTTTTCTTTAGTTTTTTCTTTTTCAATTTCTTTTTCTTCTATTTTAATTTGTGGCATTTGAGGAAATGTTATATTTGTGAATGGAGTGGATGGCAGAATATAAAATATTTCTGTTTTTTTGCCTGAAAGGTCTTTTCCTTCAATTTCTTCATAAATATCTATATTTTGTGAATAGGAAAATAAAGAGAAGGAAAAAATTCCAGTTATAATTATTTTTTTAATTCCTTCAATGATTTTTCTGATTTTTCTTTCCATTCTTTAAATTGAGGATATAAGGTAATTACTTCTAAAAATTTTTCTTTTGCTTTTTCAATATTTCCATTTTTCTGATAAATTTTACCAAGATAAAAATTCATTTCTGCTTTAATAACTGGATTATCTATTTTTAAATTTTCAAAAATATCCTTTGCTTTTTCATAATCTTCTTTCAGGTAATATATCTTTCCAGATAAAAATTCAATATAGTTATCCTTTTTATTTTCAAGAAATTTTTTAGCATAAACTTCGCCTTCTGTAAGTTTTTCTTCTTTAATCAGGATTTCTATAAGGTATGTAATTGCTTCTTCATAATAAGGGGTATTATTTTTTTCAACAATTTCTTTAAAATATTTTTCTGCCTCTTTCAAATTATTATCTTTATAAAATTTTTTCCCTTTAAGAAATGAAATCTGTAAAATAAAGGAACTTTCGGGATATTCCTTTATCAAAATTTCCCAGAATTTAAAACACTCATTGAAATCTCCTTTAATATAATTTACATAACCTGCAAAAAAAACTGCCTTTTCTCTAATTGAATTTTCTTTTGCAGAATCTATTGCTTTTTTCAGATAAAAAATGCTTCTTTCAAAATCCTTTTTGTTAAAATTTATTATTCCAATTTTAAAATATATCTCAGGTATTTCTTTTTTATCCGGAAATTTATTAATTATTGAAATTAAATTTTCCTCTGCTTTTTCCCAGTTTTCAAGTAAAGTGTAAATGTTTGCCTTTTCATTTAAAACATTAAAAGCAAGGTCTGTTTCACCTTTAAATTCAATATCATTTAAAATTTCAATTGATTTTAAAAGATCCCCTTTCCTTTTTTCAATCATTGCAAGTTGAAATTTTGCCCATTGTGAAAAAACTGAATTTTCTTCTAATAGTTCTCTATAATACTTTTCTGCTTCCTCATAATTTTGGAGATTTAAATAACAATCGCCTATTTTAAGTTTGCTATCAGAAAGCATATCTCCTTTTCCTTCTTTTAAAACTCTTTCAAAATATTCTTTTGCTTTTGAAAAATTTCCTGAGAGAAACTCACAAATACCAATATAATAATTTGCCCAAACTGTTAAATCTTTATTTTTAAAATCATTTAGAATTAAATAAAAAAATCCCTCTGCTTCTGAAATTTTTTTGCTTTTAAATAAATTCAAACCTTTTTCAAATATTTTTTCGGATAACTGTTTTTCAATATTTTCATCAGGACCAAATTTAATCTTATATTCACTGTATGAATTTAAACTCAAATCAATATGGTCAAGTTTTAAATAAGCAGGAATTAAAAAATGATATGCATTTTTAAGATATTGAGATAGGGGAAACCATTTTATTATTATTTCAAATTTTTCTATTGCTTTATCGTATTTTTCAAGTTTTAGGAGATTATAACCATAAAGAAGGTAGGCATAGTCAATATAATCTTTTTCTCCACTGCCAATATACTCTTCAATATACCTATTTGATAACTCATAGAAACCATTTTCTGAAGATGTAATTGCAAATTTTAGATAATCTTTGCTGGTTTCCCCTATCCCAATTAGTGTCAGGAGAAGATACAAAAAGATTTGTTTCTTCAACATTCAGGACTCTTTTCAAATTATATTTTCACAACATTAACTGCCTGAAGCCCTTTATCTCTTTTCACAACCTCAAATTCAACTGCATCACCTTCATTAAGGGTCTTATAACCCTGGCCTACAATTGAACTGTAATGCACAAATACATCTTCTCCATTCTCCCTCTCAATGAAGCCAAATCCCTTCTTGTTGTTGAACCACTTCACTTTACCTTTTTCTTTTGCCACTCTTTCTTCCCTCCTTTCTCCTCCCAGAAAATTTAAAAATTGCTTTTAAATCTCCGGGGTAATTTTTAGATTTTATGGATTGGAAAAACTCCTTCCCTAAAATCCTCCTTTATTTTTACATTTTATACTATTTCTATAATTCTGTCAAATCTAAATGTCCTTTCTTCATCCCTTAAATAACAAAATGCTCTTAAATATTTTACACTATTTTCTTCTATTATTCCAAGTGGTAAAATTTTTCTTTTTGTAATTTCTTTTTTCATTTCACTATTTTTATTGCTTACATATATTATAGTCAATTTTTCTCTTCTTTCAATTGCCTTTAAAATTTTACCATATATTTCCCGATTAAAATATATTTTATTACCAATTTGATTTATGTCAAATATTATTATTTTTTGAACAAAATCAATATCATATTCATCATCTATATTTTCACAAAATGATTTAAAAACTTCAAATGCTATCCTTGCATCGTCTTCTGCTCTGTGTTCTGCAATCCGCTTAATATTGAAATTTTTTGAGAGATTACCCAAAGAATTACTCCTGAAATTAAAAAATTTTTTTGCTATTAAAAGAGTATCTATAATTCTAATTTCTGGAAATGGGAAATTGCTTCTCTCAAACTCTTTTTTTAAAAACTGAATATCAAAATTTGCATTGTGGCATAAAATTATCTCATCTTTCATAAAATTATAAATCTCTCCAACTATATCTTTAAATTTAGGAGAATCTTTAACATCCTCACTTTTAATACCACTTATAGAATAAAATTCTCCAGTTTCAGGATTTATAAGTTGAACAAATTTTTTTTCAATCTGGAAATTTTTAAATTTTAATAAAGCAATTTCAATAATTCTATCTTTTTCTGGATTAAGTCCTGTTGTTTCAGTATCAAGTGCTACAATTTCTGGAATTTTTATTTTCATTATCCAACAAGTTTTAAATATTTTTCAGGGTCCTTTTCAAATTTCTCTTTACATTGAATACTGCAAAAATAATATTTCTTCCCTTCTCTTTCAGCAACATTTTTTGTTTCTTTGGTAAGCCATTTTCTACATACAATATCCTTATATTTTTTCTTTCCCATTTTTACTCCTTTATATAAATGTTGTTGGAAAAAATCCAGTTTTTACCATTTAAAAAAACTTCTACTCTGTAATTTCCAGCATCTTTAATTTTAATTTCTTCTTTATATATTACCTCTTCCATAATTATTTTACCATTTTTTATCAGTTTTGTCTTTGCTTTTACAGGGTTTTTTATCAATAATACATCTCCTTTTTCCCCCTTGTCTCCACATACATATTTTCCATTTTTCTCTCCAAAGTAAAAATTAGAACTATCCATTATATAATCATTTGCAAAAAATAAATTTCCTTTTTTTATAGATGTGAGTATTTTTATTTTATCCTTTTTAAAATCCCCTGAAAGTTCTTCTTTTAAATATAGATGGTTTCTTAATGTTTTGAACACATTTTTATATGAAAAATTTTTTTTAAAATCAAGGATTTTTAAATAAGGAGTTAATGAATGAATATCAAGACCTGCAAAACCAGTTATTCCTTTTTCAAGATTTAATTTATCCCATTTTTTAAGAATTCTTTCATCAGGAGCATCAACATTAAGAAAATTAAAGTATCTTAACGGAATATTGTAAATTTTTGTTTTATTTGCCCACTCAAAAAGACAAGACCAGATTTCAATTCCATCAAAAATAGCATCCCATTTTGTCCATTTATAATCTCTCTTAATAAAAAAAAGACGGTGTCTCCCATAAGGATGAGCAATAAGTTTTATAAATTTCTCCTTCTCATAAAGAATACTTTCAATTTCTTTTTCATCTGTCCATTTATTATTTCCGATAAGTATAAAATGGTCTTTCTTCTTTCTGTCAACTTCTTCAGCATGAATAATCAGAATATCGTCATAATAACCTTCAAGTTCAAATATATACTCATATTTTTCTTTTCCCTTTTTGGGTGTATGAGATGCAAGAATAACAAAATCCAGTTTTGCCTTTTTGGCCTCCTTAAAAATTATATCTATGTATTCCTCTGCCCTTTTTAAAGGAAAATGAACATGTATTACTCCAATAACCTCATTATATATTGACTTTTGGCTCATTTCATTGTATTATACCATAAATATATTATATGGCCCCATCGTCTAATGGTCAGGACAGGTGGTTCTCAGCCATCAGGCACGGGTTCGAATCCCGTTGGGGCTAAAAGCAACTTTCTGGATAAACAGAAATTATTCAGAAAAAGGAGGCAAATATGAAGGAATTACTCAAAATAAATCCTGAAAGAGTAAGAGATTTTCTTGTTGAATTTTTAAGGGATGAATTTAAAAAGGCAAATAAAGAAACTGCAATTTTCGGGATGTCAGGAGGAATTGATTCAACAGTTGTAGGTTATTTATGCAAAATTGCTTTTGGGAGAAATAATACCTATGGAATAATCTTACCTTATAAAAATACGCCAAAAATTTCGGTTGACCATGCTTATATGGTTGGAAGAACTCTCGGAATAAGATATTTAAGATTTAATGTAACTCCACAAATTGACTATTATTTCAAGAATTTCCCTCAAGCAGATAAAATCAGAATAGGAAATAAAATCTCAAGAGAAAGAATGAGTATACTTTATGACCTTTCATCACATTTTGATGGTATTGTTGTTGGTTCAAGTAATAAGAGTGAAATTTATCTAGGATATGGAACTCTTTTTGGAGACCTTGCATGGCTTATAAATCCACTTGGAGACCTTTTCAAAACAGAAATATATCAACTTGCTGAATTTCTTGGTGTTCCAAAAGAAATAATTGAGAAGAAACCAAGTGCTGAATTATGGGAAGGTCAGACAGATGAAAATGAACTCGGTTTTTCTTATAAGGAAGCAGATATTGTTCTTTATTATTATATTGAAAAAAATATGAAGCCAGAAGAAATTATAGGTCAAACAAAAATAAATCCTGAAACAGTTAATAAAGTAATTGAAAAATTTAAAAAGACGGAATTTAAAAGAAAAGCACCAAAAATTGCAAAGATACCAGATGAAATAAAATACTAATACTTTTCTTTAATTCTTTCTATCGCAAGATTAACTCTGTTTATAAGTTCGTCAAGTTGTATGGTGTTGTTTTTTTTATTTATAAGGATATTAATTCCCGGGAGTAAAAAAGGTCTTGTTATTAGATATTGATTCCCATTTTTTTCTCCTAAAAGTCCTTCTATTGTAAATCTATTATTTTTTATTGTAACTTTCCCTTTTATTTCCTTATAATAAAAATTTGAACTTCCAGCCATTTTAATAGGATTCCCACCACTTAAAGCAGAAAGTATTTCAATTGCACCAAAGTTCATAAATTGTTTTGTTCCCTTTTTTCTTACAGAATTAAAAACTGTTTCTATTTCAAAATTTCCATTTCCTAAATTAAATTCGCCTTTGATATCCATTAAACCTTCAAATAAAATTTTCTCACTAAAAGAAAAAGCAAGTTTTTTTATATTTATATTATTGATCAAAAATTCCCCATTTATAGAAGAAAAATTTAAATTTTTGATATCAAGATTACCATTACCTTCGTAAAAAGAAAAATTTATATGACCATCAAAATTTTTATTGAAATTACCATTAATGTTTTCAATTACAAGTTTTCCATAATTTATATTTTTACACGAGAAAAAATTCTCAGGTGTTTTAAATTTAATATCATTAAATTTTATATCTTTGAAATTGAAATTTTTTGAAGTGAAGCAAGATTTTCCATCAAAATAAATTTTTTTTTTGAAAAATTTAATACAAATTTACTGGATGAAATTTTTGAACCTTCCATTTTAAGATTATATTTTTTTCTTATTTCTTCTGGAAGTAGTTTTAAAAATTCATCAAGCGAAAATTCTTCTGTATCAAAGGAAAATTCAAATTCATTTTCTGAAATAAATCCACTGAATATAATCTTTTCTCCTTTTTCATTTACAAGAATACCTTCATCCAGTAATCCCTTTTTTTCCAGAGGTAAATATTTCCCCTTAATATTAAGAGAAAAATTGTCATTATATTTTTCCTGAGAAAGTCCTTTTATTTCCAGATTGAATCTAATTTCCTTTATATTTTCTTTCTCTTTTTCTATAAAAACTTTCCCGTAAATTTTCCCATCAAATGGTATCTTATATTTTGTTAATCCAGAAATTTCCTTTACCTTAACTCCATTAAGTTCTATAATACCCTCAAATTTTTCCTTCCCCCAGTTTTCAAAATTCCCATAAAATTTAAGATTACCAATATTTTCTATTTCAATTTTTGTTGTTGTGATATTTACATTTCCATTGATAATATTGCCTTTAATCTTTCCTTCTATATTAACTTTTTTCTTTTCAAAGTCAGAAGAAAGTTCTCCTGGGCCTTCAAAAGCAAAAGCATTTTTCACAAAAGAATGTTTTAATTTAAGTTTATCAATCTTTACAGAAATCCAGGTATCTTTATATGTAAGGTCTTCAAGATTTACTTCTTTAGGTTCAAAATTTATATCTTTTACTTTCCATCTTTCGGTAAAATTTATATTTTTAACAAGGATATTTTTAAAGGTTATAAAGGAAAAAATTAAAAATAATATTGCTAAAAAAAATGAAATTAAAAAAAACTTAGCCCTTTTACTTAATTTTTTGTTAATTATTTCCCCTCCCATTTATCATAACAGATTATCTCTTCTAAATTCTTTCTGTCTTTTGTTTCTTTAAAAACATCTGGATTCTTAGGATATCCAAGTGGAGTAAGTGCAACAACATTAACATCTTCTGGAATTCCAAGAAATTTTTTAATACCTTCATTATCAAATGAACCAATCCAGCATGTTCCAAGTCCCTCTGCTCTTGCAGAAAGAGTTAAGTGGTCCATAGCAATAGCAACATCAACAATCATACTGTAATCTCCCATCCATCCACCTCTATTGTAATGTATATTTCTACCGCAAGCAACAATTAAGATAGGTGCCTCTGCAACAAATTTTTGACCTTCACATAATTCAACCATTTTCTTTTTCCTTTCCTCATCCTTAATTATTATAAATTTCCATGGCTGCCTGTTATTTCCGCTCGGTGCAATTCTCGCTGCATTTAAAACCCTTTTTAATACATCATCAGGAATTGGGTCTTTTTTATAACTTCTTACACTCCTCCTTGTTTTTATTACTTCGTAGAAATCCATATTCCCCTCCTTTATTTTGCTTCTACACTTCCTGTCTTTGGGTCATAAACAAATTTCATTCCTTCAGGTGGCTGGGGTAATTTTTCTATATATCCTTTTTCAACAAGTTCGTCAAGAGAATTTGGATATCTGCCTTCCTGAATCTGAAATGTATTTATTTTATTTTTAAGATATAAAATATCATCCATTGCTTTTGCTTTTTTCATTGCTCTTCCCATTGTTTCTCCATATTTTTTAGGTGCATTCAAAGGAGTTAATTCCTCTTTCTTTTTACTGCAGGAAACAAAAATTAAAAGGATAAATAGAATAAAAAGAAAATTTTTCATCCCCCCCTCCTTTTTTATAAAATTGGTAAATATGTTTTTATTTCATATTCATGTATTCTTTTTCTGTATTCATCCCATTCAATCTTTTTCGCAGTTATTAAATTCTCAAATATATGTTCTCCAAGTGTTTCTTTTAATA
>Ga0272448_1006046_pt1 | contig 13176 bp, 18 predicted proteins | sample YNPCB0191_FD_202220 | JGI IMG/M metagenome (GOLD analysis project Ga0272448, IMG submission 202220) | Hot spring sediment microbial communities from Yellowstone National Park, WY, United States - YNP-CB-019-1 | ecosystem: Environmental > Aquatic > Thermal springs > Hot (42-90C) > Sediment...
CGTTGTAATCTTTCGGATTATGAGAAGCTGTAACCATTATTCCTTTTTTTCTCATTTTTACACATGCATGATAAAATATTGGAGTTGATACTAGCCCAATATCAATTATATCTGTTCCATAATCAGTTATTCCTTTCACAAGCGCATTTTTTAATTTTAGTGAAGAGCTTCTTCCATCCATTCCTACAATCAATATTTTTTCGGAAAGAAATTTTGCAGTTGCAATTCCAATTTCGTATGCTTTTTTCTCGTTAAGCTCAGAAGGATATATGCCCCTTATATCATATTCTTTAAATATACTCATAGGTTATTAGTTTATTCAAGGATTTAAAAAACTATTGTTACTGCGTTTCTCCCCTGTAAAACTTTGCAGCCTCTTCTGGGGGAACAGAGTTTATTGCCATATTTGTTGAGTACTCAAATCCTGCCCATGTTGCAAGCCTTGGGAGTATCTCTATATGAAAATGAAAGGCATCATCATTGTGATAGTGCAGAACATAGTTATATGGCGCATTCATCTCCTTCAGCTTAACAAGCACTTGTTTCATAATTCTTGACAAATCAAAAAGCAAATCTTCATCCATCAAAGTTATTGATTTTATGTGCTTTTTTGGGAAAATCCATATCTCGTAATGAAATCTTGAAGCATATGGAGTGAAAGCAACAAAATTATTGTTTTCAAAGCATCTTCTGTATGATTTTCTTTCATTTTCTATCAGCTCGCAGTAAGGACATGAGTTGTATTTTTTAATCGCATTCAATTCCTCTTGGACAAGTGTAGGAATGAGGTTAACAGCAACTATCTGCGTATGTGAATGTGCAATAGAAGTGCCAGCATCCCTTCCATGATTTTTAAAAACACAGACATATTTTATTCCATCAATCTTGGAGATTTCAGTTATTCTATTGGCGTAAACTTTCAGCACCTCTTTTATTTCATTTTCATTCAAATCGCTCAGCTGCCTGTAATGGTCTGGTGTTTCTACAATAATCTCATGCTTTCCATAGCCGGCGCTGAATGTATAGTATTTATTGTCAGTTCTTATGTTGTAATTTCCAGCTAGTTCAGCTGCTGCAAATTTGTTCGGAAAAACCCTTATTTTCCATCCTCGGTTTTCATCAGGAATCCTCATTATCTCTTGAGGAGTCATATTCTCGTTGCCTGGGCAGAAATAGCAGTTCGCAGGGGTTATTTTTTCTTCTGTTGTTACAACGAATTCATGGGGCCTCTTTCCTCTTACTGGCGAAATCAAAACATATCTGTCAAGAATATAATCTTTCCTAAGCTCCATCATACACCTCTTTTTTCAAGTGCGAGATTATGTGCTTTTATATAATTGCTAATAAGTATTTTCCAGTCAGCAAGCGATGCAAGCCTTCTAGCTTCTATTTTATTGTCAATTCTTTGTGTTTTGTTCAACTGCGAATAATACAGAAATATATTAAATAATTCGTCAACAATTTCGCTTTCTGATTTTTCTTTTGCTCGTGCTACAAAAATTCCCTTCTCTCTCTTTGGATCGCAGTGCTCAAGAGTGCAAATCTCAGGAGGTCTTGTTGAGTTCACAAACTGCCCAAATCCTGATAAATCTGTTGTTATCGATGCAACTCCTAGCGCTCCTGCCTCTAGTGGAGTATATCCCCATGGCTCATAGATTGAGGGAAAAACTCCAAGATGCCCGCCAACTATTGACTCATAATAATTAAGGTCCAGAAGTCCATCTGCTCCTGTAAGATATGTTGGGTAAAAAACAACCTTGACCTTATCATCTGGATGGTTATCAAGCCCTACCTTGTAAAGCAGACTGAGAATTGCGTCAGAACTTTCATTCACCAAATCGTGCGTGCACAACCCTGGAAGCCCTTGCTTTGAAAATCTCAGAACCTTTCTTTTAACCTCATCAAGGAAATCTTCTGAGAATATGGTCTCTTTTGTAAGCTTTGTCTGCGAAACAAGGTCCACAAGTATTTTGTTTCTTATTTCAGTGATATTTTCATCAACGCTTTCTTTTATATCTTCATAAAATTCTTTGTTTTCAACAAGTTCAAACTTTATTGATTTTACCGCTGTTGGTACAAAAAAGAATGCAACAATTGTCTTGTCTGATTTTATCTCTTTCAGCTTCTCGTTTAATTTCGCAAGCGCCATAATAAAAGTATCAATTCCTTTATTTTTGAACTCATACCTGCAGAAAATAAAAAATATCAAAGCCTCATCAAGCTCAAAAGAATAGTAAGGGAAAAAATAATAGAGCATAAACTCTTTTATCCTGAACTTCATTTCTCTGTGTTTTATTGAAACCTCTTCAAATGATGGAAAGCTTTCCATGTCAAGCCCATTTGGCAGCAGAATATCTGGTTTTTTGTTTAGCAAATGCTCTGCCTCTGTCCCTGTTATCTCTGAAACTGTAGAAAAAATATCAGCATTTGCAGCAGCTGCTTTTTCAAGCTGGTATTTTGTATGCACTCCATATCTGTATGCCTGCTCATCAGGGTTTATTTTATCAAGAACATCATATAATCTTTCATTTGAAGCAATTGCTCTCCCAAGAACAGTAGCATGTGTCGTAAACACTAATGGAATTTTTGTATTTTTTTTGAGGTAAAGCAATCCTGAGGCACTAAGCCATTCATGGAAATGAGCCACTATTTTTTTATTTTCAAAAATCTTTGATATTTTTTCTATCACAATGCCTGCTGCATATGCCCAAGTCAGCGGCTCATTGACATCAAAAGGGCTATTAAGAGAATCAATCCTGAACCATTCCCATAATTTTCCTTTTATGTCATTTGTCTGGCTGTAAAATCCCTGGAAATCTATGAGGATAACCCTTGGTTCTCCTTTCACAAGCCAGTTTCCAAAATGGCAGATTATACCTGTCTGCTTCAAATCATCGCAAATCTGCCTGAACTGCTCTGGAATTGTGGTTTCCTGAAACTCCCCAATGGCTTTTTGGTGAAAATATGGGCCTATGCAGTAATAATTTTCAGCTCCATAATTGTAAACAGTTTGCTTAGCTTTTGAAGACAAAACAGTGTAAATCCCTCCAACCTTGTTGCAAACCTCCCATGAAATCTCAAATAGAACATCTGCTTTTTTTAGAGTATCATTTAGCATATTTTTTGATTTTAAGTCTTTGTTTTTAAATAAATTTCACACTATTTTAAAGGAGAGACAAATTTAAATTATAATAGTATGTTATAACTATAATAATACAAAAATCTATGCATAAATGCATTTAAAACAAAACATATATCTATTATAATTATAATTTTATTATTTTTTAATATATTTTTAACATATGTTATAACTATTTTGATTATATAATATCTCTAAAAATCTAAAAATTTATAAATTCTAGAATATTTACAGCTCTAAAAGATGGCGAAAAAAAGAAAATTCTCAGAGTTAAGAGAATTGTTACTTATTACACTTTCTAAAGGAAAGAAAACTCTTAACACACTTGCTAATGAAGCAGGAGTTAACTGGAAAACAACAGACAGACATCTTACTTATCTTATGGGCAAAGGGCTTGTTGCTGAGGTATTCTCAAGCCCCTATGCAAGGATTTTCGAGCTGACTGAAAAAGGACGCGAACTAGTTGAAAAAATCTATCCTGCTGGAATGCTGAAGTTCATCAAGAAAGAGAAAAAAGAAGGCAAAGGAGGAAACATAATCATAATTTAAAAAATGAAAGTGCTCATGTTTGGATGGGAGTTCGCTCCCATATATAGCGGAGGGCTTGGAGTAGCCTGTGCTGGTTTGACCAAAGGGCTTGTCAAACATAATGTCCATGTTACTTTTGTCATTCCAAAGAAAAAGAGAGATATACAAACCCATGTTAATCTTATCTCTGCTGCAGAAATAATGGAAAAAATAAAAACAATCTGCATCGATTCTCCTCTTAATCCATATTTGAGTTCAACAGCTTATTCAAAACTTGCAGAGGGATTTTCAGACAGTTTGTATGGACAAAATCTTTTCGAGGAAGTACACAGGTTTTCTGAGGCAGCAACTGAAATTGCAAAGCAGGAAAGTTTTGACCTGATACATGCACACGATTGGATGACATACAAAGCAGGGCTGAATGCAAAGAAAGTTTCTGGAAAGCCGCTGATTGTCCATGTACATGCAACAGAGTTTGACAGGACAGGAGGAAATGGAGTTAACCAACATGTCTATGATATTGAAAGAGAAGGTATGCACCTTGCTGACAAGGTTATAACAGTCAGCAATTATACAAAGAAAATGGTTGAAAAGCACTATGGAGTCAGTCCTGACAAAATTGAGGTTGTCCATAATGCTGTTGACTGGGATTCTCACAATGTTGAGGCACCAAAGATAACAGAAAAAGATAAGATTGTTTTATTCTTGGGGAGAATAACTTTGCAAAAAGGCCCTGATTATTTTGTTGAGATGGCAAAAAAGGTCTCTGATATTGTCCCAGAAGCAAAGTTTGTAGTTGCTGGTTCTGGAGAGATGGAGGCAAGAATGATACATAGGGCTGCTGAGCTTGGTATAGGGAACAAGATACTTTTTGCAGGGTTTTTGAAAGGCGATGATATTGAAAGAGCTTATAAAATGGCAGATGTTTATGTAATGCCTTCTGTTTCAGAACCTTTCGGAATAACTCCTCTTGAAGCAATCAAGTACGGCACTCCTGCAATAATATCCAAGCAGTCAGGTGTTTCAGAGATTCTGAAAAACACAATCAAGGTTGACTTTTGGGATATTGATAAAATGGCAAATGTTGTTGCAGGAATACTTAAATATCCTAAACTAAAAGAAACAATTTCAGAAGAGGCGTTGAAAGAATTAAGAAAGATAAGCTGGGAAAACTCAGCAAAAAGATGCTTGGAAATTTATAATCAGGTGATTAAATGACATCTGTATGCATCTACTTTCAGGTTCACCAGCCGTTTAGGATGACCAGCTACAGGGTTTTTGATATTGGAAAGCATGCAAACTATTTTGATGAAAAGAAGAACGAGGAAATTACAAAAAAAGTCGCAGCCAAGTGCTATCTTCCTGCAAACAAATTGATGCTTGATTTGATAGCAAAAACAAACGGCAAATTCAAGATAGCTTACAGCATTTCTGGCACTGCTCTGGAGCAGTTTGAAAGATATGCTCCTGAGGTAATAGAATTGTTCAAGGAGCTTGCAAAAACAGGATGTGTTGAATTTTTGGGAGAGACATATTATCACTCGCTTTCTTTCTTGTATTCACAAAAAGAGTTTGAGGAGCAGGTAAAAAAGCATGACAAAAAAATAAAGGAGCTATTCGGACAGAGGCCAAGAGTTTTCAGGAATACAGAACTAATCTATAATAACGAACTTGGCAAATTCGCAGAGAAAATGGGGTACAAAGCTGTGCTTGCAGAGGGCTGGGACAGAATCCTTGAATGGAGAAGCCCTAACTTTGTTTACATGCCGGTTGGAACAAAGAAAATAAAATTACTTCTGAAAAACTATAAGCTAAGCGATGACATTGCATTCAGGTTCTCTAATAGGGACTGGGTTGAATGGCCTTTGACAGCTGAAAAATTCGCTGCATGGATTTCTGCTATCCAAGGACAGACAATAAATTTATTTATGGACTATGAGACAATAGGAGAGCACCAGTGGGAGGAAACAGGGATATTTGATTTTCTAAAGTGCCTTCCTTTTGAACTTCTGAAATACTCGCATATTGAATTCAAAACCCCTTCAGAGGTTGCAGATATGGATGCAGTTGCAACCCTTGACATTCCTAATACAATTTCATGGGCAGACATGGAAAGGGATTTGTCTGCATGGACAGGAAACAAAATGCAGCAGTCAGCACTTCAAGAATTGTATAAGCTTGAAAGTGCAATAAAAAAAAGCAGTGATAAAAAACTGCTTGAAGACTGGAGAAAACTGCAGACATCTGACCACTTTTATTATATGTGCGTAAAATATTTTTCTGACGGCGATGTCCACAAGTACTTCAACCCTTACGACACCCCTTATGAATCTTACCTCGCTTTTATGAATATTTTAAATGATTTGGCTATAAGAATAAAGAAAACCCCGGCCAAAGGGCTTTTTTCCAGATTGCTAAGAAAGTGAGCAATCCATGAGCTGTAAAGTTAGCGACACCCATTTTGGTGCGAAAAAGCTAATCTGGCACCGACACCTTTAAAAACTTCGGGTTCCTAATTTCTCTTATGAAGATTATGAAGGCTTTTGACAAGAAGGTAGGTGATATGGAATACTACAAGTACAGAATTAATCTACCTAAAAAGATAGTAGAGGATTCTAACCTATTGGGAAAGGAAATTAAGGTAAAATTAGAGAAAGGCAAAATAATCGTTGAAAAAGAATAACTATTTTTTGCATTTAGTCTTCTTCCTGTTCTAAATTACTAACAATCACAATAAGAGGGAGTTTCTCCTCAAATTTAATATTCAAGACGTTTTCATGGAAGAATTTCAACGCAAAGTATGAGACCTCATCGTTGATTTACTTTTGTTTGTATATGATAGCAGAAATTCTCTTGGCGTTTTGCCTGAAGCAAGAAAGTCTTTTATGATGAAGATGTAAAGACTTTCCAGTCTGATACGAATATTTTCTGAGTTTTATCTCCTCAATCAGCTTACCAATAAGCTCATACTTCTCTTCTGGAGAATAACTTATGTTACCTTCTGCCATAAAATTTATTATTGCGAACAAGTTTATAAAATTTCGCTTTTTACCCCAATTCATACTATAAAACGAATATTTATCTCGCTTAATAGTTGTTCATTTCGATTGAGTTTGAGTTTTACTTGGGGGTCGCCGTCGGGTGGCTTCACCACATATTGTCTTGCCTTCGGCAAGAAAATAATTTTAAGCGGTTTAAACAATAAACTTTTTATAATCTCTATCTTTAATCATCATTATGTCCACTATAAACATTACCTCAACCAATGTTACACTATTATTAACACAAGCTAGGGGAAAAATTAGGGTAGCTGATGCTAATGGAAACCATATACGAAAACCGACTGAAGCACTTAATAATAAAACCTATTTTATTGAATGGATGATTACTAATAATGAGGTAGGCATCTTAGCAAAAGAGTTTTTAGATAAAAAAGATATACAAAAATTAATATCTGAATTACAAACCATCAAAGATTTTATTAGAAATACAAAATATGCTACCAGAGAAGCTATTAAGACAACAGAGGAAAAAATAGATAAATTTCTTGATTTTGAGATATACAAATATACCGAGAATTTTTATTCTTTTGAGAAAAAAATTATCTCTGGAATTAAAATCAGAATTACTTTTAAAATGGGAGATTATACATTAGCTCCACATTTATTTGTTCTTTTGCCTTTTAATCATCAGTCTCTTCAAATCAAAAATATTCATGGCATTGTAAATGAGGGAAGTCCATTAGATAGCGGTTGTAGGGGAGTATGGAAACCAGACAAAATAGATATTATAGAAATAATAAAATCTTTAGCTCATGCTTCCGAACAGCACAGAAATGACTTAATCAATCTTTTTAAATCTTAAAATCTAAAATATCCTCTTTTTTGATAGACTTACTACCAACTCTGAAAGTTAAATTTTTAAAATGTTCTTGGTTTTTATTCAACATTCTACATATTTTTTCTTTAAGCTCTCTATCTTGAGTATATTCTTCTTTGAATTCAAAAACGTAGAACATATCGTTTAGAATGTCTTTTTTTATATTAATCAATCCAGCTTTACCAACGCTGGAATTCCCTACTCTAACAACAGCTAAATAATAGTCTGAAACATCCTCATTCTTTGAAATTAAAGTTTTCTCTAAAATATTTGCCCCCGAAACATTATTTTCTTTATAGGATTTTTTATATTTAATTCTCTTATCTGACAAAAATTTAGAAAGAGGAATCCCAGACAAATGATTATTTTTTTTATAAAGAAAAGATTTTGGAATAAGTTCTTCATTTAGTAATGTTAATTTATCTAAAACTTCTTCTACATTTCCGCCATCTTCATATAACAAAACTACTTTATCTTTAAATTCTTCAATATCAGTAAAAACTCCAAAACAGCACGGGATAGGCTCATCAACCCATCTTCGGTCATTTTGATATATTATGATTGTTGAAAATATTTTTAAAATCTCCTTTTTAATTTCCAAGTTTTTACCTTTTATGAAAAATGAAATTGGCAAGACAAATCCTATGGCTGAATTTTCATCTTTTAGGTGTTTTATAGATTTTAAAATGAAAGCATTTTCTATTTGCATTTTTTCTTTTTTTACTAATCTACTAGTTAGATATTCTCCAGGAGGTATAGAACTTATAAAATACTTTTTTGGTTGATAATAACTATCTTTTACATTGTATTTGGTAAATGGAGGATTCCCAATAATTAAATCAAATTTTTCTTTCAATGGGTAGAGAAAAAAATCGCATGGATTGTTCGTGAATTCTGAATCAATTTCGCAACCTTCTATGTTACTAAATCCTTTCTCTTTGAGGATTTGTATAAAATTTCCTGTTCCAAAAGATGGTTCCAAAATACGAATTTTTTTGTCATATTTTTTATATTTTAGAATTAGATCTATACATTTCTTAACAATCTCTTTTTGTGTGAAATATTGCCCCCAAATAAATTTTTTATCTTTCATTTCTGTTATTAGTTGCATTATTTAACCTCTCGTTAGCTATTCTAACATATTCGTCATTTATTTCAAAACCTATAAAATTGCGGTTCATATGCTTACACGCAACTGCAGTGCTTCCGCTCCCTATGAATGGGTCTAATATTAAATTATTTTCTTTTGATAATATTTTTAATATTTCTTTTATAAAATGTTTCGGTTTTGGGGTGGGATGATTAATAAAACCTTCATCAGGCTCCACCATTCTTCCCGGAGTGTCAATAAAAATATCTTTGCTTTTTTGGACTAATTTAGGATTTCCTTTTTTGAAAATGAAACAAGACATAAATTTAGTTATCCCAATTGGAGATTTAACCATTCCTTCAGGGCAATAAAGAACAACATGCCAAAAATAAGTAAATGGATTATTTTTAAATAGTTTTGGTAAAAATTTAGTGCTGAAAAAAGTAACAAACCAACTATCTTCTTTTAAAACTCTGTAACATTCAGGAAGAATCTCATAAAATATACTTAAATCAACATCGTTATGAATTCCTTCTTTATTTAATCCATATGGTGGATCAGTTAAGATTACGTCAATGCTGCTGTTTGGAATTTCTTTAATTAGACTCAAACAATTTCCACATATAATCTTATTAATAAAATCTGCTGGATATTTTAATTCAGAAGCGGATATGTTCGTCATCTTTTATCACTCGACTCTTTGAATAATTTAGATTTTAATGTTGTAGAGACAAATGATTTTTCCATAAGCCAACCCATTACAATATTTCGGACAATTTCAGAATCTGTTATTCCCATTTCTCCCTTTAATTTTTCAATTAATTCCCACTGTTCTTTCGTAAAAGTAACTTGGATTCTTTTCATTTCTTCCTTTTTTACCATTGTATACACCTCTAAAACACACCTAACATAGATATATGTGTATTACATCTATATAAATCTTTCGTTTCTTGAAAATCGGCGACGGCGACCCCAAACCCCAACTATCGTCTTGCTTCGCAAGAGATATTATACAAAACTCAAACTCAACTTTGAGTTTTTGGGCTTCGCCCAACGTTGCACTAAAACTCAACCCTTCCAAGTATTCAGGGGAAATGAACAGCGATTTAACGGTTCCGCTCACCTGCGGTTCGCTCCACCCAAATCCTGCTACGCAGGACTTCGTTAAATCGCATATGTTATAGGTGACGTTTACTTTACAGCTCAGCAATCCAATAAATTTTTAAACTCCAAAATAATCCTCATAAAGAAAGGAGGCGAAAAGATGAGAGTTTTTTTAGAGGATGTCCCTGAAAGATATGCTTTCTATCTAAAAGATGGAAGGAAGCTATTAAATCTTGAGCAGCTGTCAAAAGCGCTTGCTAACATGGAGAATGATGTTTTCTATCATCATGTTACTCCTGAAAAAAACGATTTTCATAACTGGATTAGAGACATTATACTTGATTTAGAACTTGCAGAAAAGATTCTGAATGCAAAAAATCCTGCATATGCAAAAAAAATAATTGATGAAAGAATCAAGTTCATCAAGTCGCAAATCAAGCCTGTAAAAAAAGCTCCTGCCAAGAAAAAGGCAAAAAGAAAGAAATGAAACAGCTTAAGCCAGTTCCTCAAGACAAGATATTTTATGTCTATGAAGGTGGAACAATAAACAGCTTGTACCAGCTTGCAGATTCTCTTGCATCTATGCCTGCAAAATCATTTAATCATCATGTAACTCCTACAAGAAACGATTTTGCAAACTGGGTTAGGGATGTTATACAAGATTCTGTTTTGGCTCAGAGGATTTCTTCGCAAAAAAGCAAGGCACTGATGGAAAAAACAGTGAGGGAAAGGATACATGAACTTGAAGAGCAACACATGCCCGCCCATGCATCAAAAAACATAATTAGAAAGGGAATTTTTGACTTCATAATCGGACTAATTGTGGGGGTTGTTGCTGGCTTAATTCTTGCATCTGTTTTGTAATTTATTAAATGTATTCTCCCATTTCATATATGATATATCCAAAAGATTTAAATAGGATGCTCCAAAACTGCAGAAAAACTAGGAGGTGCTAAATATGGATTTTGTCGAGAAAACATACGAAGGATTTGACGAGGATGATGAGTTTGGAGATGAAGACGAAGAGCCCTCTGAGGAACCTGATGACGAACCTTATGATTTTGATGACGACGGTGACGAAGGAGAGGATTTTTTCTAAAGTTTTTTAAATGATTTTTTTAATCTAATTCTATGCAACTTGTAAAAAGAGAGGCAGTTACAGACAAAAACAAGGGGAAACCTCCTGAAGAAAGGACTATTGAAGAACTTTTTGAATCAGGAATTGTTGTAATTGACAAACCAAAAGGCCCAACCACGCATCAGGTTGCTTACTATGTAAAAAAAATTCTGCATGTCAAAAAATGTGGGCATTCTGGAAGCTTAGATCCTGGAGTTACTGGAGTTGTGATTATTGGGCTTGGAAAAAACACAAAAGTTATTCATAATCTCCTGAAAGCAAGCAAGGAATATGTAGGTATAATGCACATCCACAAGCCGGTTGATGAAAGAGAAATAAAAAAAGTGTTAAGCAGCTTTGTAGGTGAGATAAAACAAGTTCCTCCTATCAAGAGCTCTGTAAAAAGACAGGAAAGGGTGAGAAAAATTTACTATCTTGATATCCTTGAGATTGAAGGGCAAGATATCTTATTCAAAGTCGGCTGTGAGGCAGGAACTTACATAAGAAAATTGTGTCATGATATAGGTAAAAAATTGGGAACAGGAGCCCATATGGCAGAGCTTAGAAGAACAAGAGTGGGGAATTTGGATGAGAAATATGCCATAACTCTGCATCAGCTTGCAGACGCCTATGCATTCTGGAAAGAGGGTGATGAAAAGGAACTTAAAAAAATAATACTGCCTATGGAAATGGCAGTGTCTCATATGAAAAAAATAGCTGTTCTTGATTCAACTGTTGATTCATTATGTCATGGCGCTTCATTAAAAGTGCCTGGAATTTCCATAGTTGATGATGACATTGAAAAAGGCAATGAAGTTGCTGTTATGACTTTAAAAGGCGAACTTATCATGACAGGAATTGCAGAGATGAGTGCAGAAGAGATAATGAAAAAGGAAAAGGGGACAGCTGTAAAGCCAGAAAGGGTTTTTATGGAGCCAGGAACTTATTGAACTTAGTCAACAGTGAACAATTCTGAATCATGCCCTACATCAAACAATCCCAATTTTGCTCCAGCATCAAGCCAGCCATGGGCATAATTCAGTGCAGCGAAAGCTGTTACAATCTCTCCTTTTTTCTTGAAATATTTTGCATCATCAAAATAGCGCTGAGCCATATCAAGAAACTCATGCGCTGATTTTTCAAAATCTATTTTTCCTTTTTTGACTATCTTTACTTTTGCAAGCGCCTTTTCTGTTATTTCAAAATATTTTTCCAGTTTTTTCTCTGTTATTTTATCGTTCATCTCTCTCAATAAATTGGCAAATATTTATAAATAATGTGGTATTAAAATACATTATGGGAGGCGCATCAGGCACTGTTGCCCTGGTACTGATTGTAGCAATCGGGATTTTCTTTTTATTCATTCTTCCAAGGGGGCTTACAGGAATGACAACAAGCGTGGTTTCTGATAATGGAATTGTATTTGAAAATCATTCGCCGCTAGAAAAAGTCAAAATATTCGGGGATTGCTATGAAATAAAACTGCAGGTGAACTACCATTTAAGCTGCTCATTGTGCAATCCAAAAGACATTACAGAATATTTCTGGCTGCAGAACTCCAAAAACAACTTTTTTGATTTTTATAAGGGCGACAGAAAAACAATACATTCTGGAAAAGAGTACACTGCAGAGATGAAGGTGAATGTCTGCAAGGGCAATTCTTATAAATGGTTTATGTGCATAGATGATGTGAAACTAAAATGCGCTGGCAACAAAGACAATCCTTTTATGTTTAGTGTTGAGTGATTTAGTTTATTTCTTGTTCCACTCAATCATTGTGTTTTTTCTTTTGGTGTACTCTGTTACGAATCCCTGAAGATATTGCCTTTGACAATCGAATATTTCTTCCTGCATGGCAATCAGGCAGAAGAAGCGAACAAAAAATCGAGAGTAATGCAGGAACTAGAAGATTGATTTTATTTTAATATTTAAAAATAAAAAGCCAAAAACTACTTCTCGTGAGGCATTACCCTTACGATAGCAATTGGGATGACTCCTTTCTCAAATTCAATCTTTGCAATCTCAATTGGATTGTATCTTATTCTCTCCAAATCTTCCTTAGTCAGTTCAACAAGAAAGGGCGCTCCCATTGAAATCTGCAATGCCCTGCTTCCTATTATCCTCGCCTTTTCGTATTTTGTCAGCTTTTCTTCGCTCATTTTGCACCTTTTGCTTTTGCCAGCTGCTTCCTAATCTCCTTTGACTTTTCTATTCCAATATCGATCATCTTCTCAATGTCTCCTATGCTCAATGTTTCTGTTCCTCCCTTCTGAAGTGCGCATATAGAATCATCTGTTGTTGTTACAGTTAGCTTTGCAT